>Ga0187843_10000033_pt1 | contig 118061 bp, 114 predicted proteins | sample SpaLakP09_SKY_43_FD_134516 | JGI IMG/M metagenome (GOLD analysis project Ga0187843, IMG submission 134516) | Oligotrophic lake water microbial communities from Sparkling Lake, Wisconsin, USA - SP09_SKY_43 | ecosystem: Environmental > Aquatic > Freshwater > Lake | place: USA: Sparkling Lake...
CGCTCTTGCGAGACCTGGATCGCCTGCTGGCCGAGGAAACCGGCCTGCCGGTGCTGGTTGCGGAAGATCCGCTGACCTGCGTGGTGCGCGGCTCCGGCATGGCGCTGGAGCGCATGGACAAGCTCGGCAGCATCTTCTCCTACGAGTAAGACGAGGCGGGACGTGGTGACCCGCTGCGTCGCCCCGGCCCCGCTCACATTGATTTCTTCCCCCGCCAGCCCGACCCGGCATGTTCCAGACCGAGCATGCGGGCGCGCTGGCGGGTTGGTTTCGCCTGTGCAACGGTAAATGGATTACTCTCCACCGCCGCTCTTCAAGCAAGGGACGTCCGCTGTCGCACGCCTGGTCATCTTTGTGACGATCGCGCTCGCACTGCTGATCGTCGACGCCCGCTTTGACGCCATGCGCATTGCGCGCCAGGTGGCCGCCACGGTGCTGATGCCGGTCGAGCGCCTGGTGCTGGTGCCGCGCGACGCGCTGCGCGGCGTGTTCGACTACGCCCAGTCGTCGGTCACGCTGGCCACTGAAAATCGCGAGCTGCGCCAGAAGGCCGTGGCGCAGGCCAACGCCGCAGTGCGCCAGGCCCAGCTCGAAGCCGAGAACAACCAGTTACGCAAGCTGCTGCACCTGACGCAGCAATCGGCCACGCCGGTGACGGCCGCCGAGATTCTCTACGACGCGCGCGATCCGTACAGCCAGCGCATCGTCATCGACCAGGGCAGCACGCACGACCTGCGCGCCGGCTATCCGGTGATCGACGAGCGCGGCGTGATCGGGCAGATCACGCGCGTGTCGCCGTTCCAGTCTGAAGTCACGCTGCTGACCGACAAGGACCAGGCCATCCCCGTGCAGGTAGTGCGCAACGGCCTGCGCAGCGTCGCCTTTGGCGGCGCGCGCGCCGGCCTGCTGGACCTGCGCTTCATGGCGGCCTCGGCCGATCTGCAGGTGGGCGACCTATTGGTGACCTCCGGTCTGGACGGCACGTATCCGCCCGGTCTGCCGGTGGCGAAGATCGTCCAGATCGAGCGCAAGGCCGATACCGCGTTCTCGCGCGTGTATTGCGAACCTGTAGCGGGTGTGCGCTCGCATCGGCAATTGCTGGTGGTTCGTTACGAATCGGGGCTTGCGCCGCGTCCGGCGGAAGACGCCGCCGCCCCGACGCGAGCGGAGCGCGGCGCGCGTTCGGCCGCGGCGCGCGCCGGCGCCGAGCAAAAAGCTGCAGACAAGGCCGCCGACAAGGCAGCAGACAAGAAATCCGCGGAGTCCGCACAGTGACCACTTCCCAATATCTGCTGCGCCCCGTCAATCCCGTCTTTATCGCGCTGACTTTCGTGCTGGCGTTCCTGTTCAACCTGATGCCATGGGGCACCACGCTGTGGATTCCCGATATGGTCGCGCTGGTGCTGGTGTTCTGGAACATCCATCAGCCGCGCAAGGTGGGCATGGGCGTGGCCTTCCTGCTGGGCCTGCTGATGGACGTGCACGATGCGCGCCTGCTCGGCGAACATGCGCTGGCGTACACCCTGCTGGCCTACTTCGCGATCACGATCCATCGTCGCGTGCTGTGGTTCTCGGTCTATACGCAGGCGCTGCATGTGATGCCGCTGCTGTTTATCGCCCATGCCGTGCCGGTGGTGATCCGCCTGGCAATGGGTGCGCCGCTGCCGGGCTGGCCGCTGCTGCTGGCGCCGGTGATCGAAGCGGTGCTCTGGCCGATGGCCACCGCGCTGCTGCTGGCGCCGCAACGCCGCTCGAACGACGTCGACGAAACGCGTCCGATCTAGCCCTTCATCCCACCTAACGCCCCCGCCGCCCGCAGTACCGCCCATGACCGAAATCCGCAACGTCGAACTGGAAATCGGCCGCTTCCGCATCCGCGTGGCGGCGGCTGCCCTGTTCACGGTCATCTGCTTTGGCCTGCTGTTCACCCGCTTCCTGTGGCTGCAGTGGTACAAGCACGACCAGTACTCGGCCAAGGCCGAGGACAACCGCATCTCCGTGGCGCCGATCGAGCCGAATCGCGGCATTATCATGGACCGCAACGGCGTGGTGCTGGCCCGCAACTATTCCGCGTACACGCTGGAAGTCACACCGTCCAAGCTGACCGACACGCTCGACAACACGATCGAGGAACTGTCCAAGCTGGTCGACATCCAGCCGCGCGACCGCCGCCGCTTCAAGCGCCTGCTCGAAGAATCGCGCAGCTTCGAAAGCCTGCCGATCCGCAGCCAGCTCACCGACGAGGAAGTGGCCAAGTTCTCGGCGCAGCGCTTCCGCTTTCCCGGCGTCGATGTGCGCGCGCGGCTGTTCCGCCAGTATCCGCTGGGCGAATCGGCCAGCCACGTGGTCGGCTACCTGGGGCGGATTTCCCAGCGCGACCAGGAACGCATCGACGCGATCGACGAAGCCAACGATGCCGACGCATCGACGTACGATCCGCGCAAGGACGCCGACAACTACAAGGGCACCAACTACATCGGCAAGATCGGCCTGGAGCAGAGCTACGAAACCGAGCTGCATGGCCTGACCGGCTTCGAGGAAGTCGAGGTCAGCGCCGGTGGCCGGCCGATCCGCACGCTGTCGACATCGCCTGCCACGCCCGGCAACAACCTGATCCTGTCGCTCGATATCCGGCTGCAGCAATTGGCCGAGCAGTTGTTCGGCGATCGGCGGGGCGCGCTGGTGGCGATCGAGCCCGAGACCGGCGACATCCTGGCCTTCGTCTCGAAGCCGACGTTCGATCCGAACCTGTTCGTCGAAGGCATCGATTCGAAGACCTGGGACGAGCTGAACAATTCGCCGGACAAGCCGCTGCTGAACCGGCCGCTGCGGGGCACCTATCCGCCCGGCTCGACGTACAAGCCATTCATGGCGCTGGCCGCGCTGACCACCGGCAAGCGCACCGCAGCGTGGGGCATGCACGATCCGGGCTTTTTCACGCTGGGCAACCACACGTTCCGCGACGACAAGCCGGGCGGGCACGGCTGGGTCGACATGCAGGCGTCCATCGTGCAGTCGTGCGACACCTATTACTACGCGCTGGCGCGCGACATGGGCGTCAATGCGATCCACGATTTCATGAAGCCGCTGGGCTTTGGTCAGATTACCGGCATCGACATCGAGGGCGAAAGCCGCGGCATCCTGCCATCGACGGAATGGAAGCGAAAGGCGTACCGCAAGCCCGAGCAGCAGAAGTGGTACGACGGCGAGACGATCTCGCTGGGCATCGGCCAGGGCTATAACAGCTTCACGATCCTGCAGCTGGCCAACGCGGTGTCGATTCTGGTCAACAACGGCGTGGCGATGAAGCCTCACCTGGTCAAGGCCGTCGAGGATTCGGTCACGCGCAAGCGCTCGCTCACGGTGCCCAAGGAAAGTTACCGGCTACCGTTCAAGCAGGCCGATATCGACGTGATCAAGCGCGCCATGGTGGCGGTGACGCATTCCGGCACGGCGGCGCGCGTGTTTGCCGGCGCGGCCTACGAATCGGCGGGCAAGACCGGCACGGCGCAGACCTACACGCTGGGCAAGAACGAAAAGTACAACCATCACGCGATCGACGAACGCAAGCGCGATCACTCGCTGTACACGGCATTTGCGCCGGCCGATCATCCCAAGATCGCGCTGGCGCTGATCGTCGAGAATGCGGGCTTTGGCGCCGCCGTGGCCGCGCCGATCGCACGCAAGGTGATGGATTACTACCTGACCGGCAAGTGGCCCGAAGAACTGCAGGCGACGGCGCCGCCCGCGGTCGAGCACGATCGCGCCGGCGGCAAGCCGCCCGTGGACCGGCCTAGCGTGTTCGCCACGGGCCTGACCGCCAACGCGGCGTCGGCCACCGTGATGCAGACCGCGCCGGCGACCGTGGCTGAAACCGCCGCGGGCGCCAGCGCCGTGGCCGCGGCGTCGTCTGCGGCGGCGTCGTCGTCAGCGGCGTCGTCGTCAGCGGCGGTGCCGGCCGCGCGCGCCGCATCGGACTCGATCGCGGCACAACTCGATCCCGCCGCGATTGCCCCCGCATCGGCCGAGGTGACGCTGGACGCGCGCATGCTGCAGGCGTTGGGGCACAGCAAGCCGCCCGCGTCGGCGCCCAGCGCGCCTGCGCCGCGCGCCACTCCGGCGTCGGCGCCCGCGCCCAAGCCGCGCGCCAAGCCGGCCAAACCCGTCAACGTTGCCGAGGCCGATGCGGCCCGCAACCGCACTTCAGAATAAAGGAGACGCGCCATGGATAAGCGTCGCGTCCTTTCGGTCATCAAGACGGCCCTCGCGGGCTTCGACAAGCCGCTGGCCCTGATCGTCTTCCTGCTGTTCGCCACCGGAATCGTGGCGCTGTACTCGGCCGCGATCGACATGCCGGGCCGCGTCGAGGATCAACTGCGCAACATCCTGCTGTCGTACGCGGTGATGCTGGTGATCGCCTACATGCCCACGCAACTGCTGATGCGCATCGCCGTGCCGCTCTATACGGTGGGCGTGGCGTTGCTGATCGCGGTGGCCATGTTCGGGCTGATCCGCAAGGGCGCGCGGCGCTGGCTGAACGTCGGCATGGTGATCCAGCCATCGGAGATCATGAAGATCTCGATGCCGCTGATGCTGGCGTGGTACTTCCAGAAGCGCGAGGGCGTGATCAAGTGGTTCGACTTTGTCGTCGCGCTGATCATCCTGGGCATTCCGGTCGGCCTGATCGCCAAGCAGCCGGACCTCGGCACCGGCCTGCTGGTGCTGGCCGCCGGCCTGTATGTGATCTACTTCGCGGGGCTGTCGTGGAAGATCATCCTGCCGCTGCTGGCTGTTGGCGTGCTCGCGATCACGTTGCTGATCAGCTACGAGAGCCAGATCTGCGCCCCCGGCGTGAGCTGGCCGGTCCTGCACGATTACCAGCAGCATCGCGTCTGCACGCTGCTCGATCCCACCACCGACCCGCTGGGCAAGGGCTTCCATACGATCCAGTCGATCATTGCGATCGGCTCGGGCGGCGTGACCGGCAAGGGCTGGCTCAAGGGCACGCAAACTCACCTGGAATTCATCCCCGAAAAGCACACCGACTTCATCTTCGCGGTGTTTTCGGAGGAATTCGGCTTGATCGGCAATGCGATGCTGCTGGTGCTGTACCTGCTGCTGATCTTCCGCGGGCTTTATATTGCGGCGAATGCGCCGACATTGTTCTCGCGGCTGCTGGCCGGATCGATCACGCTGATCTTCTTCACCTATGCCTTCGTGAACATGGGTATGGTGAGCGGGATCCTGCCGGTGGTGGGCGTGCCGCTGCCGTTGCTGAGCTATGGCGGCACCGCGCTGGTGACGCTGGGTATGGGCATCGGCATCCTGATGAGCATTTCGCGTCAGAAGCGTCTGATCCAGACCTAGCCGCGCCGACGCGCCTGCCGGAGGCCCGCGCGGGCGCGCACAGGGACCTCGCAGTCAGCAGGTGGCGTCTTTGCTACACTGCCAACCAAAAAATCGATCCGTACCGGTAGAAGCCATGAATGCCCAAGACGTCGCCGCTTATCTGCAGAGCAACCCCCAGTTCTTCGAGGATCACGCCGAGCTGTTGGCCACGGTGCAACTGACCAGCCCGCACAGCCATCGCGCGGTGTCGCTGCAGGAGCGCCAGATGGAAATCCTGCGCGAAAAGAACAAGGGCCTGGAGCTGAAGCTGGCCGATCTGGTGCGCCACGGTCACGAGAACGATCGCACGCAGCAGCGCATGCACGCGTGGCAATTGCGCCTGCTGGCCGAAGCCGATTCGCACGCGCTGCCCTATGCGGTGCAGGACGGCCTGCAGCAGGTGTTCGACGTGCCTGCGGTAGCGCTGCGGCTGTGGAATGTCGGCGAGGCGTTTGCCCATATCGAGGTGGCGCAGGGCGCCAGCGATGATCTGCGCCTGTTTGCCGAAGGACTGCGCGCGCCGTATTGCGGCGCCAATGCCGGTTTCGAGGCGGCCAGCCTGCTGGAGCACGACGATATCGCGTCGATCGCGATGGTGACGCTGCGCGTGCCGGCAAGGCCCGGCGATGAAGCGCTTGGCGCGGCGTTCGGCCTGCTGGTGCTGGGATCTCCCGAGGCGCGGCGCTTTCATGAAGGCATGGGCACCGCCTATCTGGCGCAGATCGGCGAAGTGGCCGGCGCCGCGCTCAATCGCCTGCGCGACTGACCTGCCGCATCTCATGCGCAAACGCCAGCCAGGTCGCAGCAAGGCCGACGCGGATCGCGAATCCGTCGCCCGGCCCGCACCCGATCCGCTGGTGCTGCGCTATCTGGACTGGCTGGCCACCAATCGCAAGCTGGCCCAACACACGCTCACCAGCTACACCCACGATCTTGCCGTGCTGCAGGAATCGGCGGCGCGCCTGGCAGCCGGCGTGCCGCTGCTATCGCTGGAAACCCGTCACATCCGCTCGTTTGCCGCACGTCTGCACGGCGGCGGCCTTTCCGCGCGCACCATTGCGCGCACGCTGTCCGCGTGGCGCGGGTTCTACCTCTGGGCCGCACAGCATGGCCATGGCGTTGCGGCCAATCCGGTCGACGGGGTGCGCGCGCCTAAGCGCGGCCAGCCATTGCCCAAGGCGCTGTCGGTGGAGCACGCGGTGGCGCTTGTCGCGCATCGACGCGGCGACAACGTCGAATCGATCCGCGACCAGGCGGTATTCGAACTGTTCTATTCGAGCGGATTGCGGTTGTCGGAACTGACGCAGCTGGACGTCCGCTATACGGAAGACGGCGACTATCGCTCCAGCGGCTGGCTGGATCTGCGCGGCGCTGAAGTCACGGTCATCGGCAAGGGGTCGCGCCGCCGCACGGTGCCGGTCGGCAGCAAGGCCGTCGATGCCCTGCAGGCCTGGCTCAAGGTGCGCGACAGCCTGCTGCCCCAGAATGCATTGCCCGAAGACGCACACGCGCTGTTCCTCGGCACGCGCGGCCGGCGCCTGTCAGGCAGCACGGTGCAACAGCGCATCAAGCAACAGGCGCTGGCCGCCGGCGTGCCCAGCGATGTGCATCCGCATATGTTGCGGCATTCGTTTGCCACCCACGTCCTGCAATCGTCGGGCGACCTGCGCGCCGTGCAGGAAATGCTCGGCCACGCCAGCGTGTCGACGACCCAGGTCTATACGTCGCTCGATTTCCAGCATCTGGCCAAGGTCTATGACCGCGCCCATCCCCGGGCGGGCAGGGCGAAGGCTCCGAACAAGCGCGCGTCAGAGACGGTCGACGACGCGGACCCCGATGAAAGCGCCTAGCAGCCTGTAGAGCGCGACGTTGCGTGCGGCGCGGTGCGCGTCGCTATCGCACAGGCGCTGCACATGGGGCGCCCAAATGGAAAGCGACGGCGCGACGGCGGGACGGAAGCCGACGGGGCCGTGAACGCCGCCCTTCGCAGGCTTTCAAGTCCACTGCGAAAGAATGTTCCTGAATCGCTCCATCTCGGGCAGCAGCCAGTGGCGGAAGGCCTGTACTTTCGGCGTTTCCAGGCTGGCATGGGTGCAAACGAAGTGCAGCAGCCATGGACAGGGGATGCTGACGTCGAATAGGCGCACGACGCGGCCGGAGAGCAGATCGTTGTACGCCAGCGACGAGCGGATCAGGGCGATGCCCTGGCCTTCGGCGGCGGCCTGCAGGAGCAGCGACGAATCCTGCAGCAACAGGCCCTTGGTGGGCTCCTGCCAATCGAGCCCGGCCGCTTCGAACCACGGTTTCCATGGATCGCCCTCACCGCGCAGCAGCGGCATGCCGGCCATGTGCGCGGGCAGCTCGGGCAGGCGTCCGCCGTTGAAATTTGGGCTGCATACCGGAAAAAACACGTCGTCGAGCAGACGCTCCACGTAGAGCCCCGGATACTGCCCGCCGCCCATGCGCAAGGCGACGTCCACTTCTTCGGCGCCGAAGTCGACGAGCGTATTGGACGACAGCAGTTCCACCTCCAGCTCCGGATGCTGTTCGATAAAGCTGCCGATGCGCGGCGTGAGCCAGCGTGCCGCGAACGACGGCATGGTGCTGATCGTCAGACGTTTCTCGCGATTGCTGGCCTGCAGCGCGCGCGTCGCGTCGGCAATCTGCAACAGCGCGTCGCGCACACGTTCGGCGTAGAGGCGGCCATTGGTGGTCAACATCACACGCTTGCCGCGCCGCTCGAATAGCAACTGGCCCAGTTCCTCTTCGAGCGCGCGCATCTGGTGGCTGACCGCGCCGTGGGTGACGAATAGTTCGGCGGCCGCGCGCGAGAAGCTCTCGTAACGCGCGGCGGCTTCGAAGGTGCGCAATGCGGCCAGCGCCGGAAGGCGCGGAAATTCGCGCTTCCAGCTTTTTGGCTCGTCCGGATTCCAGGCGCCGCTCCAAACCATGATGACCTCGTCTATGTGAGATGGGCTAACAAGACACAAGAATATATATCGTTTTGATAGCCGTGGGGGAGTCACTAGAATTCACTTCACCGGAACCGCCAAACAAAGCCCCGAACTGTGCTGGTCCAATGACCAAGCCAGTCTCGGTAACACCGACAAACAGTGCGCGTCCGGGCCTACGGAGAAACCATCATGCAAACCTTGCTCACAACGACCGTCTTTTCGCTGAACCCCGGCGAAGTCACCGCGCTGTCCATGCACGCTGCCCAGCGTCTGTTCGTGGAAGACGCGAAAGGTGTGGACGTGTGGGTGACGCGTGAAAATGATTCCGAGGATTACTGGTTGCGCTGCGGCTGCAGCCTGCTCCTCAAGCGTGGCGATGAAATCGTCCTCAGCGTCGACCCGCGTGCCGCCGGCCCGGTGCGTCTGGCGCTGATCGCCGAGACGCGCCGCCCGGCGCTGACGCTGGCCGACGTGCCGCATCTGGTGGCGCGCGCCGCGCGGCGTCTGGTTCGAGGCACCGAATGGACGCCGGGGCAGGACAAGGTTCACGTCTCCTGAAGACGCGCGGCGGCAGGTCCGGCTGGTCTGGCCGCCGCCCGACAAGAACCCATGAGCGGGCCGGTCCGACGTCAGCGCGGGCCGGCCCTTTTCGTTACACTCTCGGCCATGCATCCGATTCAAGTCATCGATCAGGGACGCCAGCCGTATGAGCCCTGTTTCGACGCGATGCGGGCTTTCACGGCCGCACGCACATCAGAAACGCCCGACCAGATCTGGCTGGTCGAGCACCCGCCGGTCTTCACGCTCGGGCAGGCCGGCGATCCGTCGCACCTGCTGGCGCCGGACGACGCGATTCCAGTAGTGAGAATCGACCGTGGCGGACAGATCACTTATCACGGTCCTGGCCAGGTGGTGGCCTATCTGCTGCTGGATCTGCGCCGCCGCCACCTGATGGTGCGCGAGCTGGTCCACGATATCGAGCAGGCAGTGCTGGACACGCTCGCGGCGTATAATCTCGCAGCCGAACGCAAGCCCGGCGCCCCCGGCATCTATTTGTCCGACGGTCCGCGCCAGGGCGCCAAGATTGCCGCGCTCGGCCTCAAGATCCGCAACGGCTGCAGCTATCACGGTGTCAGCCTCAACGTGCAGATGGACCTGAACCCGTTCCTGCGCATCAATCCCTGCGGCTATGCCGGGCTGGAAACAGTCGACATGGCCAGCGCGGGCGCCACCTTCGCGGCGGCGGACGATGCCGGCGCGGCGCCGCTGCCCGTCACCGCGGCACAACAACCCGAAGTCGCACAACGCCTGGCGGCGGCCCTGTGCGCGGTCCTGGCAGCGCGCGAGGCGCGGGCGCAGGCCCACGGGAATGCCGCTGCCGAGGCCGCCTGACCATGGCACGCCCGGCCCCGAATCAACGCCCAACATGCACGCGGCTGCGCGTGCGGAGAACAGTATGAGCGACGCCCTGATCGCTACGTCCAGCGAAGCCCCGCAATCCCCCGAGTACGACGCCACCAAGAAGCAGAAGTCGGCCGAGAAGACCGCGCGCATTCCAATCAAGATCGTGCCGGCCGAAAAACTCAAGAAGCCCGACTGGATTCGCGTCAAGGCCGCCACCGGCAACTCGCGCTTCTACGAGATCAAGGACATCCTGCGCGCCAACAACCTCGTCACGGTGTGCGAGGAAGCCAGCTGCCCGAATATCGGCGAATGCTTTGGCAAGGGTACGGCCACGTTCATGATCATGGGTGACAAGTGCACGCGCCGCTGCCCGTTCTGCGACGTCGGCCACGGCCGTCCTGATCCGCTGGACGTGAACGAGCCGGGCAACCTGGCGCGCACCATCGCGCAGCTCAAGCTCAACTATGTGGTGATCACCAGCGTCGACCGTGACGATCTGCGCGACGGCGGCGCCCAGCATTACGTCGATTGCATTTCGCAGACGCGCGCGCTGTCGCCCAACACGCGCATCGAGGTGCTGGTGCCCGATTTCCGCGGCCGCCTGGACAAGGCGCTGGACGTGCTGCAGCAATCGCCGCCCGACGTGATGAACCACAACATGGAAACCGTGCCGCGCCTGTACAAGCAGGCGCGTCCGGGCGCCGACTATGCGCATTCGCTGAAGCTGCTGCAGGAATTCAAGCGCCGCCATCCCGATGTGCCGACCAAGTCGGGCCTGATGGTGGGCCTGGGCGAAACCGACGAGGAAATCCTCGAAGTCATGCGCGACATGCGCGCGCACGACATCGACATGCTGACCATCGGCCAGTACCTGGCGCCGTCGAACCACCACCTGCCGGTGATGCGCTACGTCCATCCGGACACCTTCAAGATGTTCGAGGAAGAGGCCTACAAGATGGGCTTCACGCATGCCGCGGTGGGCGCGATGGTTCGCAGCTCGTATCACGCCGATCAGCAGGCGCATCAGGCCGGATTCGCCTGAGCCCTTCATCGCCTTCGCATCGACGCCAACCGGCCGGGTCATCCCCGGCCGGTTTTGTTTTGTGCGCACGCTTTTGTCACGGCCGCGCGAAGCTCGCGGTAAATGTCTCGTCGCCCGCTTTCACGCGGCTTTCTTTGCGAGCGATATATCGATCACTTTGTCCCCGTTGTGGCGCGATCTTGTCGACAACGGTGCATAACTACCTAGGGACAACCCCGAGTGCCGGGCATTGGCATGTTTCGATAATATGAATTTATCGATAAATCGTTGATGAAATCCGATTGAGTCACTTCGGGTTCCTCGGCGAATTCGCTCATCGTTCCGGTGGCGCCTACACTGCACTGGAACGTTGTCCGCCCCCCAACGCGAGCCCGCCCATGCCTCAATGCACCGTTCATCGTCTGGCCGAACAGGCGCTGCTGTACAGCGTCGCGCCGCCCGCATCGCTGGACGTCCAGCGGCGCATCTGGGCCATGGCGGAACGCGCCGCCGACTGGCGCGGCGTGGTGGATGTGGTGCCGGGCATGAATAACCTGACCGTTGCCTTTGACGAAACGGCCGATGTGGCCGCGCTGGAGCGCAATCTGAAGCTGGCGTGGGCGTCTGGCGAAACCCGTAACACCACCGGCAAGCTTGTCGAAATCCCTGTGCGTTACGGCGGCGAATTCGGGCCGGACATTGCCGACGTGGCCGCGCACACGGGGCTGTCGCCCGAAGAAGTGGTGCGTCGCCACGCCGCGGGCGAATACGTGGTGTATTTCCTCGGATTCCAGCCGGGCTTCGCCTATATGGGCGGACTGGCGCCCGAACTGGCCACGCCGCGCCGCCGCGAGCCGCGCCTGGCGGTGCCCGCCGGCGCAGTCGGCATCGGCGGCGAGCAGACCGGCATCTACCCGGCCGTGCTGCCGGGTGGCTGGCAGTTGATCGGGCGCACCGATGCGCAACTGTTCGTGGCGGACCGCGATCCGCCCTCGCTGTTCGCCCCTGGCGATACCGTGCGATTCGTGGCCGAGGAGGTCCTGTTGTGATTGAAATCATTCGTCCCGGCGCACAGGCGTCGGTGCAGGATCTGGGCCGTGTCGGATTTCGCCGTTTCGGTGTCGGGCGCTCCGGCGCCGCCGATACGCTGGCGCTGCGCGTCGGCAACCGTCTGCTCGGCAATGACCCGAACGCCGCCGCCATCGAATTCACGCTCGGCCGCGCCTCGCTGCGTTTCAACGCCGACATGCGCGTGGCGCTGACCGGCGCCGAATGCAGCGCCAACCTCGATGGCGTGCCGGTGTGGTCGTGGCACGCCTTCGACGTGCGTCGCGGAGAAACGCTGACGCTGCCGTCGCCGCGCGGCGCGACGCGCACCTACCTGTGCGTGGCCGGCGGTATCGACGTGCCGCTGGTGATGAATTCGCGCAGCACCGATCTCAAATCCGCCTATGGCGGCTTCGAGGGCCGCGTGCTGCACGAGGGCGATTGCCTGCCCGTCGGGCGCCCGGGCATTGATGCCGCGCAAGACTGGGTTGGCGTGGCGGCCCCAGCATGGGCGCTTTCCGCAAATCGCGCAGGCAACGCGCTGACGATCCGCATGCTGGCCGGCCCCGAATATCCCGATTTCGACTCCGCATCGCAGGCCGCGCTGTGGGCGTCCGAATGGACCATCACGCCGCAAAGCAACCGCATGGGCCTGCGCCTGCAGGGCCCGGCGCTGGCCCGGCGCGCGGACCGCTCGGGCGACTTGCTGTCGCACGGCGTGGTGCCCGGCGTGATGCAGGTGCCGCCGAACGGCCAGCCGATCGCGCTGATGAGCGATGCGCAGACCACCGGCGGCTATCCCAAGATCGGCACCGTGATCGGCGCGGATCTCTGGCGCCTGGCGCAGGTGCCGCTGGGCGCCAGCGTGCGCTTCCAGCAGGTGACCATCGAAGAGGCCGCCGTCGCGCAGGCCGAAGTGGACCGCTATCTGCGCCAGATCGACCAGGCGCTGCGCTGGCAGGGCGACGGCATGCCGATTGCCGCGCGCCGCCGCACCACCACGCGCTGTGTCGCGTGAATCACCGAATTCCTACGCCCCCTACCTCCGGAGAACGCTCCATGCAAATCGACCTGAACGCTGACCTTGGCGAAGGCTGCGGCAACGACGAAGCGCTGATCAAGCTGATCAGTTCAGCCAACGTGGCCTGCGGCTGGCACGCTGGCGACGCCGCGACGATGCTGCAGACGGTGAAATGGGCGCTGGCCAATGACGTGGCGATCGGCGCGCATCCGAGCTTTCCCGATCGCGAAAATTTTGGCCGCACCGAAATGCAACGCGATCCCGAGGCGGTCTACGCCGACGTGCTGTACCAGATCGGCGCGCTGGCCGCGATCGTGCGGGCGCAGGGCGGGCAACTCTCGCATGTGAAGCCGCACGGCGCGCTCTACAACATGGCCGTGCGCGATGCCAAGCTGTGCGACGCCATCGTGCGCGCGGTGCGCGACTTCGATTCCGACCTGGTCTTCTTCGGACTGGCCAACAGCCAGATGATCACCATGGCGCGCGAAGCGGGGTTGCGCGTGAAGGAAGAAGTGTTCGCCGACCGCGGCTACAACCCCGACGGCACCCTCGTCAAGCGCGGCACGCCGGGCGCGCTGCATGACGACGAAGAGGTGGCCCTGAACCAGACGCTGTCGATGATCCGCGACCGGCAGGTGCGCGCGATCGATGGCACCTGGGTACCGATTCGCGCCGAAACCGTGTGTCTGCACGGCGACGGCGCCCACGCGCTTGCCTTCGCACGCCGCATCCGGGATCGGCTCGGCGCGGAAGGCATCGCCATCCGGGCCGGCAACTGACGGGCGACGCCCTGCGGCGCTGGTTTGCTCCACCAACAATATCGGGTCTGTCCTATGGAATCGGCTGTCAATCTTTGGCCCCTGCTCGGGGTCGGTGTCATCATTCTGGGTTTCGTGCTGCGCTTCAACCCCATGCTCGTGGTGGCGGCCGCCGCCATCGCTACGGGGCTTGCCGCGTCGATGCCGGTCACGCAGATCTTCACCGCCATCGGCACGGCATTTGTGAAAGCGCGCAACCTGCCGCTGATCATCCTGCTGCCGCTGGCCGTGATCGGCCTGCTGGAACGGCACGGTCTGCGCGAGCATGCGCAGGCGTGGATTTCGCGCATCGCATCGGCCACGGTCGGCCGCCTGCTGATCGTCTACCTGGCCGTGCGCGAGTTGACCGCCGCGGTGGGGCTGACAAGTCTCGGCGGCCATCCGCAAATGGTGCGGCCGCTGCTGGCGCCAATGGCCGAAGGCGCTGCCGAGAACAAGTTCGGCAAGCTGCCCGAGCCGGTGCGCCAGCGCGTTCTGGCGTTTTGCGCCGCCACCGATAACGTCGGCTTGTTTTTCGGCGAGGACATCTTCGTTGCGTTCGGCGCCATCGCGTTGATGCACACGTTCCTGCTGTCGTCGAACATCGATGTGGAGCCGCTGCATATCGCCGTGTGGGGCATCCCGACCGCGATCTGCGCGTTCCTGATCCACGCCGTGCGTCTGAAGCGCCTGGACGGCTGGCTCGCGCGCGAGCTGGGCGGCGGGCAGGCTGCGGCCACCTCCGCGACGCAAACTGCGCCGGCTGCGGCCAAGGGAGAGTAAGCCATGATTATCTCGATCGAATACCTGTACTGGCTTGCCGGCTTGATCCTGCTGATCACGGCGCTGATGACGTTCACGGACAAGACGCATCCGCGTCGGCTGTCCACCGGGCTGTTCTGGCTGCTCTACGCGATCATCTTCCTGATTGGCGACAAGATTCCGCCGGCAATCGTCGGCGTGGCGGCGGTGGTGATGGCGCTGATCGCCGGGTTTGGCGGCGTGGGCCACGGCAAGCATGGCACGCTGCCCGAAGCGGAACGGCGCGCCAGCGCCACGCGCCTGGGCAACAAGCTGTTTATCCCGGCCTTGCTGATCCCGCTGGTCACGGTGCTGGGCACGGTGCTGTTCAAGGACGTGAAGATTGCCGGCCTGGCGCTGCTCGATCCGAAGAACGTCACGTTTGTATCGCTTGGCGTCGGTTGCCTGGTGTCGCTGCTGGTGGTGTGCTGGCTCACACGCGACACCGTGACGCAAAGCATGCGCGAGTCGCGCCGCCTGATCGAATCGCTGGGCTGGGCGCTGGTGCTGCCGCAGATGCTGGCCATGCTGGGGCTGGTGTTTGCCGATGCCGGTGTGGGCAAGGCCGTGGCGCACCTGACCACGTCGTACATCAACATGGACTTCAAGCTGGTGGCCGTGACGGTGTACTGCGTCGGCATGGCGCTGTTCACGGTCATCATGGGTAACGGCTTTGCCGCGTTCCCGGTGATGACGGGCGGCGTCGGCGTGCCGATCCTGGTCGGCATGTTCCACGGCAATCCGGCGGTGATGGCTGCCATTGGCATGTTCTCGGGCTACTGCGGCACGCTGATGACGCCGATGGCCGCCAACTTCAACATCGTGCCTGCCGCGCTGCTGGAGCTGGAGGACAAGAACGCCGTGATCCGCGCGCAGGTGCCCACCGCGCTGGCCATTCTGGTCGCCAACATTTTCCTGCTGTACTTCCTGATGTAAGGAGCCGCCATGCCTGGCCGCACTGTCCTGCTCACCGGCTTCGAGCCGTTCGAACAAGAACCGATCAATCCGTCATGGGAGGCAGTGCGCGCGCTCGATGGCGAGCGCGTTGGCGATGCGACCATCGTCGCGCGCCAGCTGCCTTGCGTGTTCGGCAAGGCCATCGACGTGATGGCGGCGCTGGTGGCGGAGGTGCGTCCCGATGTGGTGATCGCGGTGGGGCAGGCGGGTGGACGTACGGAAATGTCCATCGAGCGCGTGGCGATCAATGTCGACGACGCGCGCATTGCCGACAACGCCGGCGCGCAGCCCATCGACGCCGCCATTGCGCCCGCCGGCCCCGCCGCCTATTTTTCCTCGCTGCCGATCAAGGCGATCGTGCGGGACATGCGCGCGGCCGGCGTGCCCGCCATGGTGTCGCAGACGGCGGGCACCTTCGTCTGCAATCACGTGTTCTACGGGCTGATGCATACGCTGGCGCAGCCCGGCGTAGCGGCCGTGCGCGGCGGCTTCATTCATATTCCCTATCTGCCCGAGCAGGCCGCGCGGCATCCGGGCGCGCCGAGCCTTGCGCTCGATACGCTGATTGCCGGGCTGCGCGTGGCCGTCGCCACCACGCTGACGACACAGGCCGATATTCGCGAGCAGGGCGGGCAGTTGCACTGAGCGGCGCGTACCGCCATGCAGCAGGCACCGCACTAGGCGGGGCCGACGATGGCATGTGCGAGCGCGTCGTAGTGCTGGTGATCCTTGTAATTCGGGGCGCGACAGAATACGCAGACGATGGTGTCGTAGTGCATGCCGTGAGCGGCCAGTTCCCTGAAGACGTCGCCCAGGCACACGTCGGTCAAGCGGGCCGACAGATATTTTCTATTGCGGATTGCCAGAAAATCGCACTCGGGGACCACGCCCGCTTTGTAGTGGAGGCGGTTCATGCATGCCGCGTGAGCGAGCCTGGCCACGTCGTGATCCTCGTACTTGGTCAGCGAGTAGTTCTTGACCCATCCGAGTCTGGAACTTCCGGACAGGGGCCGGAAATCTTCCTGTTCTATGACCTCGCATCCGCGCCGGTCGTAGCGTAGCGCGTACGTGCTGGCGATCGACGAGAACAATATCTTTCTAATGCCAGTGGCCAGCATCAGTCCGGGATCGCGCAGCACAGTGCCATGCGGGTTCAGAAACTTGACCACCGTCGATGGCGGCACCGCGACGTCTCCTGACCAGCGTCCGTAGCAGCCATGCGCGGTGATCACCAACTGGCGTGCGTGCGAGCCGGGCGTCGACACGATCCTCATGCGGTCGCCAAGCTGGTATTCGACGTAGTGAAGTGGTCCGGTATAACCCGTAATCGATCCGGCAATCGCCCGTGGACTGCGGATAGGCTTCATGCGGGATACTCCTTCTGTGACGGCGGTATTTGCGTGCGGCCAGTGATTGGCCGCGACCGGAAATACTCAGCGATGCACGGAAGTACTTGGTTGCGCTTAGCCAAATCCCGGCGTTATCGCATGGTAAGACGCGCCATCGCGAAAGATCGATTCCCGGCAGAACAGGCACAGGATCGAGTCATAGTGCATGCGGTGGGTCCGAAGCGCTTCGAAGACGTCGCGTAGCGTCACAAACGATGGGATGCCGGGCAAGATCCTCCGGTTCCTGATGGCAAGGAAGTCGCTCTCGATGCCAAAGTCCGCAACGAAGTCTGCCGCCTCGACCATGCGTTCGACGGTGTCCCCAGCGTACTTGGCCAGGTAGTAGTTGCGCACCGTTCCGACGTGGCGGCTGCCGCTCAGCACGGACACTTTCCCCTTGGAAAATGCCGGGACGGCCGACGGATCGTGAAGTCTCGCGTGATGATTGCTGACAGATGCGAAGAGCACATGGTCGGCCATGGCCATCGTCGACAACCCCGGATCGCCCAGCGCCGTGCCATGGGGATTGAAGAACTTGAGGGTGGTCGAGGGCGGCACGGGAACCTCGCCGCTCCACGGCGCATAACCGCCATGCGCAGTGATCACCAACTGCCGGGCCTGCGACCCGCGGAGGGAAATCACGCGCAAGGTGCGGCCCAGTGCGTATTCGATGTATTCGACCTGCCCGTGCTTGGTGGACATTGCATGCAGGATGCCGCCTGCTCGGTGCGGTGACTTCAGGTGTTTCATGCGTCCGGCCTCGTGACAAATGGAAGCCGCAAGTCTATGGATCCGGCCAGCCTGCCGACTTCACCTGCCTCAAACGTCCGATGCGTGACGATCAGTTAATCGCCGGATTGTTGCTTCGAATCCTGACGGCGCTGCGTGGCGGCGGCCACTGCGCGGGCGGCGGCGCGGCGCTGGGCGCGCTTTTGCAGACGGCGTCGGACGTTGATCTGCTCGAAACGCCACACCACGTAGAAGAACGCCATGAATGGCCACAGCCAGCCAAGCCATTGCGCGAGGCTGTTGAAATGGATGAAGCGGCCCATGCGCCAGCCCTGTTCGGAAATCCATGCGTAGGGATTGGGCGGCAGCACGTTGGTCAGCACCACCAGCGCAATCAGCGACACGGTTGCCAGGATGGCGCGCAGCCAGCGCGGCAGGCGCAGTAGCAGGACCAGCACCAGAGAACTGGTCAGCAGCGCAAAGCGTCCGCCTTCGGACAGCCAGATGAATGCGTTGTCATCGGGAAACTGCAGTTCGGCCACGGCGGCCTTGATGATCAGTGCGGCCGTCAGCAGGCCCGCAAGGATGCGCAGCATCGGCGCGCTGCGGCGCATCGCGATCGACGCGAACAGGCCCGTGCCGATCCAGCTGGTGGCCGTGACCAGGGTTTCCAGCAGCAACTGGCTCTGCATGTCGTCGGGACGCACGCCGATGTTGTCCTGCCATTCGATCAGCGATGGAAAGTACGCCTGCACCCACGCCATCGGCCATGAATCGGGATCGGTCAGCCATTCGCGCACGATGCCGCCCATGCCGAACAGGTGCTCCTGCGGAAACACCTGCGCAAACGGCCACAGCATGATCAGGATGATGGCGAAACTGGCATGCGGCTCGAACCATGCCATGCGCAGGCGCGTCAGCGTGCCACGGTCGATCAGCGCGCTGGTGAACGGCGCGACCATCGCGGCGCCCAGCAACGCGCCCAGCGCATTGGTGATCAGGTCGATATTCGACGAGATGCGCGTGGGCAGCCAGGTTTGCAGCGCTTCCATCACCGCCGACAGCAATGCGCCGGCCACCAGCGCGATCAGCGTCGCGCGCGCGCCCGATATGCGCGGGTGCAATGACAGCACCACCAGCGCGCCAAACGGACAATAGCCGAGCACATTGGTAAGCAGATCGAATTCCGTGATGTAGCGCGGCTTTGGCGCAGTCAGGAATGCGAAGGGTGAAATCCCGTTATTGACCCAGCCGCTGAACGGATACAGGCTGGCATACACCACCAGCAGCGTGAAACAGATCAGTCCCACGCGCGCCAGCGGCGAATGACGCGGCAGCCAGCCTTCCAGTTCGGCCTGGCGCGGCAGCTCTGGCGGCGATGGCGGGGGCGCTTCCATGGCCATGATCGTGTGGATGTGTTGCTACTGCCCGATGCGCGCCATATGCGTCACGGGCGCGGCGGCGTCGGCTTCGGTGTTTGCGCGGTCGGCAGCGGCACCGCATCGCGCGAGGGCGGATTGGCGCGCGGCAACTGGGCCGGACCGCTCGCCGCGGCGACTTCCAGCGGCAGCGTGGCGGCCCAGTCAAGGATCGCGGCGATCACCGCATCGGCGCTTGCCGACAGCGCCTTCACGCCGCCCGCGCCGTCGGCGCTGGGCGCGGGCTGTTCCGCCACGAAGGTCTTCTGACCGAGCAAGCCCTTGTGGAATACCGTCGCGCGCGCCCGCACCACGCCCCGACTGCTGGTGGGCGAATCGAAGACCTGTTCGAAGCCCAGTAGATCGACTTTGATGGCCGGCACGCTGGTGTCGCCGTACCACGTCAGTGCGCCGCGCCCGGACACCGCGTCGCGCAGGCGGTCGTCGAACAGGCGCGTGGGCGCATCGACCCAGCGTTGCGTCGAATACGCCTGCAGCCGTTGCGCCTGCGTGTATTGCAGACGGTAATAGACGCCGCGTCCATCCATCCATGTTGGCCCATCGGTCTCGGCCACGCGCAGCTTGGGCAGGCGGGCCGGTGCCTGCGACGGCGCTGCGGCCAGCGGGCCCAGGTCATAGGTGGTGGTGCTTTGCGATCCCGACGAAAACACGCTGCAGCCGGACAGCGCCGCCAGCAGGGCCAGCGCGGCCAAGCGGGCCATCGGCGCGACGCGGCCGGCGATGCCGGCGGCAGCATCGGCCGCGGCGTGCGGCCGGGCGGTTCGTCGAGTCGACAGTCGGGCGAGGGCGGAAACTTGGGTCATGGCGGATCTCGGCAATCGGATCTTTGGACGTATCAAAAGGCGCTGCGTTCGATACGCGCAGCCGGAATGTTCATGGTTGCGCGCCTGGCGGCCTGGACGTGCTCAAGGCGACTGGAAGCCGGGTTCGCCCGGACCAGGCGCGGGCGACGGCCCGCCAAACAACACACTGCTCGGCTTATCGTTGAACTGGCCCGCAGCACGGTCGATGCTGCGCGCGGTCTGCCGCGCATCGCGCGCCAGGCCGTTGAGCTGCGGCAGCGTTTCCTGCGTGAAGATGCCCGCGGCCTGCTGCACCGAATCGGCAGCGCCCTGCATGTTCTCGCCAACGCGATTGACTGTACGCATCACGGTGCCATTCGGACTGGCGAGGTCGTCCGCAAGCCGGCGCGTGGACTGCAACGTCGCATTGAGGTTTTCCACGGCCGCAGGCAGGCGTGCGGCGGCCGGCTGCAACGACGCGGCGAGCTTCGAGTAGTCGTCGGCGGTCTTGTGCACGGACTGGATCGCCGCCATCAGTTCGTCCCGATTCTCGGTCTTGAACATCTCGTTGAGCGATGTCATCAGCGATTCGGTCTGCGTCAGCAGCGAATCGCCGCGCTTTTCCAGTTCCTCAAAAAACCCGGGCCGCATCACGATGCGCGCCGGCTCGCGCGCCGATGTCGTCAGGCGCGGCGAACTGGCGTCCGATCCCTGCTCGCGCGCAGTATCGTCCAGCTGCACGTAGGCGATGCCGGTGACGCCCTGGAAGCCCAGCGTGGCGTAGGTGGTGCGCGTGATCGGCGTGTCCTGGTTCACGTTGATGCGCACGATGATCTGCCCCGGCACCTGCGGATCGAACTTGATCGACACCACCTTGCCGACGTCGAGCCCGCGATACTTCACGTCGGCCTGCGGTCCCAGCCCGTTCACCGTGGACCGCGTGATCAGGTCGTACGGCACGCGCACAGCGTGGTCACTGCTGAACCAGAACAGCGAGAACAGCACCAGGACTGCCAGACCGATGGTGAACACGCCGGCCAGGAAGGCGTTTGACTTGTTTTCCATCAGACTTCTCCGGTATGCGCCGCCGCACCGCCGTCCGCATGGGGAGCGGGCAGCGCCTGCAGCGCGCGCTGGGCACGTTCGCCCAGAAAATATTCGCGAATGAATGGATGATCGACCTTGATCACTTCGGCGATCGGCGCGGCGGCCAGCACCTTGCGATCGGCCAGCACGGCCACGCGATCGGACAGCGCCACCAGCGTATCGAGGTCGTGCGTGATCATCACCACGGTCAGGCCCAGTTCGCGGCGCAGTTCGCGGATCAGCGAGACATAGTCGTCCGACGCCATCGGGTCCAGGCCCGCGGTGGGTTCGTCCAGGAACACCAGTTCGGGTTCCAGCGCCAGCGCGCGCGCCAGAGCCACGCGCTTGATCATGCCTCCGGAAAGATCCGACGGCATCTTGTCGGCGTCCTTGGCCGACAGGCCCACCAGCTGCAGCTTCAGCAGCGACGCCTGGCAGATCAGGTTGTCCGGCAGCGCGCGCATTTCGCGCAGCGGCAACGCAATGTTGTCGATCACGGACAGCGCGGAAAAAAGCGCCCCGCGCTGGAACTGCAGGCCCCAGCGATTACGCAGCGCCTGCAATTGCGCGGGCGTCAGCCTGGCGGGATTTTCGCCGAACACCTTGATGGTGCCCGACGTGGGCCTGTCCAGCCCGACGATCTGGCGCAGCAGCACGGTCTTGCCGGTGCCGGAGCCGCCCACGATCGACAGCACTTCGCCGCGATAGACGTCGAGGTTGAGCCCGTCGTGCACCACGTTGTCGCCGTAGCGCTTGACCAGATCGCGCACCTCGATGATGCGCTCGCGCGGCGTGTCGCGCGCCACCATGGAATCGGCGTTCGCATTGGCGCTCATAAGCCCACGTCCTTGAAGATGATGGCGAAGATCGCGTCCGCCAGGATCACCACCGTGATGGAGGTGACCACCGACGCCGTGGTGCCTTCGCCCAGGCTTTGCGTGTTGGGCTTGATGCGCAGCCCGAAGTGGCAGGCCGTCAGCGCGATCAGCATGCCGAACACGACACCCTTGCCCAGCCCCAGCCACAAATTGGCCACCGGCACGGCGTCGGGCAACTGGCGCAAAAAGAATGCAAAGCTGATGTCGAGCTGCAAGCGCGCGGCGGTCATGCCGCCCAGCAACGCCATCAGGTCGGTCCACGCCACCAGCAGCGGCATGGCGACGGCCAGCGCGATCACGCGCGGCATGATCAGCCGGAACCCGTGCGAGATGCCCATCACACTCATCGCATCGAGTTCCTCGGTCACCCGCATCACGCCGATCTGCGCGGTGATGGCCGAGCCCGAACGGCCGGCGATCAGGATTGCCGCGAGCACCGGACCGAGTTCGCGGATCACGGCCATGCCCAGGATGTTGACGATGAATGTGCTGGCGCCAAATATCCGCAGCTGGTTGGCCGACAGGTAGGACAGCACGATGCCGATCAGGAAGCCCACCAGCGCGGTGATGCCCAGCGCCTTGTAGCCGATGTTGTAGATGTTGGCCGAAATCTCGCGCCACGGCCCGCGTTGCGGCGCGCGCAGGAAACGCAGCAGGTCGAACGCCAACTGGCCCAGCAGGGTGATGCCGACGCCGAGCTGCGAGATCAGCGACAGCAGGCCGGCGCCGAGGAGCGTCACCGGATTGAAGCGGTCGACCATGCGTTTCTTCCAGCCGTCGGTGCGCAGGCCGGCAATGCGGTCGAACACGCGCCGCTGTCCGTCGTTGAGCTCCACGCGCTCCGGCATACGGCCGTTCCATGCCTGCCAGATCAGTTGCGCGCCGATGTGGTCGAGCCGCGTAATTCCGGCCAGCGACCAGCTAGCATGTTCGGGCGCTTCGGCAAGCTTGCGTAGCTGGGCGCGCAGGCCGCGCGCCTCGTGGCACTCGGCCAATGCAAGTGCGGTCCAGTCCCCTTGCAGTTGTACGCTGCAGGCTCCGTCCTGGCGAGAGATGTCGATGGCGGGCGTTGGCGGGCGGTCCAAATGTCGGGGCGATGTGATGGCTGAGTCCCGATTCTATGCTACCAAGCGAGTCGTTGCGACCGGACATCCTCTGACACGGCCGCGGCTACAATCTCGCCAAGCGCGCGCCGCACCGGCGCGGTCCTCCCGATTCCCACACGCAATGTCTGATTTTTCCGACCGCCCCGTCCCCGCCCGCGCCGCTGACGCCGCCGCCTTGCCGGCCTGGCGCATCGACCAGAACGCCTTGCGTCGCATGCTCGATGCGGGTGCGGCGCGCCACTGGCGGGTCGAGGTGGTGGACGAGACCGGCTCGACCAATGCCGACCTGACACAGGCCTGCCGCGCGGCAACGTGGGACGAGGACGGCGTGCGCGTGCGCGTTGCCTATCGGCAGACGGCGGGGCGCGGCCGGCAGGGCCGTCCGTGGCAGGGGCAGGCAGGGCTGACGTTTTCGGTGGCAATGCCGCTGGCGCTGCCGCCGGCGCGCCTGAGCGGCCTGAGCCTTGCCGTGGGCCTGGCGGTGGCCGAAGCGCTGGAACAATGCGATGCCGCGCTCGGGGCGCGCATCGGCCTGAAGTGGCCCAACGACCTGCAGATCGACGGTCGCAAGCTGGCGGGGATCCTGATCGAATCGGTGCCGGCCGGGCCGCAGCGGCTATGGGCCGTGATCGGCATCGGTCTGAACCTGGTGCGCGATGCGCGCATGGAGGCGGCGCTCGGCCGCGCGCTGGCGGGCGTGGCCGAGGCGATGACGCCGTTCGATGCGCAGCGCGATCCCACGCGCATTCTGGGTGCGGTGCTTGAACGCCTGGCGTGTATGCGGACCCGATTCGTGGCCGACGGTTTCGCGCCGATGGCGCAGGCGTGGTCGGCGCGCGATGCGTATCGCGACGAACCCGTGCGCCTGCTGCACGATGGCGCGGTGCTGGCCGAGGGCGTGGCGCGTGGCGTCGATGCCGAAGGTCATCTGCTGCTGGAAACGGCGGCGGGACTGGAACGGATTGCCAGCGGCGAGGTGTCGCTGCGGGGAGCCGGCGCATGAGCGCGCTGCTGATCGATATCGGCAATACGCGGCTGAAATGGGCCTGGTGCGATGCCAGCGCGCCTGCTGCGCCGACCGGCGCGTTGCCCACGCCGTGGCAGCACGCGGGCGCCGCCACGCATGCGATGCCGACTGAGCGCGCCGCGCTGGTCGGCGCCTGGCGACGACTGGCGGCGGGCAAGGCGCCCGAGGTGTGGGTGGCCAATGTCGCCGGGCCGACGCTGGCCGGCGAGGTCGATGCGCTGCTGGCCGACGCGTTCGGCACGGGCGTGGCGCTGCAATGGGTACGCACGGCTACCACGCATGGCGATCTGGTCAATGGCTACCGCGAGCCGACGCAGCTCGGCGTGGACCGCTGGGCCGGATGCATCGGCGCACATCGCTGGCTGCCGGGAGAAAACCTGCTGATCGTCACGGCCGGCACGGCCACTACGCTCGATATCGTCACGGCGGGCCCCAATGGCGCCCGCTTCGAGGGCGGATTGATCCTGCCCGGTCTGGCGCTGATGCTGGGCACGCTGGCGCGCAACACCGCGCAACTGCCCGAACTCGATGTGCTGGACACCGGCGCGGGCGCTGCGCGCGCGGTGCGGGCGTTGGGCGCAGACAACACTCGCGACGCGATTGCCGCCGGTTGTCTGGCCGCGCAGGCCGGCGCCATCGAGCGTTCCTGGCGCGCGCTGGGCGAACGCGGGCCGGTGCGTTGCCTGCTGTCCGGCGGCGCGCGGCATGTCGTGGCGAATGCGCTCGCGATGCCGTTCGAGATGCACGATAATCTTGTGCTGCTTGGGTTGCACGCGATGGCGCGGGGCTAAGCCCCACGGCGCGCGCCATCCGCCCCCGTTCCACCTCACCCTTCACACACGCTCCAGCGCATCCATGTCCCGGCGAGGCCTGACCGTTCTGCTGCTGATCCTGCTGATCGCCAATGCGCTGCTGCTGGCGGCGTTGCTGGGCGCGTTCGGTCCGCAACCGCTGGCCGGCATGCTGGAAAGCCCGCGCGAACCGCAGCGCGTCGAACAGCAGGTGCGCGGCGATCGCATGCAATTGCTGGCGCCCACCGATGCCTCGGCGCCGGCGGCGCCCGCCTCGGCTCCCGCGCCGCGCGGCGCAACGCCGGGCAGCGTCACGCTGGCCGCGGCGCCCGCCGATGGCTGCATGGAAATGGGTGGCTTCACGATGCAGACCGCGCAGCGCGCCAAGGAAGACCTGAGCGCCATCGCGGCGGGCGCGCCCATGCCTGTCGATCAGTTCGAGCGCAGCGAACAGGTGCGCTGGTGGGTTCATCTGCCCGCGCAGGCGACGCGCGAGAACGCCGAGCGCAAGCTGGCGGAACTGCGTCGCCGCAAGGTCACGGATGTGTCGGTGGTGTCAGGCGAGGATGCCGCGTCGTTCACGGTGTCGCTGGGACTGTTCCGCGACCGCGAGCGTGCCGACAGATTCCTGGAGTCGCTGCGTGCGCAGGGCGTGCGGACGGCGCTGATCAGCGATGCGCCGCGCGCGGTGCCGCGCCAGTGGCTCCGCGTGCCGCACGCCAGCGAGGCCGTGCGCATGCGCATGGACGAAGTACGCGCACGCTATGGCGCGGAAGTCCTGCAAGCGTGCAACGGCATGACGCAGGCGCGCGACGGGCGCAGCGCCGCTCGGGCGGGATAGGGCGCGGCTGGCGCCAGGGCACGCCGCTTCAACGCTGCTGCCGCACTTTGGTCAGAAGCTTGGTGGTCGATCGATCGTGCAGGAACTCGATCGCGTAGGCCTCGCCGCCCCAACTGCGCACGAGGCGGGTTTCTTCTAGCGTGTCGATGTCGTAGTCGCCGCCCTTCACATAGATATCGGGACGCACCAGGCGGATCAGTTCGACGGGCGTCTGCTCGCGGAACATCGCCACCAGATCGACCGACGCCAGCGCCGCCAGCAGTGCCATGCGATCGCCCTCGTGATTGAGCGGCCGGTCGTCGCCCTTGCCGAGCATCTTCACGGAAGCGTCGCTGTTCACGCCCACCACCAGGCTGGCGCCCATGGCGCGCGCCTGCGCCAGATACGTGGCATGGCCGCGATGCAGGATGTCGAACACGCCGTTGGTAAAGACCAGCGGACGCGGCAGCGCGGCGACTGCGGCATGCAGTGCGGCCACGTCATCGGCCGGGACCAGTTTGGATTCGAAGGCGGGTGCGGTCATGGGTGACGGGTCAAAAGGCGGAGCGCCAATGAAAAACCCCATCGTATCCGATGGGGTCTGGACTGCCGCGGCATGTGGTCCGCGGGGCAAGCCGTGCGGGGCAACGCTCAGGCGGGCTGCTGCAGGCTGGCGTTCAGTTCCTTGCGGTAGCGGTTCAGGTCCTGCACCGAATCGAACGTGCGTTCGAACAGCAGCGACATGTTGTGCAGGATCCGTTCGATCACCTTCTTTTCCCACACCTCGTCAAAGCGGATCTGCTCGTCCAGCCAGTGTTCCAGCCAGTCGGGATCGGGCAGGCGCGACTGCACGGTGTCGTTCGGGAACAGCGCCTTGTTGACGTGCAGGTTGGTCGGATGCAGCGGCTTTTCGGTGCGGCGGGCCGACGCCATCAGCACGCCGATCTTGGCGAATGCCGCGCGCGCGGTGTCGCCAAACTGGGACAGGTACTTCTTCATGTAGCGCAGGTACGCGCCGCCGTGGCGTGCCTCGTCCTGCGACAGCGTGCGATAGATGTGCTTGATCACCGGTTCCGAGTGCCACTCGGCCGCGCGGCGGTACCAGTGATTGAGGCGGATCTCGCCGCAGAAATGCAGCATCAGTGTTTCAAGCGGCGGCGCCGGGTCGAATTCGAAACGCACCGCGTGCAGTTCTTCTTCGGTGGGCACCAGGTCCGGCCGGAAGCGGCGCAGGTACTCCATCAGCACCAGCGAATGCTTTTGTTCCTCGAAAAACCAGATGCTCATGAATGCCGAAAAGTCGGAATCATGGCGGTTGTCGCGCAGGAACATCTCCGTGGCAGGCAGCGCCGACCATTCGGTGATGGCATTCATGCGGATGGTCTTCGCCTGATCGTCGGTGAGCAGGCTGGCGTCGAACGTATCCCAGGGGATGTCCTTGTCCATGTGCCAACGGACCGCTTCCAACGATTTGAACAGTTCGGGGTAGAGCATGCTAAGCCTTTGAAATTACGGGCGGATTCTACCAGACAAGAATCATTCTCGAATGTTTTCTCTACTTCGTTTTAGGCGGGATGCGATGGATTGCAACAGCGGAACCGCCCGGAAGGCCCAAAAGTGGTGCGTCTACGACACTTCTGTCGCCTCGTGTGCGGCCAGCTTGGTTTCCGGCACCACGCCATAGAGAAACGCCGCGATCTCGTCCGCCTGGGCGCTGGCGTCGGCCTCGCCCAACGCCAGCAGCGCCTGCGTGAACTCGGGTTCGAACAGCAGATAGCTTGCAAACGCCGCGCCGCGCGCCTCGGTGCCGCCCAGCGGCGAGAGCAGGGCGCGCACGGTGCGCGGCAGGCGATCGAGATGCCGCGCGGCAATGGCTTCGATCGGCTCGCTCGGGGAAATCGTCATCACCTGCACCGGCCGCCAGCCTTCGGCGTCGTTGGCCATCTCGGGCATGCGCGAGAGCAGCCGGTTGATATGCATGAGGCGCTCGACATCGGCCTGCAGGCCATCGAGGAAGATGCTGGCCAGCGCCTGCCCGCCGATCTGCGCCAGCGAGGGGTAACCACCCGACGGTACGGTGTCGAACCAGCCCGCACGTTGCCGCGATGCCGCGCCGATCGCCAGAATGCGCGACGCGCCGAGATGGATGGCCGGCGACAGCGGCGACATCTGGCGCATCGTGCCATCGCCAAACCATTCGTGATGGCCTTCCAGTTCCAGCGGCATGGCCGGGAAAAGAAACGGAATCGACGACGATGCCAGTAGATGATCGACGCCGATAGACGCTTCGACGGCCATGCGCTGGCTGCGCTGCCATGGATGGATGCGTCGGTGCGACTGGTAGAACGTGATGTGGCGGCCCGTGCTGTATGACAGCGCAGTAACTGCAAACGCGTTGAGCGCGCCGCTGTCGAGGCTCGCCTGCACGCGCGGCGGCTCGAACAGTTCGGTCAGGAAGCTGCCGAGCGGCCCGTTGTCGAACAGCGCGCGCGGCGCCCGGTGCGTGATCCACCCGAACGCCAGCGATGACAGCCAGCGCGCGCCCGACGCGCCCATCTGGATCACGTCGGTACGGTACACGTCGTCGGCATGCAGGCTTTGCCAAAGTCCGGCCAGGGTGTCGGTGGCAGTGCGGAAATCCGCCGCGCCGGTGGCCAGCCCCGCGCCGTTGATGGCGCCGGCCGAGGTGCCCGCGATGATGCCGAACGGCAGCGGGCAGTGATCCAGCCCGTGGCGTGCGGCGATCTTGGCGATGCCGGACAGCACGCCGGCCTGGTACGCGGCGCGCGCACCGCCCCCCATCATGACCAGCGCGGTGCTCTGTCGCTGCATGGCCCGCGCCGATGCGCTGGCGGCATGAGCCCGATTCACTCGAACGTATCCTCGGGTGTGCCGGGCGCGGGCGTGCTGCCGGCTGGCCGCTTGGTCGACGACGGCTTGGTCGATGACTTCTTCGCGGCCGGCTTGGCCTTCGGCTTTGCCCCAGTAGTGCGCGCGGCAGGTTTTTTCACGGCGGGTTTCTTGGCGGCCGGTTTGGGTTTGCCGGCAGCCGATGCGCCGGGCCGCGCGCCCGCGGCTTCCGGCTCCACGCCGTCGGCCCCCGCGCCGAACCCGGCCATGCCAGGCATTCCCGGCATTCCTGTCACGTTGCCGAACGGCATGGTGCTGGCGGCGGCCGCGCTGCTGGCGATCTGCGTGAACTGCCGTTGCAGCAGATCCCACCATAGCGCCGCATTGGGCGGCAGCGGCGCGGCGCCGTCGGCGGCCGACGCAGCGCGATCGGCGGCGTTGGCAGAAGCTGCGCGATCAGCGGCGTCGGCGCGCGTGCGGTCATCGTCGGGCGGCGCTTCGTCGTCGTCTTCCGCTTCGTCGTTTTCGGCGTCCGCCTGTTCTTCGGAAACGGTCGCGCTATCGGCAAAGTGATGTGGATGCTGCGGTGGATGGGCGCTTGGGGCATTGGCCGCACGCGCCACGTTCTCCATGGCGCTTTGCATCGCCTCGGGCGACAGCGCGTTGCCAAACGTCTGCAGCGCCACCAGCGTGGCGCGCTGCACCTCCAGGCCCTGAATGGTCGTGCGCAGCAGGTTGACGTTCAGCTGCAGCCAGCTTTCCACGGCCTTGAGGTCGTGGATGCGCTTGTCGACCTCGTCGAGATCCATCGGCGGCGTCATCGCGCCCAGGCCAGGCATCAAACCGCTGGGCATGCCGCTGCTGCGCGCCCACATGTTGCGCAGGAATTCGAAGCTGTTGGTGAAATCGGGGATCTGTCCGAACATGGTGGCGCCACTCCCTCTGACATGGCCGCCCCGACGACGCGGGTCCGGACAGCCGGTTACTGGAATTCGGGCGGCCGCTTCTGGCGCAGGCTCGCCATGCCTTCGTGCACGTCGGGCCCCGCGAAGCCCATGAATTCAAGCGCCAGCGAGGTATCGAACGCGGGGCCGGCCATGCGCAGCCAGTTGTTCAGCGCGTACTTGGTCCAGCGGATGGCGGACTGCGATCCCGCCGCGAGCCGGTTGGCCACCTCGAAGGCCTTTGCCACCAGTTCGGTTTCTTCCACCGCCAACGACACCAGGCCGATCCGCTCGGCTTCCTCGCCGCTGACCGACTCGCACAGCATCAGATAGTACTTGGCCTTGGCCATTCCGCACAGCAATGGCCACACGATCGCGGCGTGATCGCCAGCGGCCACGCCAAGCCGGGTATGGCCGTCGACGATGCGTGCGGTCTTCGCCGCGATCGAGATGTCGGCCAGCAGACCGGCCACCAGCCCGGCGCCCACGGCCGGGCCGTGCATCGCCGAGACGATGGGCTTGTCGCAGTTGATGACGTTGTAGACCAGGTCGCGCGCCTCGTGCCAGACACGGGTGCGGGTCTCGAAATCGTTGGCCATCTGCTCGACCAGCGCCAGATCGCCGCCGGCCGAAAAGCCCTTGCCCTCGCCGCGAATCAGCGCCACGCGGATATCGGGATCGGCGGAAACGTCGCGCCAGATCTCGGCCAGTTCGCGATGCATGCTGGCGTCGGCTGTCGCAAGCTTGCGGTTGGCCGCCTGATCCGCGCCCATGATGATTTCGAGCACCGGGCCGTGCCGGCGCAGCGTGAGCGCCTGATAGCGGGCCAGGCGGGGAGACAGCGTACTGGCGTTGGCGTTGGCGTCGTCGGAGGGCATCGGGGGCTACCTTTTTCGTGGAAGAAATCGGACCTGGCCGGGACGGGAAGCAACCACGAAAAAATTCCCCGACCAAGCGGTCGGGGAATTATAGGCGCAACCGCGTGGGGTTGAGCAAGTCGGGGTTTGGCCTGAGCGGCCGAGGTAGCCGTGGCGCGCCCGGCCGACGCCTAGCGCGCAGCCACCACCTGGTCGATGGCGCCAAAGATCGAGTGTCCTTGTGCGTCGAACATCTCGATACGGACGGCATCGCCGTACTTCATGAATTCCGTTTCCGGCTTGCCGTGCTCGATGGTCTCGATCATGCGCTGCTCGGCGATGCAGCAATAGCCCTTGCTGCGGTCGACATTCGAGATCGTGCCCGAGCCGACGATGCTGCCGGCGCGCACGTTGCGCGTCTTGCAGATATGGGCGATCAGCTGGCCGAAGTCGAACACCATGTCCGTGCCGCAATCGGGCGAGCCCACTTTGCGGCTGTTCCAGTGAACCACCATCGGGCGATGGACCTTGCGGTCCCGCCATGCCTCGCCAAGCTCGTCGGGCGTGACCGCCACCGGCGAAAACGCCGTGGCGGGCTTGCTCTGGAAGAACCCGAAGCCCTTGCCCAGTTCCGCCGGAATCAGATTGCGCAGCGAAACGTCGTTGGCCAGCATCACCAGCCGGATCGACTCGCCGGCCTGCTCGGGCGTGGCGCCCATGCGAACGTCGCCGGTGATGACCGCGACCTCGGCCTCGAAATCGATGCCGAACGCTTCGCTGGCGCACACGATGTCGTCCTGCGGGCCGATGAAGTCGTCGGAGCCGCCCTGGTACATCAGCGGATCCTTCCAGAATTCGGGCGGCATCTCCGCGCCGCGCGCCTTGCGTACCAGTTCGACATGGTTCACGTACGCCGAGCCGTCCGCCCATTGATAGGCGCGCGGCAGCGGCGCCATGCAATCCTTGGGCTGGAACGGGAACGGATGCCGCGCGCGGCCCGCATTCAGCGCGTCATAGAGGTCCTGAAGCTGCGGGGCGTAGAAATTCCAGTCGTCCAGCGCAGTCTGCAGCTTGCCGGCGATATCGGTGGCGTAGTGCGCGGTTTTCAGGTCGCGCGACACGACGACGAGCTGGCCGTCGCGCGAACCATCCTTCAGGGTGGCGAGTTTCATGCGAATTCGAACATGGGCGGAAATGGATGGGCGGTAGTCTACCGGAGGCGCTCGACGGCGCTTGTATAGAATGGCCGGCATCACATTTTTGTTTGCCCATCACGCATGACAACGGCTGACGACGATTCCAGGGACGACGCGCGCGATGACGCACACGATGACGCGCGCGATGATGCCCGGCGCGCCGGCATCCAGTCCATCGAGGTGGGCTTCCGGCTGCTGCAGGCGCTGGCCGCGTCGCCGCGCGCGATGATGCTGCGCGACCTGGCTGCGGCCGCCGACATGAGCCCGGCCAAGGCGCATCGCTACCTGGTCAGCTTTCAGCGTCTGGGCGCGGTCACGCAGGACGCCGTGAGCCAGCGCTACGACCTCGGGCCGTTCGCGCTGCAGCTTGGACTGGCGGGCCTGAACCGGCTCGATCCGGTGCGCAAGGCGCGGCCGATCCTGTCGCAACTGCGCGATGAAATGGACCAGACCGCCGGCATTGCCGTGTGGGGCAATCACGGCCCGACCATCGTGCACTGGGAAGAATCGAGTCATCCGGTCAGCGTGAGCCTGCGGCTGGGCGATGTGATGCCGATGCTCAATTCGGCCACCGGACGCCTGTACGGCGCTTATCTGTCGCGGCGTCAGACGCTGCCGCTGATCGAGCGGGAACTTGCCACGCGCGGCGACGTCGCATTGCCCGACATGCCCGCATCGCTGGCCGAATACGACGCGATCTGCGACGACGTGCGCCGCCATGGCGCGGCGCGCACGCGCGGCGGCGTGCTGCCGGGCATCAATGCGATCTCCACGCCGGTCTTCGATGCCAACGGGCATTTGTCGATGGCGCTGATCGTGCTCGGCGCGCAAAGCGTATTCGATGCAGAATGGGGCGGCGCGGTAGACCGCCGCGTGCGCGATATCGCGCAACGAATTTCATCGGAACTCGGTTACCTTGGCGGCAGCCAACCGGCCGGACAGGACGGCCAACCCTCTTAGCCGCAGCCGGCGCCGGCGTCGCTGGCTGGCGGTGATCGCGCTGGTGGCGATCCTGCATGTGCTGGTGCTGTTCGGCCTGGTGCGCATGCCGCTCCCGCGCTTGCCCGATACCAGGCAGTTGCCGGCCATCGAAGCGATCCTGCTGCCACCGCCGCCGCCCGCGGCCCCGGCCCGGCCGCCCGCGCGCCCGGTTGTCCGGCCCTCGCCACGGCCCGCGGCGCCACAGACGCCGCCAGCGCCTGCGCCGGCAGAACCCACGCCTGAGCCCGCAGCACCTGCGCTGGCCACCACGTCCAATGCCGATGCGACAGTCAATGCCGGCGCAGGTGGTGCCGGCGCTGCGGCCAATGGCGCGTCGGCCGCCGCCGCGCCGCCCGTCGCATCCAGCCCCGCTGCGCCGCCAGCGCCCAGCTATGCGGCGCCGGAATCCGTGACGATGCGTTACGCCAGCTTCGTCAACGGCGTGCAGAACCCGGACGGCATCATTCGCTGGGAACAGGACGGCAAGCACTATCGGCTGGCGGTGGAAACGCGCGTGCTGTGGTTCCGCTTCGCATTCCAGAGCACGGGCGATCTCGACGCGCGTGGCCTGTCGCCGACGCGCTACGAGGAGGCGCGGCGCAGCAAGGTGGAAGTCGCGCGCTTCGATCACGCCGCCAACACGGTGGTGTTTGAAACGCGCGGCGGACAGGCGCCGATGCCGCCGTCCTTCCAGGATCGTTTCAGCGTGTTCCTGCAACTCGTGGGATGGGCGCGCGGCGATCCGCAGCGCTATGCGAGACCTGGCGTGACCGACACCTTCAACGTGGCCGACACCAGGGAGGTGGAGGCGATGCAGGTGCAATACGTCGGCGAGGAAGACATCGATATTGGCACCGGGGTGGTGCGTACCAAGCACTTCATGCGGCTGCCGCGCCACGCCAACGATCGCCGCCGCGTGGAAATCTGGCTCGCACCGACGCTGAACTGGATGCCTGCGCGGCTGCGTCAGACGGAGCCCGATGGCACTCAGATCGATCTCGTCTATCGTAGTAGTGAAGGGCGCTGAGCTTTTTGGCCGCGCCCCAACGAGGCCGACGGTGTGACAACACGGAGACTGCAATATGTCTGACTTGGCGGCACAGACGCAGCGGATCAGGGCTGGCGACGTGGAACTTCAGGTCCGCATCGACGGCCGCGAGGGCCCGTGGGTCATTCTGGCCCATGCGCTGGGCGCCAATCTGACGCTTTGGGACAACACCGCCGCTCACCTCGCCGCGCGCTATCGCGTATTGCGTTTCGACCTGCGCGGCCACGGCGGCAGCGACGCGCCAGTCGGCGCCTATACGATGGCGCGTCTTGCCGACGATGTCGTGGCATTGATGGACGCGCTCGATATCGCCCAGGCCCACTTCTGTGGGGTGTCTGTCGGCGGCATGGTCGCCCAGACTTTGGGCGTCCGGCACGCAAATCGCCTATTGTCATTAACGTTGGTCGACACGATTCACAGCACGCCGATGACGGCGCATCCGATGTGGGCTAACCGCATTGGACAGGCCGAGGCGCATGGCATGGCTGGCATGGTGGCATCGACGATGGAGCGCTGGCTCACCGACGGCTTTCGCGAAAGGCACCCCGAAGTCGTCGAAAAGATCGCCGCAATGTTGAAGGCCACACCGGTGCACGGCTATGTGGGCGTGGCACAGGCAATCATCGCCTTCGATCTGTCTGACGCCATCGCGCGGATCCATTGCCCGACCCTGGTGGTGGTAGGGGCAAACGATGAAGGGTCGCCGGTGTCGATGGCCCAATCGATCGCGCAGAAGATTCACGGTGCGCAGCTGGAAGTCTTGCCTGACGCCGCGCACCTGTCGTTTATCGAACAACCGGAACGCTTCCATGCGATCTTCGACGCGTTCCTGGGGCATGCGGCATGTGGCGGGCAGTGTGATATTCCGTAACCGCATTGCGAAGATCGCAACACAGTAATGCTCGATGGGGCACGGCGCTCAAGAACTTGCGCCAAACGCCGATGCCCAACTATACGAGGGCAGCAAAGGCACGCAAGGCCCGTCCGGCACCACAACTTGAATTACGGACGGCCACCCTCAGCTTGGAGAGGAAATCGCGTCGATTCCAACGGCCTTGTGCCAACGCAGCGATGCGTGGAATGGGCGCCAACCATACGCCAGGAGGTAGTGCGATGCAAATGATCTACAACAGCGACAACTATTGCATTGTCGAGTTTGGAGCAGATGTCGAGCATGCGACCCTTGCCTCGGGCGGCTACGAAATCGTCGACAAGAACCTGAAACGCGAGATTTTCCTCGGCGGCCATATGGCCGAGACCTTCCGCGCCGACGTGACCCGTCTGATCGAAAGCGAGCCATCCGTGGAAGAAGTTGACGAATTTCTCGGCAAGTTCGATACCGTGATGAACAACCCGCTGGTCATGCACTGAAGCCAGCCGCGGTATCGCCGCAAACACAAACGCCCGCGGTCGCGGGCGTTTCTTTTGCCGGGTCTCCGGGGCGGCGCTTCCGCCAAGCCGGGCACCGCACATTTGCCCGATTCACCAATTCATCGATTCAGTATTGCTCCCAGGGCAGGCCTTCGAAACGCCAGCCATTGACCGTATTGCGATGGCGCTGCGCATCGAGATCGCCTTCGAAGCCATGCAGCACGTTGTACACAGTGGTGAAGCCCGCACCCTCCAGCGCGCGCGCCGCCGCCGATGAGCGGTTGCCGCTGCGGCAAATCAGCACCACCGGGCGCGCCGAAACCTGTCCGGCCAGCTTTTTCACCGCCTGCACGAAATGCGGATTGACTTCCCAGTCCGGGCCGTCGTTCCAGGGTACGTTGTGCGCCCCGCGTGGATGGCCGACGAACAGATACTCCATTTCGCTGCGGCAATCGATGAACAGCGCATCGGGCTCGGCGTCGAGCAGTTAGCGGGCGTCGTTGGGGCTCAGGTGTTGCATGGAAGCGGGCGAAAGCGCGGAAAGCGCAAAGTGTGTGAAGATCGTGACGAATGCGTCTCTCAGTGTAGGCGGCCGTGCGGGGGCTGACAACCGCGGCGGGTCGCCATCGCGGCGCATCCGCACCCGTCCTCCACGCCGCCATGCGCTGCGGTGCCCGTCGCGCCGTCAGCCGTCGCGGGGGCATCCCGCAATCCCTTGATCTACCTGATAAAATCGCCGTCTTGCCTAAATTGCGCGCATTGGCCTCCGGCCCGGGCGCGACACCACCAAAGCCCCACCATGAGCGCCGTCCAATTCGCCCCTCGCCCCTACACGCGGGCTGCCAGCCTGCCGCAGCTGCTGCGTGAACGCATTCTGATTCTCGATGGAGCGATGGGCACGATGATCCAGCGCTACAAGCTTGGCGAGGCCGAATATCGCGGCGAGCGCTTCGCCGATCATCATGTCGACGTCAAGGGCAACAACGAACTGTTGCTGCTGACGCGTCCGCAAGTCATCAGCGAGATCCACGAGCAATACCTGGCCGCAGGCGCCGACCTGATCGAAACCAACACCTTCGGCGCCACGCGCGTGGCGCAGGAAGACTACAAGATGGCGCATCTGGCCTACGAGATGAATGTCGAGGCGGCCCGCCTGGCGCGCGCGGCCTGCGACAAGTTCAGCACGCCCGACAAGCCGCGCTTCGTGGCCGGCGCGTTCGGCCCGACGCCGAAGACCGCCAGCATCAGCCCCGACGTCAACGACCCGGGCGCGCGCAACGTCACGTTCGAGGAACTGCGCGATTCGTACTACGAGCAGGGCAAGGCGTTGCTCGAAGGCGGCGCAGACGTGTTCCTGGTCGAGACGATCTTCGACACGCTCAACGCCAAGGCTGCGCTGTTCGCGATCGACCAATTGTTCGAGGACACCGGCGAACGCGTGCCCGTCATGATTTCCGGCACCGTGACCGATGCATCGGGGCGCATCCTGTCGGGCCAGACCGTCGAAGCGTTCTGGAACAGCCTTCGCCACGCGCGGCCCGTCACGTTCGGCCTGAACTGCGCGCTGGGCGCGACGCTGATGCGTCCGTATATCGCCGAGCTGGCCAAGGTCTGCGACGCCGCCGTGTCGTGCTACCCCAACGCCGGCCTGCCGAATCCGATGAGCGATACCGGTTTCGACGAAACGCCGGAAGTCACGTCGTCGCTGGTCGAGGAATTCGCCGCGTCCGGGCTGGTGAATCTGGTGGGCGGATGCTGCGGCACCACGCCCGACCACATCGCCGCCATCGCCCAGCGCGTGGCGGACAAGAAGCCCCGCACGTGGCCGGGCCAATACCGCGAGCCCGCCGGACAGGCAGCCTGACCATCGCACGCACAGAGAAAACATCATGAGCCAGAACAACCTGCCCCCGCGTCCGATGCGCCTGTCCGGTCTGGAGCCGTTCACGATCGATGACGACACATTGTTCGTCAATGTCGGCGAACGCACCAACGTCACCGGATCCAAGGCTTTTGCCCGCATGATCCTGAACGGCCAGTTCGACGAGGCGCTGGCCGTGGCGCGCCAGCAAGTGGAAAACGGCGCGCAGATCATCGACATCAACATGGACGAGGCGATGCTCGATTCCAAGGCAGCGATGGTGCGCTTCCTGAATCTGATCGCATCGGAGCCCGACATCGCGCGCGTGCCGATCATGATCGACTCGTCCAAATGGGAAGTCATCGAGGCCGGCCTGCAATGCGTGCAGGGCAAGCCCGTGGTGAACTCGATCTCGCTGAAGGAAGGCGAGGCGCAATTCCGCCATCACGCCGAACTGATCCGCCGCTACGGCGCGGCGTCGGTGGTGATGGCGTTCGATGAGCAGGGCCAGGCCGACACCTACGCGCGCAAGATCGAGATCTGCAAGCGCAGCTACGACTTCCTGGTCAACGAAGTGGGCTTCCCGCCCGAAGACATCATCTTCGATCCGAACATCTTCGCGGTGGCCACCGGCATCGAGGAACACAACAACTACGCGGTCGATTTCATTGAAGCGACGCGCTGGATCAAACAGAATCTGCCGTACGCGAAGGTCAGCGGCGGCGTGTCGAACGTGTCGTTCTCGTTCCGCGGCAACGATGTCGTGCGCGAGGCGATCCACACCGTGTTCCTGTATCACGCCATCGCGGCGGGCATGGACATGGGCATCGTCAACGCCGGACAGCTTGGCGTGTATGACCAGCTCGATCCGGAGCTGCGCGAGCGCGTGGAAGACGTGGTGCTCAATCGCCGCGAAGACGCCACCGACCGCCTGCTCGAGATCGCGGACCGTTTCAAGGGCGGCGGCCAGAAGAAGGAAGAAAACCTGGCCTGGCGCGGCACGCCCGAGCAGCCGGTGTCGGTGGGCGATCGCCTGGCGCATGCGCTGGTGCACGGCATCACTACCTTCATCGTCGAGGACACCGAGGAAGCACGCCAGCAGATCGCCGCGCGCGGCGGCCGTCCCATCGAGGTCATCGAAGGCCCGCTGATGGATGGCATGAACATCGTCGGCGACCTGTTCGGCGCAGGCAAGATGTTCCTGCCGCAGGTGGTCAAGAGCGCGCGCGTGATGAAGCAGGCGGTGGCGCATCTGCTGCCGTTCATCGAGGAGGAAAAGCGCTTGCTGGCCGAAGCCGGCGGCGATGTGCGTGCGCGCGGCAAGATCGTGATCGCCACCGTGAAGGGCGACGTGCACGACATCGGCAAGAACATCGTGTCGGTGGTGCTTCAGTGCAACAACTTCGAAGTGGTGAACATGGGCGTGATGGTCCCGTGCAACGAGATCCTGGCCCGCGCCAAGGTCGAGGGTGCGGACATCGTCGGCCTGTCCGGGCTGATCACGCCGTCGCTGGAAGAAATGGCCTACGTGGCGTCGGAAATGCAGCGCGACGATTACTTCCGCGTGAAGAAGATTCCGCTGCTGATCGGCGGGGCCACCACGTCGCGCGTCCATACGGCGGTGAAGATCGCGCCGAACTACGAGGGCCCGGTGGTGTACGTGCCCGATGCGTCGCGGTCAGTCAGCGTGGCGTCGAGCCTGTTGTCCGACGAGGGCGCGGCCAAGTATCTGGACGATCTCAAATCCGACTACGACCGCATCCGCACGCAGCACGCCAACAAGAAGGCCACGCCGATGGTGACGCTGGCTCAGGCGCGCGCCAACAAGACGCCGATCGACTGGTCCAGCTACGTGCCGCCCCGTCCGAAATTCATCGGCCGGCGCATTTTCCGCAACTACGATCTGTCCGAGCTGGCCAACTTCATCGACTGGGCGCCGTTCTTCCAGACGTGGGACCTGGCGGGGAAATTCCCCGACATCCTGAACGACGAGATCGTCGGCGAATCGGCGCGCCGCGTCTATTCGGACGGCAAGAGCATGCTGGCGCGGCTGATCCAGGGCCGCTGGCTCACGGCCAACGGCGTGCTGGCGATGCTGCCGGCCAACTCGGTCAATGACGACGATATCGAGATCTACACCGACGAGTCGCGTACCAAGGTGGCGCTGACCTGGCACAACCTGCGCCAGCAGAGCGAGCGTCCGGTGGTCGACGGCGTCAAACGGCCGAACCGCTGCCTGGCCGATTTCATCGCGCCGAAGTCGAGCGGCGTGGCCGACTACATCGGCATGTTCGCGGTGACGGCCGGCATCGGCGTGGACAAGAAGGAAAAGCAGTTCGAAGCCGATCACGACGATTACAGCGCAATCATGCTCAAGGCGCTGGCCGACCGCATGGCCGAAGCCTTCGCCGAATGCCTGCACCAGCGCGTTCGCACCGACCTGTGGGGCTACGACGCCGCCGAAACGCTGGACAACGACCAGCTGATCGCCGAGGCCTACCGCGGTATTCGCCCGGCGCCGGGCTATCCGGCATGCCCTGAGCACACCGTGAAGGCGCGCATGTTCGAGTTCCTCGATGCGGCCGAGATCGGCATGGGCATCACCGACTCGCTGGCCATGACGCCAGCGGCATCGGTCAGCGGCTTCTACCTGTCGCATCCCGATTCGACCTATTTCAGCGTCGGCAAGATCGGCCAGGACCAGCTCGACGACATGGTGGCGCGACGCGGCGAGGATCGGCTGGCGCTGGAGCGCGCCCTGGCGCCGAACCTGTAATCGCAAAGCAGCAGCTGTAAGCAGTTGCAAGGGCCGGGCCGCCGCTTTCCCGCGGCGCCCGGTTTTTTTGCGCCGTGCGCAAGCCTTTGAATGGCAACGGATGCCGATGCCGACGTTATCGTGTGGCAGCGCGCGGAGGCGGCGCTGCAATGTCCGCAATGTATTCACTACTGCTTACAGGGCATTACAAGTGCTCACAGACCGATATGGGCGGGCTCCATAGACTGGGCCTCAGTTCACGTGACACCGCGTGAATGCCGCAGCGAATGTTTCGCTGCGGAGCATTCCAGTTAAGGAGTCTCTTTCATGAACAAGCTGCTGATCTCCCTGTCCGCCCTGTCGATTGCCGCCGCCTCGTCCCTGGCGATGGCGCAAGGTACCGGCGCCACCGTCGGCACGCAATCCGGCGTTGGCGCATCGGTAAGCACCCCTGCGGTCTCGACCGGCGCCAGCGCTGGCGTGAATGCTGGCGGCGCGACTTCGGGCGGCGCCGTATCGCCGGGTGCGGCTGCCGACTCTGGCGCGCGTGCCGATCTCGGCGCCAATGTAGACGCGGGCGCCAAGACCCATTCGTCGAAGAGCAAGCACGGCACGCATGCCAAATCCAAGTCGAAGCAGGGCGACACCAAGGAGCTCGGCGCCAATGCCGGCGCCGGTGCGGATGCCGGAACCAAGATCCAGTGACGTCGTGAACGTCGCTTGATTGCCGACGGGGCCGGGCGGGACCTCCAGGCCGCCTGAGCCCCTTCGCCAAATTGACCCGCGGGCGCCACATGGCGCCCGTTTTTTGTTTGCCTCGCGCCGCATCGCAACATCACGCTGCGGCGAAATACCTGCCAGCCACCCGCGGCAGCGCGCTGGGCGGTGTCGCGGTGGCGCGTCATGTCAGCCTGACACCGACATCTTCCACGCGGCGCCAGCACTACAATGCAGGAAACCGGCCCGGACCGTGCATTGCACGCGGGTTGGACCCCTCACCGTGGAGACACCGATGATTCGCGTCTTGATCGCCGACGATCATGAGATCGTGCGCGCCGGTCTGCGCCAGTTCATTTCAGAGGAGCCCGACATCAAGGTGACGGGCGAAGCCGCGAGCGGCGACGAAGTGATGGCGCAGTTGCGCGACAGCGAGTTCGATGTCCTCGTACTCGATATTTCCATGCCGGACCGCAACGGCATCGATGTGCTGAAGCTGATCCGACAGCGCCTGCCGAATCTGCCTGTGCTGATTCTGTCGACGTACCCCGAAGACCAGTACGCGATCAACCTGATTCGCGCGGGTGCGTCCGGCTATCTGACCAAGGAGTCGGCGCCCGACGATCTCGTCAAGGCGATCCGCACCGTGGCGCAGGGCCGTCGTTACGTGAGCCCCACGGTCGCGGACCTGCTGATCGGCGGGCTCGACAAGCCGACCGAACAGCCGGTGCATCAGACGCTGTCGGAGCGCGAATTCCAGATCTTCTGCAAGTTGTCGCGGGGCCAGTCGGTGTCCGTGATTGCCGACGAGCTGTTCCTGAGCGTGAAGACCGTGAGCACCTACCGCTCCCGCATTCTGGAGAAGATGGGCATGAAGACCAACGCCGACCTGACGTATTACGCCATCAAGAACGGCCTGGTGGAATAAGGCCCGTCGATGCTTATCGAAACACAGTCGTTATTTGCCCACCCTTTCGCCTGACAGCCGTCCACAGACCATGCCGGAGCAAGCCACGGCTTCCCCCAATCGCTCGTTGAGAGTCCTCCTGATCGAGGACTCCGAAGTCTTGCGGGGTATGCTGCTGGAATATCTGACCGCGTTTCCGTTCGTCGAAAACGTGGACTGGGCCGATACCGAAAGCATGGCCATCCGCCTGGCCACACACGGCGACTACCACGTGGTGATCGTCGATCTGCAACTGCGCCAGGGCAACGGCATCAATGTCCTGCGCGAAATGCAGAAGGCCGGCCTGTCCGGCATCCGCATCGTCTACACCAATCACGCGCAGGTTTCGATGTACCGCCGCCAATGCGCCGACGCGGGCGCCGACTATTTCTTCGACAAATCGCTGGAACTGGAGCAGGTGTTCCGGGTGATCGAGGATTACGCGACGTCCGCCTCGTAGGTACATCGGGCCGCGCGCAGCGGCCCTCGTCGCCGATCAGATCTCGGCGGTTTCCTCGGGCGGCGCCAGCACGGTGGTCGTCAGCGGCACCTCGGTGCGGATCGTGACGCCCTGGTTCGGCGCCGAGTCCACCTGGATCGTGCCACCGAGCGCCAGCACGCGCTGTTCCATGCCCAGCAGTCCATGATGCCCCGCGGTGCTGCCCGCGTCGAAGTCCGGCGGCAGGCCGCGGCCGTCGTCGCTCACGGTCAGCGTCAGCAGGCGGTCCGTGCAGGCCAGCGAGACGCAGACATGTTTTGCTTCGGCATATTTGCTGGCGTTGTTCAGCGATTCCTGCACGATCCGATATAGCGCGATGGCCGCGCTGTCGCGCAGTTGCGGCAGCGAGTCAGGCAGTTCCAGGCGCGTTTCCCATTGATTGCGCGCGCCGACGTCTTCCACGTGCTGCACGATTGCTTCGCGCAGGCCAAGGTTCAGCAGCACGGTGGGCCGCAGGTCCTCGATCAGGCCGCGCTTGATCTGGATGGCCTGGTCCGCGTGCTGCATCACGCGCGTGATCTTGTCGCGCGCTTCGGGATGCGTGGCCTGCACGCGCATCTTCACCCAATGCAGATCCAGCTTGATCGCCGTGAGAATGGCGCCCAGTTCATCATGCAGCTCGCGCGCCAGGCGCGTCTTTTCGTCTTCGGTCACGCGCTGCAAATGCGCCGCCAGCGCGGACAGTTGCCGCGTGCGCGCGCGCACCTTGCGATCGAGCCGCGCGCTTTCCTCTTCCAGTTGCACGCGCGCCGCCTCGGCCATCGTCATGCGCCGCTGATGGCCCAGCCCAACGGCCACCAGCAGCAGGATATTGATGGCGGTGAGCAGGCCGATGCCATAGCGCGAAAGCTGCAGGTCGTGCTCGGCGGCCTCGAGGTTGTGGGTGACCGTGGCGGACTCGCGCACCTGCAACTGTTCGATGCCGCGTCGCGCGCTTTCCATGGTCTGCTTGCCGAAATCGGTGCGGATCATGTCCAGCGCCACGTCGACATCGCGCTTGCCATAAACCAGTGTCAGCGCCATCTCATTGAGCTTGCGCGTGACGAATTGCGACGCCTCGCCAAATTGCCGCAAGCCTTCCGGATCCTCGGCATAGTGCTGGCGGATGCGCGCCATCAGTTCGTTGATGTGCGGCAGCGCCTTGTAGTACGGATCGAGATAGCTGTCCTTGCCGGTCAGCAGAAAGCCGCGCTGGCCCGCCTCGGCGTTGACCAGTTCGGCGGCCAGCTCGCCCAGATCGCTCTGGAGCTGCTGGGAGCGGATCGCTTCCGTATAGCCCTGGCGTAGTCGCAGGTTGCCGGTTTCCGATGCTATCAGGACGGCCAGTGTCAGCACGATGCCGCCTGCAAGCAGCAGAGTGTTTCGCAAGAGAAGGGAATGCTTGGCCATGGGGAAGTACCGGTTGAGCGCCGCGGCGAGACAGGCGAGGGTGGGCGATTGGCGGCGAGGGGCCATGGAATCACATCGCGTCAGTGGGGTCAATCGTACCCGTGCGGGCCGGACGTCGCATCCGGTGTGGCATGTCGTGCGCTGTAGGACTTGGCTGACACGTGAATCGGTGGCGTTTCGGTGTGCGGTGCCGGGGTGGAACCCTACGATGAGGCTATGAGCTTGCGCACGTCGGTGCAAGCCGAACGTACCGCCAACTGGCGTGTTCTCTAACCCTAGGGAGACTGGTCATGCTGTACTACGCACTCGTCTTTTTTATCGTCGCACTGGTGGCGGCCATCTTTGGTTTCGGTGGGATTGCAGCCGGCGCGGTGGAAATTGCCAAGATTTTGTTCTTTATTTTCTTGGTCGTGGCCCTGGTCACCTTTGTGATGGGACTGGTGCGCCGACGGTAAGCACCAAGCATTCAGGACACTTGCCCGCGGCCGACGGCTTGGCGCCGTGGCGGTGGGCAGCGCCCTGAAGCGCTCAATCGGAAACAGGAGTACCCATGCTCACGCAGAACCCCAAGATCCGCAAGGAAATCAATCATCTGCAGGACAGCGCCGATGCGGCAGTACGCCAGATCAAGCATGCCGCGCGCGATACCCGCGATGCCGTGGGACCGGTATCTGATGAAGTCAAGGCGCTGATCGGCCAGCTTCAACAAACCATCGACGTGCTGGCGCGCGAAGGCTCGGCCGAAAGCATGGCCGCGGGCCGTCGACTGCGCGTGCGCGCGAACGAATTGACAGAGCGCTTGCGTGAACGCGGCCGCGAGGGCGTCCACTGGGCGCGCGACCACGTAGACGTGGCGGTCGATCACGGACGTCAGCGCGTGGTGGAATCGCCGCTCAAGGCGGTGGGCATCGCCGCGCTGGTGGGCGCTTTCGTCGGCCTGCTGCTGGCAGGTCGACGCAACGGCGAGTGACGTCACCGGTCATCGAGCCAACGAATACGAGGAATCTTTCCTTACCCCTGCAGCAACCCCCTTTCCGGATATATCCCTGATCCGGGACGCCCGAACATCTTCATGGTGTTCGGGCTTTTTTTGCGCGTGAATGCGGCGACGCGGCGATCGGCACGGCGGCGTTTCGACGGGATTGTTTTTCCGGGCGGGGCGATATGAGGCGGGAGGACGGGCTGCGCGGCCGAAGTGGCGCGCCCCGTGAGGGGAGCCCGGCGCCGCGCGACGGCGGCGGCGCCGGGGCAATTCGAGCAGCCGCGGACTGGCAGCCGGAGCAGGTGGCTACACGCCCCACATCACGTCGGTGCCTTCCTTGGCGGAGGCGCGCAGCATATCCAGGAACGGATAGGCGCGCTGGCCCAGATGCAGCGGTTCTTCTTCCCGGTCATCGTCCTTGCCCGGGTGTACGGTGGTGTCGGCCGGATGGACCTTCTTCGCGTCCAGGACGGCGGCTTCGAGCTTGCGGATCGCCGCCGGCATTTCCTCGGACGTGATCACCCCGCGTTCGCCCAGATGCTTGCCGATGATGCCAAGCAGCGTCATGGCAAGATCCTTCATCATGATCAGGTCTTGCGAGGCGTGGGATTTGAAGGTGATCAGCATGATGTTTCCTTTCATGAGTGAAGACGTCGCACGCGCCAGGCGTACAGGCCGTCGCATGATGTCAGCATAGCACCTGATAAAATTCCGCGTTTCCCGATTTCCACTGCCGGTCACGCGGCGCGGCCTCCACTTCGGCGCCGCCGCCAGCCGGAAGCATTCAGCCTCAAGGCCCCAGATATCCATGCTGCCAGTTCAGACCTCCCAAATTGCCGCCGCGTTCACCGACGCCGTGCGCGCGCTCGCCCCGGCCGATGCCAACCTGCCTGCGGTCACGTTCGAGCGCCCCAAGGCGGCCGCCCATGGCGACCTGGCCTGCAATATCGCCATGCAGGTGGCCAAGGCCCTGAAGACCAATCCACGTGAACTGGCGCAGAAGGTGGTCGACGCGGTCAAGGCCGATCCGCGCGCCGCGCAGCTGGTGGCGGCGCTCGAGATCGCCGGGCCGGGCTTCATCAACCTGCGACTGAGCCCCGAGGCGCGCGCCGAGGTGCTGCGCGCCGTGCTGACCGACGGCGACCGTTTCGGCGCGCGTCCGGCCGGCGAGCATGGCAAGGTGCTGGTGGAGTTTGTGTCGGCCAATCCGACCGGACCGCTGCACGTCGGCCACGGCCGCCAGGCCGCGCTGGGCGACGCGCTGGCGAATCTACTGGCATGGCAGGGCTGGTCGGTGCATCGCGAGTTCTATTACAACGACGCGGGCGTGCAGATCCACACGCTGGCGGTTTCCGTGCAGGCACGCGCGCGCGGCCTCAAGCCGGGCGATGCGGGCTGGCCGGAATCGGCCTACAACGGCGACTACATCGCCGATATCGCGGCCGATTTCCTCGCGGGCAAGACCGTCTCGGCATCCGACGGTGAACCGGTCACCGCGTCGGGGAATGTCGAGGACCTGGAGTCGATCCGCAAGTTCGCGGTCACCTACCTGCGTAATGAGCAGGACATCGACCTCCAGGCGTTCGGCGTGAAATTCGACCGCTACTACCTGGAGTCGTCGCTGTACAGCGACGGTCGCGTCGACAGCGCGGTGCAGTCGCTCATCGCCCGCGGCAAGACCTACGAAAACGAAGGCGCGCTGTGGCTGCGCACCACCGACGACGGCGATGACAAAGACCGCGTCATGAAGAAGTCGGACGGCACGTACACGTATTTCGTGCCCGACGTGGCGTATCACACCACCAAGTGGGAACGCGGCTTCGCCAAGGTCATCAACGTGCAGGGCAGCGACCACCACGGCACCATCGCGCGCGTGCGCGCCGGCTTGCAGGGTCTGGACATCGGCATCCCGCAGGGCTACCCCGACTACGTGCTGCACAAGATGGTCACCGTGATGAAGAACGGTGAGGAGGTGAAGATCTCGAAGCGCGCCGGATCGTATGTGACCGTGCGCGACCTGATCGAATGGAGCAACGGCGGCGACGAAACCATTCGCGCCTGCCTGGAAGCCGGCGTGGCCGACTGGCCAGCGCACTTCACGCGCGGCCGCGACGCCGTGCGGTTCTTCCTGCTGTCGCGCAAGGCCGACACCGAATTCGTGTTCGACGTCGACCTGGCGCTGAAGCAGAACGACGAAAACCCGGTGTACTACGTGCAATACGCCCATGCGCGCATCTGCTCGATCTTCGAGGCCTGGGGCGGCGCGGACTGGCAGGCTCGCCTGCCGGAGCTGGCCAGTGTCGATCTGGCCGCGGTGACCGCCGCCGAGGTGAGCCCGCAAGCGATTGCGCTGGGCCGGCGCCTGGCCGAGTTCCCGGACATGCTGGCCGCTGCCGCCGGAGAACTGGCGCCGCATGCCGTGGCGTTCTACCTGCGCGACCTGGCCGGCGACTTCCACGCGTTCTACAACGCCGACCGGGTGCTGGTCGACGACGAGACCGTCAAGCGCGCGCGCCTGGCGCTGCTTGCAGCCACGCGCCAGGTGCTCAAGAATGGTCTGGCCGTGATCGGGGTTTCCGCGCCGCAGCGCATGGATCGCGAAACGCCGGCAAACTGACGCGCCGTCGGAATGGTCTCACCATGAATTGAGACCATTCCGAATCTGTGCGCGCCGGGAGTGGCCCTATAATCCCCGGCATCACCGAAGAGGACTTCATGCAACAGCAACGCAAGCGCGTTCCGCGCACCGTCCGCCACAACCAGACGCAGCGTGGCGGCACGTTCCTGGGCCTTGTGCTCGGGCTGATCGTCGGCCTGGCCATTGCCGTGGTCATCGCCCTGTATATCACCCGCTCGCCAGCGCCGTTCCAGCAGAAGGGCGGCAACGGCAACGCCACCGCGCCGCGTCCGACCGAACCCGGCAACGTGGCCAGCACCCTGCCCAATCCCACCCAGCAGGCCCAGCAGAACACCGAACCGAGCGATCCCAACAAGCCGCTGTGGAGCAAGACGCCGCCCAAGCCGGTGGGCCAGCCCGAGCAGCCTGCCACGGCGCCGCAGCCGCCGGTGGCCGCCACGCGTCCGGCGGACGCCGCCAACGGCGCCAGCGCCGGCAGCAGCGTGGCCAGCAACAAGCCGGCCGAGAAACCTGCCGAAAAGCCGGCGACGCGTCCGGCGGAAAAGCCGGTGGCCGACCCGATCGCAGAAATTGCCCAGGCCGATGCCAACAAGGTCGGATACCTGTTGCAGGTGGGGGCCTTCCGGTCGCAGGATGATGCCGATCGCCAGAAAGCGAATCTCGCCATGCAGGGCTTCGAGGCCAAGGTGACGGATCGCGATGTCAACGGCGTGAAGATGTATCGCGTCCGGTTGGGACCCTTCAACCGGATCGAGGACATGAACCGCGCGCGCGACCGCCTGCAATCGTCGGGCTTCGATGCATCGGTCATCCGCTTCACCAAGCAGTAAATCCCCTGACTGACCGTGCGCGGCGCGTGGTTGTGAACCATTGCGCGGGCGTGCGGTCATAGACGCATTCGTTTGCACGTTCAACCCGTAAGGCCCTTCTGACATGAAGAAAATCGCCGCACTGATTGCCACCGCCGCCGCCGTGAGCGGTCTGCTGATGACCGCGCCCGCTGCCATGGCCGCGCCGACCGAAGGCAAGGACTACACGGTACTGAAAGCGCCGCAGCCCGTGCCGGCCGGCAAGATCGAAGTGACGGAGTTCTTCTGGTATGGCTGCCCGCACTGCTATGACTTCGAACCCGATCTGGAAGCCTGGGTCAAGAAGCAGGGCAAGGACGTGGTGTTCAAGCGCGTGCCTGTGGCGTTCCGCGAAGATCTGCTGCCGCACACCAAGATCTTCTATGCGCTGGAATCGCTGGGCAAGCTGGACGCCCTGCACGGCAAGGTGTTCGACGCCATCCACAAGCAGCGCAAGCGCATGGTCGACGCCAATGAAATCGCCGATTTCATGGCCGCCAACGGCATCGACCGCAAGCAGTGGCTGGACACCTACAACTCGTTCTCGGTGACCACCAACTCCCAGCGCGCCAACAAGATCGCGGATTCGTACAAGATCGACGGCGTGCCGACCGTGGTGGTGCAGGGCAAGTATGAAACGTCGCCGTCGATTGCCGGCACCAAGTCGGGCGCTATCCAGGCGATGGATTTCCTGGTTACCGGCGTGCGCGACAAGAAGCTCTGATCGGCGCTGCCAGGCTTGCTACAAGACCCGATGCGGGAAATCGCATCGGGTTTTTTGTTTTCCGGCCGCCGGCGAGGATCGGCCGCGCCCGTGTTAGCGCCAACTTCGCGCGCCCGGTACGGCGCGCGCTATATTCACGCCCATGCAACCTCAAAAAATCTTTCTCACCGGTGCCTCCAGCGGCATCGGGCAGGCACTGGCGCGGGCCTATGCGCAGCAGGGCGCGGTGCTGGGCATAGTGGGCCGTCGCGAAGATGCGCTGCGCGCGTTTGCCGACAGCCTGCCCAATCCGGCCGCGGTCCGGGTTTATGCCGCCGATGTGCGCGATGCCGACGCCATGCAGGCGGCCGCGGCCGATTTTCTGGCCCATGCCGGCTGCCCGGACGTGGTGATCGCCAATGCCGGCATCTCGGTCGGCACCGCGGCCGGCGAGCGGGAGGACCTGGACGTATTCCGCGCCGTGATGGACACCAACTGGTTCGGCACACTGACCACGTTCCAGCCGTTTCTGGACACCATGCGCGCGCGTGCGCCAGGTGCCGGCGGATGGCGCGGAACGCTGGTCGGCATCGCCAGCGTGGCCGGTGTGCGCGGCCTGCCGGGCGGCGGTGCGTACAGCGCGTCCAAATCGGCGGTGATCAAGTTGCTGGAAAGCCTGCGCGTGGAATTGCTGCACGACCGGATCCGCGTGGTGACCATCGCGCCGGGATACATCCGCACGCCGATGACCGCGCACAATCCGTACAAGATGCCGTTTCTGATGGATGCCGACGTGTTCGCGCGCAAGGCGATCGAAAAAATCGCCGGCGGCGCGCGCTTCACGGTGATCCCGTGGCAGATGGGCGTTGTGGCAGCAGTGCTGCACGTGCTGCCACGCGGGCTCTACGATGCGCTGTTCCGTCGCGCGCCGCGCAAGCCGCGCCAGACCGGGGGCGCATGATGTGGACGGACGCGACGGGCCAGAGCCACGATGCCGCAACCGGCGAGGTGCGCATCGCGTCGCTGGTGCCATCCATCACCGAACTGCTGTTCGACCTGGGCCTGGCCGACCGCATCGTGGCGCGCACCGGTTTCTGCATCCATCCGGAACCGGCGGTGCGCGCGGTGGCGAAGGTCGGCGGCACCAAGGACGTGAAGCTCGAAACGCTGCGCGCGTTGGCGCCGACCCATGTGGTGGTCAATATCGACGAAAATCGCCGCGAGACGGTCGACGAGATCCGCAGCTTCGTGCCGCACGTGATCGTCACCCATCCGTGCGCGCCGGCCGACAATCTCGCGCTGTATGCCATGCTGGGCGGTATCTTTGGCCGCCAGGCCGAAGCCGCGCGGCTTGCCGCCGATTTGCAAGCGGGGCTCGACGCGCTGCAGGCCCGAGCCTGGCCCGCGCGCCGCGTGCTCTATGCGATCTGGCAGGACCCGTGGATGACCGTGTCGCGCGCCACTTACATCAGTCAGATGCTGGCGCTGGTCAACTGGCAGACGTGGCCCGACGATGCGCAGGCGCCGCAGGCCTGCGTCGATGGCGATTGTGCCCGCCCCAACGCGCCGGGCGAGCGTTATCCCACCTTCAAATGGAACGATGAGCTGGTGCGCGGGCTCGATGCCGTGCTGCTGTCGACCGAGCCGTATCGCTTTACGGAAGATCATGCCGATGCGCTGGAGCGCCAGATCGGCAAGCCCGTGCTGCTGGTCGATGGCGAAATGCTGTCGTGGTACGGCAGCCGGGCCGTGGCCGGGCTCGGCTACCTCAAGCATCTGGCCATGGCCGGCATCTGACGCGCTGTCAGCCGGCCCGCTGCGTCTTCGAAAAACGCACCACGCCGTCCTCGCCAACCTGACGCACCAGTTCGCCGCGATGCCAGAGTGCGTGCAGGTGCGCCAGCGCTTCGCCGATCGCAAAGGTCAGTTGGTGGATGTCGAACTGGCGGCGGAAGATCACGCCGACTATATCGAAGGCGTTGCACGGCTTGGCGGCGCAGGCATCGAGCGTCTCGGCCAGGCGGTCGACGTGGTGCGCGCGCAGCTGGGCAATCCGCGTGTGGATATTGCGGAATGGCCGCCCATGCGACGGCAGGATCAGCACGTCGTCGGGCAGCGGCTCGTACTTGGCCAGCGAATCGAGATAAAGCTGTAGCGGATTGGCTTCCGGCTCCATATCGAACACGCTGACGTTGGTCGAGATACGCGGCAGCACCATGTCGCCGGAAATCAGCACGTTGGTGTCAGCGTTATAGAGCGCGACGTGCTCGGGCGCATGGCCGTAGCCGGTGATCACGCGCCACGCAGAGCGGGTCGGATCGGGGCCGATGCGCACCGTGTCGCCATCCATCAGGCGGCGGTACTGCGTGGGCAGGTCGGGCACCAGCGATGGATAGTAGCTCTTGCGCGCGCGCAGTTTTTCGAGGCTGTCGGGGTCGGTCAGGCCATGCCGTGCGAAGTGGCTGGCGGCAAAGTCGCCGCCGGCATTCGATCCCACGCCCGAGCCGCCCGCCATGACGCGCGCCGACATGTAGTCGCCCAGGCTCATCCACAGGCGCACGTCCCAATGCTTGCACAGCCAATGCGCCAGGCCCACGTGATCGGGATGGCAGTGGGTGACCAGCACCCGCAGCACCGGCAGGCCGTCCAGTTCGTTGGCGAAGATGGTTTCCCAATGCGCCTTGATCGCGTCGTTGGTGATGCCGCAATCGATGATCGTCCAGCCGTCGCGGCCTTCGATGCGGTCGCGCAGCAACCACAGGTTGATGTGGTCCAGCGCGAACGGCAGCGGCATGCGCAGCCAGTACACGCCCGGCGCCACTTCCTGGCGCGCGCCCGGTTCGGGCATGGTCTCGCCAAACGGGTATTGGAGCTGATGTTCGAGTGCGTTCATGGGGCTTTGTCTCGTCAAGAAGGCCGGCGCGCTGCCATGATCCGGGCGCGCGCTTCATTGTGGATTGTCAGGCGACGGCATTGACGCTAACGTTAACGTCAATTTGCGAGTCGCGTTCGTCATCTTAGACGAAAAGTTGATCGCGCAACGAATGTACGAACGACCGTTCACTTTTCGGGGGGCGCCACATGTCGGCTCAGCCATCCACAGCCACTTACACGATTACCGATCTTGCGCGCGAATTCGAAATCACGCCGCGCGCCATCCGCTTTTACGAGGACCAAGGCCTGCTGGCCCCTGACCGCGAAGGCCCCAGCGGGCGCAAGCGCGTCTATAACGGCCGCGAGCGCACCCGGCTGAAACTCACGCTGCGCGGCAAAAGGTTAGGGCTTACTCTCAACGAAATCCGCGAAATTCTGGATCTCTACGAGTCCCCGCGCGACACCGCGCCTCAGCTTGAGCGCTTTCTGCACCTGCTGGCCCAGCACCGCGGCACGCTGGAGCGCCAACTGGAGGACCTGCAGGCGCAGTTGCTGGAAATCGACCAGCACGAGCGTCAGTGCAAGGCATTGCTGGCTGCGCATCATGGCCGCGAAAAGACCGGCGCAATCTGAATACGATATCGATTCGGCACATCGCATCGGACCTGATTGACGTTTACGTAAACGTCAATAAAATAGCCGCAACGTCCGGACGCTCCCGGCACCCACGATTCGACGCGCGACGCACGCGCCAGACAGAGGAGACATCACCATGACCGACCTTCCCGGCCTGAAATTCGACCTCGGCGAAGACATCGAGATGCTGCGCGAATCCGTGCGCAACTGGGCCCAGGCCGAACTGGCGCCGCGCGCCGGCGAGATCGACCGGACCGACCAGTTCCCGATGGATGCCTGGAAGAAGATGGGCGATCTCGGCGTGCTGGGCATCACCGTGGCCGAGGAATACGGCGGCGCCAACATGGGCTACCTGGCCCATATGATCGCGATGGAGGAGATCAGCCGCGCCTCGGCGTCGGTGGGCCTGTCGTATGGCGCGCACTCGAACCTGTGCGTGAACCAGATCCACCGCAACGGCACGGCCGCGCAAAAGGCGAAGTACCTGCCGAAGCTGGTGTCCGGCGACTGGATCGGCGCGCTGGCGATGAGCGAGCCGAACGCCGGCTCGGACGTGGTCAGCATGAAGCTGCGCGCCGACTTCAAGGGCGACCGCTACGTGCTCAACGGCACCAAAATGTGGATCACCAACGGCCCGGACTGCGACGTGCTGGTGGTCTATGCCAAGACCGAGCCGGATCTGGGCGCGCGCGGCATGACCGCCTTCATCGTCGAAAAAGGCATGAAGGGCTTTTCGGTGGCGCAGAAGCTGGACAAGCTCGGCATGCGCGGATCGCACACCGGCGAGCTGGTATTCCAGGACGTGGAAGTGCCGGTCGAGAACATTCTCGGCGCGGAAAATGGCGGCGCGAAAGTGCTGATGAGCGGGCTCGACTACGAGCGCGCCGTGCTGTCGGGCGGCCCGGTCGGCATCATGCAGGCGTGCATGGACGTGGTGACGCCCTACATTCACGACCGCAAGCAGTTTGGCCAAAGCATCGGCGAATTCCAGCTGATCCAGGGCAAGGTGGCCGACATGTACACCACGCTGCAGGCGGCGCGCAGCTATCTGTACACGGTCGGCAAGAATCTTGATGCGCTGGGCACGGACCACGTGCGCCAGGTGCGCAAGGATTGCGCCGCCGTGATCCTGTACACGGCCGAGAAGGCGACCTGGATGGCCGGCGAATCGGTGCAGATCCTGGGCGGCAACGGCTATATCAACGAATATCCGGTCGGCCGCCTGTGGCGCGACGCCAAGCTGTACGAAATCGGCGCCGGCACCTCGGAAATCCGCCGCATGCTGATCGGACGCGAGTTGTTTGCCGAAACGATGTAACGACGCAAAAAGTGACGCCAGCGGCGTTCGGTGCGACCCGGAGGTCAGTGCCGAACGCCATTACAATCCCGACTGCAAGCCGCCCGGTCCAGAGTCTTCGAGTCCATGTCCCACTTCCCCAAGCTGCTGTCTTCGCAGATTGCCTATGATGTGGCGCGCACCATGCTGGATGGGTTCGACAAGCATTACCGGCTGTTCCGCGAAGCCAGCATCGAGGCCAAGGCGCGCTTCGAGGCGGCGGACTGGCATGGGCTGCAGAAGCTCCAGCGCGACCGCATCGCGTTCTACAACGACCGTGTGCACGAAGCCGTGGTGACGTTGCAGGACGAATACGACGCCGAGCGGATCGACGATGAAATCTGGCAGCAGATCAAGCTCCATTACATCGGCCTGCTGACCAATCATCATCAACCCGAGCTGGCCGAGACGTTCTTCAATTCGGTCTGCACGCGCATCCTGCATCGCTCGTATTTCAACAACGATTTCATTTTCGTACGCCCGGCGATCTCGACCGAGTACATCGAGAATGAGGAATCCCCGGTCAAGCCGACCTATCGCGCGTATTACCCGGGCAGTCGCGAAGGTATGGCGGCGTGTTTCGAGCGCGTCGTGCACAATTTCCAGCTGACGCTGCCTTTCGAGGACCTGAAGCGGGATATCGGCTACGTGCTGCGCGCCATCGACGAACATTTTGGCGAATTCCGCACCGCGCCGAATTTCCAGGTCCATACGCTGTCGTCGCTGTTCTTTCGCAACAAGTCGGCCTTTATCATCGGCCGCGTGATCAACGGCGACCATACCTATCCGATGGTGATCCCGGTGATCCACGGTGCAAGCGGCAAGCTCGTGCTCGATACCGTGCTGCTGCGGCCGGAACAACTGCTGATCCTGTTTTCGTTCGCGCACGCCTATTTCATGGTCGATATGGAAATCCCGTCGGCCTACGTCACGTTCCTGCGCGATCTGTTGCCGCGCAAGGCGCGCGCGGAGATCTACACGTCGCTCGGTTTGCAGAAGCAAGGCAAAAACCTGTTCTACCGCGATTTCCTGCACCATCTGCAGCATTCGTCCGACAAGTTCATCAGCGCACCGGGCATCAAGGGCCTGGTGATGCTGGTGTTCACGCTGCCGTCGTTTCCCTATGTGTTCAAGGTGATCCGCGACGCGTTTGCGCCGCCCAAGGAGACCACGCGCGCACTGGTCGAATCCAAATACCGGCTGGTCAAGCAGCACGACCGCGTGGGCCGCATGGCCGATACGCTCGAATATTCCGATGTGGCGTTTCCGCTGTCGCGCTTTGATGAAGCGCTGGTGCGCGAACTGGAGTTGCACGCGCCGTCGATGATCGAATACCAGCGCGCCCAGGATGGCGGCGACGAAATCGTGGTGCGCCATCTGTATATCGAGCGCCGCATGACGCCGCTGAACATCTGGCTGCAGGAAGGCACAGATGCGCAGGTCGATCACGGCATTCGCGAATACGGCGACGCCGTCAAGGAACTGATCGCCGCGAATATCTTTCCGGGCGACATGCTTTACAAGAATTTCGGCGTGACGCGCCACGGCCGCGTGGTGTTCTACGACTACGACGAAATCGAATACCTGACCGACTGCAATATCCGCCGCGTGCCCGAGCCGCGCAACGAGGAAGAGGAAATGTCCGGCGAGGTGTGGTACACCGTACGTCCGCACGACATTTTTCCGGAAACGTACCGCACGTTCCTGCTGGGCGATCCGCGCGTGCGGGCCGCGTTCGAGCGGCATCATCCTGATTTCTTTGACGCCACGATGTGGCAGCACCACAAAGACCGGTTGCTGGCCGGCCATGTCCATGACTTCTTTGCCTACCAGACTCAAGAACGCTTCATCCACCGCTACGGCGCTGAATCAACCGATGTTTCAAGGAGAGCGGCATGAGTGACGCCATCGCCCAGCTGTTCCGCAACAACCGCGAATGGGTCGACCGCGTCAACGCCGAAGACCCGGCATTTTTCACGCGCCTGGCCAACCAGCAAGCGCCCGAGTACCTGTGGATCGGCTGCTCCGATTCGCGCGTGCCGGCCAACCAGATTCTTGGACTGGCTCCCGGCGAGGTGTTCGTTCATCGCAATATCGCCAATGTGATCGCGCACAGCGACCTGAACGCGCTGTCGGTGATCCAGTTCGCCGTCGATGTGCTCAAGGTGCGCCACATCACCGTGGTCGGCCATTACGGCTGCGGCGGAGTCAAGGTGGCGCTCAAGCGCCAGCGCGTCGGTCTGGCCGACAACTGGCTGCGCCATGTGCAGGATGTCGCCGACAAGCACGCCGCCTACCTTGGCACTGTGCTGCGTGAGGACGACGCCCACACGCGCCTGTGCGAGCTGAACGTGATCGAACAGGTCAACAACATCAGCCAGACCACCGTGCTGCAGGATGCCTGGGCGCGCGGCCAGCAGGTGACCGTGCACGGCTGGGTCTATGGCGTGTCCGACGGCCTGCTGCGCGACCTCGGCGTGGCGGCCAGCAACAACGACGAACTGCAGGAGCAGATCGCCGCGGCGCTGCGCCAGTACGGCGATCCGCCGCAGGCGTCGATTCGCTGATTGCGCGGCACCGACTTCCCCACCTGCCTCATCAGGAGACAACAGACATGCAACAAGATCCGATCGTTATCGTTTCCGCGGCGCGCACCCCGATGGGCGCGTTTCAAAGCGAGCTTGCCAGTCTGACCGCGCCGCAGCTTGGCGCGGCCGCGATCCGCGCGGCGGTCGAGCGCGCGGGGCTGAAGCCCGAGCAGGTGCAGGAAGTGGTGTTTGGCTGCGTGCTGCCCGCCGGCCAGGGCCAGGCGCCAGCGCGCCAGGCCGCGCTAGGCGCCGGCCTGCCGCTGGACGTGGCATGCACCACCGTCAACAAGATGTGTGGCTCGGGCATGCGCGCGGCGATGACCGTGTACGACGGCCTGCTGGCCGGATCGTTCGACATCGCGGTGGCCGGCGGCATGGAAAGCATGACCAACGCGCCGTATCTGGTGCCCAAGGCGCGCGGCGGGTATCGCATCGGCCACGGCATGATCTACGACCACATGATGCTGGACGGCCTCGAAGACGCCTACGACAAGGGCCGTGCGATGGGCACCTTCGGCGAGGATTGCGCCGCCAAGTACCAGTTCACGCGCGAGCAGCAGGATGCGTTCGCGATGGAATCGGTGCGCCGCGCCCAGCGCGCCACCGAATCGGGCGACTTCCGCTGGGAAATCACACCGGTGACGGTATCGGGCAAGGGCGGCGACACCGTGATCGACACCGATGAAGGTCCGCGCCGCATCAAGGTCGACAAGATCCCATCGCTGAAGCCCGCGTTCGCCAAGGACGGCACCATTACCGCCGCCTCGTCGTCGTCGATCAACGACGGCGCCGCGGCGCTGGTGATGATGCGCGAGTCCACGGCGAAGTCGCTGGGCCTGCAGCCGATCGCGCGCATGCTGGGCCACACTTCGCACGCGCAGGCGCCGGGCTGGTTCACCACCGCGCCGGTGGAGGCGATCGCCAAGCTGTATCGCAAGCTCGACTGGCACAGCGAGAACGTCGATCTCTTCGAAATCAACGAAGCGTTTGCCGTGGTGCCGATGGCGGCGATGCACGATCTGAAGATTCCGCACGAGAAGGTCAACATCCACGGCGGCGCGTGCGCGCTGGGCCATCCGATCGGCGCCTCGGGCGCGCGCATCATGGCCACGCTGATCGGCGCGCTGCGCAAGACCGGCGGCAAGCGCGGCGTGGCCAGCCTGTGCATCGGCGGCGGCGAGGCCACGGCCGTGGGTATCGAAATCGTCTGATCCGCATCTGTCGCGGCCGGCGGCGTCGCCGCGTTCAACAACAGGAAAAGGAGTCTCGCCATGCCAACAGCTCTCGTCCTCGGCGCCTCGCGCGGACTGGGTCTTGAATTCGTCCGACAGTACCGTGCCGATGGCTGGCGCGTGATCGCCGCCGCGCGCAGCGACGAAGGCGTGGCCGCGCTCAAGGAACTTGGCGCGGAAGCCCACAAGGTGGACCTCACCGACGCAGGCGCTGTCGCCGGTCTGGGCTGGAAGCTCGATGGCGAGACGTTCGACGTGGCGATCTACAACGCCGGCGTGATCGGCCCGCGCACGGAAGGCGCGCAGCCGGTGCAGCAGCAGGACTTCGACGCCGTGATGCACACCAACGTGATGGGGCCGATGATGGCGCTGCCGCTGCTGCTGCCGTTCGTGGAGGCGGGCAATCACGGGCGCGGCGGCGTGCTGGCCGTGCTGTCGTCGCGTATGGGCAGCATCGGCGCGATGGACAGCAATCGCAGCTGGTTGTATCGCGTCAGCAAGGCGGCGGCCAACGCGGCGATCAAGGCCGTTTCGCTGGACGCGCACCATGCGATCTGCGTGGCGCTGCATCCGGGCTGGGTGCAGACCGACATGGGCGGCCCCCAGGCCGACCTCACGCCGACGCAGAGCGTGACCGGCATGCGCCGTACGCTGGCCGGGCTGACCCGCAACGACAACGGCAGCTTCCATAACTACGATGGCACGCCCATCCCCTGGTAAAGGCATCGCGCCATGCTGCTGACCCCCGAACAGGAAATGATCCGCGATGCGGTGCGCCAGTTTGCGCAGGACGTCATCGCACCGCAGGCCGCGCAGTGGGACCGCGACAAGGCGTTTCCCAAGGACGTGCACCGGGAACTGGCCCGCCTGGGCGCCTATGGCGTGGCGGTGCCGGAAGAACTCGGCGGCGCCGGACTCGACTATCTTTCCCTGGCGCTGATTCTGGAAGAGATCGCCGCCGGCGACGGCGGCACGTCGACCGTCATCAGCGTCAACAACTGCCCGGTCTGCAGCATGCTGATGGCCTTTGCCGACGATGCGCAAAAGCAGCGCTGGCTCGTGCCGCTGGCGCGCGGCGAAATGCTCGGCGCGTTCTGCCTGACCGAGCCGCACGTCGGCTCCGATGCGGCGGCGCTGCGCACCACGGCCACGCGCGATGGCGATCACTACGTGCTGAACGGCGTGAAGCAGTTCATCACCAGCGGCAAACATGCCGACGTGGCGATCGTGATGGCGGTGACCGACAAGGCGGCGGCCAAGCGCGGCATCAGCGCTTTCCTGGTGCCGACGTCGACGCCAGGCTATATCGTCGCGCGCCTGGAGGACAAGCTCGGCCAGCACTCGTCCGATACCGCGCAGATCGTGTTCGAGGACTGCCGCATTCCCGCCGACTGCCTGCTGGGCGATGAGGGCGCCGGCTACAAGATGGCGTTGTCGGGGCTCGAGGGCGGGCGCATCGGCATCGCGTCGCAAAGCATCGGCATGGCGCGCGCGGCGTTCGATGCGGCGCTGGCCTACGCCAAGGAACGCGAGAGCTTCGGCCAGCCGCTGTTCCAGCACCAGGCAGTGCAGTTCCGCCTGGCCGACATGGCCACGCAGATCGACGTGGCGCGCCAGATGTTATGGCACGCGGCATCGCTCAAGGACGCCGGGCGCCCGTGCCTGAAGGAAGCCGCCATGGCCAAGCTGTTTGCCAGCGAGATGGCCGAGCGCGTGTGCTCGGACGCGATCCAGGTATTCGGCGGCTACGGTTACGTGAACGATTTCCCGGTCGAGCGGATCTACCGGGATGTGCGAGTGTGCCAGATCTACGAGGGCACCAGCGATATCCAGAAGATCCTGATCGCCCGCGCGCTGGGCTGAAGCACCTGCAGTATCCAAACACCGCAGTCCCGAACCTGAACCGCACCGGAGCCTATTGAAGATGACCGCCCCCATCGATTTCTATTTCGATTTTTCTTCGCCCTACGGTTACTTTGCCAGCACGCGCATCGACGAGATCGCTCAGAAATACGGGCGCGGCGTGATGTGGCATCCGATCCTGCTCGGCGTGGTGTTCAAGACCACCGGATCGTCGCCGCTGCCGTCGATTCCGCTCAAGGGCGAATACTGCTGGCGCGATTTCGAACGCACCGCGCAGTTCCACAATATCGAATACAAACGCCCCACGCATTTTCCGCTGCCCACGCAGCACGCCGCGCGCGCCGTGCTGTGGCTGCAGAACCATCACGGTGCCGATGTGGCCACGGCTTTTGCCAAGGCCGTCTATCGCGCGCTGTTCGTCGATGACATCAATATCGCCGAGCCGGCCGAACTGGCCCGCCTGGCCGAACCGCTCGGCGTCGATCCGAACGCGATGAACGAAGGCGCGACCAGCTACCAGATCAAGGACCAGCTCAAGGCCGAGATCGAAGTCGCGATGGCCAAGGGCGTGTTCGGCTCGCCATTCGTCATCATCGACGGCGAACCGTTCTGGGGCTTCGATCGCTTCGAGCAGGTCGAGGCCCATCTGAAAAGCCGTCGTCAGACCGAACTGCGCGCCGTCGGCGGCAACGAACTCAACAAGGAAAAGAAACCCGCATGACCGCAGCAAAACAGGCCGCACGCTTCGATTGCGTGATCTTCGACTGCGACGGCGTACTCGTCGACAGCGAACCGATCGTCCATCGCGTGCTGAACCGCGTGCTCAACGAACTGGGCATCGACATCACGCTTGAGGAGTCGATGAAATGGTTCCTCGGGCGCGCGGTGCGCGACGAGCTTGGCAATATCGAAGCCCGGCTGGGCAAGCCGCTGCCGCGCAATTTCCTGTCCGAATGGTTCGTGCGGCGCGATGCCGCGCTGATCGAGGAACTGGAAGCAGTGCCGCATATCCGCCAGGCCATCGAGGCCATCAAGGCACGCGGCCTGCCCGTGTGCGTGGCTTCGGGCGCGGATCGCGTCAAGGTGAAGCTGCAGTTGAAGCATACCGACCTGATCGGCCTGTTCACCGACGACGATGCGCGCGAGCACATCTTCTCGGCCACCGAAGTCGAGCACAGCAAGCCCGCGCCCGATGTGTACCTGCTGGCCGCCCGCACGATGGGCGTGGATCCGGCCCGCTGCGCCGTTGTGGAAGACAGCCCGACCGGCGCCACGGCGGGCGTGGCCGCGGGCATGACCGTGTTCGGCTACACCGCGCGGACCGATGCGGACGCACTGCGCGCGGTGGGCGTGCGGGTCACGTTCGACGACATGCGTGACCTGCCGGAGCTGGTGGCATGACCGCCCGGCGCGCATCGGGCGCGGCGGCGCCGCAGTGCCCCTGCGGCAACGGGGCGTATGCGGCGTGCTGCGGCCGTTTTCATCGCGGCGAGGCGATGCCCCCGACGGCCGAGGCGCTGATGCGCTCGCGCTATAGCGCCTATGTGCTGGGCGACACCGGCTGGCTGCGTCAGACCTGGCACATGTCCACGTGCCCCGACGATCTGGCCGTCGATCCCGGCACGCGCTGGCTGGGCCTGGCCGTGAAGTCGCACGCGCAGCAGGACAGCACGCACGCCACGGTGGCGTTTGTGGCGCGCTTCAAGGTCGGCGGACGTGCGCATCGCCTGGAAGAACTGAGCCGCTTCGTGTTCGAGCCGCGCGAGCCGGGCACGACCGCGCGCTGGCTGTATGTGGATGGCGACCTGAAAACGCCCGACTGACAACGCGCCCGATGCGCGACGCGGCAAGAAAGAGAAATCGAGACATCGAGACATCGAGACATCACAGGAACAGACATGCCCACGCTGGAAACCAAACTGAACGCACGCGCTGAATCGTTCAAGGCCAATGCCGAGGCGATGCAGGCGCTGGTGGCGGACCTCAGGCAGAAGATCGCCGCGCTGGCCGAGGGCGGTGGCGAGGACGCGCGCAACAAGCATCTGTCGCGCGGCAAGCTGCTGCCGCGCGAGCGCGTGCAGCAGTTGCTCGATCCGGGCACGCCGTTCCTGGAACTGTCGCAGCTGGCCGCGTACGACATGTACGACAATGCGGCGCCCGGCGCGGGCATCATCACCGGCATCGGCCGCGTCGCGGGCCAGGAATGCGTGCTCGTCTGCAACGACGCCACGGTCAAGGGCGGCACGTATTACCCGATGACCGTCAAGAAGCACGTGCGTGCGCAGGAAATCGCCGAACAGAACAACCTGCCGTGCATCTATCTGGTCGATTCCGGCGGCGCGAACCTGCCCAACCAGGACGACGTATTTCCCGACCGCGACCACTTCGGCCGCATCTTCTACAACCAGGCCAACCTGTCGGCCAAGGGCATTCCGCAGATCGCCGTGGTGATGGGCTCGTGCACGGCGGGCGGCGCATACGTGCCGGCGATGAGCGACGAATCGATCATCGTCAAGAACCAGGGCACGATCTTTCTGGGCGGCCCGCCGCTGGTGAAGGCTGCCACCGGCGAGGAAGTCAGCGCCGAAGACCTCGGCGGCGCCGACGTGCACACGCGGCTGTCGGGCGTGGCCGATTACTTCGCGCAGAACGATCATCACGCGCTGAGCCTGGCGCGCAATATCGTGCAGCACCTCAATCGCCGCAAGCCGGACCAGATCCGCCTGCACGCGCCGCAGGAGCCGCTGTATCCGGTCGAAGAACTGTACGGCGTGATCCCCACCGACACGCGCAAGCCCTACGACGTGCGCGAAGTTATCGCGCGCATCGTCGACGGGTCCGAGTTCGATGAGTTCAAGGCGCGCTACGGCACCACGCTCGTGTGCGGCTTCGCACGGATCTGGGGCTACCCGGTCGGCATCGTTGCCAACAACGGCATCCTGTTTTCTGAATCGGCGCTCAAGGGCGCGCACTTCATCGAGCTGTGCTGCCAGCGCAAGATTCCGCTGGTGTTTTTGCAGAACATCACCGGCTTCATGGTGGGCCGCAAGTACGAGAACGAAGGCATCGCACGCAACGGCGCCAAGATGGTGACGGCCGTGGCAACGGCGCAGGTGCCGAAGTTCACGGTGATCATCGGCGGCTCGTTCGGCGCGGGCAACTACGGCATGTGCGGACGGGCCTATTCGCCGCGCTTCCTGTGGATGTGGCCGAACGCGCGGATCTCCGTGATGGGCGGCGAGCAGGCCGCCAGCGTGCTGGCTACCGTGCGCCGCGACGGCATCGAGGCCCGTGGCGGGCAATGGAGTGCCGACGACGAGGAAGCGTTCAAGGCGCCGATCCGCGACCAGTACGAACGCCAGGGCCATCCGTACTACGCCAGCGCGCGGCTGTGGGACGACGGCGTGATCGATCCCGCGCAAACGCGCACCGTGCTCGGTCTTGGTCTGTCCGCCAGTCTCAACGCGCCGATCGGCGACATGAAGTTCGGCGTGTTCCGCATGTAGTCATCTGTTGTGTCATTGCAGTTTTCTTGTCTGGACGAAGGTAGGTTGTTGTCATGTCTCGTGTTGTTTCCACTGTTTGCGGCATGCTGGCCGCGCTGGCCTGTATCGCGGGATGCGTGCCGTCCCTCGCCCAGGCAGCGCCGCAGGCGCAGACGGTCGAACAGGTTGTGATGGTGCCGAAGATCGGCGCGGAAACCACTGTGGACCTGGAAACCACCATCTTCCGTCCGCCCGGCGATGGGCCATTTCCGCTGGTGGTGATCAACCACGGCAAATCGCCCGGCAAGCCGGCCTTCCAGGGCCGCGCGCGCTTTGCCGCGCAAACCGCGGAATTCGTGCGGCGCGGCTATGTGGTCGCGCTGCCGATGCGGCAGGGATTCAGCAAGTCCGGTGGCGTCTATGTGGGCGGCAGTTGCAACGTGCGCGACAACGGCATGATGCAGGCCGAAGACGTGGTGGCCGCGCTCGACTACCTCGTGCAGCAGCCTTACGTCGACCCGACCCGCATCGTGGTCGTCGGCCAGTCGCATGGCGGCCTGTCGACCATGGCGCTGTCGGCGATCGGCTATCCGGGCGTAGTTGGCGTGATCAATTTTGCGGGCGGCCTGCGCAATGAAAACTGCGTGGGCTGGGAGAACAACCTGATCGACGCGTTTGGCGATTACGGACGCGCGGCGCGCTATCCGTCGCTGTGGATCTACGGCGACAACGACAGCTTTTGGCCGTGGCCGTTGCCCGAGCGCATGTTCAACAGCTACAAGGCCCATGCCGGCGGCGCGGCGGCCGATGCGCGCTTTGTCGATGTGGGCGAATTCGACGGCGATTCGCACCGACTGTTCAGCAATCGCGCCGGCGTGGCCGTGTGGCTGCCGGAAGTCGCGCGCTTTTTCCGACAACTCGGCTTGCCCTTCGACGACGCGCCGGATGGCTCGACCACGCCGGGCGCCGGCGCGGCCGGCCAGACGTCCTGACAACGCACATCATCAGCAGGAGACAGACATGCAGTTCACCACGCTTACCGTTACCGCCGAACGCCATATCGGCACGGTCACGCTCAATCGGCCCGACGTGCGCAATGCCTTCAACGAGACGGTGATTGCCGAACTGACCGGCGCGTTCCGCGCGCTCGGCGATACGCCCGACGTGCGCGCCATCGTGCTGACCGGCAACGGTCCGGCCTTCTGTGCCGGTGCGGACCTGAACTGGATGAAGAAGATGGCCGGCTACTCGGACGACGAGAACCGCGCCGATGCACTGACGCTGGCGCAGATGCTGCACACGATCTGGGTGTGCCCCAAGCCCGTCATCGCGCGCGTGCAGGGCGACACCTACGCGGGCGGCATGGGCCTGGTGGCCGCGTGCGATATCGCCGTGGCGGCGCATGGCGTCAACTTCTGCCTGTCCGAAGCGCGCCTCGGATTGCTGCCCGCAACCATCAGCCCGTATGTGATCCGCGCGATGGGCGAGCAGGCCGCGCGCCGCTATTTCATAACCGCCGAACGTTTCGATGCGGCCGAAGCGCTGCGCCTGGGCTTTGTGCATGCGGTGGTGGCGCCGCAGGAACTCGATGAGCGCGTCGCCGAGATCGCCGCAACGCTGGTCAACAACAGCCCCAACGCCGTACGCGAAAGCAAGCGGCTGGTGCAGGAAGTCGCGGGCCGCGCGATCGACAGCGGCCTGTTGGCAGATACGGCAAACCGCATCGCGGCGATCCGTGCTTCGGACGAAGGACGCGAAGGCGTGCGGTCGTTCCTTGAGAAACGCCCTCCGTCGTGGAAGGTGAGCGCATGACGCGCCACATGGGGCGCATTCCATGCGTCGCGCCAGACGCGCCCATCGCCGGAGAACGGCGGGCGGACGGCGGCGCGATGCATCCACGCCGCTTTTTTTAGCGCGCTGTTAGCCGACATTACCAGCGAGAAGATCACCCGCAGGTGCAATGCAAGACACCGAGGCAGACAACTTCGCGTAAGTTCGCTGAAATCGTCGTCAACGTGTCATCCGGGGCAAGTTTGCCAAGACAACCAGGACCTTCCTACCATGAGCCTCCCAATTGGTCCGCAACGCCTCGCGCCGCCGCCTCTGCCGTGGCGCGCGCAGTGGTGGACGGCCATGGCAATTCAAGGAGGGTCCCTTTGACACATCCTGTCCCTATTCCATCGGCGGGCGGCGACACGACGCTTGCGGTGCGCAGCCAGCGCGCCGTCTGGCATCCGTGCACGCGCCTGCGGCCCGATGCGGCGGCCAACGAACCGCCGCTGGCCATCGCCAGCGGAGACGGCCCCTGGCTGATCGACACCGGCGGCAAGCGCTATTTCGACGCCATCAGTTCGTGGTGGGTCAACCTGTTCGGCCACGCCAATCCGTTGATCAACGCGGCGCTCGTGCAGCAACTGCAGACGCTTGAACACGTCATGCTGGCCGGCTGCACGCATGCGCCGGCGGTGGAGCTGGCCGAGCGCCTGTCGGCGCTGACGCAGGGCGCGCTCGGCAATGCGTTCTATGCGTCCGACGGCGCATCGGCCGTCGAGATCGCGCTGAAGATGAGCTTTCACTTCTGGCGCAACACGGGCCTGACCGCCAAGCGCGAATTCGTGTGCCTGCGTCATGGCTATCACGGCGAGACGGTCGGCGCGCTGGCCGTGACCGATGTCGAGATCTTTCGCGATGCCTACGATCCGCTGACGCGCCGCGCGCATGTCGTGATGTCGCCGGACGCGCGCCAGGCGCGCGCGGACGAATCGGCCGCCGACGTGGCCAGACGCGCGCTGGGCGAACTCGAGGCGCTGCTGCGCGAGCGTGCGGGACAGATCGCCGCGCTGATCGTCGAGCCGCTGGTGCAAGGCGCGGCCGGCATGGCCATGTACGACCCGTCGTATCTGGAAGGCGCGCGCGCCCTGTGCGACCGCTATCGCGTGCATCTGATCGCCGATGAAATCGCCGTCGGCTGCGGCCGCACCGGCACGTTCTTCGCATGGGAACAGGCGCGCGGCGGCGCGGCGGTGCCCGCGCATGCGTGGCCCGATTTTCTGTGCCTTTCCAAGGGCATCACCGGCGGATACCTGCCGTTGTCGATTGTGCTGTCGCGCCCCGAGATCCAGCACGCATTCGTCGCCGACGACGTCGCGCGCAGCTTCCTGCATTCGCACTCGTACACCGGCAATCCGCTCGCGTGCCGCGCGGCGCTGGCCACGCTCGATTTGTTCGAATCCGATCACGTGCTGGCGCGCAACGTCGAGCGCGCGCGCTGGCTGGGCGACGCCATGGCCGGCATCGCGGCCGATCCGCGTGTTACGCATGTGCGCCAGCGCGGCATGATCTGGGCCGCCGATATCGACGCGGCTGCGGCCGGAGCCGACTTTGCCGCACGCTTTCACCTTGCCGCGCGCGAGCGCGGCGTGCTGGTGCGGCCGATCGGCCATACGCTCTACGTGATGCCGCCCTATGTGTTCGACGCCGCGCTGGCCAACTGGCTTGGCGAACAACTGCGCGACACGCTGCACGCGGTGCTTGCGCACCCGCAGCCGCATCCGCAACAGGAGGCGCGCCATGCTGCTTGAACATCTGAAGCGCGCCGCCGCGGAGCGCGAGGCGCAAGCGCTGACGCGCCGCCGTCGCATCGCCCATTCCGCCTGCGCGCCGCATCAGTCGGTCGGCGCGCTCGACGCCACGCCGACACCGCTGCTGACGTTCTGCAGCAACGATTACCTTGGGCTGGCCAATCACGCATCGATTGCGCACGCGCTGGCCGAAGGCGCACACCGCTACGGCGCCGGCAGCGGCGCATCGCATCTGGTCAGCGGCCATTCGCTGGCCCACGCGCAGCTGGAGGAAGAACTCGCGCGCTGGCTTGCGCCCTACATTCCGCAGGCGCAGGCGCTGTATTTCTGCACCGGCTACATGGCCAACCTCGCCGTGCTGACCGCGCTGGGCACGGCGCAGGCGACACTGTTCTGCGAAGCGCTGAACCATGCGTCGCTGATCGACGGCGCGCGTCTGGCAAAGGCCGACGTCCAGCGCTATCCGCATGGCGACACGGAGGCGCTCGACGTGCTGCTGCGCGCCAGCCAGTGCGAGCTGAAGCTGATCGTGACCGACAGCGTGTTCAGCATGGATGGCGATATCGCGCCTTTGGCCGACTTGCTGGCGCTGGCCGAGCGCCACGATGCGTGGATCGTGGTCGACGACGCGCACGGCTTCGGCACGCTCGGCGAGCTGGGCTGCGGAGTGCTCGAACATCTTGGCCTGTGCTCGGAACGGCTGATCTACATCGGCACGCTGGGCAAGGCGGCCGGTGTGGCCGGCGCGTTCGTGGCCGCCCACGCGACCATCGTCGAACATCTGGTCAACACCGCGCGGCCGTATATCTACACCACGGCCGCGCCGCCGGCGGTCGCGCATGCGTTGCTGACGAGCCTGCAAATCATCGCCGGTGAAGAAGGTCGCAGCCGTCGCGCGCATCTGGCCGCCTTGATCGCGCAATTGCGCAGCGGTCTCGATGCGCTGGCGGCGCGGGCTGGCTGGACGCTGGGCGCCAGCGACACGGCGATCCAGCCGCTGATCGTCGGCGACAACGCCACCGCGCTGGCGCTGTCCGCCGCGCTGGAGGCCGAAGGCATCCGCGTGGGCGCAATTCGTCCGCCGACCGTACCGGCCGGCACGGCGCGGCTGCGCATCACGCTGTCGGCATCGCATACGGCCGACGACGTGACGCGCCTGCTCGACGCACTCGCGCGCGCCATGCCGCAGTCGTCCGCGCTCCGCGCAGCGCACAAGGAGGCCGCATGATCGCCAACCGACCCGATCGATTCGCGTGCTTCGTGACCGGCACCGATACCGGCGTGGGCAAGACGCACGCCACGGCCACGTTGCTGCACGCGCTGCATGGCGCGGGATACAGCACCGTCGGCATGAAGCCCGTGGCCGCCGGCGGCGAATGGCTCGACGACCGCTGGCAGAACGACGACGTCGATCAACTGCGCGCGGCCGGTTCGGTCATCGTGCCGCAGGAAGCCATGTGCCCATTCTTCTTCCGCACGCCCGCGTCGCCGCACCTTTCGGCCGCGCTGGAAGGTCAGCGCATCACGCGCGAGCCGATCCAGACCGCATTCGACGCGCTGCGCCAGCAGGCCGAAGCGGTGGTGGTCGAAGGCGTGGGCGGCTTTATCGTGCCGCTCGATGTGGGCCCGGAGCGCTGGAACACCGCCGATCTGGCCGCCATGCTTGGGCTGCCGGTGATCATGGTGGTCGGCGTCCGGCTGGGCTGCCTGAGCCACGCGATGCTGACCGCCGAGGCGGTGCGCGCGCGCGGCCTGACGCTGGCCGGATGGATCGCCAATCGCATCGACCCGGACATGCTGCTGCCCGCCGAAAACATCGTCACGCTGCAGGACGCGCTGGACGCACCGATGCTGGGCGAACTGCCCTGGCAGGTGGCGCCCGCCGTTGCCGCGCAGTATCTGGATCTCGCACCGCTGCTGGCCAGCATGCCGCCGGTTGCGTCCCCATCCACCGCGTCGCCGCGTCACGCCTGAAGCCAGGCGCCATGACCCGCTTCCATTGAACCGAATACGAAATACTCTTATGTCGCAAATCGCTCAAACCAATACCGTCGCCACGATCTCCGCCGAAACCCTGCGCCAGTCCGCGCGCAACATCGCCGCCGCGGCGCCCAAGGCAGGCGATGCCTGGCGCGTGGAAGACGTGGCCGCGCTGTTTGCGCTGCCGTTCAACGACCTGCTGTTCCGTGCACAACAGGTGCATCGCGAGAACTTCGACGCCAACACCGTGCAACTGTCGACGCTGTTGTCGATCAAGACCGGCGGCTGCGAGGAGGATTGCGGCTACTGTCCCCAAAGCGCGCACCATGAAGCGGGCGTGAAGGCTGAAAAGCTGATGGACCTCGATACCGTGCTGGACGCCGCGCGCGCCGCCAAGGCCAATGGCGCCACGCGCTTCTGCATGGGCGCGGCATGGCGCAGCCCGAAGGATCGCCACCTCGAACCGGTGATCGACATGGTGCGCGAGGTCAAGGCGATGGGCCTGGAAACCTGCGTGACGCTGGGCATGCTCAAGGCCGAACAGGCGCAGCGGCTCAAGGACGCCGGCCTGGACTACTACAACCACAACCTCGATACGTCGCCGGAGTTCTACGGCAAGATCATCACCACGCGCACGTATCAGGATCGGCTGGACACGATCGGCCATGTGCGCGACGCCGGCATCAACGTCTGCTGCGGCGGCATCGTCGGCATGGGTGAAGCGCGCGAGGCGCGTGCCGGGCTGATCGCGCAGCTGGCCAACATGGATCCGTATCCGGAGTCGGTGCCCATCAACAATCTGGTTCAGGTGGAAGGCACGCCGCTGGCGGGCACCGAGGCGCTGGACCCGTTCGAGTTCGTTCGCACCATTGCAGTGGCACGCATCACGATGCCGCGCGCCATGGTGCGCCTGTCCGCCGGCCGCGAGGCCATGGACGAAGCCTTGCAGGCGCTGTGCTTCATGGCCGGCGCCAATTCCATTTTCTATGGCGAAAAGCTGCTGACGACCGGCAACCCGCAAGCGGAGCGCGACCGCGCGCTGCTTGCACGTCTTGACATGCGCGCGGAAGGTTTCGCGGGCTGACAGGACCAACGCTGCCGATCTGACGGAGCCGGCTCGCCCTACCGAGACAAAGGAGGAGCCATGTTCAACAAGATCCTGATCGCCAACCGTGGCGAGATTGCCTGCCGCGTGGCGGCCACGTGCCGCCGGCTCGGTATTCGTACCGTGGCCGTGTATTCCGATGCGGACGCCGACGCGCGGCATGTTGCGTTCTGCGACGAGGCCGTCCATATCGGCGGCGCCGCCGCGCGCGACAGCTATCTGCGCGCGGACCACATCATCGAGATGGCAAAGGAAACCGGCGCCCAGGCGATTCACCCGGGCTACGGCTTCCTGTCCGAAAACGAGGATTTCGCGCGCGCCTGCGCCGAGGCCGGCCTCGTCTTCATCGGGCCGCCCGCATCGGCCATCCACGCGATGGGCAGCAAGAGCGCGGCCAAGCAATTGATGGAAAAGGCCGCGGTGCCGCTGGTGCCCGGCTATCACGGCGAAGACCAGGACGCCGCGCTGCTGCGCCGAGAGGCCGACCGCATCGGCTATCCGGTGCTGCTCAAGGCCAGCGCCGGCGGCGGCGGCAAGGGCATGCGCGTGGTGGAGGCGGGCGACGGCTTCGAGGCCGCGCTGGCGTCGGTCAAGCGCGAGGCGTCGGCCAGCTTCGGCGACGACAAGGTGCTGGTCGAGAAATACCTGACGCGCCCGCGTCATATCGAGATCCAGGTGTTTGCCGACACCCACGGCAATTGCGTGTACCTGTTCGAGCGCGACTGCTCGGTGCAGCGCCGCCATCAGAAGGTGCTGGAGGAAGCGCCCGCGCCGGGCATGACCGAGGAGCGCCGCCGCGCGATGGGCGAGGCCGCCGTGGCCGCCGCGCGCGCCGTCGGCTACGTCGGCGCGGGCACGGTCGAGTTCATCGCCAATCAGGACGGCTCGTTCTATTTCATGGAGATGAACACGCGCCTGCAGGTCGAGCACCCGGTCACCGAGATGATCACGGGCCAGGATCTGGTCGAGTGGCAACTGCGCGTGGCGGCGGGCGAGCCGCTGCCGCTGGCGCAGGACCAGCTGCAGATCAACGGCCACGCGCTCGAAGCGCGCGTCTACGCCGAAAACCCCGAGAAAGGCTTCCTGCCATCCACGGGCACGCTGCGCTTCCTGCGCACGCCGCCGGCCGTGCAGTTCATGCGCGGCGGCGACGCACACGGCCCGGCCGGCGTGCGCATCGATGCGGGCGTGCGCGAGGGCGACACCATCAGCCCGTTCTACGACCCGATGATCGCCAAGCTGATCGTCTGGGGACGCGACCGCGACGAAGCGCTGGCGCGCATGAGCCAGGCGCTGGCCAACTATCACGTGGTGGGGCTGTCGACCAATATCGCGTTCCTGCAGCGGCTGGTGAAGTCCGAGGCGTTCAGCAAGGCCGATCTCGACACGGGCCTGATCGAGCGCAATCACGCCACGCTGTTTCCGCCGCAGAAATCGGTCGGCATCGAGGCCGTCGCGCTGGCCGTGGCCGCGCTGCTGGAGCGCGAAACGCGCACGCGCCATGTCGACGAGGCCGACCGCCATTCGCCCTGGACGCATGCGGGCGGCTGGCGCCTGAACAGCCGCGACGCGCGCACGCTGCATTTCGAAGCCGGCGGCCATCGGCTTGAAGCCGTGCTCAAGGGCGACGCACGCGATACGCGCAAGAGCACGCTGATCTATGCCGACCAGGCGGCGCCGTTCGCCTACACGTTCAACGCCGACGACATCCGTGTCGACCTCGGCACGCGTCGCACGCACGGTCAGGTGCATCTGGAGGGCGACACGTTCCACGTGTTCCACGCGGGCCGCCACACGGTGCTGACGTGGCTCGATCCGCTGGCCCACGCGGGCGAAGCCGAGGGCGAAAGCGGCAAGCTCACCGCGCCGATGCCCGGCAAGGTCATCGCGGTGATGGTCGAGCCCGGCAGCAAGGTCACACGCGGCACGCCGCTGCTGGTGATGGAAGCCATGAAGATGGAACACACCATCGCCGCGCCGGCCGACGGCGTGGTCAGCGAAGTGCTGTACGGCATCGGCGAACAGGTTGCCGAAGGTGCGCAACTGCTGGCATTCGCCGTGGAAGAAACGGCCGGCGTCTAGCCGCCCGCCAAGCGCGCCCCCCTTCCCGCCGTGCGGCATGGACGGCCGGGAAAGGGCGCCGCAGCCGCATCGCCTCCATGATCCGCGATGCGGAACGCCATCCCGCAATTCCAGCGCTGTCGGCCGACCTCTGCCAAAATGCCCCCATCACACCCCCGAAGAAGAATGGAGTCGAGATGAAGTTGCAGTTGTTCGTGCCGGATGGGCGTTATGCGCCGTGGATCGAGGGCTTTGCCGAGGTGTTGCCGGAAGCGCAATGCCTGACCTGGGAAGAGAGCCAGGGGCAGAGCGTGGACTACGCCGTGGTGTGGCGTCCGCCGCTGGAAATGCTGCGCGGCCGCACCGATCTGAAGGCCGTGTTCAATCTTGGCGCCGGGGTGGATGGCATTCTGCAGCTGCGAGACCACGATCCGCAGGCGCTGCCGGCCGGCGTGCCAATCGTGCGGCTCGATGATGCCGGCATGGGCGCGCAGATGAGCGAATACGTCACCGCCGCCGTGCTGCGCTATTTCCGCAAGCTCGACGCCTACGACGCGCAGGAGCGGGCCGGTACGTGGAAATTCCTGAAACCCCATCGCCGCGACGACTTCACCATTGGCGTGATGGGCATCGGCACGCTGGGATCGCAGATCGCCCGCACGCTGGCCGGTTTCGGCTTCCCGGTGCGCGGCTGGAGCCGCTCGGCCCGGACCGTCGAAGGCGTGCAGCCGTTCCATGGCGAAGCGGGCCAGGCGGCGTTTCTGGACGGGTTGCAGGTGTTGGTCAACGTGCTGCCGCTGACGCCCGAGACCGAGGACATCATCGACACCGGGCTGCTCTACCGGCTGGCGCGCGGCGCGTATGTGATCAACGTGGCGCGCGGACAGCATCTGGTCGAGGCCGACCTGCTGGCCGCCGTGCAGGAAGGCCAGATTGCCGGCGCCACGCTCGATGTGTTCCGCACCGAACCGCTGCCCGCCGAACATCCCTACTGGCAGGAGCCGCGCATCACCATCACGCCGCATATCTCCGCGCTGACGCTGCGCGAAGACAGCATCGCGCAGATCGCCAGCAAGATCCGGCTGCTGGCCGAAGGCAAGGAAATCGCCGGCGTGGTGGATCTGCAGCGCGGATACTGATCCGGCGCAGGCCCCGACGCCGCACAACGAGGAGACACGCATGACAATGCCCCAATACGTGAAGATCGTCGAAGTGGGCCCGCGCGACGGCTTGCAGAACGAGAAGGCGATGGTGCCCACCGACGTCAAGATCGCGCTGATCAACAAGCTGACCGATGCGGGCTTCGTCAATATCGAAGCGGCGTCGTTCGTTTCGCCAAAATGGGTGCCGCAGATGGCCGACGGCGCCGAGGTGATGGCGCGCATCGAACGGCGTCCCGGCACGCTGTATTCAGTGCTCACGCCGAACATGAAGGGCTTCGAGGGTGCGGTGGCCGCCGATGCCGATGAAGTGGTGATCTTCGGCGCGGCCAGCGAGGCGTTTTCGCAGAAGAACATCAACTGCTCGATCGCGGAATCGATCGCGCGCTTCGAACCCGTGGCCGCCGCGGCCAAGGAAGCCGGCATGCGGCTGCGCGGCAGCATCTCGTGCGCGCTGGGCTGTCCCTACCAGGGCGAAGTGCCGATCAGTGCCGTGGTCGATGTGGTGCGCCGCATGCGCGCGCTTGGCTGCGACGAGATCGACATCGCCGACACCATCGGCGTGGGCACGCCACTGAAGGTGCGCGACGTGATGCGCGCGGTGTCGGCCGAATTCGCGATGGATCGCCTGTCGGGCCATTTCCACGATACCTATGGCCAGGCGCTGTCGAACATCCTGGCCAGCCTGGAAGTGGGCATCGCCATCTTCCATGCATCGGTGGCTGGGCTTGGCGGCTGCCCCTATGCCAAGGGCGCAACCGGCAATGTGGCCACCGAGGACGTGCTGTACATGCTGCACGGCATGGGGCTGCATACCGGTATCGACCTGGACGCCGTGGTGCGTGCGGGCGACTATATTTCGCAGGCCATCGGCCGGCCCAACAGCTCGCGCGTGGGCAAGGCGCTGCTGACCAAGTGGGCCTCGGCGGCCGATGCGGGCGCCTGTGTCTGACCAAGGAGAATATCTGCGATGAGCGAAACCCCTGCGCTTCCCGAATCTGCGCAACGCGTGGCCGATCTGCTGGCCGGCATCGGCCATGACCGCCCCGTGGTGATGCTGCCGGCAACCGGCAAGACCTCGGCCGAAGCGGCCGCGGGCCTGGGCTGCAGCGTGGCCGAGATCGCCAAGTCGATCATCTTCCGGCGCGTCAAGGACGATGCGCCGGTGCTGGTGATCGCCAGCGGCATCAATCGGGTGGACGAAGCCAAGGTCGCCGCGCGCGTGGGCGCGCTGGGCAAGGCCGACGCCAGGTTCGTGCGCGAGAAAACCGGCTATGCGATCGGCGGCGTCTGCCCGATCGGCCACGCGGTCAAGCCCGTGATGCTGCTCGATGCCGACCTGTTCCAGTACCAGAGCCTGTGGGCCGCCGCCGGCCATCCGCACGCGGTGTTCAACCTGACGCCGCAGCAACTGCAGGCCATGACCGGCGCGGAAGTGGCCGACGTGGCACAGGATCGGGCCCCGGCATGACACCGGCCCATCGCCGCCTGCTCGCAGACCTGATCCGCGGCGCTGCGGCGGCGCAGATCGTGTCGCCTGTGCCGTCGCCATGCCGCAGCGTCTGCAAGATGGATGCGGCCACCGGCTATTGCGAGGGATGCCTGCGCACGATCGAGGAAATCGCCGCATGGTCGAAGGCCGACGATGGCCAGCGCCGCCATGTCTGGACCTTGCTGCCCGCGCGCGTGCCGCGCCTGTGCGCGCAGGACACCGAGGCATGAGCGCGCCGACGCTGCCGCACACCATGCGCGTGTTCGAACGCGGGTGGCTGTCGGCCAACAATGTGCTGTTTGTCGATGAGGCCAATGACGACGCCGCGCTGGTCGACACGGGCTATGTCACGCATGCGCACCAGACCGTGGCGCTGGTGCGCGCGGCGCTTGACGGCCGGCCGTTGCGGCGCGTCATCAATACCCATCTGCATTCCGATCATTGCGGCGGCAATGCCGCGCTGCAGGCCAACTGGCCGGTACGCACATCGATTCCGGCGGCAGAGGCCGCCGCGGTGTCGGCCTGGGACGCGCAGGCGCTCAGTTTCGAGGCCACGGGCCAGCAGTGCGCGCGCTTCGGGTTTGACGATGTGGTGCGCGACGGCGACAGCCTGCGGCTGGGCGCGATCGATTGGCGGGCGATTGCCGCGCCGGGACACGATCCCCACGCGGTGATGCTGTTCGCGCCGGCGCACGGCATTCTGATTTCGGGCGACGCGCTGTGGGAAAACGGCTTCGGCGTGATCTTTCCGGAGCTCGACGGCGAGAGCGGCTTTGCAGAACAAGCGGCGATCCTGGCCCTGATCGAAACGCTCGACGCGCGCGTGGTGATCCCGGGGCATGGCCGCGTCTTCGCGGACGTGGCCGGCGCCGTGGCGCGCGCGAAAGGGCGGCTCGACTATCTGCAGGGCGATCCGCTGCGCAACGCCACGCATGCGATCCGCGTGCTGGTGAAATTCAAGCTGCTCGAAGCGCAGGCGTTGCCGCGCGACGGGCTGGCCGCTTGGATGCGTGCCACGCCGCTGATGCAGCGCATTCATCGGCGTTTCATGCCGGCGCAATCGCTCGATGACATCTTCGATCAGACGCTGCAGGCGCTGGCCCGCGTCGACGCGCTGGTGCTCGAAGGCGATCAGGTCGTCAACCGGGACTGATCATGCAACCACTGCGCAGCACGCATTTTCAACTGCGCCCGTTTCGCGTCAGCGACGAGGCGCAACTGGTGATGGCGGTGCGTGAATCGATGTCCACGGTGGGATTGTGGATGCCATGGGCGCGCGCCGATTATTCGGTGTTTGACGCGCAGGAATGGTTTGCGCGGTGCGCGGCCGCCATGGAGGAAGGCACCGCCTATGACATCGGCGTGTTTTCGCCAGACGGGCGCGACCTGTACGGCAGCGTGGCCATCAACCAGATCCGCCGCGAAGACAATCTCGGCAATCTCGGTTACTGGATTCGCGAAAGCCGCCAGCATCGCGGCCTGGCGTCGGGCGCGGCCGCGATGATGGCGTGCCATGGCTTTCACGCGCTGGGGCTTACGCGGCTGGAAATCGTGGCAGTCGAGACCAACCACGCAAGCCGCGCCGTCGCCGAGAAGATCGGTGCCGAGTTCGAATGCATCGCCCGGAACCGTCTGATCCTGCGCGGGCGGCCCGTCGCGGCGGCCGTGTACTCGCTGGTGCCCGAGTCATTTTCCGTCCCCTCATGACCGAGATCCCGCCTCGCGCGGCCGGCATCGGCGATACCGGCCACGCGGGCGTCGTCAGAACTGCGTGCGCATGCCGATGCGCACGCTGCGGCCCGGCAGCGGGGCGATATCGCGCAGGATCGACGTGGCGCTGCGCGCCTCGGTGTTGGTGAGGTTGTCGCCGCGCAGATAGAACAGCGTCTGCGTGCCGGCCAGCTTCATCTTGTACGTCAGCGCCACGCCCAGCATCGTGTACGCATCGGTCGGCGTATCGCCGGACGGCACGCGGCTTTGGCGCGCGTTCCAGTCCACGTTGATGCGCGCGCCCCAAGCTCCCGCCCCGTAGATCAGCGATCCGCCCAGGCGCAGCGGCGACAGACGCGGCAGCGCTTCGCCGGTGTTGCGGTTCTCGCCGTGCACGTAGTCGGCGCGCGCCTCGAAGTCGAGCGTGTCGCTGGTGGTCAGCATCTTCTGCAACAGACGGGTCCGGCCTTCGGCCTCGAAGCCGTACAGCGTCGCCGGCACGCCCATGTACTGCAGCACCGGCAGCGCGCCTTCGCTGCCGGCAGCCACCACATTGCCTTCGGCATCGCGATAGCCGCCCGTGTTCATCAGCGCAAGATAGTTCTGGAAGCGGCTGTAATAACCGGACACGCTGCCGCTGTGGTCGCCCTGCTTGAAACGCACGCCCAAATCGATCGACGTCGCGCGCTCTTTGCTGGCGTTCGGATCGCCTACTTCGAACGATCCGGTGGCCAGGTGCGGGCCATTGGCATACAGCTCGTAGAAGGTGGGCGCGCGTTCGGTGTACGACAGGTTCGAGGTCACCGTCCAGATCGGCGTGAGCTTGTAGAGCAGACCCGCCGACGCGCTGCCGGCGTTGAAGCTGCGCTGGGCGTCGCTGAAGCGGTCGTTGCCGTTGGCGCTGGCCTTCACGTTGCTGTGGTCGAGACGGCCGCCCAGATTCAGCTTCAGATCGCCCGAGGCGATCAGCGGCAGTTCCTCGAAGACGAAGAATGCGGCGTTGTCGGTGGCGGTGCTCGGCACGAACGCTTCTTCACCGAGCGCGGAGAAGTCGGTGTGGCCGAACTGCGTGCCGAACACGCCGGTCATGTTGCCGATCTTGCCGTGCGTGGCTTCCAGGCGCGCATCCCAGCCGTGATTCTTGAAGGTGGTGCCGGTGACGCCGTTCTCGATTTCGCGATGCTCGTAATCGGTGTAGCTGAACTTGCCCTTGACCGACTCGATCACGCCGTTGGTGCGGCTGGCCAGGTTGCGCGCCTCGCCTTCCAGCGCAATGCGATCCTGGCGCATCTTGATGCGCGCGGCTTCCTCGGCCGGCGTGCCGTAGTCGTTGCGATAGGTGGAGTAGTTGGCGCCGACGAAGCCGTCGGCCCACGTATAGGATCCGCCCATCGAGCCGCCTTCCTGATGCGCGTTGGTGTTGGGGATCTTGCCGTACGCTTCGCTTTCGCCCTCGGGCAACGGCTGCGTGGCGCGCAGGTTGCCGCTGCGCGCGTAGCCCGGAATGCGCAGATCGCTGGTCTGCCGCACGAACGCGTCGGCGTGCACCGCGAACTTGCCGTTGCCTGCTTCGAGCATGCCGCTGGCATTGCGGCCCTTGTCGCCGCCAATCGTGCCGCTGACATCGGCCGCGCCGCTCACCCCGGTGATCGGATCGCGCGGAATGCGGTTGTCGATCACATTGACCACGCCGCCCACCGCGTTGCCGCCGTACATCAGCGCCGCCGGGCCACGCACCACTTCGATTTTCTCCGCCACCAGCGGATCGATCGGCACCGCGTGATCGTAGGACAGCGTCGAGGCGTCGAGCGTGGAGCCGCCGTTCTGCAGCATCTTGATGCGGTCGCCGTCCAGGCCGCGGATGATCGGCCGGCTGGAATTCGGGCCGAAGTAGGACGACGACACGCCGGGCAGATTGTTCAGCGTCTCGCCGATGGTGCTGGCCTGGCGCACGGTCAGGGCGTCGCCGCCCAGCGTGGAAACGGGCGCGACCATTTCGTTGAGATCGCTGCCGAGCGGATTGGCGGTGACGACCACTTCCTTGAGCGAAGGCGCGGACGGCGCGGGCGCGGCGGGGGCCGGGGCGTCCTGGGCGACGGCATGCGACGACAGGCCAGCGGCGATCAAGGCGGCGAGCGCCGCCAGCGGGGTGCGGCGCACCGCCGGAATACGGGTGAAGTTCGAGTACATGGCTCGCGATTCGAATTCGGTTGAGCGAGCATGTGGCGCGGCATTGGCCGTCGGTCCGCACGCTCGGCAAGGCAGGCGCGGACGCGTGGCAAGCGGCCACGCGCCCGGCAGTCAGGCGAATGCGAAGGCGGCCGGTGGAGCGCGGGAGTGGAAAGGTTGCGCGGCGGGCAGATCGGGCCAGCGCCACGCCAGGTTGGCGGGCTTGACCGGTTTGCCGAAGGCAAGCAGCGGCAGCGTGACGCCGCCAGGATGTGTGTCGGCCAGCGTGGCGCCATCGAACAGCACGCACGAATGCAGGCCGAGCTTCAGGGAAAACGATTCGGCATGGGCGGTGTCGGTCGGGTCAGCGTCAGGCTGCGCCGTTTGTGCGATTGCCGCGGCCGCGGCTGGCGGCGCGTTCAGCAGCCCGCCGTGCACGATGCGGTGCATCAGGCCCGCGTGCTGCGCCAGCAGCAGACAGGCCACGAGCCACAGCACCGCCGACAGCCCGATGCCGCGCGCGCGCCAGCGAGAGATCAACGCAAGCTCAGTGTGCATGCCCGCAATCGCAGGGACCGTCGCCGTGATCGTGCGCGTGGTCGTGGTCGTGGTCATGATCGTGATCGTGATCGTGATCGTCGCCGAACGCATCGCCCCAGTCGGGGAACGGATCGGGGTACGCGGCCCACGCGTCGGGGCCCTCGGCCATCTCGGCATCGGAGAGCAGGCAGGCGTCGAGCCGCGCTTCGAGCGCCGACACATCGAGATCCGCGCCGATCAGCACCAGTTCCTGGCGGCGATCGCCATATTCGGCGGGCAGGCCGTCATCGACCAGATCGGCTTCGATGGCCGCGCGCGCCGGGCCGTCGGCGGGCCATTCGGTGGCATCGATCGCAGCCCACCATGCGCCCGCGGCGCCGGGGCGGCAGACGCCGCCCGCCTGGCTCCAGTCGCCCGCGATGTCCATGCGGCTGGCCAGCCAGAACAGGCCTTTGGAACGCAGCACGTCGCCATGCTCGCGCATCCATTCGGTATGGATCAGGTCCGCAAAGCGTTGCGGATGGAATGGCCGGCGCCGCCGATACAGCAGCGTCGAGACGCCCGCGGCGTCCGGTACGGCGTCGCCCTGCAGGGCGGCCTGCCAGCCCGCGGCGTTCGGCGTGGCGTCGATGTCGAAGCGTCCCGTGCCAAGCACGCGCGCGGCCGGCACATTGCCGTGGCTGGCGTCGACCAGTTCGGCGCGCGGATTGAGCGCGCGCAGCACCACGTGGAGGCGGCCCAGCTGGCCGGCATCGACGAGGTCGATCTTGTTGATGACGATGACGTCGCTGACTTCGATCTGGTCGATCAGCACATCCACCACGGTGCGGTCGTCCTCGTCGTGCGTGGCCAGCCCGCGCTCCGACAGAAATTCGGCGTCGTGATAATCCTGCAGGAAGCGGCTGGCGTCGACCACGGTCACCAGCGTATCCAGATGGGCCACGCGCGGCGCGCCATCGCCGTGTTCGTCTTCAAAGGCGAAAGCTTCGGCAATGCCAAGCGGCTCGTCGGTCGCGTCGGCCTCGATCACGGCGAAGTCGTGAGCACCGGTCTGCGCCAGGCGCGCCACGCTTGCCAGCAGGTCGTCATGGCTGTCGATCACGGCCAGGCGCGGGCCCAACTGCGACATCAACTGATGCAGCACAGTGGTCTTGCCGGCGCCGGTGAATCCGGACAACACGGTGACGGGCAGGCGAGCGGCCATGGCGACGGGAGCGGGTTATTGCAACAAAGTTGCGACTGTAGCAGAAAGCCAGTCGGGGCGACAGGCCCCGCACGTTGGCAATGTTATGTCGTAGTCGTGACGCCACAAAGGCAAATGCAGTGCCGCAAAGCAAAGCGGCCCGGGAACGCCGGGCCGCCTGTACTGCATCGGACGCTGCGATCAGTCGCCGAACAGTTTCTGACGCAGTTCGCGGCGCTGCTGCGCTTCCAGCGACAGCGTGGCAGTCGGCCGGGCCAGCAGGCGCGGCACGCCGATCGGCTCGCCGGTTTCCTCGCACCAGCCGTAGTCGCCGGATTCGATGCGCTGCAGAGACTGTTCGACCTTCTTCAGCAGCTTGCGCTCGCGGTCGCGCGTGCGCAGTTCCAGTGCGTGTTCTTCCTCGATCGTGGCGCGGTCGGCCGGGTCCGGCACGATCACCGTTTCACGCAGGTGTTCCGTCGTCTGGTCCGCATTCTTGAGGATCTCGTCGCGAAGCTGCTCAAGGCGATTCTTGAAGAAGGCAAGCTGCGCCTCGTTCATGTAATCCTTGTCGCTCATCTTCAGGATTTCAGCTTCAGTCAGAAGTTTGTTGCTGCTCATGGTTCCTGCTGATTCTCTTGTTGATGCGACCGGCGGTGTCTTCGTCCGCTCGGGTGCAGTGGCCGTCCGCTTGCGCGGTGCGGCTGTTTCACTCTGGCTGGCTGCAGTCTTGCTGCTTCGCGTGCCTCCCTTAGCCTCGCCCGCTTCGGCGTGCGCCGTACTGCCGCGGGGAGCTGGCGTCGCCTTTTCGGGCTGCGCCTTGAGCGTCTCCGCCGCAGCGGTAACAGTCTTGCTGCGGCTTTCCTTGGTCTTTGTTGCGGCTGTCATGGGGACACCTCTCTCTACGCGTCGAAGAGTGACGGCGCATGGATCGTGGATCCCCAAGCGGAGGGCGGTCTCCGCACGAAGCCAACGACCGCGCCTGCTGGCGGCCCGCCTCATGCTGACGACGACCGCCGCCCTGCAGATGCCGGCGGCGTCCGAGGTGCGTCGCCGGTATCAAATCCGGCCTATTGTACTTGAACAAATTTGTCCGAGATATGGGAGAAAGCCGGACAAGAGACAGGAGTTTTCCCGGTAATCCCACCCGATGGGAGGGTAGCGGGCGCTGCCCGGCGGGGCTGCGCCCCCGTCATATGGGGTGACGGCGGGCGCACAGCGGGGGTTTGTGCCGCCGCTTCAGGCCAGGCAGGCGGCCAGGCCCTTGAGGATGGCGTCGCGCGGCAGATCGACGCCGATGAAGACCATCTTGGTGCCCGGGGTTTCGTCTTCCCACTTGGCGCCGACATCGCTGCCCATCAGCTGGTGCACGCCCTGGAACACTACCTTGCGGTCCACGCCTTCCATATAGAGCACGCCCTTGTAGCGCAGCAGCTTCTCGCCATAGACCGACAGGATGCCCGACAGGAATTCCTCGAGCTTGCCGTAGTGGAATGGTTTGTCGCTGCGGAAGACGAACGATGCGATGCGATCGGTGTGATGGTGGTGGTGGTGGTGATCGTGCGCATGCCCGTGGCCATGGGCGTGATCGTGCCCGTGGTCGTGGTCGTGATCGTGACCGCAATCGTCTGCGCAGTGCTCGCCGTGCTCGTGGCCGTGATCATGGTCGTGTTCATGATCGTCGGCGCGCAGGAAATCGGGATCGATCTCGAGCTTCTCGTTGAGGTTGAAACCGCGCAGGTCGAAGATCGTGTCGATCGGCGCCTCGCCGAAATGCGCGGTGTTGATCGGTGCGCGCGGGTTCATGTGCAGCAGGCGATGGCGCAGATCGTCCACGTCGGCCGGCGCGACCAGATCGGACTTGGTGATGAAGATGGCGTCGGCAAAACCCACCTGGCGCTGCGCTTCTTCCTGCTTGTCGAGCTGCAGGTTGCCGTGCTTGGCGTCGACCAGCGTGATCACCGCGTCCAGCAGATAGCGCGAGGCGATTTCCTCGTCCATGAAGAAGGTCTGCGCAACCGGGCCGGGATTGGCCACACCCGTGGTCTCGATCACCACGCGGTCGAAATCGAGCTTGCCTTCGTCGCGCTGGGTGACGAGGTCCGACAGCGCCTGCACCAGATCGCCGCGGATCGTGCAGCAGATGCAGCCGTTGCTCATCTGCACGATCTGCTCGCGGCCGTCCTGCACGAGGATTTCGTTGTCGATGTTTTCCTCGCCGAATTCGTTCTCGATCACGGCGATCTTCATGCCGTGCTGCTCATGGAGGATGCGCTTGAGCAGCGTGGTCTTGCCGCTGCCGAGGAAGCCAGTCAGGATCGTGACCGGAATGAGTTTTGACATGTGTGGTACTCCGTGAAAAGAGATCGCCCGTGGATTCAGTGGTCCGCGTCGCTGCGGGTCTTGCCGCATTCCGCGCAGACGCCGTTGACGGTCAGCTCGACATGCTCTACCGCAAAGCCGCTGGGCACTTTTGGCGCGACGGACTTGCCGGCCGAGGCCAGGCAGAAGGTGCGATCGCAGCGGGTGCAGTGAAAGTGGCTGTGCTGACGATGGACTTCGGCGCGCGCCGCAACGTGCTCCACCAGCGTGAAGCGGAACACGCGGTCGTTGCCGGCGCGCTTCTGCGCCACACCCTGTTCGACGAGCCAGTCCAGCACGCGGTACACGGTGACGCGGTCGACTTCGCCGTCGGCGGGCAGGCGGTCGATCACGGCCTGGTGCGTCAACGGCTCCGCGGCGTCGATCAGGCACGCCAGGATGGCCACACGCGGCTGCGTCACGCGCGCGCCAAGCTGGCGCAGGCGCAGTTGCGCCGCTTCGGCCGTGGCGGCGCGCGTGTCGCCGGGCCGCGCCGGGTCCTGCGTGGCAGCGGGGTGGGAAGTGGGGCGGGTCATGCGGACGATTTAACCATAGCCCCCGCCGAGTTGCAATTCAGTTGCACAAGCAGGGTCTTTCGCCTGCGCCCGCGCTGCCGCCGGTCGTCGATAGCGCCTATGATCGGCAGGAAACCCAAAGACATTGCGGAGACCCTGACCATGCAGAACGACGCCAGCGCGTTGCTGTTTCCCAACTTCGAGTGGTTCCGGCTGACCGTGGGAGAGGTCGAGATTGGCGGCGTGCGCGGCGGTTCGGGGCCGCCGCTGTTGCTGTTGCATGGGTTTCCGCAGAGCCATCTCATCTGGCACAAGGTGGCGCCGGCGCTGGCCGACCGCTTCACGGTGATCGCGCCGGACCTGCGCGGTTACGGCAGCAGCAGCGCGCCGGCCGGCGGGGCCCGGCACGAAACCTACAGCAAGCGGGTCATAGCGCAGGACCAGGTCGATGTGATGCGCCAGCTTGGCTACCGGCGCTTTGCGCTGTGCGCGCACGACCGCGGCGCGCGCGTGGCCCATCGCCTTTGCATGGATCATCCCGATGTGGTGTCGCGCGTGATGCTGCTCGATATCGCGCCCACGCTGGCGATGTACGAATCCACCGATATGGTGTTTGCGGCGGCCTACTGGCACTGGTTCTTCATGATCCAGCCCGCGCCATTCCCCGAAACGCTGATCAACGCCGAACCCGAGTTCTTCGTCGACAGGCTGCTGGGCCTGCGTCACGCCGGCGCCGGGGCGATCAGCCCGTTCGTCCCGGACGCGATGGCCGCCTATGTCGGCGCGATGCGCGATCCGGCGCGCGTGCATGCCATGTGCGAGGACTATCGCGCCGCCGCCACCGTGGATCTCGATCACGACCGCGCCGACCGCGAGGCCGGACGCAAGCTGGCGCTGCCGGTGCGCGTGCTGTGGGGCGAGCACGGCGTGGTGGCGCGTTGCTTCGAGCCGCTGAAGCTGTGGCGCGAGGTTGCCGCGGACGTCACGGGCGCCACGCTGCCATGCGGACATTACCTGCCCGAAGAGGCTCCCGCCACGCTGCTCGAGGACATGCTCGGCTTCTTTGCCTAGGCCGTTTCGTCGCGGGTTAGCCCCTATACCTCGTACTTGTTTGCCATTGCTAACATCCACGTCCGGCTCCGCCTGTCGGCGGGGTTTGGCGCTGCATGCCATCCATACATCGTGCCCATGGTCACCGCGTTTTTCCGATATGGATCGACGCGGATCGGCTGCCGCCGCAAGCGGGATTGCCGGGGGCGCGCGCGGCGCAGGACGGGGAATCCAGAGGGAACAGGAGAGACGTACATGAAACGAGTTGCATTGAAGATCGCGGCCGCGCTGGCCGTTGCGGGCGCAGGCGCGTTCACGGGGGCCCAGGCTCAGGAATTTCCGGCCGGCAAGCCGGTGCAGGCAGTGGTGCCCTTCGCGGCCGGCGGCCCGACCGACAAGGTGGCCCGCGAACTCACCATGATCATGTCCAAGCATCTGGGCAGCACGATCGTGATCGAAAACCTGGGTGGCGCCGGCGGCACCATCGGGGCCAAGAAGGTCGCGCAGTCCAAGGGCGACGGCTACACGATCCTGATCCATCACATCGGCATGTCCACGGCGCCGGCGCTGTATCGCAACCTCGGCTTCGATCCGCTCAAGGATTTCGAGATGGTGGGCGAAATCGCCGACGTGCCGATGGTGCTGGTCGGCAACAAGCAACTGCCGCCGGCCACCTTCAAGGAACTGCTGCCGTATATCAAGGCCAACGCCAGCAAGTTGTCGCTGGCCAACGCCGGCATCGGCTCGGCCTCGCACCTGTGCGGCCTGCTGTTCCAGAGCGCGCTGCAGACCGAGCTGACCACCGTGCCGTACAAGGGCACCGCGCCGGCGCTGACCGACATCCTGGGCGGTCAGGTGAACCTGATGTGCGACCAGACCACCAATATCGCGGGCCAGCTCAAGGCAGGCGCGCTCAAGCCGTACGCGGCCATGCAGTCGCGCCGCGTCGAGGCGTTCAAGGACATTCCGACCGCCGCCGAGCAAGGCATGCCGGGCGTCGAAGTGAAGATCTGGCACGCCATGTATGCGCCGAAGGGCACGCCGAAGCCGGTGATCGACAAGCTGTCAGCCGCGCTGCAGAAATCGGTGCAGGATCCGAACTTCCGCGCCAAGATGGCCGAACTGGGCGCCGAAGCGGTGCCGGCGCAACGCGCCACGCCCGATTCGCTGCGCACGTTCCTGACGGCGGAAATCAACAAGTGGACGCCGGTGATCAAGAAGGCAGGCGTGTACGCGGACTGATTCGGACCGCTTCAGATGCTGTGCAAAGCCACGCGGGAGCGTGGCTTTTTTGTTGTCTTGAGCGTGGGCGAGGCGAGATTTCCTATAGTGGGAAACGCTGCCCGCCGCGTCGGCCCGACCGAAAATCGGCCCTTGAAAGCGCGGCAGGCGACGCCACCTATCGGCCTGACACCTATCACGCAAAGGCATCATGGAACAGTATCACGGCACCACCATCGTCAGCGTCCGCCGCGGCAACCAGGTCGCACTGGGCGGTGACGGCCAGGTCACGCTGGGCAATATCGTGATGAAGGGTACGGCCCGCAAGGTCCGGCGCATCTATAACGGCAAGGTGCTGGTGGGATTTGCCGGCAGCACGGCCGACGCGTTCTCGCTGCTGGACCGCTTCGAGGCCAAGCTGGAGAAATACCAGGGCAACCTGACCCGCGCAGCGGTCGACCTGGCCAAGGACTGGCGCTCGGATCGCGCGCTGCGCCGCCTGGAAGCCATGCTGATCACGGCCGACCGCGACACCACGCTGGTCATTACCGGCAACGGCGACGTGCTGGATCCGGAAGGCGGCATCGCGGCCATCGGCTCGGGCGGCGCGTATGCGCAGTCGGCGGCCAAGGCGCTGGTCGAGAACACCGAACTGGCACCGAAGGACGTGGTCGAAAAGGCCCTGACCATCGCCGGCGAACTCTGCATCTACACGAACACCAACTTCGTCATCGAAACCCTCGACTGACGCGCCCCAACGGATTCCCATGTCGCAAACCATGACCCCGTCGGAAATCGTTTCCGAACTCGACAAGCACATCATCGGCCAGAACAAGGCCAAGAAGGCCGTGGCCGTGGCGCTGCGCAACCGCTGGCGCCGCCAGCAGGTGGCCGAGCCGCTGCGCCAGGAAATCACCCCCAAGAACATTCTGATGATCGGACCCACCGGCGTGGGCAAGACCGAGATCGCGCGCCGCCTGGCCAAGCTGGCCGATGCGCCGTTCATCAAGATCGAGGCCACCAAGTTCACCGAAGTGGGCTATGTGGGCCGCGATGTCGACACCATCGTGCGCGATCTGGCCGAGATGGCCGTCAAGCAGACGCGCGAATCGGAAATGAAGAAGGTGCGCACCAAGGCCGAGGACGCGGCCGAGGACCGCCTGCTCGACGTACTGCTGCCGCCGCCGCGCGATATCGGCTTTGCCCAGCAGGAGGACAAGGATTCGAATACGCGCCAGGTGTTCCGCAAGAAGCTGCGCGAGGGCGAGCTGGACGACAAGGACATCGAGCTCGAAGTGGCCGCCGGCATGCCGAACATGGACATCATGGGGCCGCCGGGCATGGAAGACATGACCGAGCAGATCCGCACGATGTTTGCCGGGCTGGGCCAGGGCAAGAAGCTGCGCCGCAAGATGAAGGTGCGCGAAGCGTTCAAGCTGCTGATCGACGAAGAGGCTGCCAAGCTGCTCAATGAGGAAGAACTCAAGCACAAGGCGATCGCCAACGTCGAACAGAACGGCATCGTGTTCCTGGACGAAATCGACAAGATCGCCAGCCGCAGCGACGTGGGCGGCGGCGAGGTGTCGCGCCAGGGCGTGCAGCGCGATCTGCTGCCGCTGGTGGAAGGCACGACGGTGAATACGAAGTACGGGATGATCAAGACCGACCACATCCTGTTCATCGCCTCGGGCGCATTCCACCTGTCCAAGCCGAGCGACCTGATTCCCGAACTGCAGGGCCGTTTCCCGATCCGCGTGGAACTGGAATCGCTGTCGGTGCAGGATTTCGAGGCCATCCTGACGCAGACCGACGCCAGCCTGACCAAGCAGTATCAGGCGCTGCTGGGCACCGAGGAGGTGAACCTGCAATTCGCGCCGGACGGGATTCGCCGGCTGGCCGAGATCGCGTTTTCGGTCAACGAGAAGGTCGAGAATATTGGCGCGCGCCGCCTGTACACGGTGATGGAGCGGCTGCTCGAAGACCTGTCGTTCCATGCGACCAAGTCATCGGGCAATACCGTGACGATCGATGCCGCGTATGTGGACGAGCGCCTGTCCGACCTGGCCGGCAACGAGGACCTGTCGCGCTACGTGCTGTAACGCCAGGCGCTGTGCCAAGCAAAAAAGCCGGACGCGATGTCCGGCTTTTTTTCGTCCGAGGAGCCGGCGCGCCTAGTGCGCGTGGCCGGCGTGCGCGTCGGCGGGCATCACCTCCAGCGCGGGCGCGGGCGATTTCAGCTCGCGCGGATTCTGGCCGTCGGCCGGGATCTGCGTCCATTCCGATTTGCCGTTCTCGCATTCCTGCACCACCGGGAAATAAAGCTTGCCGGCCTGTTCGGGCAGCTTCATCAGCATGCGGAATTCATCGAAATGCTGGTCGGCCAGCGTGCCGCCGTACCAGCGGATCGTGCGCACATCGTCTTCCACGGTCTTGCCGTGCGAGGCGTACGGCTTGGCCAGCTTCGCGCGTTGCACGTCGAGCTGCCATCCGGCCTTGGGCTGCGGATGCGCGCCCTGCACGCCTTCTGGAATCGTCACGCTGACCGATTTGGTGGCGCTGCCGTTGCAGCCATGTCCCACCATCAGCACGCCCTTGAAGTAGCTGCCGGCGGGCGCCTGCTTCTGTTCGAACACGATATGGGCAAAAGCAAGCGGGGTGGCAAGTGCAAGCAAGGCGGCGGCAAGGGTGCGCAAGGTCATGACAGGTGCGGGATGAATGTGCAAACGCGCCAGTCTAGCGTCAATCGACGCGCCAGCCGTGCGGCGTGGCGCCGCACCGTAGCGTATGGCGCGGCATATGTCGGCGCGATGACCGGCGTGTAGCCCGCGCATCGTCGCCGTGCCACGCGTCGGTAAGCTTGGTAAGCATTGGTAAGGACGCTGGCGCGCGTCGGGACAGAAATGAGACCCTTGCGCACCTTGTTGGTCGAATGGACCGATGCGGGAGCCACCGCATCCTGCACAAAAAAACCTAAAGGGAGCCAGACATGTCACGCCATCTATCGCGTACGCCCTTCTTCAAGAGCAACCGCGTGCGCAAGCGCCGCGTTGCCGGCGCCACGGCCGGCGTCGTGGCCGCCATCACCGCCGCCACGGTGTTCCTCTGCATCCGCCCCGCAGCCGTGCCGCATGATGCCGCCGCGGCCTCGCCGGCGTCCACTGCTACGGCCACTGCCGATCGGTCCCAGCGCCGCGCCGCGGTGGCTGCCGAAGCGATGGCCTCGGGCGCGCTGGTGACGCTGGCCGATCGCCACGCCGCGGACGCGGTGCGCATGGCCGACGCCTCGGACGATACGCGTCAGGACGACCTGGGCTGGGATTACGTGCAGTTGCGCCTGTGAGGCGCACCGCTGGCTCAGCGCGACACCGGCCGCTTGCCGAGCTTGCGTTGCAGCGTGCGCCGATGCATGTTCAGCGCGCGCGCTGTGGCCGATATATTGCCGCCGTGCTCGGTCAGCACGCGCTGGATATGCTCCCACTCGAGTCGCGCCACCGATAGCGGCATCGGCTCTTCCAACGCGGCTTCGGCGGCGTCCTCCGAAATCCCCGCCATCAGCGCCGTCAGGATCGAATCGACATTGGCCGGCTTGGCCAGATATTCGTCCGCGCCCTGCTTGACCGCCGCCACCGCCGTGGCGATGCTCGCATAGCCGGTCAGCACGAGGATCCGCGCGTCCGGCAGCGCGTTGCGCAGCGGCCCCACCAGATGCAGTCCCGATTCGGCCGGCGCGGTGCCTCCGGCATCGGGCGACGGTCCCAGATGCAGATCGAGCGTGACATACGCGAACGCGGTGCGGGCGGCCAGCGCCAGGGCGCTGCTGCCATTGCGCGCCACCTGCACGGCATAGCCGCGGCGTGTCAGGGCGCGAGCCAGCGTGTCGGCGAAGACCTCGTCATCGTCGATCACAAGGAAGGGCGTGGCGCCGTGGGGCGCATTGGCGTCGGTCATCACGGTTGGAAATCGGTGTGGGAAATCGGAAAGCGATCGTTGGCGCCCGCCAGCGGCAGGCGCAATTCGGTGATGGTGCCGCCCGCGGGATTGTCGTGCCAGGCCAGTTGTCCGCCCAGCTGGCGCGCGGCGCTCTGGGCCAGATACAAGCCGATGCCCTGGCCGCCGTGCGCGCTGACCACCGGCGATTCGCCCAGTTGCACGCGCAGCGCTGGCGCAATGCCGTGGCCGTGGTCGGTCACGCGGCACAGCAACGCGCCGGCCTCGCATGAAATCCGCAGATGCAGCGGTGGGCCGGGGTTTGCATCGTGCTCCGTGGCTTGCTGGCTGCGCGCGGCGTTGTCCAGCACGATGGTCAGAATCTGCGTGACGCGCGCGGTATCCACGGCCTGTACGCCGGCGTCGGGCGCCACCTCGGCGTGCAGGCTGGCCTGCGGGTGCCGCAACTGCCAGCGTTCGACAAACGCCGCGATCCACGTGTCGATGCGTTGCGGTGCCAGCGTTTGATGGTCCTCGCGCAGGCGCGCCAGGATCGACCGGCACAGGTCCAACTGCTGCTCCATCGTGCGCAGGTCCGGCAGATAGCTGGCCACGGCGGTCTTGCCGCGCCCGCCGTCCTCGGCGTCGGCGCGCAGTTCGCCCGCAATCACCGCCAGCGTGGCCAATGGCGTGCCGATCTCGTGGGCCACGGCGGCGGCCTGGTCGTTCAGCGCTTCCACGCGCGCTTCGCGCAGCAGCAGCTCGCGCGCTTCGTTCAGTTGCGCATCGCGCTGGCGCAGCACGTTGGACAGACGCGCCACGAAGAACGCGATCATCACCGCGCTGGCGACGAAATTGAGCCACATGCCCGCCAGGTGATAGTTCACCGCGTTGTCGGGATTGTGTAGATGCAGGGGCAGATATTCGAGCAGCAGCAGCGAATAGCACGACAGCGCATACACGGCCAGGCCCAGCACCAGCCGCCATGGCAGGATGGCCGCGGCGATCGCCAGTCCCGGCAGGTAGAACGACACGAACGGATTGGTGGCGCCGCCGGTATAGAACAGGATCGCCGACAGCGCGGTGAGGTCCACCATCATCTGCACCATCAGTTCGCCGTCGGCGGGCATCGAATTGCGCGACGCATGCCAACGCAGCCGCGCCACGCAAAACACGTTGAACGCGGCCTGCATCGCAAAGAGGTACAGCAGCGGCTTGTATGGCAGGACGATGCCGGCCAGCGATTCGCACGACAGCAGCAGCAACGCCTGTCCGGCCAGCAACGCCCAGCGCAGCCAGCACAGGCGGCGCATGCTGACCAGGCTGTGGCGTTGGGACGGCACGCCCGGCGCGGCGGAAAACGGGGCGGATGACATGTCGATGAAAGCTTGCATGGCGCGAGTGTAGCAATGCCGGCGCGGCCTGCCTGCCGTGCGACACCGTGCCGCATTCAGGCCGCGCAGCGACGCTGCCAGACTATGCGGTTACGCGGCGGCGGGACAGGGCGGCATCGTCATGGTCTAATGTTCGCCCCCTGATCCGGTCCTTTCGAGTTTCGTGGAGATGATCCATATGTTCCCTATCCAAGCCAAAGTCCGCGCAGCGCGCGCCGCTTCGATCGTTACCGTCGCCCTGGCCGGCCTGTTGGCCAGCGCGCACGCCATGGCGCAGGTCGATGTCAGCGATGCATGGGTGCGCGGCACCGTACCGGCGCAGACCGCGTCGGGCGCCTTCATGACGCTGCATGCGCACGACACGGCCAAGCTGGTCGGCGTGTCGTCGCCCGTGGGCACCGCCGAGCTGCATGAAATGAAGATGGAAAACAACGTGATGCGCATGCGCGCGCTGCCGTCGCTGGATCTGCCGAAGATGCAGGACGTGCAATTGAAGCCCGGCGGTTATCACGTGATGCTGATGGGCCTGAAGCAGCAACTCAAGGCCGGCGACACGGTGCCCATCACGCTGAAGATCGAGCAGAACGGCAAGGTGACCGAGCAGACCGTCCAGGCCCAGGTGCGAGACATGACGGCTTCGGGGCAGATGGGCGGCGGCCATATGGACCACAAGCACTGAGCGCGGCCATCCGGGGCGGTGACGGCTTGGTGGGAATGCCGGGCCCGTCAGCGCCTATCGTCATCGCCTGTTGTTCGTGCTCGGGTCGTCGGCGCGTGTTGGCCCCGCCGGGGCGGCGCGTAATGTCAGTTCGGCCTGGGTCCGGCCGGTCAGCCGCGCAGGCTGATGGCCGCTTCGCTGTCGGCCTCGGGCGCGGCGGCGGCCTGCTGCACGCGTTCGCGCAGCCAGGTGTGGCCGGGGTCGGCGTCGGCCTTTTCGGGCCAGATCATGCTGTAGGTGAAGCCGGGAATCGTGAAGGGCGCCTCGAAGATCGCCAGCCGGCCGTCTGCCAGCGCTTCCAGGCTGCGGCGCGCGGTGGTCAGGACCAGGTTGGTGCCGATGATCAGGCCCGGCGCCACGCTCCAGTGCGGCACCGAGCAGGCGATCTTGCGGCGTCCGCCCAGCCGCGTGACGGCCGCGTCGACCGCTTCGCCACGTTCGGTGGCCGCGGTGACCAGCACGTGCGAACGCGCCAGGTAGGCTACGTGGTCGAGCCGGCCCGTGTCACGCACCGTGGCCGCATCGACCGCGCAGGCGAAATCGTCATCGAACAGCACCGCGGTGCGCACGCCTTCGGGTTCGAACGCAAAGGCGCCCAGCGCGATGTCGAGCTGACCGTCTGCTACCTGAGCGGTCATCGTTTCGCGGCTGGACTGCGTGACCACCAGGTCGATATTGGGCGCGGCCTTGCGCAGCGCGCGCAGCAGGCGGGGCAGCACCACCAGCGCGCCATAATCAGACATCGCCAGGCGGAACGTGCGGCGCGCCGTGGCCGGGGCAAAGCCGCCCGGGCCCAGCAGGATGCGGACCTGCGCCAGCGCCTCGGCCAGCGGGCCGGTCAGCTCGTGCGCGCGGGGCGTCAACACCAGCCCGCCTTGGCCGCGCACCAACAACGGGTCGTCGAGCAACTGCCGCAGCCGCGCCAGCGAATGGCTCACGGCCGGCTGGCTCAATTGCAGCCGCAGCGCGGCGCGCGAGATATGGCGTTCGGCCAGCAGTGCTTCGAGCACCACCAGCAGGTTGAGATCGATTCCGCGTAGGCTATTCATGTGGCGAATGTTAAACCGGACTGGGCCCGTTTTGTCATTCGCAGCACGCAGACAACAAAATTTTCAGGATGGATTGAGAGTTGTCGCGGCCTGGCGCCGTTTCAGGCAGGCCGGACACAGGCAGCGCTGGTCCGCCACGATCTGGCGCGACGGCAGCAACGGCTGGCTGGCGCACCAGCAGGCGGGCAGTCCGGCCACGTAGCCGCACACAAATGCCGCGCCGCACACGCTGCAATGCTCGACGGGCCGCAACTGGCCGGTCTGAATCGTCGACGGATCGGTCATGGCTGAGATTTTTGTTGCAATGCCGCGATTGCAATGTGGCCGCCGGTTTCTTGTAAAATCGGCGCCTGCCGTGGCCGGATGATGCACTCCGGGGTGCGATCCCCCGCAGTGACCATGTTCCCAGACGGTTTTGCCGCAACGCCGGCCTCGCCCGTATCGCCTTATCCGGCGGACGGTTCGCCATGATACCTGCTCCACACACACGGAATGTCCGAAGCCATGAACGCTGACAATCCTGGGCCTGCCGCCACGACGGTGGCGGCCATCGCCCCCGCTCTCAAGGCCGAAATCCTGGCCGAGGCATTGCCCTATATCCGCAAGTTCCACGGCAAGACCATTGTGGTCAAGTACGGCGGCAATGCGATGACCGAGGAAAAGCTCAAGCACGGCTTCGCGCGCGACGTGATCCTGCTGAAGCTGGTGGGCATGAACCCGGTGGTGGTGCACGGCGGCGGTCCGCAGATCGACGAAGCGCTGAAGAAGGTCGGCAAGGTCGGCACGTTCATCCAGGGCATGCGCGTCACCGACGAGGAAACCATGGAAGTGGTGGAGTGGGTGCTCGGCGGCGAAGTCCAGCAGGACATCGTCATGCTGATCAACCAGTACGGCGGCCAGGCCGTAGGCCTGACCGGCAAGGACGGCGGCCTGATCCGCGCCAAGCGCCTGCAGATGCCCGACCGCGAACACCCCGGCGCCTTCATCGACATCGGTTTTGTCGGCGATATCGAGGCCATCAACCCGGCCGTGGTCAAGGCGCTGCAGGACGACGCGTTCATCCCGGTGATCTCGCCGATCGGTTTCTCCGACGACGGCCAGGCCTACAACATCAATGCCGACGTTGTAGCCGGCAAGATGGCCGAGATCCTCAAGGCGGAAAAGCTCGTCATGATGACGAACATCCCCGGCGTGATGGACAAGAAGGGCAACCTGCTGACCGACCTGTCCGCGCGCGAGATCGAGGAACTGTTCGCCGATGGCACGATTTCCGGCGGCATGCTGCCGAAGATCTCGTCCGCGCTGGACGCCGCCAAGAGCGGCGTGCATTCGGTACACATCATCGACGGCCGCATCGAACACTCGCTGCTGCTCGAAATCCTTACCGAGCAGGCGTTCGGTACGATGATCCGCTCGCACTGAGCGCGCCATCGGGAAATCCGTGCATCGCGCGGATTTCCCTCATCCCATCCCTTCATCCACAATCCAGGCGTGTTTATTCGACAGCCCACCCAGCGTCGCGGCGCGGTCCGCGCTCGCCCATCGCCCGTTCGTCGTCCACGCCGGCATCTGCTGCGCGACGCGGTGGGCAACACGTCCGGCGAAATCGTGTGGCTGTTCGATCTGGACAACACGCTGCACGACGCGTCGCATGCGATCTTTCCGGCCATCAACCGCCTGATGACCGCCTACGTCGCGCGCGTGCTGGGCAGCGACGAGGCCACGGCCAGCCGGGTGCGGGTTCAGTATTGGCAGCGCTACGGCGCGACCCTGCTGGGCATGATCCGCCATCATCAGGTGGATCCGGCGGATTTCCTGCGCGCCGCGCACGACTTCCCCGAACTGGCCGACATGGTGCGCGTGCGCCGCGGCCTGGTGGCGGCGCTGCGGCAATTGCCCGGCCGCAAGATCCTGGTCACCAACGCGCCGCGCGACTATGCGCTTGCCGTGATGCGCGTGGCCGGCATCGAGCGCTGCTTCGAGCGCGTGGTGGCGATCGAGGACATGTGGGTGCACGGCCATCTGCGGCCCAAGCCCGACCGGCGCATGCTGCGGCGTCTGCTGGCGCAGACCCGCGTCGCGCCGCATCGCGCGGTGCTGGTCGAGGATACGGTCTCGCACCTGAAGCACTATGCGGGGCTTGGCATCCGCACGGCCTGGATCACCGGCTATCTGCGCACGCTGGCGCCGTCTCGTCCCCATCCGGTGGCTGTGCAGTCGGGCGCCACGCGCGATGCGGCGACGCGCTCGACGCTGGCCGCCGAGGATCGGCAGCATGTCGGGCATGCGGCGCAGGAGCGTTCGGTCACGCTGGTCGCGGCCGAGAGCCAGGACCCGTCCGGCGGGCAGAGTGCGGCAACGGCGCCACAGATGCAGCCCGACCACGCACCCAAAACACGCGCCCGCATGGTGAATCGCCCGGGCTATGTGGACATAAAAGTACAATCGATGCATCAACTCCTGAAACAAAAGCGGAGAATCGGGTCATGACGCAAACCATCGCACGCCACGCAGAGGCGCCCACACCGGCCGCCCAGTCGGTCATCGATCCGGAAGCCCCAGCGCGCAAGCGTCCGCGCCCGGGCGAGCGCCGCATCCAGATCCTGCAGACCCTGGCCGGCATGCTCGAACACCCGCGCGGGGAAAAGATCACCACGGCCGCCCTGGCCGCCAAGCTGTCGGTTTCGGAAGCCGCGCTGTATCGGCACTTCGCCAGCAAGGCGCAGATGTTCGAAGGACTGATCGGCTTTATCGAGCAGACCATCTTCGGCCTGATCAACCAGATCACCACGCAGGAAGACCATGGCCTGCGCCAGTTGCACGCCATCGTGCGCATGCTGCTGTCGTTTGCCGAGAAGAATCCGGGCATGACGCGCGTGCTGACCGGCGAGGCGCTGGTGGGCGAGCACGAGCGCCTGCAGGAACGCATCAACCAGATGATCGACCGCATCGAGGCGTCGCTGCGCCAGTGCCTGAAGGTGGCGGTCACGCAGGCCGCGTTTCCGGCCGATGCCGACATCGCCATGCGCGTGTCGCTGATTATGGCCGCGGTGCAGGGCCACTGGCATCGATTTGCCAAGAGCGGTCTGCGCAAGATGCCGAGCGACAACATCGATGCGCAGCTGCGCGTGCTGCTGGGCTGATCGGCGCTGGCACCACCGCTGGCCGGAGATCGACGCGGGCACGCGGCGCGAATTGCACTATAATCTGCGGGTCGCGCCGATTTGATGACTGGCTTGCGGGCGCGCGGCACCCGGGAAAAGACTTCCCGGTGCCAATATAAATGCGGCTAAAGAGGTTGGGTCGGTGCCTCGCGGATAGATCATCCACGCTTTGGCGCCGGCACGCGGAACACCGCGAAAAGCCCGACTTGGCTGCGAACCCACGCATTGCCGGTCGGGTTTTTTTATTGCCTGCGCATCCGATGCGGGCCTGTTCCATGACCGATGTCGCACCTCCCGCTGGCGTACTCGATGTGCCGACCGACTCCGTCGGCGTCGTCACGCCCCAGCGCATCCATTTTGCCGAGCCGCTGCAACTTCGCAACGGCACCCATCTGGCCGGCTATGACCTGATGGTCGAAACCTACGGCACCCTCAACGCGGCGCGCACCAACGCCGTGCTGGTGTGCCACGCATTGAACGCCTCGCACCACGTGGCCGGCATCGCCGCCGACAATCCGCGCGATATCGGCTGGTGGGACAACATGGTGGGTCCGGGCAAGCCGCTCGACACCAATCGCTTCTTCGTGATCGGCGTGAACAACCTGGGCTCGTGCTTCGGGTCGACCGGGCCGATGAGTATCAATCCGGCCACGGGCGCGCCGTACGGGGCGCTGTTTCCGGTCGTCACGGTCGAGGACTGGGTCAACGCGCAGGCGCGCGTGGCCGACATGTTCGGCATCCAGCAATTTGCCGCGGTCATGGGCGGCAGCCTGGGCGGCATGCAGGCGCTGGCGTGGAGCCTGATGTATCCGGATCGCCTGCGCCATTGCATCGTGGTGGCGTCCACGCCGAAGCTGTCGGCGCAGAACATCGCCTTCAACGAGGTGGCGCGCAGTGCGATCCTGTCGGATCCCGATTTCCATGGCGGCAATTACTACGCGCACAACGTCAAGCCCAAGCGCGGATTGCGCGTGGCGCGCATGATCGGCCATATCACCTATCTGTCGGACGAGGACATGGCCGAGAAATTCGGCCGCGCGCTGAAGTCCGACGACATCCGCTTTTCTTTCGATGTCGAATTCCAGGTGGAAAGCTACCTGCGTTATCAGGGCGACAAGTTTGCCGAGTATTTCGACGCCAACACCTATCTGCTGATCACGCGCGCGCTCGATTACTTCGATCCGGCGCTGTCCTTCAACGGCGATCTGACGCGCGCGATGGCGCAGACGCAGTCGAGCTTTCTGGTGGTCAGCTTCACCACCGATTGGCGTTTCGCGCCCAACCGCAGCCGCGAGATCGTCAAGGCCCTGCTCGATAACAAGCGTCCGGTGTCGTACGCGGAAATCGACGCGCCGCACGGCCACGACGCCTTCCTGCTGGAGGACGCGCGCTATCACAACCTGATGCGCGCCTATTACGATCGCATTGCCGAGGAGATCGGAGTATGAACGCCGCTGCCAATCCGAATATTCTCGCGCTGCGGCCAGATTTCCGCGCCATCGCGCGCTGGATCGAACCGAATTCCACCGTGCTGGACGCTGGCTGTGGCGACGGCAGTCTGCTGCGCGTGTTGCAGGACGAACTTGACGTGCATGCCTACGGCATCGAGATCCGTGACGAAGGCGTACTGGCCTGCGCGCAGAAGGGCGTGCACGTCATCCAGCAGGATCTGGAAGGCGGTCTCGCGCTGTTCGAGGACAAGAGCTTCGACACCGTGATCCTGTCGCAAACGCTGCAGACGATTCACAACACCGCGCAGGTGTTGCGCGATACCTTACGCGTCGGGCGCGAATGCATCGTTTCGTTCCCGAACTTCGGCTACTGGCCGCATCGGCTGTCGGTGTTCCGCGGCCGCATGCCGGTGTCGGAATCCTTGCCGTACCAGTGGTACAACACGCCAAACGTGCGCGTGCTGACCATCGGCGATTTCGAGGAACTGGCGCCGAAGGTGGGGCTGCGCGTGCTCGATCGCGTGGTGATGCATGAAGGCGTGACGGTGAACTGGGGCGTCAACTGGCGCGGCAGCCTGGCCGTGTATCGCGTCACCGCGGTGTCCTGAGTTGCGCCGCGGGCATGTGCCAGCAACGGCTTTCCGGCCGATACGGCGCACGACTGCGGCGGCGGCAAAAGTCCCTAGCTTGACGCAAGCCTCTGGCGGGCATACCGTACGGCATTACCGAACGACCGTACTTTTTTCGTCATGACGCAAGCGCCCCTGCATCCACTCGACCAGGCCGTAAGCCTGGAGCCCGCCGGCGACCACCGGTTCCTGGGCCATACCAGCCACGCCTACTGGAACATGATCGGCCCGTTTGGCGGAGCCACCGCGGCGGTCATGCTGCAGGCGGCGCTGAACCATCCGGAGCGGCTGGGCGACCCGAGCGCGCTGACGGTCAACTTCGCCGGGCCGATTGCCGAGGGCGCGTTCGAAATCGTCGCGCGGCCGTCGCGCACCAACCGGTCGACCCAGCATTGGCATCTGGAACTGTTGCAGAACGGGGAGATCACCATCACGGGCAGTGCGGTATTCGCGGTGCGCCGCGAAACCTGGAACAGCGGCGAGGCCAGGATGCCGGCCGTGCCCGCCGCCGACACGCTGCCGCGCATGAGCGCGTTTGCGCCGGTGAAGTGGATTGGCAGCTACGATATGCGCGCGGTGCGCGGGGCCAAGCCCAATGTCGCGGCCGGCACCGAAAACCCCGATAGCCTGACCCGGTTCTGGATCCGCGACGAACCGCCGCGCACGCCCGATTACGTATCTGTCGCCGCCTGGTGCGACGCGTTTTATCCGCGCATCTTTCTCAAGCGCGCCGGCTTCGTGCCGGCGGGCACCGTGTCACTGACCACCTATTTCCATGCCGATGCGGCCACGCTCGCGGCGGTGGGCGATCGTCACGTGCTCGGATGCGCGCAGGCGCGGGTGTTCCGGCAGGGCTTTTTCGACCAGACCGCGGAGATCTGGAGTCCGTCCGGCGACCTGCTGGCCACCTCGCACCAGATCGTCTACTACAAGGAATGATCTCAGGCGGGGCGCGCCGCCGGTGTCTCGGCCGGTTCGCGCGCCTGCGCCTCGTAGCGGTCCACGGTGCTGCGCATCGCCCACAGCAGCGCCACGCCGGGCACCGCCGCCACCACGGTGCCGAGGTAGAACGGCGGCCAGCCCCACGCTTCCACCATATAGCCCGACGTCGGCCCCACGTACACGCGGCCGATCGACGCCAGCGCGGACAGTAGCGCGTATTGCGTGGCGGAGAAAGAGCGGTTGCACAGCGTCATCAACAGTGCCACAAAGGCCGCCGTGCCCATGCCGCCGCAGAGGTTTTCCACGGCGATGGTCGCGCCCATCGACCACAGGTGCGGCGGCGTCACCGCCAGGATCCAGTAGCCGAGGTTGGACACGGCCTGCAGGATGCCGAACAGCATCAGCGACCGGTAAAGGCCCAGGCGCACCATCAGCGATCCGCCGAACAGCGCGCCGATAATCGTCGCGGCCAGGCCTAGCGTCTTGTTGACGATGCCCACCTGGCCCGGATCGAACCCCAGCCCGCGGATCAGGAATGCCGTCGACAGACTGCCGGCGAAGGCGTCGCCAAGCTTGTACAGCACGATCAGCAGCAGCAGCCACCATGCGCCCTGCCGGCCGAAGAAATCGCGCAGCGGCCCCAGCACCGCTTCCTCGAGCGAACGCGGCGCGCGCGCGGCGGCCTCCGGCTCCGGCGCCCAGAACAGCGTCAGCAACCCCACACTCATCAGCGCGGCCATCAGCAGGTACATGCTGGACCAGCCCAGTACGCGATCCGCCAGATACAGGGCGAGCCCGCCGGACACCAGCATCGCCAGCCGATAGCCCAGCACCTTGACCGCCGCGCCGGCGCCGCGCTCGGCGGGCCGCAGCACGTCGGTGCTGTAGGCGTCGAACACGATGTCCTGCGAGGCCGAAAGGAACGCGACGAGCGCGGCCAGAGCGCCCAGCGCCCACAGCGCCTGATGGGGCGGGCAGAACGCCATCGCCGCAATGCCGGCCACCAGGCCAAGCTGCGTCAGCATCAGCCAGCCCCGCCGCCGGCCCAGTAGCGGCGGCGTGTAGCGGTCCATCAGCGGGGCCCACAGGAATTTGAAGATGTAGGCTTGCCCGACCAGCGAGAAAAATCCGATGGTCTTGATGTCCAGGCCTTCCACCGTCATCCAGGCCTGCAAGGTGCCGGACGTCAGGGCCAGCGGCAATCCGGACGCAAAGCCAAGCGTCAGCATCGCGCCGATGCGGCGATTGCGAAAAATGTCGAGATAAGTGTGGAAATTCATGATGGGGTGGCGCCTGGGCTGGCGTGTATTATTGCATCACCGTTCGCGCCGCCTTGTGAACCGCCGCGAGTTCTTTCGCATCGACCCCTGCCGTGAATTCCATCGCACCCGAGACCATGCGTCAGTTCTGCTTGCGCGCCGCCCTGGCGGTTGCGATATGTGCCGCCGCGGCAGCCGCCAGTGCGCAGGAGCTGTCGCAGGTGGCCGCGCCCACCGATGGCGTGCAGCTGGCGCGGCGCGAATCCCGCGTGCGCGAGATTGTGCCGATGGCGGTCATCGACCAGCAGGCGGCGCGCGAATATGAACAGGTCAAGCAGGAAGCCATCGCCCGGCATACGCTGCTCGACGATTCCGATCCCCAGGTGCTGCGCCTGCGCGAGATCGGCGTCCGGCTGTTGCCGCAGACCGTGCTGTGGAATCCGCGCGCCGGCCGCTGGGCGTGGGAAATCAACGTGATTCGCGCCGATCAGGTCAACGCGTTTTGCATGCCGGGCGGCAAGATGGCCGTGTACACGGGTTTGCTGAACGACCTGAAACTCACCGACGACGAAGTGGCGATGGTGATGGGCCACGAAATCGCCCACGCGCTGGAAGAACATGCGCGCCAGCGCGCCGCGCAGGCCGAGATCTCCAATCTGGGCGCCAACGTGGTGTCGCAGCTGACCGGGTTTGGCAATCTGGGCAACATGGACATTGGATCGAACGCGAAGATGCTGTCGCTGCGTTTTTCGCGCCAGGAAGAAACCGAGGCGGACCTGATCGGCATGGACATCGCGTCGCGCGCCGGCTACGACCCGCGCGCGGCCATCACGCTGTGGCAGAAAATGGGCAAGTTCCTGCGGGCCGGCGACGAATTCTCGTCGACCCATCCGTCCGGACGCAGCCGCATTGCGGTGCTGGAAGCCCATATGAAGGAAGTGTTGCCGCTGTACGCCCGGGCGATGGAAATGCCGATGGAAAAGCTCTCGCCCTACCAGACCAACATGGCCAATCTTGGCGGCGCGCCGGTCGACAACGGCGACGACGACCAGCGCAAGCCGCTGAAGCTGGAAACCCCGGACGACAAAAAAGCCGGCTCGCAGTGAGCCGGCTTTTTTTCGTTGACCGCGGCGCGGCGGATCAGGCCTTCAGGCCGGCCGCCTCGTCGGCGCCAATGCGCACGTTCATGCACTGAACCGCTGCGCCGGCTGCGCCCTTGCCCAGGTTGTCCAGCCGCGCCACCAGATTCAGGCGTTCTTCATTGCCGAACACGAACAGGTCGACGCGATTGGTGTCGTTGCTGGCCTGCACATCGAAGAAACCATTGTCGAGGTTGGCATCGCTGTTGAACGGATGCACGCGCACGAACTGTTCGCCTTCGTAGTGCTTGCGATAGATGTCGAGAATGGCCTCGGCGTCGGCCTTGCGCGACAGCAGCGACGGATACACCGGCACCGTCACGGCCAGGCCCTTGAGGAAGTTGCCGACGATCGGGTTGAAGATCGGCGCCTGCGTCAGCCCGGCCTGCACGCGCATTTCCGGCAGGTGCTTGTGCGCCAGACCCAAGGCGTAGGGCCGCGGGCTCATCAGCTTCGGATTTCCGCCCGCTTCGAACTCGGCAATCATCGACTTGCCGCCGCCGCTGTAGCCGGTCAGCGAAAACGCCGTGACCGGGTAGTCGGCCGGCATCAGGCCCGCTTCCACCAGCGGGCGCACCGCCAGCACGAAGGCGCTGGCGTGGCAGCCCGGCACCGCGATGCGGTTGCTGGCGCGCACTTTGTCGCGCTGGCCGCGCGTCAGTTCCGGCAGGCCGTAGGCCCAGGCGTCCGAGGTGCGGAACGCCGTGCTGGCGTCAATCACGCAGGTATCGGGATTGGTCACCAGCGACACGGCCTCGCGCGAGGCCACGTCCGGCAGGCACAGGAACGACACATCCGAGGCGTTCAGAAAGCGTGCTCGCTCCTGCGGGTCCTTGCGCTTGTCATCGGCAATGCGCAGCAGCTCCACATCGGAGCGGCCCGAGAGATAGTCAAGCAGCCGGAGACCGGTGGTGCCTTCCTGACCATCGACGAACACTTTGAAAACCATGGCGGACTCACTCTGAAAAATGCGAAAAATCGCCTGTCCGAACGGATGGCGAACCTGCATTGTAGCGAGGTTGAGGGCCGGACGCAGGGTTTACGCCAAAACCGCCCATTGCCGTCCGGCACGGTTCCAACCGGCCAAAAATCACCAGTCAGGGTAGTTTCGCCGCGTGACAAGCGCGGGCTTACAGGGGAAAGTCGTAGTCGATCGACAATGGCGCGTGATCGCTGAACTTTTCGTCCTTGTAGATCGAGCAGACCTTGGCGGTTGCGGCGATCTTCGCGGTGGTCAGGTGGTAATCGATGCGCCACCCCACGTTCTTGGCATATGCCTGGCCGCGGTTGCTCCACCACGTATATTGCTCGGGCCGGGGATCGAGCTGGCGAAACACATCCACATAGCCATGGTTGTCGAATAGCTCGCCAATCCATGCGCGCTCTTCGGGCAGGAAACCGGAATTTTTCAGGTTGCCCTTCCAGTTCTTGATGTCGATTTCCTTGTGCGCAATGTTCACATCCCCGCACAGGACGATTTCCCGGCCGCTGGCCTTCAACTGCAGCAGATGGGGCAGGAACGATTCCATGAAACGGAATTTCGCCTGCTGGCGCTCCTCGGAGCTGGACCCGGACGGCACATACACCGAAATCACGGCGAGGTGCGGATACTGCACCTCGACATAGCGGCCTTCCGCGTCGAATTCCGCGTTGCCGAAGCCCGTGATGACGCGCTCGGGCTTGTGGCGCGTGTACAGGCCCACGCCGCTGTAGCCCTTTTTCTCGGCGTAATGGAAATACCCGTGATACCCATGCGGCGCAAGGAATGCTTCGGTCATGTCGGCTTCCTGCGCCTTCAGTTCCTGTACGCAGACCATGTCCGCTTCCTGCTTGCCCATCCAGGCGAAAAAACCTTTCTTGGCGGCCGACCGGATGCCGTTGAGGTTGGCGCTGATAATCCGTAACATCTCGGGAAATTTTGAATTCAGAGAGTGAAAATGACGCAGCAGACCACGCCGGACGACCTTAGCCAGTCCTTTATTCGCTTTGCACTGGATGCGGGCGTGCTGTCCTTTGGCGAGTTCGTGACCAAGGCTGGCCGCAAGTCGCCGTATTTCTTCAACGCCGGCTTGTTCAACCAGGGCGCGATGCTGGGCCAGGTGGCGCAATTCTACGCGAAGACCCTGCTTGGCTCGGGCCTGCAGTTCGACGTGCTGTTCGGGCCGGCCTACAAGGGCATCACGCTCGCGTCGGCCACCGCGGTAGCGCTGGCGGGCATGGGGTGCGACGTCGGTTTTGCCTACAACCGCAAGGAAGCCAAGGACCATGGCGAAGGCGGCACGCTGGTGGGCGCCAAGCTCAGCGGCAAGGTTGTGATCGTGGATGACGTGATCTCGGCCGGTACTTCCGTGCGCGAGTCGATGCAGTTGATTCGCGCCGCGGGGGCAGAGCCGGCCGCGGTGCTGATCGCGCTCGATCGCATGGAAAAAAGCGGCACGGCCGACAACATCGGCACGCATTCCGCGGTCCAGGATGTGCAGCGCGAATACGGCGTGCCCGTGATCGCCATCGCCACGCTCAAGGATCTGCTGGCCTATCTCGATGCATCGCAGGACCCGGCGCTCGGGAACTCTCGCGACGCTGTCGCTGCCTATCGTCAGAAGTACGGCGTCTGACGGCAAACACGGCCCCGCTCGGGGCCGTTTTCATTTCCAGGGGAGCATCGGCGTGGCGCAAAAGCGGCGGCAGGACCAGCAGGACCGGCAGGCGATCAAACGCGAGATTGGCGAGCAGGGCGCGCCGCCGCAGGATTCGGCGCCCGATGCGGCCACGCCGGCCAAGGCTCGCACGGCGTCGGCCGCCACGCGTGGCCGCCCGCCGCTCGAGCATTGCGCGGCGGATGAACCGGCACACGACGGCCCCGCGCATGAAGCCTATGCGATCCGCGCGTTGGTGTTGCAGGGCGGCGGTGCGCTTGGCTCCTATCAGGCCGGCGTCTATCAGGGGCTGGCGGAGGGCGGCATCCATCCGAACTGGATAGCGGGGATTTCGATCGGCGCGCTCAATGCGGCTGTAATCGCCGGCAATCCGCCCGAAACCCGCGTGGCACAACTGCGTGCGTTCTGGGAATACATTTGCGCGCAGCCGTGGCTGCCCGGCTTGCCGCTCGACCTGCTGACCGAGGCGGCGCCGTTGTGGCCAGAACCGATCCGCGTCTGGTTCGATGGCCTGAACGCCGCACGGGCGCTGGTGGAAGGCCAGCGCGGCTTTTTCACGCCGCGCGGCATCGCCGACCTGTGGGCGCGCGGCGAGGATCCGGGTCGCGCAAGCTACTACGACACCGCTCCGCTGAAGGCCACGCTCGAACGCTTTGTCGACTTCGACCGCATCAACCGGCCCAAGGAAATGCGCGTCTCGGTGGGCGCGGTCAATGTGCGCACCGGCAATTTCGCCTATTTCGACAATACCCGCATGACGCTGCGCGCCGAGCATTTCATGGCGTCGGGGGCGCTGCCGCCGGGATTTCCGGCGGTCGAAATCGACGGCGAGTATTACTGGGATGGCGGCCTGGTTTCGAACACGCCGTTGCAGGAAGTGCTGACTGCCCAGCCGCGCCGCGATGCGCTGATTTTCCAGGTGGATTTATGGAGCGCGCGCGGCAAGCTGCCGCATAACCTGCTGGATGTAGCCGAGCGTCAGAAAGACATCCAGTATTCGAGCCGCACCCGCGCGATTACCGATTACATGCGCGAACAGCAAAACTATCGCCGCATGTTGAGCGAGGTGATGGCGCTGGTGCCGCCGTCAAAACGCGACGATCCCTGGTACAGGCGCGCCGCCGATCATGCGTGCGACGCGCGCCGCAATGTCATCCAGCTGATTTATCGCGACAAGACTTTCGAGGGCAGCGCCAAGGATTATCAGTTTGGCGTGCTGACGATGCACGAGCACTGGTCCAGCGGGCTCGACGATATTCGCGACACGCTGAAACATCCGCATTGGCTGGCCATGCCGGGCGCCGAGCGGCCGTTCGTCACGCATGATGTGCATCGCGGCAACGGCGACACCTGAAGCCGCCGGCCGCCGCAGATCGCCTAGTCGCGCCGCGCTATTCGACTACCACTTTGGCCAGCGCAGGGTTGGGTGGGGGATATGCCGGCTTGATGGTGTCGAATACCGCCTTGAGGATTTCAGCCACCATCAGGTTGCGGTGACTCTTGGAATCGGCCGGCACGATATATCAGGGGGCATCCGGCGTGGCGGTCGCGGCAATGGCGTCCTCGTAAGCCTTCTGGTATTCCTTCCAGAACTTGCGCTCGGCCAGATCCTGCATGTCGAATTTCCAGTGTTTCTGTGGATCGGCAATGCGCTCTTCCAGCCGTTTTTTCTGCTCGTCCTTTGAAATGTGCAGAAAGCATTTGACGATGGTCGTGCCGGTTTCCACCAGCATTTGCTCGAATGCGCGGATCTGTTTGTAGCGGCGTTCGCATTCGCGCTCGTCGATCCAGCCGTGCACGCGCGTAATCAGCACGTCCTCGTAATGGCTGCGGTTGAAAATGGCGATTTCGCCTTTGCGCGGCACCTGGGCATGCACGCGCCACAAGTAGTCGTGCGCCAGTTCTTCGGGCGTGGGGGATTTGAAACTGGCCACGCGCACGCCGAGCGGATCGAAACTGCGAAATACCGAGCGCACGGTGCCATCCTTGCCGCTCGTATCCATGCCTTGCAACACGATCAGCAGCTTGTGCGTGTGCTCGGCGTAGAAAATATCCTGCAAGGCGTCGAGCTGGGTGCTCAGCTCGGTCAGATGGGCATTGTCGGAAGTCTTGTTGCCCGCGGACAGCGGCTTGCTGCCGGGGTCGAAGCTGGCAAGCTTGAACTGCTTGCCGGAGGTGATGCGGAAATCGTCCAGACTCATGGGCTCTCCGGTGGCGGGGTGGGGCACCCCGCATTCCACACGGCCCGCCAGATGGCGGGACAGGCCCCATGGTCAGGCAGGTAGCGCCGCGAGGTCAATAGACCCTTCGAACACGGTCGTCGCCGGACCGGTCATCTGCACGGACTGCCCCTCGCCTTGCCACGCGATGCTCAGGTCGCCGCCGTGCGTGCGCACTTTCACCGGCGAATCGAGCAGCCCGCGCCGGATGCCGGCCACCACCGCAGCGCATGCGCCGGTGCCGCAGGCCAGCGTTTCGCCAGCGCCGCGCTCGAACACGCGCAGGTTCACCGCATGGCGATCGACCACCTGCATGAAGCCCGCGTTGACGCGATTCGGAAACGACTTGTGATGCTCGATCACCGGGCCGTCCTGCAGCACGGGAAACTGCTCGACGTCGTCCACCACCTGCACCGCGTGCGGGTTGCCCATCGACACCGCGGAAATCCACTCGGTGCGGCCGTTGATTTCCAGGCCGTACAGCGTGTCGTCGCCCTCGACGCGGGTGGGCAGCCCTTCGGGCGCGAACGGCACGCGCGCCGGGGTCAGTTCGGGGGCGCCCATGTCGACGGTGACCTGGCCGTCGTCCTGCAGCGTCAGCGTGATGACGCCATTCATGACTTCCACGCGCACCGAGCGCTTATCCGTCATACCTTTGTCGGTCACGAAGCGCACGAAGCAGCGCGCACCATTGCCGCAATGTTCGACTTCACCGCCATCCGAATTGAAAATGCGATAGCGGAAATCCACATCGTCGCGCGCCGATTTTTCGACGATCAGGATCTGGTCCGCGCCGATGCCGAAATGACGACTCGCCAGCGCGCGCCACTGCGCGTCGGTCAAATCGAGTTTCTGGTTGATGCCGTCCAGCACGATGAAATCGTTGCCGGCGCCGTGCATCTTGGTGAACTGGAGTTTCATGTCGACGATTGTAATCAGTAGATGTCGGGTTCGCCGGGCGGGCGATGCTTGAAGCGTTTGTGGACCCAGTAATAATCGGCCACGCGCGGGCGGATCGCTTCCTCGAAAAACGCATTCATGCGCCGCGTATCGTCGGTCACGCTGTCACCGGGGTAGTTCTCCCACGGCGGCAGAATGTGCAGCACATAGCCCTTGTAATCGGGCAACTGCTCGGTGAAGATCGGCACCACCTTGGCGCCGGCCAGCCGCGCCAGGCGCGACACTGCGGTTAGCGTCAGCGCCTGCACGCCGAAGAACGGCACGAATTCCGAATCGCGTTCGCCAAAATCCATATCGGAAATCAGCTGCAGCGCCTCGCCTTTCTTGAGCACGCGGAGAATGTTGCGCACGCTGTCGTTACGCGAAATCATATTCGCGCCGAAGCGCCCCCGCGCCACCTTCAGGAAATCGTCGAACAGCTTGTTTTTCTGCACCGTATAAAGCGAGGCGCCGGACCGGCCGACGTTATCGCGCAGGTGCATCGTCAGGCGGATCGCGCCGGCTTCCAGCCCGGAAAGATGCAGCGTGACGAGTATATGGGGCGTGCCGTCCAGCGCGACCAGATTGGCCTGGTCATTAATTTGCACCAGGCGGCGCATCTTGGCTTCGTCGCTGGTCCAGAAAATGCCGCCCTCGGCAAAGCTGCGAAACACCTTGCGATAGGTCTCGCGCGCGAGCGTGTCAATTTCCTCTGCCGTGCGCTCGGGAAAGCACAGGCGCAGATTGGCGCGCACTACCTCGCGGCGGGGATTTGGAATGTGGTAGAGCAGGCCGCCCAGCGCCTCGCCAAAACGTGCAACAAATGGGTATGGGAGTTTTCCCAGCACCGTCAGCAGGCCGATGCCAAGCCAGGTAAATATGCGGCTCATTGGACATTGTCGTGGGATACCGCTTGCATGGCGGTCGGGGTCTCCGGCGGCAGTTCGGCGCCGGCCGGATGCTTGTAGCGGTTATATCCCCAAAGATATTGCGTCGGATCGATCGCGATCAGATCTTCGATCGTCGCGTTGATCACGGCCGAGGCCGCGGCCGGGTCGTCCGGCAGCATGCCGCCGTCGCACAGTATGCGCAGATGGCCGCGATAGCCGGCACCGCGCGGCAGGCGCTCAGCGTAGACCATTACCACCGGCGCCCGGGTCAGTTGCTGCAGGCGGTGCACCAGGGTCATCGAATAGGCGGGCGCGCCGAAGAACGGCGCCCAGGTGCCTTCGCCGCCGGTCGGCACCTGGTCGGGCAGGATGCCGGCGGCTTCGCCGCGCTTGAGCGCCTTGACCAGCATGCGAACGCCGCGCGGCGTGGCCGGCGCCATCGCCATGTTGGGCCGGGTGCGCATCCGTTCGACGAATTCGCGCAGCCACGGCTGATGCGGCGGCTTGAACATCGCCGTCACACGGCGCAGGCGCGCGTAGGACAACGGCAGGACTTCGAAGCAGCCCAGATGCGGCGTCAATACGATCACACCTTTGCCCGCGGCCTCCAGGCGCGCCAGTTCGGGCCAGAGGTGGTCGTCGAAATTGTCGGTGCGGACGGTGATCGTCTTGCGGCTCCAGAAATACGGCATCTCCATGATCAACCGGCCGGCGTGGCGCGCGGCTTCGGCGAGCATGGCGTCGGTGGCGTCGGGAAAGGCGCGGCGGAAGTTTTCGGCGAGCCGCTGCCCGTAGCGGCCCGGCAGCCGCGCGGCCAACAGGCCGAGCGCGCCGCCGATGGCGTGCAGCGCCCGCAGGGGCAGCCGGGAGATGAGCCAGAAAAGAAAAGTCATGGCAACGTAAGGGACATTTATCCGGGGGCAATACCAAACCAGAGCGCCGTGCGGCCCGGATTCTCCAGACCGGAAGCCCGCAGGCGCGCGGCCGATCGACCCGGGAACAGGTCCGCGCAACCCGGGCCAATCCGGAGTGTGGCTTTGCCATCATTGGCGCGCTGCAACGAACGCGGCAGCCGCGTATAATACCTGCCATCGCCGAGTTAACTGACAACTTGCGGGGCGATGCCGCTCTACCCGGGTGGCTTGAAAATACCGCTAAAGCGTCGCCGCACGATCTCGAAGGGTGGCACGCAATAGCCAATCTGGAGAAACTTGATCGTGTCGAACGATTTCCTCTTTACCTCGGAATCCGTTTCCGAAGGCCATCCCGATAAAGTCGCAGACCAAATTTCGGACGCTGTCCTCGACGCCATTCTGGCGCAGGACAAGTACGCGCGTGTGGCGGCCGAAACGCTTTGCAACACCGGTCTGGTGGTGCTGGCGGGCGAAATCACCACCACGGCCAACGTCGACTACATCCAGGTCGCACGCGACACCATCAAGCGCATCGGTTACGACAACACCGACTACGGCATCGACTACAAGGGTTGCGCCGTGCTGGTTGCGTATGACAAGCAATCGCCGGACATCGCCCAGGGCGTCGACCGCGCCTCGGACGACTACCTGAACCAGGGTGCGGGCGACCAGGGCCTGATGTTCGGCTACGCCTGCGACGAAACCCCGGAACTGATGCCGTTCCCGATCTACTACGCGCACCGCCTGGTCGAGCGCCAGTCGCAACTGCGCCGCGACGGCCGCCTGCCCTGGCTGCGCCCGGACGCCAAGTCGCAGGTGACGGTTCGCTACGTGGACGGCCGTCCGCATAGCGTGGACACCGTGGTGCTGTCGACGCAACACGCGCCGGACATCTCGCAGGCACAGATCCGCGAAGCCGTGATCGAAGAGATCATCAAGCCTGTGCTGCCGGCCGACATGCTCAAGGAAACCAAGTACCTGGTGAATCCGACCGGCCGTTTCGTGATCGGTGGCCCGCAGGGCGACTGCGGCCTGACCGGCCGCAAGATCATCGTCGACACCTACGGCGGCGCATCGCCGCATGGCGGCGGCGCGTTCTCGGGCAAGGATCCGTCCAAGGTTGACCGCTCGGCGGCCTACGCCGCACGCTACGTGGCCAAGAACGTGGTGGCCGCCGGCCTGGCGCGCCAGTGCCAGGTGCAGGTGAGCTACGCGATCGGCGTGGCCCGTCCGATCAACGTCACCGTGTACACGGAAGGCACCGGCAAGATCTCGGACGCGAAGATCGCCGAACTGGTGCAGGAGCATTTCGACCTGCGTCCGAAGGGCATCGTCCAGATGCTGGACCTGCTGCGCCCGATCTACGAAAAGAGCGCCGCCTATGGTCACTTTGGCCGTGAAGAGCCGGAGTTCTCGTGGGAAGCCACCGACAAGGCGGCCGCCCTGCGCGCCGCGGCCGGCCTGTAAGCTTCGCCCGCATTGACGGAAAACCCCGCCGGTCCGACGGACCGCGCGGGGTTTTTTGTTGACGGCGCGCCAGCGGGGCCTGGCTTGCATGCGGGTAGAATCCGGGCAGACCGATTTCACGCAAAACCGCCATGGCCCTGGACCTGATCCGCACCCAGCCGTACACCGACTGGTCTCCCGAGGTATCGCCCGAAACGCGCGCCACACTGCGGCGCGAGCTGGAGCAGGGCGCCGTGCTGTATTTCCCCAACCTGCATTTCCACTTCCAGGCCGGCGAGGAACGGTTTCTCGATTCGCGCTATTCGGACGGCAAATCCAAGAACATCAACCTGCGCGCCAACGAGCATGCGGTGCGCGGCGCGGCGGGCAGCCAGCAGGACCTGACCGATCTGTACAACCTGATCCGCCGCTATGCCGAATCGAGCGAGGCGCTGATTCGCGCGCTGCTGCCGGAATACCTGCCGCACATGACGCGCGCCGGCACGTCGCTGCGGCCGAGCGAGATTGCCGGACGCCCGGTGAGCTGGCGCAAGGACGACACGCGCCTGCACGTCGATTCCTTTCCGTCCAATCCGATGCAGGGCAAGCGCCTGCTGCGCGTGTTCCACAACATCGATCCGCAAGCGCCGCGCGTCTGGCGCGTGGGCGAGCCGTTTGCCGATTTCGCGCAACGCTTCGTGCCCAAAACCCATGGCATGTGGCCCGGCCAGGCCTGGCTGATGAAGACGCTGCACATCACCAAGCGCAAGCGCAGCGAATACGATCACCGGATGCTGCAGTTGCACGATCTGGCAAAGGCGGACCTCGATTACCAGAAGACGGTGCCGCAGCAGGAATTCCATTTCCCGCCCGGCGCCACGTGGATCGTGTTCAGCGACCAACTGCTGCACGCGGCGATGCGCGGGCGCGCGATGATGGAGCAGACGATCTATCTCGATCCGGCCGCCATCGCCGACCGCACGCATTCGCCGGAAGCGGTGCTGTCGCGCATGCTGGGCAAGCCGATGCTGGCCGCCTGAGGCGGTTCTTGCCTCCGGCCCGGCCGCATGTGCCGCATGGGCGCCACGCGCCGCAAGTGGCGCAGGCGGCCGGCGATTCAGCGCATCAGCATCTTCAGCATCGATTCGAACCGTTTGCCGTAGGGCGGTTTCAGCAGCCCCGCACCATTCAGGCCGGCTTGATGGAACACCGGCTTGAGCTTCGAGAACGTCTCGAAACCAGCCTCGCCGTGATACACGCCCATGCCGCTCGGGCCGACGCCGCCAAACGGCAGGTCGTCCTGGGCGATATGGAACAGCGTGTCGTTGACGGTTACGCCACCGGCCACGGTCTGCCGCATCACGCGCTCGACCACATCGCCGCGCTTGTCGAACACATAGAGCGCCAGCGGGCGCGGGCGCGCATTGACGAAGGCGATCGCCTCGTCCACGGTGCGATACGTCACCACGGGCAGCACCGGTCCGAAGATTTCCTCCTGCATCGCCCGGACATCATCGGGCACATCGGTCAGCAACACGGGCGGCAGACGGCGCGCGGCGGCGTCCGGCGCGGCGTCGGTCAGCGGCACGACGCGCGCGCCGGCCGCGCCTGCGGCGTCGATCATCGACACCAGACGGTCAAAGTGACGTGGGCTGATGATGCTGGTGTAGTCGGCATTGCGCGCGATATCGGGATAGAGCCGGCCGGCCACGCGCCGCGCGGCGTCCACGAAGCGGTCGCGCTGCTCGGCTTGCACCATCACGTAGTCCGGCGCGATGCAGGTCTGCCCGGCGTTGAGCAGTTTGCCGACCAGAATGCGTTCGACGGCGCGCTCGAAATCGGCGCCGGGCCCCACGATCGCCGGTGACTTGCCGCCCAGCTCCAGCGTCACCGGCGTCAGGTTGGCCGCCGCGGCCTTCATCACGTGATGGCCGACGTTGGTCGATCCCGTGAACAGCAGATGGTCGAAGGGCAGCGCGCTGAAGACCGCAGCCACCTCCGCATCGCCATTGACCACGGCCACTTCGTCCGGCGCAAACGTCGCCTGCACCAGTTGCGCGAACAGTTCGGAAAAGCGCGGTGTGTATTCCGACAGCTTCACCATCGCGCGATTGCCGGCCACCAGCGCGCCGGTCAGCGGCCCGATTGTCAGATAGAGCGGGTAATTCCAGGGCACCACGATGCCGATCACGCCCAGCGGCTGCGGCATCAGACGCGATTTGCCGGGCTTGAACCACAGGCGCGTGCGGGCGCGCCGCACGCGCATCCAACGCTTGCCATGCCGCAGTGCGTCATCGATACCGGCCAGGCTGGGAAAGACTTCCAGCAGCGCGGTTTCCTGACGCGGCCGATTCGTGAAATCGGCGTTGATGGCCGCGGCGATCGCTTCGTGGTGATCGCGCACCAGCCGCTTGAGCCGGCGCAGCCGGTCGGCGCGCACATCCCACGTCGGCGATTGGTCGTGACGTGACGCGGCGCGCATGGCGTCGAACACCGTGGACATGGCGGGCACTTCTCTCATTGGCTGTCTCCTTGCCGGCTTCTGCTTTTCATGGGCCATCGCGCACCATAAGGCACGGCGCACGTTATCGCAATGGAGCGCCGCTCTCAAACGCGCGGCGCAGCTGCGCGCAGTGCCGTCCGCCCCGGCGACGCCGTGCTCCGCTTCACCAGCCCCCCGGCAGCGCCTACACTGGATTTTCGCGGCAGCCATGCGTCGGGAATCGCCAGGGCTGTGCGGCACGGGCCCGGCGCCCGGCGTGCGAGGAGACAGATGGAAACGACTTTCGACTATCTCGTGGTGGGCGCCGGATCGGCCGGCTGCGCGCTGGCGGGACGCCTGGCCGATAGCGGCAACGACACGATCGCGTTGCTGGAAACCGGTGCGCACGATCATCATGTGCTGGTGCGCACACCTGCCGGATGCGCTGCGATGCTGCCGCGCGCCGGGGCGCGCAACTACGGTTACCAGACCGTGCCGCAGCCCGGCCTGGGCGGGCGCCGCGGCTACCAGCCACGCGGCCGCGGACTGGGCGGCTCGTCGTCGATCAACGCGATGATCTACATGCGCGGGCGTCCCAGCGATTACGACGGCTGGGCGGCACACGGCTGCGACGGCTGGTCGTGGGACGACGTGCTGCCGTATTTCCGTCGCGCCGAATGCAACGAACGCGTGGCTGGCCACGACGACGATCCGCTGCACGGCGGCACCGGCCCGTTGCATGTTTGCGATCCGCGTACGCCGAATCCATTCGGTCAGTATTTCATCGAGGCCGCGCAGCGCGCCGGCATCGTGCGCAACGACGATTTCAATGGCGACGAACAGGAAGGCGTGGGCTGGTATCAGGTCACGCAGCACAGCGGCGAGCGCTGGAACGCCGCGCGCGCCTACCTGCATGGCGGCAATGCGCGCGATCGCCGCAGCAACGGCGGGCGCAATCACTTGCATGTGATGACCGGCACGCAGGTGCTGCGCATCCTGTTTGAAAAACGCCGCGCGGTGGGCGTGCTGGCCTGGCGCGACGGACGCGAAATCGTGCTGCGTGCGCGGCGCGAAGTCATCGTCAGCGCCGGGACATTCGGATCGCCGCAATTGCTGATGGTGTCAGGCGTGGGGCCGGCCGATCATCTGCGCGCGCATGGCATCGCCGTGGTGCACGATCTGCCGGGCGTCGGCGGCAATCTGCAGGATCACCTCGACATCGTGCTGCACAAGCGCGTAGCGGACGCGGGGTTGTTCGGCCTCTCGCTGTCCGCCGCGTGGCGGCTGCTCGGCGAATATCTGCGGTATCGGCGCGACCGCACGGGCATGCTGGCGTCCAACTTTGCCGAAGCGGGCGCCTTCGTGCGCAGCCGCGCCGAGCTGGCGGAGCCCGACCTGCAGTTGCACTTCGTGGTCGGCATGGCCGACGACCACATGCGCCGCATCCACTTCGGGCACGGCTACTCGTGTCATGTTTGCGTGCTGCGCCCGCGTAGCCGCGGCGAGGTGCGGCTGGCGAGCGCCGACATGCGCGCGGCGCCGCAGATCGATCCGCGCTTCCTGTCCGATCCGCGCGATCTGGACGACATGCTGGCCGGCCTGCGCATCGTGCGCGCGATCCTCGCGCAGACGCCGCTGGCCACGTTCGGCGGGCGCGAACTATATTCGAACGGCTTGCGCCTCGATGGCAGCGATGACGACGCGGCGCGCGCGCTGATCCGCGCTCACGCCGATTCGATCTATCACCCGGTGGGCACCTGCCGCATGGGCATGGATGCGCTGGCCGTGGTCGATCCGCAATTGCGCGTGCGCGGCGTGGAGGGCCTGCGCGTGGTCGATGCATCGATCATGCCGACACTGATCGGCGGCAATACCAACGCGCCAGCGATCATGATCGGCGAGCGCGCCCACGACCTGATCCGCTACGCGCCGCACGTGACGCTGCGCATTCGCGAGACTGTGGCGGCCGAATAGTTCGATCCGGCCGAACAGTTCGAACAGGCCGGCCGGCGTGTGCCACACACGCCGCGCCGGCCGCGTGCATCACCCGCGCATCTGGAACTGGCTCACCATCTCGCGCAGCTTGCCGGCCTGTTCGTCCAGCGATTGCGCGGCGGCGGCCGCTTCTTCCACCAGCGCGGCGTTCTGCTGCGTCACCTGATCCATCTGCCCGACAGCGTGGCCGACCTGCTCGATGCCGGCGCTTTGTTCCTGCGACGCCGCGGAGATTTCGGCGATGATGTCCGACACGCGCTTCACGGCCTGGCGGATATGGGTCATCGTGTCGCCCACACCCTGCGCCTGTGCCGACCCGGTGCGCACCGTGTCCACCGATGTCTCGATCAGTTCCTTGATTTCCTTGGCCGCGCTCGACGAGCGCTGCGCCAGGCTGCGCACTTCACCGGCCACCACCGCAAAACCGCGCCCCTGTTCGCCCGCACGCGCCGCTTCCACGGCGGCATTGAGCGCGAGGATGTTGGTCTGGAAAGCGATGCCCTCGATCAGGTTGGTGATTTCGGCAATGCGCTCCGAACTACTGCTGATGGCGCCCATCGTATCGACCATCTGCTGCACCGACTGATTGCCCTCGTCGGCCACCTGCGCCGCGTTGGACGCGAGCGACGACGCCTGGCGCGCGTTCTCGGCGTTCTGACGCACGGTGGCGGTGAGCTGTTCCATGCTCGATGCGGTTTCTTCCAGCGATGCGGCCTGTTGTTCGGTGCGCGTGGACAGATCGACGTTGCCCGCGGCGATCTGCGCGGCGGCCACCCCGACCGAATCGGTCGAGCGGCGCACTTCGCGCAGCGTGCCGGCCACACGCTCGATCAGCGCATTGAACGACTGCGCGGTGAGGCCGATTTCATCGAGCCGGTCCACCGGCGCGCGGTGATCGAGATCGAGCGACTGGCTCACATGTTCGAGCGTGCCCTGGATTTCCGCGAGGCTGCCGCGGATGCGGCGATAGAGCCCGAGGGCCATGAACGCGGTGATCGCCACGGCCAGCACGATGACGACCGAAAACACCCGCACCGACGTCTGGTATTGCGCCTTGTTGTGCGCCACGGCCTCCTCGCCGAGCTTGGTGTTGTATTCCAGGTGATCGTCGAGCGCCTTGCGCACGGCGCTCGACGCCTGGTGCACCTCGCCGCTGGTCAGCATTTTCTGCGTGGCGGCGAAGTCGCTGTTGCGCGAGCGTTCCAGGAAGGCGGGAAATTGATCGCGATACACCTTCATGGCCGCGCGATCCGCTTCGAGCATCTTGCGGTCGGTATCGTCGGACAGATCGTCGCGTTCGTACTTGGCCAGCAGTTCATCGAAGCGCTTGTTGGCCTTGTCGAGCAGCGCCTCGGCATCGGCCTTGGCGCCGACATCGTCGGTCATTGCATGGCGATACAGCGCCACGCGCACATTGGCCAGCGCGCTGCTGACATTGTTGAGATCGCGCACGCTGCCGAGCGTGTTGTCGTTGAAGTATTCGAAGCGCGCTTCCGACTGGGTCATTTGCCAGATACCACCTAGGCCGACAAACAACAGGGCGAACAGCGCAAGGGACAGCGTGAGGAGCAGACGTTTGCTGATATTCATGGGGGGCTTACGGCGCACGTTGGTTGGCGCGCGCCGCCGATTGTGACGACTTGGTTCGCAGGCGGGCGGGAGCCCGTCGCCACAACGTTTACGGCAGCGGCGATATCCCCTGAAGGTGGGGGATGGCGATGCAGCCGTTGCTGTGCGATTGCCGCACAGTTTTGCGTGTCAGGCCGGCCAGGCAGCTTCGGCGATGCGTGCCAAAGTGCCGACATCGGCATCCAGCGTGCCGAACACGCGTCCATGCTGCCGCCCCAACCGGCTGGCAACAAAGTGGCTGGCCGATGTCGGGTCGGCATGCGCGATCATCAGCGCGGCCTGCGCGGTCAGCACCAGACCTTGTGCAAAGCGGCGCGCGTTGGCTTCGAGCGTGTCGGCCGGTGCATGCAGCATCGCCTGCAGCGACGCCAGCTCCGCGCGCACCGCCGCGTCGCCGTTCGACATCCGCGCGAGGTCCTGCAGGATGCGCGCGCCATCGTCGGGATTGCGTTGCAGCGCGCGCAGCACGTCCAGGCACATGATGTTGCCCGAGCCTTCCCAGATCGAATTCACCGGCGCTTCGCGGTACAGCCGCGCCATCGGTCCTTCCTCGACATAGCCGTTGCCGCCCCAGACTTCCATCGCCTCGCCGGTGGCTTCGAGCGCACGCTTGCAGATCCAGAACTTTGCGGCCGGCGTCATCACGCGCTTCCATGCGGCCGCCAGCGGATCGTCGTCGGCGTGCTCGAAGGCGTGGGCCAGCGCCATCATCATCTGCGTGGCCGCGGCCGATTCCAGCGCCAGATCGGCCAGCACGTTGCGCATCAGCGGCTGGTCCGCCAGCAGCCTGCCGAACGCCATGCGGTGGCGCGCGTGATGCAGCGCCTGCACCAGTGCGGCGCGCAGCAGCGCCGCGCTGCCGATCACGCAGTCGAGGCGCGTATTGGTGGCCATCTCGATGATGGTGGGAATGCCGCGGCCTTCCTCGCCGATCAGGATGCCCGTGGCGCCACGGAATTCCACCTCGCTGCTGGAATTGGAGCGGTTGCCAAGCTTGTCCTTGAGGCGCTGGATCAGGATCGGATTCTTGCTGCCGTCGTCACGATAGCGCGGCACGAAGAAGCACGACAGCGGGCCGTCGGCCGCACCCATGCGTGCCACCACCAGATGCGCGTCGCACATCGGCGCCGAGAAAAACCACTTGTGGCCGATCAGTGCGTACTCCGCACCGCGTCCCTCGCCGCGCAGCGGAGTGGCCACGGTGGTGTTGGCGCGCACATCGGAGCCGCCCTGTTTTTCGGTCATGCCCATGCCGATCATCACCGCGCTCTTGTCGCGCCACGGCAGGTCGCGCGCGTCGTGTTCGGTGGAAAACAGGCGCGCCTCCAGATCGCGGAACAGCGCCGGCTCGTAACGCATCACCGGAATGCTGGCGAAGGTCATCGTGGTGGGGCACAGCGATCCCGATTCGACCTGGGCCTGCAGGAAATAGCCGGCCGCGCGCGCGCCCCATGCGCCCGCGCGCGGCTGCGCAAACGGCAGCGCCTGCAATTGCTGACTGCGCAGCAACGCCAGCAGGTGGTGCCAGGCGGGGTGGAACTGCACCTGGTCGATGCGCTCGCCGATGCGGCTGTGCGTGTGCAGTTCAGGGGTGAGACGGTTGGCGTCGGCGGCCCACGCCTGCACCTCCGGTTCGCCCAGCCGCGCGCCGTAGCGCGACAGCGCGTCGCTATGCCAGCCGCCGCCAACCCGGTCGAGCGCGGCGCGCAGGGCCGGATCGCTGTCGAACAGGTTGTAGTAGGCCAGGTCGGGCACCTGATTGAAGACGCGGTGCGTCTGCGCGCTTTCGACGTCGGCGGCGGGCGTGGCGGTCATGGCATCTCCTGGGGCGGCGCTGCGGGCCGCTGTTGGCACATGGAACTACCGGTGCCGGCCATGGTACGGCAACTCCCGCGTTCAAAACATCCGTGCATGTCCCCGGCGCGCGACCGCCTCCAAGTGTCGGCGCGCACACATCGTGCGCGTCGTGCAGTGCAGCACGATCGCTTCGATACCGGCATGCACGACTGTTGCGACAGAATTTTGGGTAGCGCTGGTCGGGCCCATGTGCTTAAATTCAGCCCGTTGGATGAAACAGGGGTGCCGTCCGGATGGGCCGGGCGGCTGAGAGAGTCCCTTCGAACCCGATCCGGCTAGTACCGGCGTGGGAAGTTTCAAACAGAACCGAATTGCTCTTGTCCCCCGGGTCTTCCGCATCCAGAGGACGCCGCCACCGGCGCCGCCGCGCTGGCGGGCTCACAGGGCTCCTGGTTTCGTCCATCCCCGCAAGAGAGAGGACGACACCCATGGCCCGTACTGCCCCCGCCGCATCTTTCGAATCGCTCGAAAGCGATCTCGACCAGAAGTTTGCCTATCCGGCTTCCAGCAAGACCTACATCACGGGCAGCCGCCCGGATATCCGCGTGCCGCTGCGCACGATCCTGCAAACCGCCACGCGCACCGACAAGGGCGAAATGGCGAATCCGCCGATCCCGGTCTATGACACCTCGGGTCCGTACAGCGACCCCGACGTGCACATCGATCTCAAGGCCGGCCTGCCGCCCGTGCGCGCCAAATGGATCGAGGAACGCAACGACACCGAGGTGCTGCCCGGCCTGTCGTCGGAATACGGCCTGGCGCGCGCCAAGGATCCCGCCACCGCGCATCTGCGCTTTGCCCAGCTGACCAACCCGCGCCGCGCCAAGGCCGGCGCCAACGTGTCGCAGATGCACTACGCACGCCGCGGCATCATCACGCCCGAGATGGAATACGTGGCGCTGCGCGAATCGCTGAACCTGCAGGCGCTGTACGACAAGCCCGAGTACAAGGCGCTGCTGCGCCAGCATCCGGGCAACGCGCTGGGCGCGTCGCTGCCGCTGCGTCCGGAAGACATGACGCCGGAATTCGTGCGCCGCGAAGTGGCCGCCGGCCGCGCCATCATTCCCGCCAACATCAACCACACGGAACTGGAGCCGATGGCCATCGGCCGCAACTTCCGCGTGAAGATCAACGGCAACCTGGGCAATTCGGCGGTCACGTCGTCGCTGGCCGAGGAAGTGGAAAAGATGGTGTGGTC
>Ga0187843_10000034_pt1 | contig 117549 bp, 100 predicted proteins | sample SpaLakP09_SKY_43_FD_134516 | JGI IMG/M metagenome (GOLD analysis project Ga0187843, IMG submission 134516) | Oligotrophic lake water microbial communities from Sparkling Lake, Wisconsin, USA - SP09_SKY_43 | ecosystem: Environmental > Aquatic > Freshwater > Lake | place: USA: Sparkling Lake...
TGGCGCGGGCTCTGGAAAGCATGGCTTGACTTTGCGTGCTGCGTGCTACCCATCATGCGCAGCATGCAGCATCTGTATTGGTGATGTGAAACATGATGAAATTATGTTTCTTACTGGTTTGAATGTTTGACAAAACAACATCGCTTATGTTTTCATTTGCTTAAGCCCCGGACTTAAGCCAGTGGCTCTCCTGACTGAATTTCTCGCTCGCCATCTTGCGAGAAATCTTCTCAACGACACTCCGGGAAAACAACATGGGACTCTTGGACTTTTTCAAAAGCAAACCTCCTGCACGAACCTCTCTGGAGCAATTGTCTTACGACATTGCCTACCAGATCTTGCCGCATTATGTTTTCCGTCAGGCAAAGCAGTTATTTGATATCGTCGAAAGTTCCAGCGATACTTCGCATTTTCTGTTTTATCATCTGGCCTGCAAATCACTTTCCATCCCCAGCCTGCAAGAAGAAGCCGGGCAATATCACTGGCACCAGTTTGATCTTGATGCCAATCATAGCCTGTTGGTACTCGCCTATCCTCAGCCGGTGGCGGTGGACCTGACAGGCAAGTCCGTCAAGGAAATAACGCAAAGCGCAGGCACCTGGGTGATAGCACCGCATTTCTCCGGCGTCGTGCGCGACAAACGAAATGAGCACATCCGCTACTATGTGCTGGGCCAGACCTCCATGGGCGGCGGCACCGTCTTGCGCGAGATAGACGACGTGGCAACCAACGCCAACCTGGGCGCAGGGCCTGCGCCTGAGCTGGATAGTTTTTTGGTTTTGATGCGGGACAGGCTGGAAGAGACCAAGCAGTGATAAACGATGGCACAGGTGACGCGGGCACATGATCAAGATGAGCTAATATAGGCATTCTCGATTTGAAAAGCGAAGCACATGAACGAACACCTTGCCTACTTCAAGGAACTGGTAGAACCACAGATTTCATCTTCTTACATTCTTGCCTGGACTGAATTTCTGGAAGGTGATTTTGGTGACGTGAAAAGACTGGAATTTTCATCCTCCTCCAAAGTCGGGGCGATCGACTTTTGGTCCAGAGACTGGCTGGCAATCGATGTCGTTGATCTGGAGCGTGGGGAGCAGGTCTTGAATGTGCTTTACTCACCCGATCAAATGCATAAAATCCCGGCAGGCTTTGCGAGATTGCTGGAAATTTTGTCAGCTTGATAGTGCAGCCTCGTCGTAGGGTTATGCTGAACAAGCGTCATAATATAAGGGGCGATTGGCATCGCGTAATCGTATGCATGCTATTCCTGGAAATGGCAGCATTGTTTGGCTGCTTCTCGTTGCATGCGTACGACCATGCTAAGTCCTACCTAAAAGCGCATAGCATTGCTTAGACTCGACATTGATCTCTATGGCCCGATCTCGATTAAGATTACCTTCCCTTTCACATTAGATCGACAATGGAAAAAAGCTCGGATTAGACAGATTTGCCAAAGTGGTAAAGAAAGATGATGTAGTTCGACTATTACAATAAAGATTCATTAAATATGAAATACGCACCTGACTATTTCCCTCGCCCAGGCAGTACCTATACCCCAGACTTGGGATTATTTGAGGCTATGGATAAGAAACAACTTAGAGATTTTTATGATTGGTTCATGACCAGTTTACCTTACTGTATTGAAGAGTTGATGCAATTGGTCGTTAACACTCCCGGTTTTCAGCATTGGAATGCAGATGATTCACCAGATTCCTTAAATATGCTCGGTGACTGGTTTGCAATGCAAGTCGAAACTAGAGAGCTAAGCACAGAAGAGCTACAACTTATTAAAGCTACGCTGACTGGCCCGATAGAAATTCAAACTTGGACTTTGACTGAAGAAACTAAATCTTTGGCGCTTTATGTTGGAATGTATTATGGGGAAGTTGCGATCAAGAATAACCAGCTACTTAAATGGGAGCAGTCATTTAAAATGACTGGTAAGAAGAAAATAGCTGATTATGGGCAGCCAGTAGTAGCAGGTGGAAATTTTTTGCCAAAAAATCCTGTCAGGATTGCACATGTATTTGCAAATGGCATAGCTGGTGGGATGCAAACTGGACGACGACTACGCGAGACATTTGACTACAGTGAAAAACTTATGCTTCCTGTATCTGAAAAGTGATTTGAGTTAGCTTGTAGGTGCTATTAGCCCGCGTAGGTACGATTAGCATCGCGTAATCGTACGCATGTTGTGCCTGTAAATTGCAGCAATGCTGAGCTGCTACTTGTTGCGTGCGTACGATTACGCTGCGCTAATCGTACCTACACAATGTATCGTTTATTCGACTACCTGCATCCAGCGTTTTTCCTGCACTGTGCGTTCCTTGAAATACTTGCGTGGATTGCCGCACATGTGACAACTGCAGCTTGGCACTGCATTCAAGACTTTTCCCAACTGTTGGGGATCAAGCTTTTTTGTCCAGCCATAATAATATTGACGTTTCTTTTTAAGCCGCGCAGCGTGATGCCTGCGCAGGGCGCGAGAGAGATCTTTCATCATTGTTCCTCATCAATCCTGGCGGCCCGATTGCCGCTTTGTGGATGATTAGGAACTGCCTGCAATGATGGTTCATGATGTGTACTCTTTTACTTTTGTCGAGATTGCGTAGTTGAGGATGCTGTCGTTTTTTGCAAGAGCATTGCTGGTGAATGTAATCTGTATGATGCGCCGCAGTCGACTGGCGGCGTTGTGCTCAGCTATTCAATACTATTTAGAAAAATACTGTATGTCAGCAATTTTTCTGAGTTCATCATAGTTAACGACCACCACACCGGCATGCATGCCGATGGCGAATTCCTCATCATGCATGGTGATATTGGCTGGTACAGAGTACCACGGCGCATTGTGAACTATGATGCTCAAACTAACTTCATCCTTGTAAAATCTGATTACTTCCAATTCATTTCTTGTCAGCACATACACGCGATCTTGCGTGGTAGCTACGTCGACAGGTGCGCCTGTCAGTAAGGTGATCAGCACCAGCTTAGGTTTGCCGCTACTCTCATCAATGCGGTAGAGACGGCCACTGTCGTTAAGGTGATGCGCAAGTCCGGCAAGTACAAAAATTTGCTGGTTCAGTTTGAAGAAACCTCTGATGTTTTCTTTAATGACAGTGAAGGATTTTCCCTGTTTATCGGTAGCTATCAGTTTGCCACCAAACTCGCCATTGTCGCGTGCTTCATAGTGATATCGCTTGCTGTCGATATAGAAGCTGAGGCCATTTGGCGTACGTTGACCCTGATTGACAACGAGCTGCCCTTTATCACTTTTGACGCCATAAAAGGGAAGATGAATGCGATCCAGCTTTATGCCGCCTGGTTTTTCCCGTACTTGCTGGCTAAAGCCCATGGCTTGCAATTGTCCGGCGAAGTCAGTTGACTGCGCCAGGTTGGATGCAAGTAAGGTGAGGATGAATGCGATTAATTTCATATTTCCAGCGCTTCCAGCGCCACCCTCACATCTTCCAGCAAATCATCCACATGCTCCACCCCCACATGCAAGCGCAGCAGCCAGCCGGTTTTGGGGGCGCGCTGTGGTGCCACGGCGATGAGGCTGTGCACGCCGCCCCAGCTATTGCCCAGAGTGAATAGCTTCAGCGCCGCGACAAATTTTTCTATGTTGGACAGCTCATTTTGTTTGAGCGTAAAAGACAGCAGGCCATTGCCCAGCTTGAAATCACGTTTCCACAAATGATGATAAGCATCGCCTGGCAGCGGCGGATAATGTAGCTGGTCTATCGCCGCATGGCTTTGCAAAAATTCTGCCATGCGCAGGGCAGATGCATATTGTCTTTCCATCCGCAATGCCAGTGTGGGCAAGCCGCGCAGGGCCAGGAAGCATTCATCGGGGGCGACGTAATAGCCCAGCAATTCGGCAGTGTTGCGCAGTTCGTGGTGGCTGGCTTCATCGCGGGTGCTGACTGCGCCCATCAGTAAATCAGAATGGCCACCTACGTATTTCGTTAGGGCCTGTATGCTGAAATCCACGCCCGCATCCAATGCCCTGAAACCCAGCGCCGTGGCCCAGGTATTGTCGATGGCGACCTTGATCTGGCGCGCATGGGCGGCTGCGACGATGGCGGGTATGTCTTGCATTTCCATGGTGTTGGATGCCGGGCTTTCTGTCCAGACCAGCTTGGTCGTGTCTTCAAAAAATTGGGCGATTTCAGCACCGGCGTCATTGGGGTAGATAGTATGGCGCACGCCCCATTTGGCGAACAGGGTTTGCGTGACTGTCAGGGTGGGGCCATAGATGCTGTCTGGCAGCAGCACATGATCACCTGCACCCAGCAGCATGCTGTTCACCAGCACGATGGCTGCCAGGCCACTGGGCACCAGCGTGGTGTAGCCACTGCCTTCCAGCTCCGACAGCTTATGCGCCAGTGCATAATGGGTAGGTGTGCCGTTTTGCCCATAGCTATATCCGGTATGTGCCTGTTCCTGCCTGTGCAGAAAGGAGGCCACATCGGGGAAGACGATGGTCGATGCATGGAACACGCCTTGCGACAATGAGGCAAAGCCTTCGGGTATATCGCTGGCTGGCTGTGCCAGTTGGCTGCTGATATGAGTCATGGTTTTATCTCAGTCTCAAAATGGCAATTGCGCCGCCGGGATGACATTGATCTGGCCCATCTCACTCCACACCCAGTTATGGTGATTGCTAATCGTAGGCGCATCCAGGTGCGGGCGCTGGCGCGTGGTATGAGCATCAGCCACTACATTGGTTTTGATGCCCAGGGCTGCGGCCTGGCGTATCGCGCTGTCCAGGCAAAATTCACTGGCATAACCACAGACGTAGATTTCATCTATGCCTCGCTCTGCCAGCCCGGCCTCAAAGCCGGTTTGCTGGAAGGCGCTGCTATGCTGCTTGTGGCAGACATAGTCGTCAGCTTGCGGCGAAATCTCCATGGGGAAATGCCAGGTCTCGCAGTCTTTTTCCCATGCCGTACCTGCCTCATTGTGCTGTACGTAGACGACTGCCATGCCCGCTTTGCGCGCCCTGGCGATGAGGTCGCTGATGCGGGCAAGCACCAGTTCAGCCTGATAAGCTGGCGGTTCGGTGAAGACAGCTTTCTGGAAGTCGATGATGAGCAGGGCAGATGACATGATGGAAGTCTCCAAAATAAGAGTGTAGTCAGGTAGAGGTGGATGCCTTGGCCAGTCGCCATAAATCTGGCGGCAGGCTCCAGTTTTGTTTGATAAGCTGCACCGCTGCCTGATTGTTGCCAGTACGCAAAGCCTCGATGATGGCCGCATGTTCTGCAACTGATTGCGGTGCCATGCGCTGGTCACCAAAATGCGCCAGCTCGATACGTCGTATGCGCGGGCGCAGGCTGGCCAGCATCTTTTCTATTTCCAGATTCTGGCTGACACGCACGATGATGGCATGAAATTGCGCATCCAGCGCCGTGGCAAGCTGGTGGTCTTGCGCGGCAATCGCTAGTGCCAGTGCATCATTGCAGGCAGCCAGTTCCTGCAAATCCGCAGTCGTCAGTTGGGGCAGGGCTAGTTCCAGCGCGGCAGCTTCCAGTGCCGCAACGACAGGATAAAGCTGGGCAATATCGGCCAGGTTGGACGGCGCCACCTTGGTCCATTTATGAAAACTGGTAATCACCAGACCCTCATCCTCCAGCTGCCGCAGGGCTTCACGCACAGGCGTGCGCGACACACCCAACTGCGTCGCCAGTTCATGGTCACGCAGTATTTCGCCAGGGGCGAGTTGCAATTCTATGATCCATTGCTTGAGATTGCGGTACACCTCTTCTCGGGCGAGGGAGCGGCTTAATGGAGCTGTGCTGGTGGGGATGGGCATGCTGGGTTTATCGCTCTGAGTGGTAGTAAAGGTAATTTTTCAATAATATTCTTTTTGTAGTATGTAATATACTACAGAAAATTAGCGATGTCGCTGGACTGATTTTATTGCCCGCCTGGAATGGTGCATGCTGTAATGGTAATTAAATCTTCTTTCAGTGCTCAGACAGTGCTGCTGACCAGGACGCGTAGTAAGGAGAAATAAATCCAATATCAAATGAGAATACAGAATGAGCTGTCTAAATAAACTACTAGGCAACAAGGAAGAAGTTCAACCTGCACCGAAACCACCGGCAAATGCAAAGGGTAGTAATTTCCCGCCCTATACATTTTCCCCGAGAACAGCCGATATCCCTAGGGTTGTGAATGAGCAGGAGAAACGTCAATTGATCGATGTTGAGCTTCAAGAGTTAAAAGGCCTGTACCTTATTGTTCGTCACCCTACCGGGGTGGAATACACTCATCAGTGCGCGGGTCTCTCATGTGCTCATCTTTCACTGGAAGGATATCTCGTGCCATTAGAACAAACGGATAGGGCCGAAGATGAATTAGCACAATATTTTATCTCGGGTCATAGTTACTCGGGTCTGGAATGGCAAGAGATCACGGAAATCGAAGCTATCTTTAAAAGACATGGCTTAGATTGGCTTTGCATTGCACCTAATCGTCTTAAGGATTCTTATGAGGCATGGATACACGTTTGCATCAAGCCAGAATACACCTGGGTTCCATTTTGCAGCCGCTCGGATCCGAGAGCAGAGATAGTGTTGGTCTGGCAAAACAGTGATTAATATAATTTGAATTTCCCAGTAAGTGATTGGTGCATGTCAATAGAGTTAGCTGCTCTGTATTGTGCCATGCATGCTGCGCATTACAATGCCCCCTACAGACCAGACATTAACGACCCTCTACCTGTTTTACTATCACCCTTAAACCCGTCATGCCGGACTTGATCCGGCATCCAGTCTCGCTCAGCCGTGGCTGTAATTTACCTCCAGACTTTGGGTTTGCTGACCTGCTCTCTGTGAATAGTGTGCATGCGTGCGACCAACGCCGCTGGATGCCAGATCAAGTCTGGCATGACGTTTTGGGATTGGTCGCTTAGAATGAGTGGTGCGTTCTTTTTAGACGATGCAGAAAAGCCAATCGCAGGCGACGAAGCGAACTTTAAACCTCAAATCCACACATCCATCGCACTGGTACGCTCACCACCTTCAGCGCCGGTGTTGACGACACCGCGCGGTTCTATCAGCAAGAGTTTGACTTCATCGACCGCACTGGGTTTGTGTTCTACGCCCTTGGGTACGACAAACATTTCACCTGCTGATATCAACACATGGCCATCGCGGAAATCGATGCGTAATTGTCCTTCGAGGACGATGAAACTCTCGTCTGTGTCTGCATGATCATGCCAGATGAAATCACCTTGCAGCAGGGCGACTTTGAACTGGTAGTTGTTCATCTCGGCAATGACTTTTTGTGACCACTGTTCGCTGAACACGCTGAATTTGCTGTTGAAGTTGATGCTTTGATAGGTCTTGCTGCTCATGGCTGGTATCCCTGGCTATGTTTGAAAAGCCCCAGCATACGCAAGCCCCATCTGCAATTCTTGTACGTTTGTGCGTTAGCGCTTAACGACGCGCCAGCTTGCCATGCATATTCAGCCAGCGCAGTGGTGTCAGGCCAAAGGTTTTGACGAAGTGTTTGCTCATATGGCTTTGGTCGCTAAAGCCAGCGGCAAGGGCGGCGTTCACCAGGGTGTATCCCTGCATCAGCAAGCTCTTGACCAGGTCAAGGCGGCGCATGGTCAGGTAGCGGTAGGGGCTGGTGCCGAACAGCAGGCGAAAGTCGCGTGACAGACTCCAGCGGTCGCGGCCACTGTGTTCTGCCAGTTCTTCCAGAGTGATATTGTTGGTCAGCGCGCTGTGCATGTATTCGCGCGCCCGTTCCGCCGCGCGGTAATCAAAATACTGTTTGCTTGCGGCATCGACGATGTGTTTGTCAGAGCAGGCGTGCAAGGCCTGGGCCAGGTCGAACAGGGCATCCTGTTCTTCCATAGCGTCCATGGGGCTGTCCATGCGCTGTATCAGGGCCTGGGTTGCGGCAAACAGGCGCGGGTCCGTCGAAAGGCCATGCCTGATGAACGGCAAGGGCTGACCGCCCAGTATCTGCTGTATCAGGGCAGGTTCGACATAGATCATGCGGTAATGAAAACCTGCCCCTGTGCCCGCCTGCCCATCATGGGCCTCGTCAGGATGCAGCACCATGGTGCCACCAGGCAGGCTATGCCGCTCGCTACCGCGATAGAGAAAGCTCTGTACGCCGGACAGGGTGGTGCCGATGGCATAGGTATCATGCCTGTGCATGGCGTAGGCATTGCCAGCAAAAAAGGCTTCTATGCGTTCCAGCCTGGCAGAGCCAGGTGCGTGAAGTATCCAGTCGCTCCGGTGTTTGTTCATGACGATATGGTCCCTCTCAGGCATCTTATGCTAGCATCAATACAAGCCTGCCGCCCAATCGTCGCCAAATACGTGGCAGGCGCAGAAAGCAAATAGTCATTCATAGAGAATGTCCCGGATTTCTGGCATACAAGGTATTTGGAATAGTCCATCATATGTTGAGAAACAATCAAAAAATCACGAAAGCTATGTGTCTTTGCGTGGGTGCTTTGCTGCTCAGTGCCTGTGGCCGATATTATGACGTGGTTGACGACAGTGCCATCAAGATCATTCGTCGCAAGGAATATGCAACGCAGCCTACTTTCTTTCAAGTCAGCCAGGAAGGCCGGGTCGCCTATTCCATTTCTGCCGATAGCTACAGCCGCCGCGTCAGTATTCATGTCAGCACGGATCATGTCTTTGAAAAACGAGGCCCTGAGTATACTGTTGCCGTGCTATGTCAGTCGGCCATGGTACATAATCATGGCAAGGATTACCGCCCAGTCCATATCACTGCGACAGGCTTTGTCAGGGCGTGCGATACCATCGACGCAATCACGCGGGAGGCGGAAGGATATAGTGGCAATACAAGCAGCAATCTGTTCATCAGCTTCCAACTTGATACCCCTCTCGGTAGTGATTTTCAGGTCACCCTGCCAGCCGTCATGGCGCTGGAGTCGCGCAATAATGTGCCATCCGTGAATGAATTTTCCGGCCCAGCCCAAACGAAGATCACAATAGGGACAAGGTGGATAAAACCTGAACCCTTTACCGGCATACATTAACAAACATGGCGCGGCCCTGCATCGACAACATCGGCAAGCCATGATTGCTACGATACTTTTGTTGAGGCTTACATGAGACCATATCATTTCCTCTGCCCGTTTTCAGTGCTTGTGCTGGCCGCAAGTCTGGCACTGCCTGTACAAGCTGCTGCCCCGGCATGGCAGCGCTTGCACCTGCCTGTGCCTGAGCAACAGGCTGGTTATGACTTCCCTGTGTATGCCAATCATGTCCTGAAAGGGGACTTGCGCCAGATACGTGAAGTCATCATCGTCCAGCACGGCATACAGCGCAATGGGAATGATTATTATGCAGCGGCGATGGCCTTGTTGCAGGCATCTGGCCGTTCGCAGGATGAGGTGCTGGTGCTGGCGCCTAATTTTCCTGGCAAGCCCGATGTTGACAAGGACTTTGAGCAAATGCCGGTCTGGTCTGTGCAAGGATGGACGGGGGGTGACGCCGCTTTGCCTGGCACCGGGACGCTGGCTGGCCTCAGTTCCCTGCAGGTGCTCGATGATATCGCTCAGTTCCTTGCCGATAAATCGCGCCTGCCGCTGCTAAAGAAAATCACTTTCGCCGGACATTCTGGTGGTGGCCAATTGATGCATCGTTATGCTGTGCTGAACCATGTCGATGAAAGCTTGCGGGCCAGAGGGCTGGACGTGCAGTATGTGGTGGCAAACCCGTCTTCCTACTTATACTTTACGCCTGACAGGCTTGAGCGTACCGGTCAATTTGCACCTTATGATAAAACCATCTGCCCGGCCTATGATGACTATCGCTATGGCATGCAAGACATGGTGGCTTATGCCAGGGGTATGACTGGCATGGATTTATACCAGCGCCATCTGCAAAGGCAGGTGACTTATCTGGTCGGCAGCCTTGATACTGATCCCAATCACCGCGTACTCGACAAGTCTTGCGCAGCAGAGGCGCAGGGTGCCACACGTTTTGAGCGCGCCCATGCTTACTGGGCCTATGAGCAATACCTGGGCAAGCAAAGCCTGGCAGGCAAAACATCAGGCACCGTCATGCATCATTATGTTGATGTGCAGGGGGTGGGACATGACCAGAGCAAGATGTTTGGTTCTCAATGTGGGGTGATGCTGTTGTTTGGCGACCAGGCGACTATCGGCAGGCAAGCGGCGCAATGCAAATCTGTGCAGAAATAAAAAAATGCCCTCAAAAAACGAGGGCATTATAAAGAGCGACTCCAGATGGGGACTGGAGCACTACCGGGTTGGTTCTGTGTTCAGGGCTTTTGCCTCAATTGTGCTGCGAAAGCCCCGGTGTTATCTGTATCAGCGATTCATGCGGTTGCTCGCCTCTATCATCGCATTGTAGGCTTTGGTGACTTTTTCCTGGCTGCCTTCCACCATCCAGCCTGAGCCTGGCTTCAGCATCATTTTTTCACCTTCGCTGTAAGCCACCTTGTCGCGGATACGGCGTACGCGTTCTTTGGCAGCTTTGCGATAATCTTCTGTTGCACGTTCAAGAGTGGACCAGCCGCTGGCCGCGCTTTCGCTATTCTTCTTGGCGTAGGCGATGGCTTCATCGGTAAGACTTTCATAGTCGGCCAACAATTTGCCAGCGGCAGCAGCGTCGAAACTTTCTTCACCGATCAGGCGTATCAGTTGCTTGGCTTTGCTCATCAATGCCATTTGCAAATAGGGCAGCTGGCGGCCTTCGGATTTTTCCAGTTGCTGCATTTCTGCATCCAGGGCCTTGTCATTCTCGACTTCGATTTCATTTGAGAAGACATTGCTTTTTTCTTCAAAGCGTTTCATCGCATCGGCTAGTGGGCCATGCAGTTTCTTGCCTTTGGCAAAGGCATCGTCCTTATAATTGTCGCGGCTGTAGTACACTTCTGCTTCAGTAACCAGCGCGCCCAGGTCACTCAGGATGTCGATATAGGCAGTCGCGGCATTGTCGAGCTTGCTTTGTGCGGACTTGCCAAAACTTGCTTTGCATTTGGCGATGTCGTCCATATCGATTTTATACAGACCATACACCACCATTTCTTTTCCGTTTGGGCCTTTGTCCATGTCCTTGACCCAGCTTTGATAGCGCGCAATGCTGCGGTGGGCGTCACCGTCCAGCTTGTTATAGCAGGCGATATAGTCTTGCAACTTGCTGGAACCAGCCTCTGCAGGTTTGGCTGCTGCATTGCTGGCAGTTGCTGCCGGTGTGCTTGCAGCGACAGACGCTACTGCTGGCATGGATGCCATTGCTTGGGCAGAGGGATCTTCGTTTTTCTTGCTGCAAGCGGTAGCCAGCAAGGCCAGGCTGATGCAAGCCAGAGTATGGGCTGTGGTGGATTTGTGTGTCACTGTATTATTTGGGGTAGATATTCTGCTATGGGAATGGCTTGCACATCAATAAATGTCAAGCTGGGAGCGCCATCTTAGCTTTTCATTTTTCAAAGAGTTGCAACAATTTGTATCCAGTTGTGTGCATGGTTTCACTCTATTTGTTTTCTGCGTTGCGTTGCGAGATGCGGCAGGCGCGTATCCCACTGCAGCTGGGTGCTCGCGTGATATGCTGCTAGCTTGACGACCGATCGCCCTGGCACTTTCCTGAGTATCGCCCGCGCTGCACCTGCCTATCTGGATTTGCATGGCGAACCCGCAAGCCCTTGCGGATTTGAAGCACCGTCAGGCAGTGCACTATTTTTCCCTTGGCAGAAGCAACCAGGCCCGCCATGCCAGTGATGACAATGCGACTGTGGGTTGCATGTGCCGCAGCAACGCCAAGTATCAAACTTGAAGCCGAAACTATGCCATCGTTTGCACCTAAAACAGCAGCACGCAACCATCCTATATTTTCCAACTTGTGAAACTCTCTGTGTCGATAGGCCATGCGTGAGATCCTTTCTTAATACTGAAGAGAACGTCCATTGCGCCAGCTTTCAGTGTGGTCACGTAAAAAGAAATACGCAAAGCAGAGCATGCGGAAAAGGATCGTTTGCTTCGTGCAGTCATATTGGCTTTTTGGGACAATCGGAATCCGTGCGCCTGCGTACATAAGCCAGGATAACTGCATGGAAAATCTAAAATCGAGGCATGAAAAAAGGCTGTGGTCACAAATAGTTTCCAGATCAATGGCCAGCGGACCTGAGTACAACACCTTGTCAGATGCGTCTTAAAAAATCACAGCGCTATTGTTTGCATGCAGGTCTAGGCCGCAAAATAACGTACCTTCCCCCCAGTTAGAGTTTCGTTCGCGCCTTGAATTTTTTCCCTTGGCTAACGGTAGTAGAGGGGGGGCGGCCAGATGATTATGAGTACTTCATTCATGCAGATTATTGGTTTTAATTGTCGTAATGCAGGACCTGATTTCATTTTGATCTGGCATCAAAGCGAAATGGGTTCTCGTCCACGAGCAGCTTATGTAGCGCATACGCCAGGCTCGCGCTTACGTTCAAGATCGTCAACAGGTGCTAACGCTGTGGTAGTTTTCCCTGTATTCACCTGTAACTAAAAAGGGCGCAGGCTCTTGGATAGAAGCCTGCGCCCTGCATTGGTGCTGCCTTTGATGTTTTTCGCTATATCACATCTCTCTGTTTTACCTCTGCTTATTCATTATCGACATTGCGCAAGCTGCGGCTAAGCTCGACAAAATTGGGCTTGCCGTTTGGCTGTTGCTGGGGCGCTGTGCTGGCACTGACTGGTGCTGCGGCGGCCACCGTGCGGGTGCTGACTTTTTCTGCCAGGTCGGCTGGATGAGGTAGGGCTTGCTTGAGGAAGTTGTTCAGCAGGCTGCGCTGCCCGACTGTCATGTCGCGGGTGACGGGCATGAAGAGGTAGCTTTCAAAAGCTTTGGGGTCGGTCAGGCGCTGCAGGATGCTGGTGTAGTTGTGGACTTGTACCGGGTTGGCCAGGTCTAGCCAGTTGTCCATGCAGGGTGCCATGGCGTTCCAGTTGATGAGGACGTTTTTGTACACATTGTCCCAGGTCGGGGGGAGGGCGGCGGTGGCGCTGTCGGCAGGCAGCACGCGCACGTAGGCATAGGTGTAGGTCTGGGTGTCGATGCCGTCTTTCAGGTCGGGTGGGGGTGGCAGGTTTTTTCCGAGCAGGGGTAGGTAGCCATATACATTGCCGGTGCTGGCGTCGGCGCTGATGACGAGCTGGCCCTGGGCATTGGTTTAAGTTCTTGTGTGCCGATGATGTCCAGTTCTTCGGTCTGCAGGTTGGTTTTTACTTGGTAGACGGTGACGTCGCTGATTTTTTGCACGGGTTTGCCATGCAGGTAGAGTTGCAGTTTGGTGTTGCCAGCCGGGCCCTGGTCGAGGTAGAGATTGGGGCTTTGCGGGATGATGCGTGTCGCCGATTCACTCAGCAGCAAGCCTTCTTTGCTACTGCGTAATTGCCAGTCGGCCAGTTCGGCATGGGCCAGGTCGGCGGCACTTAAGGCCGGGTTGAGCGGCACGCTGACAATACCGGCGCTGGCTTCATAGGCGTGGCGGTCATATTGGGGGTAGTTGAAGCTGGCTAGCTGGTATTCTTTTTTGCTGGCTGCATCGACGGCCACCACTTGCAGGGTGCCAAGGTCTTGCTTGATGAGGGCTGCGCCGGTTTCGCTGATACTGTTGGAGAGATCGAGGTTGACATGGCCGCGGTCTATGCGGGCATGGGCCGTAGCGACAAAGGCTTTGGCATTGGCATCGGGCAAGAGGGCGCGGTCACTCGGTTCGTGCGTGGCTTCGCCCTTGCGCCAGACGCCGATGGTGCCGACGATGAGGCTGCGGGCGGGATTTGGCTGGAAGCCACCGGCCAGCAATTTTTGGTAGAGCATTTCGCGCTGGTTTTGTACCGGTATGCTGGGGGGCTTGCTATTTTGCAGCGTGGGGTCATCAAAATAAATGGTGCGGTAGGCATTGAAGGCGACTACCAGGCCAAGTGCGTCTGGCTCATGCAGGGCTTGCTGCAGTGCGTGCAGGACATCGCTGCCGTGGCTGTTGATGGTGAGGCCAGCGGTGGCGAATGTAGTTTGCCAGTTGACGGAGGCGCCGCCAGCAGTAAAGCCGAAAGGGTTGCGATTAAAGTTGATGTAGCGGGCGGTGAAGCGTTCATTACGCGGTGCGACAATGCGGCAGCCGCCGTCTATGCCAAAGCGCAGTGTGTCAAAGAATAATTGTGAGGAGCAGGAACCATACGGTTCCAGGTCAACCAGCATGGCGTTAAGGACCGCCGGTGCGCCGCACAGTTTGTCGGTGGTGACCGGGCCATGGCCGAGGTCAACGGCTGTGACGCTGGTATCAAAGAAAGCGGAGCGGTGGGTGCCGTGTGGATTCCAGTTGCCACCCTTGGCAGCTTCAATGGCTGCCTGGCGGAACTGGTTCATGCTCTCAGATGGGGTCAGGGCGGGTTGGGCTGTGTCTTCATTATAGAAATTGGGGTAGTTGTTGGTGACGATGGGGTCCCAGGACATTTGTCCCCTGAAGTGGATGCGTGGTAGTTGCAGAATGCTCATGCTGTTTCTCCCGTGATCGTTGCGGTGTGCCGTGTTCAGGCAGCGTGGTAGATGAAGGCCGGGCCGGCCACTTTGCTCTTGTCGGCCAGCGGCGTCTGCAGGACGTGGATGGCGGCCATACGCAGGTCAAACATGCGGCGTACGGCAATGCCAAGCTGGGCGGCATCGCCATTCAAGGCCAGGTTAAGGCTGTCGACCATGGCGGTGTAGGCAACGGTGCAGGCTTGCTGGGCGGCACGGGCGGCTTCTGGCTGTTTGCTGTAGTCGAGCAATTGTGGGTCGTTAACGGCGGGGGAGGATTTGGCAAAGTCAACGCCTAGCGGCGCACCCCAGGCATAGCCGGGATTGGCCGGGATGCTGGTGAGCACCTGGTTGCGGTAGATTTCTTCAAAGCGGTAGAAGTGCGCCAGTTCATTGCTGAAGTCGAGCGGGCTGGTGCTGGTGGCTTCGCCTTCGGAGACAATGACCTGGATGGCGCGGTGGGCATCGGCATAGTTGTTGACGGCAAAGATCTGGCCAGGGAAAAACTGGGCGTCGCTGATCTGGTTGCGGTTCATCTGCCAGGCGCTGGCGGGCAGGGATTTCAGATAGACATCGAGGGCTTCATAGAACTGGCCGATGGTGACGGCCTTGGTGGCAGTCAGGGTGGCCGTTTTGAGCTGCGGGAAGTCGATTGGGTCTACCGGCATTTCTATGTCCATGCCCTGTTTCATGGCGTCCTTGCCAAACGGCAGCAGGTGCAGGGTCAGCACTTTGCCATCAAAGCCGATGTCACCCGGCAGGGGCCCAGGATAGACCGGTGCCACCAGCTTGGGGCTGCCGCCGAGAGAATTGAGGATGTTGGCGCCCAGGCAGAGGTGGATCATTTCCTGATGGGTAATGGTTTGCAGGCGCGCCATGGCGGGGGCATTGCTACCCGGCAGTATGCTGAGCTGGGCATACAGATAGGGCGGCAGGGTGCCAAATTCAACATTGATGGCGGTTTGCAACATGGCCTGGGCATCGGCGATGCTGGCAATGGGGTTGAGTTGCAGGCGTATCATGCTTGCCCCCTTATAGCGTGGGGGGGCTGGGGGCTGGCAAGAGTCAAAGAGGTGTTCATGGCGCTTCTCCTATGGCTGGCAAGGTGGTGTCGCGGGTGGAAAGGATGGAGCAAGAGCAGGCTGACCATAAGGCCAGTCTGTTGCCGCCTGCTAGCTGTCTGCCACCTCATACACAGGCGGTAGACAAGAAGCAGGCAGACGGATGAAAATTAATATAATGACTTTACTATATGATAATAATAATGCCAGCATTATTTTGTTAAATTTGCATGAATGATGCGTTTAACAACAATTTGAGTGTGAAGCAGGCTGGTTTTCAAAACCATCGCGGCAAGCGCGGCACGATGCCCACCGCGCTATCGATGGGTATCCCATGATCTGTTTGATAATATGGAAGAAGTACGGGATTGCGCCACGAGGTAGCTTTGGCCATACAGTCACCAACGGCCCAGCATGGCCATGGGTGGGGTGGGGGCTCCGAAACAAGAACTCGCGATTGCGGCATAGTGCTAGTTTTAGCTACGGTAAAAAAAAGGGGGGGACCAGGCCCCCGTAGATCAGTCACGCCTACTACACATTAGTCAAGCATTGGGGAAATCGGGCCAGTCGTCGAGCGAATCGATGTTTTTCCAGGCAAGCACGCAAGCATTGATGGGATCGATGCCGCTGAAGATGGCGGCCTCGGCCCAGCGCCGGCGCAACAAGCCGACCAAGGGCTTGCCTTCTTGGTTAATCCATTTACGCATCTCGGCCGGCACTCCAGATTTCTGATGGGAGTTCAACTTGACTAGCATGTTCGACTTGGACAGATTGCCGCCACCCAAGTTGTAGGTCCAGGAGATCAGAGCAGCTGCTTCATTTTCGGTCAATTCCACGTTGACGCGCTGGGCGACATCTCGCGCCGCGCCGCCCATGTCACGTCGAAGTAATTCTTGCGCCTGGGCTTCGGTGATCGCAACCGTTCGCGGCGTCACCGCCTTGCCGTCAGCATCGACGATGGTGCCGTAACCAATTGTCCAGGTGCCGCCAGGTAAGGCTCCGTTATCGTCGTATGGGTTGCTGAAGAAACCTTCGATTCGTTTAACTACCACGGTGGCAGCGGGCGGGACGCTTTTGCGATCCCAGAGCGGGGCAGGCATATCGACACTCCTTTATGAAATGGTGATGGGGACAGAAGCAATTGAGCCGCCGTCAGCGCTTGTATTGTGCACCGATTTATGTAATTTGTGATAACTATTAATAATTTTTTTGCAAAAGAAAGACACCACAAAACATGTGTCGCAAAAGCCGGGGCCCCCCATTTGCCCACGTTGGTCAAGTAATCGAACAATATAGTCGCAACACACCGCGCTCAAATTTACTGGGTCACCACACACTTGTTTCAAAATGCCGCCGTCCCATTTGCTTCACCGTGTGCTTGAGTAGATCGCAGCTTCACTCATATGTATCAAACGAGCATAAACCTGGACATCGCCCGATTAGCATAGCTGCTCCAGAACCATCTCAGTACCGCGTTGTGTTCAAGTGATGGGCACATCATCAGCCAGCCGCCTTGTGTACAACACCTTGTCTGATTCGACTTAAATAGTCACAACGCAAGTGTTCGAATGCAGGTCTATCCGGCAAAATAACATACAGTCCTCCTCGTTAAAGTTTCGTTCGCACATTAACTTTACTCCTTTGGCTAACGCCAGAGGAGGGGGAAGGCTAGATGATACCCAGGACTTTCATTCATGCAGTTTATTAGCTTTGAATTGTCGTCCCACATTGTAAGCAAGCTGGGCCATGCCAGCGACTGAGCCGGACGAGGAGGAATGAGGGTGCTGTTTGCGGTAGGAAAACCTGCATGTTTTGCTGGCCCGGCGCTTGTCAATGCATCGGGGGGCAATGACCTTTGATGGTGCATTCCAGGCCACTGGAGTTGATTTTGGATTTTTCGTTCTTTGACAGGTTGATGAGTTCTTTGCTAAGGCTGGAGAGAATCTTGAGGTTTTCTTCCTGTGCATGGGACAAGCGAGTAATGGCGGAGCTGATACCGGCGGTATCTAGTGCAATGTTGGGAGCGGGCTTGTTCAATAGAACGATCAGGCGCGTGTTAAGTTCATCTTGAATTCGAAAATTGTTTTCCAGTTTGGCTTCCAGCGTGGGCAGGGCGACGTTGACCTGATGTTGTAAGGTGGTTTCAGTTTTTGCGCCTCCATTGACATTGACGTCGATGCTGGCAGGCGCGGCAATTGGTTTGAGGGTGATGGGCAGGGAGGCGCTGACGGAGTCGACATCAAACTTGACTGGAATGTTGATGGGTTTACCGTCACCGCCGATATGGATGTCTCTGTTGTTGCCACCAGTTCCAATCTTGCCACTTGCTTTCATGGATATGTTGAGTGGCTCAGTATGGATGGCCATGAAGCCGCCCATTGTTGCGGGGCCGACAAACAAGGCGGTGGCAAGCAGGCCGGGCAGAGCGGATTTGTTCTTGTCTTTGTCATCGCTCTTGCTCCCCATCCAGCTTTTGAGTATGTCAATGGTGTCATTGCTGTCGTGGTGAATCAGGCCTTTCGATTCTATGATGGCGATAAGGATAAGTGCGGCGCACAGGATGATGATGGCATACAGGGCGGCCAGTACTATTTTATAGACGAAGTTGCCAGCCACACCTGGCGAGAAGAAGAAGCGTTCCAGCAATTTTGCTTTGCTTGCTTCTTCAGCGTCTTTGTCAGCAGTCAGTTTGTCCGCATAGCCAGAAAAATCAGGGTTGTCGTACAGGCTTTTTTCGCATTGTTTGAGAACTTCTTTGGTTACCCTGATGTGTGAATTGTCGCTGCTGGTCTTGAGCTGGGCTTGCAGGTTTTTCTCCAGGGAGAGGCAGAGGATTTGCTTTTGTATGAGCAGATTTTTATCGTGGGCGCTGTTGTAGTGGTGTTCAGTGGCGGTGATGACATACAGCAAACTGATAGCAAGTAGTAGCACGACGATAATGCTGCTGGCGGGTTTGCGCGATGGCGGTGTGGGAGCGTCTGCTGTCCCTGGTACGTTGGCAGGTGGGCTGGCGCTGGCTGCGATGGACTCGTTGCTGGGGGTATTTCCGGTGGTACTGTTCGTACTTGTTATGCCAGCATGCGTGGCCGTGTTTGCTTCCGGTGCCGTGGCTTGTGTCGCGTCGATTGCTGGCATGCTTGCTCCTCTTGCTGATATGCCTGGGTTGCTGATCTGCTACACGGCAGTGTTTGAATGGCCGTTGTGTTATTCCGATTTTTTATCTTCGGGTTTGTCAGCCGTATTTTTTTTTGACAGCATCGGCCGCAAACAGGTTGACTGTGTACACCTTGCCGCCCTGGGATTTGATCACGACGTAATCTTCGCCCTGGATGATGTAGATGCGTTTTTTATCGCTATCAGACATCGCCTTGATTAACTCTACTGTAAGCTCGGATTTGACTAGAGGCGTTTTTGTATTACCTGTAAGGCCTTGGGCGCATGCGTGCCCGTCAAGCATCAATAAGGCAATACTGATAAGCAGTGTTGTCGTCAGACTGATGTTGTGCATGTTGTCCTCCCTGTGTCTTGGTCTGCGCCAGATGGCTGGCTTATTGTTGTTTTTTGAGTGGCAACCGGTGCGAACATCACCGACACTTCGCTTTGCTTGCCAGGCGTGCCAGTGTTTGGAAATCTCCCTTATATCAAGGGATGTTTCCAATTTTTTTGCGGAAAATCACGTTTCACCTAATGCATGTTAGGCTAGCATTTTTCATAATTAAAATAAGCAAAAAATCAATATATTTTGTATATTGTTGCAAATTTATCTAATTTTCTTGTTGTGGGGAAAACTTTGCGGTGGTGGCTCTACCAGAGGCTCGCAATGCCAGCACATGGCATGGCTGGCATTGCTACTACTGGGCTAACTTATGTCATGATGCCTGCCTTTTTCAATTCAGCGCTGATATAGGCGCATGCTTTGTCGAGGATTTCTGGCTTCTTTCTGAAGGCGACGAATTGGGCTATCCAGCGGGTGATCAGCCATTGTTTGCTCAGGTAATGCTGGATCAGATGGTCCACCACGTTGTCCACGCGGTTTTTGATCTGGCTGCGCAGTTGTTCGAGTTCGTGCTGGCTATAGCTGGGCCAGACTGGTTTGTAGCATCCGTCGATGAGGCTGTTGTTGACCAGGGGGATGATGGGCAGCAGGCGCGGAGCTGGGATTTTGACTGTGTCCTTGTCCTGCTTCTCGATCTCGCCCTGCTCTTCACCCTCGCCCTCACCTTGATTCTGGCCTGGTTGCCGTTCCTGGTAGCGCAGGGGTTTGCCGTCTTTGTCTTTTACGCAATATTTGGCGCGCATTTCTTCTGGCCAGTGTTCGAACAGGGGGTTGTTTTCTGGCAGGACGAAGTGGTCTTTGAGGAATTTCTGCATATTGCGACGACCCAGGAAAAAGTCGTGGGCGCGGAAATCCTGCTTGAGGAAGCCGCCAAAACCACCGAGGGTGCCACAGGCGATGGGGGTGGCGGAATTGTCGCGGCTGGGGGAGACCATAAAGCGGGAATAGACGTTTTCATCTGCGGCCAGCAAGAGTTCATCGGGTTTGAAGCGAGCCTGGTTGGTGAGGGCAGAGAACAGGGCCATGCCGGTGCTGATGATGTCGGGCACTTCCGGGCTGGCCGGGTATTGCTGGGTAAATTCGCTGTTATTGGGGAAGGGGTCGATCAGCAGCAGACCCTTGGTGGCTTTGTTGCCTTCGCGCGGATTGTGCTGGCCATCGGTGAGCAGGGTTTTGCGTGCCAGTTCCAGCGGTTCATTGTTCATGACGCCGCCATCGACGCAATAATAGGCGTAGTGGTATTCTGGCGGCAACTGGCCAAAACTGGCAGGGATGTTGCGGTAGCTGGTGCATTGGTGGGGAACAGCGTCGGGCGTGGGTACGGGCCAGCTACGGGCGCCATACAGGTCAGTTGCCGGGGCGCTGGCGATGGAGTTGTCGAGCAGGCGTGGTGCCAGGCCGAAGGGGAAGGCACCGGAGGCCAGCGCGGCCAGCTTGAGTTTGTCTTTGATGGGGGAGTCGGTCTGGAAGTCGACCCAGCGCATGCTGTGGCGGTCTGGCAGGGCTTGGTCGCCGTTCTGGTTGATGCGAAAATGAACATAGTCGGCATGCAGGGACATATTGTAGCTACCTTGCTGGCTGCCAAGGAGGTTGAAGCCATAGGGAATGCCGCGCAGGTTGGTGACGGTGAGGATGAGTTCAAAGTTGCTGGCCAGGTACGGGCGCGGTGCGGGGCGCGGGTTGATGGAGACGCCGCTGTTGGCGATGTCGCTGAGGATGCTGGAGTCCAGCAGAGAGGTGACGGGGGCGTTGTCATGTGCCAGGTCTTTGCTCTCTAGCAGGTGGCTGATGTCGATGCGTTCTACCCAACTGTCATAGAGTTTGTTTTGGCCTGCCTTGTTGCGGGCATCGTCGGGGCTGGTGATGGGGGGCTGGTCTGAGGCCAGGTAGGCGGTGGCGATGGCGGCAGTCATGGCACCGGCCGAGGCACCGGAAAACACCGACAGTTTGACATCATGGGGAGGCACAGTGGTGTTGCTGTTTTGCTGGTCTTGCTCCTTGGCGGCATACCAGGCATCGAGTGCCTGCACCATGAAATCGACGACGCCGCTGGTATAGGCACCTGCCGAGATAGCGCCGGCGCCCACTAATCCTATTTCATACGTCTGTTCTGACATTGCTGCTCCTGTTTTGATTTTATGCGAGTGAGGCTAGCTTTTTTACCGCCGGTAGTGCTTACTGAGGTGTTGCGAGCAGCTTTATGAACTTACTTGGGCTTACTTGAGCTTGGTTGGTGCTGCCAGGTGATGATGTGGGTTGGTGATGACGTGCATATGAATTTATTAAGTAAGATAACATATTCATAAGTATAAAAAATGCCAAAATAGCATTATTCTGATCATTTGTTCAGTATGCATACTTGGCAAGACAATTTGTGAAACTAGATGACTTGGCAAGGATAGAAGGCGCAGGACATGGTGGCGGGCGCGCAGCGGGGTGAAAATCGCTTATTCGGCGATGGTCGTGGCAAATGCATTCATCGAGTGCTCGCTCGAGGGAGGGCTTAACAATCTGAAGCCGATGAAGCTGCAAAAAAAGATTTTTTATGCCCAGTCCTGGCATTTGGCCCTGAAGAAAGATCCGCTGGTTTGATGATTTTTTTTGCAGCTGGCAATACGGGCCAGTGATCTCTTAGCTCTACCACGAGTTCAAGGAATATTGCGTGCAGCCGATTTCTGCCTATGGCGGTTTTGCACAGAAGGAGGGGCTGGTCTTTCATTCATACATTTTCTTAATTTAGAATTGCTGTAACGCAAGACCTGATCAAGGCATTGTCGCCTGGACGGCATCATTGGCGATACTAGCTCTACCCATAAGCTATTCCGGTGCGCTTATAGTTTGGCCTGTGCTGTTGCCCGTGGCGTCTCTTTGAATTGCGACATCAAACGGCTGGACGGGCTGGCATGCATCGTCAGCAAACCGGTATCGGCTACCGGTTTGGCATCTGCCTCAACATCCACTTGCGCTGCTTGCCTGGGTTGTTGATCTTCCTTGCCATCGAGTTTGATGGCGGTTGCTGACGAGGCCGTGGCTGGCACAGCTGCGGCAGCAGGCGTCGTGGCAGAACCAGTAGCAGCCAGTTTGCTCTCCTCCTGCGGCGCACCCAGGGCTTTGGCGTTTTTTGTATAGATCTCCATCGCCGGGTTCATGGGTTCTGTGCTTCTGCCCAAAATATCCAGCCTGTCAATGGTAAGACGATCCCCAGGTTTTTTTATCCAATACATTTTATGCTGCGATGAATCGTGAATCGCACTCATGGCTGGGTCTGCAGGTATCTCCAGTTTCTTGACCAGATTGTCCCCCAGCGAGCCATTGATAAACTGCGACATCATATTGAAATTGCGATTCGACAAGCCATTTTTTTCGTAAGCGCCGCCAATATCGCAATGCGCCCCGGCCACTGTCACTCTCAAAAAACGGCCATCAGCAGACGTGCCTTCGGGCCAATAATTTGTTCCGGGAAATTGCACCCGTTGCTCATCCTTGGCGCTAAATTGCAAGCCCGACACAACCGACGGCGCAGGTCTTCTGTCACCTAGCCAGGGCACGCCCGTGCCGACGGGGTCAAACAAAGCCAGGGTTTGCGGCATGCTGTCGCCTGAGCGCAGCGGCGGCGCAGTATAAGAGACAATAGGCGGGCCTGATCCATCTAGTGGCGCCTCTACGATTTTGGATTGCAAGTCGCGCACCCCGCGTTCAGCGACGAGACGAGAAAATGTCGCAGCCTCTTCAGCGCCGCGACTAAAACCGATGTTGATGACGCTGATCTTGGCATCCGGGTCGTCCCTTAGCCATTGATTTGCTTGTCTCTCAAAATCTTCATATATCTCCTCAACGCGAGCATGATGCGTCAAGCCAAGCGCGCCATCGGCCGTGCCCATGACGCCACCTTGCGTTCCTGGACCTGCGATGTAACGACCAGCTATATTGCGATTTTCACGACTGATTTCTTCAATTTGCCCCTTCAAAATGCCAATATTCGTCAAGTGCTTAGGGTCATTAATGGCATCATTGCCTGTGCCATCAAAATTTGCAATAAATACCCTGGCATGTGGGTCGTGGGAATCATAAATCGCCGGTACTTTAAATGCATCGACCTGGGCTTGCGCCCTGTTGTAAGTGGCGAGATCGTCGGGCGTTGCCACTTTGACGTCCACGCCATCATTGCCTGCGGTTACAGCCATCATCTGTCCTGTCAAAGAGCCTTACAAGGTTTTTGAATACGCCAGCACACAATTGTCGTGGGCTTCGCGGCGGGTGGCATTTGGGTCTTCAGGGATGATCTGTACGGTAGTAAACATATACACGTTCACGGTGCGATCATTTGCTTCGATAACGATGTCGGGGAGCCCAGAGATCGGGTAGGGTTTATAGATGCGCGACGGGTCTTCGTTGTGGAGAATTTTTCTGTCTTTAAAAATACTGTCGAGGTCTACCGTGTGCTTGAGCAGGCTACCTTCTTTGGAGCGCCATTCCATCTCTGCTGGTCCTGCAAAGGCTGTATAGTATGAACTAAACCCTGGCGCACGCTTTGCATCGTACTCGGTCTTCTCCCCGGCCATTTTACCTATGGCAAGGGCATGCGGTGAATTGGCATAGACCAGACGAAAGTCACCGCCGTTAAAAACCCGGACACTAAGATTATACGAACTGAACTTCAAGAAATCATCATCTGCTGCCATGGCGATATGTCCTATTTGTGTTTGTAAAGTGACTGCCAGAAAAGACGCCGCCAATTGCAGCACTCTTCGTCGGGGGCGGATGTCCAATGTGACTGTCATGATTCTCGCTAGATGAATGCGATGCCATTGCTGTTGTGGTATGGTGACTCCATCAACATGACACAAGCACGCACGAAATTGAAGTAGATATTTTTATGAGACTAATAGTGCTAAATTATAGTCAGATTCAAGTTCGACCTGCAAGCCAATATTTGCGTTCTTCGGACAAAAGCCGGGAAACTGCCACGCAGCCTGCGTGATCTTGATAGTGATCACCCATGGTGGGTAGCACAGACAAGAAGCAATCACACGCTCAAGGCCATTGATTGCAGTAATGCGACGAGCGGCATCATCATTGCCATGCCGCCGCCCCAACCAAGAGGGGAGAAGTGGCAGCAAGAGTGTGAAAGCCTTTCACGAGAGAATACGCGCTCCGCTCGTCTACGACGCCACGACGAGGCAAGCGCAGGTTCAAATCCTGCACACCTGTTCATCACAAAAGTTCGGGCTCAGTTTTTATTTTCCGGCCATCGTTGCCTGGGTTACAGCCATCATCTGTCCTGTCAAAGAGGCTTACAAGGTTTTTGAATACGCCAGCACACAATTTCTATGGGCTTCATGGAGGGTGACATTGGGGTCTTCAGAGATGATCTGTAGGGTAGTAAACATATACACGTTCACGGTGCGGTCATTTGCTTCGATAACGATGGTTGGTCCGCCACCAGAGAACGGGTAGGGTTTATAGATGCGCGCCGGGTCTTCATGGTGGAGCACTTTTCTGTCTTTAAATATGCTGTCGAGGTCTAGCGTGTGCTTGAGCAGGCTACCGTCTTTGGCGCGCCATTCCATCTCTGCCGGGCCTGCGAAGGCTGTATAGCCTGAACTAAAACCTGGCGCTCGCTTTGCATCCGCCTCAGTCTTCTCTCTGGCAATTTCACCTATGGCAAGGGCATGTGGCGAGTTGGCATAGACCAGGCGGAAGTCACTGGCGCTAAAAACCTGGACACTAAGATCATACGAACTGAACTTCAAGAAATCATCATCTGCTGCCATGGCGATATGTCCTATTTGTGTTTGTAAAATAACTGCCAGAAAAGACGCCGCCAATTGCAGCACTCTTCGTCGGGGGCGGATGTCGAATGTGTCTGTCATGATTCTCGCTAGATGAATGCGATGCCATTGCTGTCGTGGTCTGGTGACTCCATCAACTTTACACAAACTCGCATGAAAGTGAAGTTTATCTTTTTTATGATATGCGGATTCGAATTCGACGTGCAAGCCTGCGTTAGCGTTCTTTGGACAAAAAGCGGGGAATCGTACTTCCAGCAAGGAAGTACGCTGCAAAAGCCATAACAACGCTGGTCTGGGGAAATCAAGACGCCAGAATTTACTCTGCGTTTGCCACCTGTACATGCTTGATAGTGGCTACTGCCGGGCTGCGACTATCCCAACCACCACCCAGTGCACGTATCAAACTCACTGCTGACCTGGCGCGCGCACCATCGAGTTGTGCAGCGATGCGCTGTTGCTGCAATACGGTGCGGTCAGCATCGATCACGTTTAGGTAACTGACCGAGCCTTCGCGGTATTGCACATGCGAGAGTTTCGCTGCCCGTTCCGCGGCCTGCACCGCATTGTCTTGCGCCTGAGTCTGGTCACGCAGTATGCGCAAGTCGGCCAGGTTGTCTTCTACCTCCCTGAAGGCATTCAGCACGGTCTGGCGGTAATTGGCCACATCTTCTTCATAGACTGCGCCAGCCCTGTCCACGCTTGCCTGTCGGCGACCACCATCGAACAAGGGCATGGACAACAAAGGCCCAAGCAGGAAAGTGCGGCTGCTCCAGTTCAGCAAGTCACCGAGGCTGGCTGACGCATAACCGGCAGAGCCTGTGATATCCAGCCTGGGGAAGAAGGCTGAGCGTGCCACACCTATGCGTGCATTGGCGGCAGCCATGCTGCGTTCTGCTGCGGCAATATCAGGGCGGCGTTCCAGCAAGTCTGATGGCAAACCAGCCGGGATATTGACCGCAATGCGTGACAAGGGCCTTGGCGAGAACTTGAATTCTGCCGGTGTCTTGCCCAGCAAGACGGCCAGCGCATGTTCTGCCACTGCACGGCTGCGTGCCAGGCCCAGTGATTCTGATTGTGCCGTTGCCAGTTCTGCCTTGGCGCGTGCCAGATCCAGTTCGCTGATATCACCCTCATTAAAACGGGTTTGCACCAGCTTCAGGGTTTTTGAGCGCAACTCTACCGTAGCGGCATATAAAGCCTGTTCTGCATCCAGCTCGCGCAGTAGAAAGTAGGCTTGTGCGACATCGGCTTGCAAGGCCAGTTGCACAGACTGGAACAGGGCTTCATTCTTTTGCGTATCTGCCGTTGCGGCATCTATGCTGGAGGCGACACGACCAAACAGATCCAGCTCATACGATGCGCCTAGCTGGGCATTGTAAGTGGTGCTGGTCGGCATCCTGGCATTGTCAGGCAAACCCTGGGATGCGGGTGCAGCACGCCCACGGTTGGCACCCAGCCCCGCATTAATTTGCGGGAACAGGCCAGCACGCGCATCCTGCCGCAAGGCGCGGGATTGCTTCAGGCGTGCGGCAGCGGCTTTCAGGTTCTGGTTGGCCGCCATGGCCTGCGCTTCCATCTCGTTCAGGCTATCGTCTGCAAAGATTTTCCACCAGTCGCCACGTGCGACTTCTTCTGAAGGCTGGGCTTCTTTCCAGTTACTGTTTGCCTGCACTTCTTTATAGGCAGCGGGTGTTGTCACTTCCGCTTTCTGATAAGTCGGTGCGACTGAGCAGCCAGCCAGCACCAGCAATAACATCAGCAGGGATGAAGCGGACTTCAAGGGTTTGATTGTATTCATCATCATGCTCTCTCAAACTTTAACTACGCTGTGTGCGTGCTCATGATCGTGACCATGGGCAAGGTCGTGTGCAAGAGCGGGCGCTTCATGCACGACAGCAGAATGCAGCTTGCGGCCACCTGCAAGAGTACGCAGCAATACATAAAACACTGGTGTCAGGAACAGGCCAAACAGGGTCACACCCAGCATGCCAAAGAAGACTGCCACCCCCATCGCATGACGCATCTCGGAACCTGGCCCGCTGGAAATCACCAGTGGCACCACACCCATGATGAAGGCGATGGAAGTCATCAGGATAGGACGCAGGCGCAAGCGGCTGGCATCTATCGCGGCCTGCAAAGGCGTGCTGCCCTGCAGTTCAAGCTCTCGCGCAAATTCCACGATCAGGATCGCATTCTTGGCCGATAACCCCACCAGTACCATGAGACCGATCTGGGTGAAGATATTGTTGTCACCACCTGTGAGCCAAACGCCAGTCAAAGCCGCCAGCAAACTCATGGGCACGATCATGATGACAGCCAGTGGCAAGGTCAGGCTTTCATACTGTGCCGCCAATACCAGGAACACCAGCAAGACACTGATAGGGAATACCCAGACACCGGCATTGCCAGCCAAAATCTGTTGGTAAGTCAGGTCCGTCCATTCAAACTTGATACCGGCAGGCAGGGTTTTGGCAGCAATACGCTCTGCCGCAGCCTGCGCCTGGTTGGATGAATAACCGGGGGCAGGGCCACCATTGATATCCGCCGCTGTGTAGCCGTTATAACGCACCACCATTTCAGGGCCAAAGCTTGGTGTGACCTTGACCAGGGAAGACAGTGGCACCATTTCACCGGCGAGATTGCGGGTTTTCAGTTGCAGGATATCTTCAGGTTTGGCACGGTAAGGCGCATCTGCCTGGGCACGTACCTGATACACACGGCCAAAGCGGTTGAAGTCATTTACGTACAAAGAGCCAAGATAGATCTGCATTGTGTCAAACACATCAGTCACAGGCACACCGAGTTGTTTGGCCTTGACGCGGTCAAGGTTGACATCCAGTTGCGGCACATTGATCTGGTAGCTTGAGAACATAGGCCCCAGTTCGGGCGCTGTTTTGGCAGCGGCAATAAAGGCTTGTGCTGCGGCATCCAGTTCGGCATAACCCAGTGCACCCTTGTCTTCTATCTGCATCTTGAAGCCACCGACTGTGCCCAGACCCATGACAGGTGGCGGCGGGAAGACGGCAATGAAACCATCCTTGATCGCTGAATACTTCTGGTTCAGCTTGCCTGCAATCGCATCGGCTGCCAGCTCCTTGCTGCGGCGTTCTTCAAACGGTTTCAGCGTCACAAAAACAATACCGGCGCTGGAGCTATTGGTAAAGCCGTTGATGGACAAACCCGGGAAGGCAACTGCACTCTCCACACCCGGTTCTTTCAAGGCGATGGCCGACATGTCACGGATGACTTTTTCAGTACGGTCCAGCGTCGCACCATTCGGCAATTGTGTGAAGCTGATCAGGTATTGCTTGTCTTGCCCCGGCACAAAGCCGCCCGGCACGATATACGAAACACCCACGGCTGCCGCCAGCAACACCATATACACCACCATGCTGGAAGCCTTGCGGGAAATAACACCGGCCACACCTTTGGAATACTGTTCAGAACCGCGATTGAACATGCGGTTGAAGGCATTGAAGAAGCGACCAAACAGACGGTTCATCACCTTCGTCAGCCAGTCCGGTTTTTCGTCATGGCCTTTCAACAAGATGGCTGCCAGTGCTGGTGACAAGGTCAGCGAGTTGAAAGCAGAAATCACAGTCGATATCGCTATCGTCATCGCAAACTGTTTGTAGAATTGCCCGGTCAAACCGGTCATGAAGGCCAGTGGTACGAATACAGCTACCAGCGTCAAAGCGATAGCGATAATGGGGCCGCTGACTTCACGCATGGCTTTATACGTTGCTTCTTTCGGCGTCAGGCCAGCCGAAATATTTCTTTCCACATTCTCCACCACCACAATCGCATCATCGACCACAATACCGATGGCCAGTACCATGCCGAACAGAGACAAGGCATTGATGGAATACCCAAAACCCAGCATCAACGAAAAAGTACCGACGATGGATACCGGCACGGCCAGCAAGGGGATCAGCGATGCACGCCAGGTTTGCAAAAACACGATGACCACCAGCACCACCAGCGCAATCGCTTCCAGCAACGTCTCGACCACCGCATGGATACTGGAACGTACGAATTGCGTAGGGTCATACACGATCTTGTATTGCACTGAACTTGGGAAGTCTGCCGACAATTCTTTCATCGCCGCGCGTACCTGGTCAGACACGTCCAGCGCATTGGCACCAGGTGCCTGGAAGATAGGTATCGCGACGGCTGGTTTATTGTCGAGCAAAGAACGCAAGCCATATTCAGAGGCATCCAGTTCTATGCGCGCCACGTCCGCTAGGCGGGTGACTGCCCCATCGGCAGAAGTCTTGAGTATGATCTCGGCAAATTCTGCTTCCGATTTCAAACGGCCTTGCGCATTCACATTGAATTGCAAAGGCGTGCCAGGCACGTTAGGCGATGCACCGATGACACCAGCCGCAACCTGCACATTTTGCTCGCGGATAGCATTCACCACGTCAGATGCGGTCATGCCACGCTGTGCCACTTTTTGCGGGTCCATCCATACACGCATGGCGTAATTGCCAGAGCCAAACAAGCCCACTTCACCCACACCCTTGATACGCGCCAGACGGTCTTTGACATTCAGCACAGCATAGTTGCGCAGATAAGTCATGTCATAGCGGTCATCCGGTGAAATCAAATGCACGACCATGGTCAGCGCAGGCGAACTCTTGATCGTCGTCACACCCAGGCGTTGCACGTCGGCCGGCAGGCGTGGCAAGGCTTGCGAGACACGGTTTTGCACCAGTTGCTGTGCCTTGTCAGGATCGACACCAAGCTTGAAGTTGACCGTCACAGTCAGGTTGCCGTCACTATTTGCCTGTGACTGCATGTACAACATGTTTTCCACACCGTTGATGGATTCTTCGAGTGGGGAAGCCACGGTTTCTGCAATCACCTTGGGGTTGGCACCGGGGTACTGCGCCCGCACCACGACAGAAGGCGGCACCACCTCGGGATATTCCGAGATAGGCAACTGGAACATGGCCAGCGCACCGGCCAGCAAGATAATTACCGACAGCACCCCTGCAAAGATGGGGCGGTCGATAAAGAATTTTGAGATATTCATGATATTTTTCTATCTGCGTTTATAGTTGTGTACGCGATGATCAGGACTTGTTGGCAGCAGTTTTTTCTGCAGCAGCACTGGTATCAGGCGTTGCCGGGACAGCAGATGCGGGATTGGCTTTACTCATCGCCACCACATTCGGCGTGATGGTGTCACCAGGGCGTGTACGTTGCAGGCCATTGACTACGATGCGTTCACCAGCTTTGAGGCCAGATTCCACGATCAGCAAATCTTCCTGTCGATTACCCAAGCGCACTTCGCGATAAGCCGTGTGGTTGTCTTTGTCGACCGCCAGCACGAATCGTTTGCTCTGGTCTGTGCCTACGGCTTTTTCATCGATCATCAATGCCGCATGTGGCGCTCCACCACCCAGGCGTACACGGGCATACAGGCCGGGCAGCAGCAAGCCATCCTGGTTTTCAAACACGGCGCGTACGCGTATGGTTCCTGAAGAAGTGTCAACGCGATTGTCTATGGAAACCACCTTGCCCTGGCGCGAATAACCTTCTTCATTCGCCAGGCCCAGGAAGACTGGCACCTGGCTATTCTTGGCCTGCGCAGGGTTCACGTATTTCAAGAAACTTTGCTCATCCACGTCAAAGGATGCATACACTTGCGAGACTGATACCAGCGTACTCAAAGCTGGCGAGCTGGCACCAACTGCAATGACATTGCCAACGGTGACTTCGGCACGCGAGATGCGGCCAGCAACCGGTGCGGTGATCTGGGTATATTCAAGATTGAGTTTGGCTGTCTTCAATGCCGCCTGCGCTGCCAGTACATTGGCTGCTGCTTCACGCGAGGCATTTTGTTTTTCTTCAAAATCCCGGCGGGCGATGGCGTTTTCACCGAGCAGTCTTTCGCCACGGGCAAGGTCAGAACCTGTGTAGGCAGCGCGTGCCTCGGCAGCAGCCAGTTGCGCCTGGAAGCGTGCCACTTCAGCAGCATACGGGCGCGGGTCTATGGTGAACAGTAAATCACCTTTCTTGACCAGGCTGCCGTCCTTGAAATGCACGGCAGTCAGCGTGCCGCTTACCAGCGGACGTATCTCGACGCGGTCTACCGCTTCTAGCTTGCCTGAATAATTTTGCCAATCGACGATATTGCGGCTGACGACTTCGGCGACATCGACTGTGGTTGGCGGTGGAGCAGCTTTGGGGGCGGCATCGCTGGCTTCAACATTGATGGCACCTATGGTGCCTGCGGCAGCGATCAACAGGACAATGGCAGCGCTGATGGCGATGGATTTGCGGCTTGGTGCAGTGGACGTAGTGGATTCAGACATGATATTCCTCGTGGATGTTGGATATAAATTACTGAGTTCTTGAGAATTTTTTGTTTCGTCAGACATATTATTTTTCCTGCAGGGATACGAAAGCAGATGTAGTCAATTCCATAGGTAAGGCCAGACGGCGGCGCAAAAAATCTGCCACTTCCACCAGCACAGGTTGATGTTCCGGCAATGAGGCATGCTTGATCCCGGCAAAGCGGGCAACTTGCACAGGCACGCCTACCATGATCAGGGCAGCCGCATATTTTTCTGCCTCCACATGCAAGACATCATGTTCGGCAGTGGCGATAAAGGCAGGGGACAAACCACCCAGGCGGCTTGATTCCAGCGGTGCGGCATAGGGGTGCAGGCGTTGCAATGAGCGCGGCAGGTATTGGCCATAGCAATGCGCACATTCTTGCGGGGTCAGGTCGGATTCCAGTTTCTTGGCGTCACCCAGACGTGTCATGCTGGGGTCCAGCATCGGGCCTATCAGTGCCTGCGCCAGTATCGGCGGGGCATTGCGGTCACGTGCGATCAGCGTCAGGCAAGTCGCCAGGTTGCCACCTGCATCGTCGCCCGCTACTGCCAGTCGGCTGGCGTCGGCCCTGATGCTGGCGGCATTCTTGATAGCCCACAGCATGGCGGTATACGCATCTTCCGGCGCGGCAGGAAAGGGCTTGGCCGGAGCCAGTGAATAGCCCACGGACAAGACGATGACATTGCTGTTCCGCGCAATGAAGCGCGCTGGCACATCGGCATCATTCAAGGAACCGCTGATGAAACCACCACCGTGGAAATACAGCACCACAGGCAAAACTGCATTGCCCTGAGGGCGATACAGGCGCACAGGAATGACCCCAAGCTGGCCAGGGATAAGGAAATTGTCTATCTGCAAAGATGGCTCAGCCGTCTTTGTGGTCTTTTTTCTTTTCTTGACGGTGTTGCTGGGGTTGCCAGAAATATCGGGAATTGTTGCTGTTTCGTCCATCATATTGTCGCCAATCGCGCCAGAGCTTAGTGAATGGACCGAATAGTAGGCACTATGCACTTCTGGATAAACACCTATAATCGAACATGACTATTCCGTCAGGTCGACTAATCAAGCGTCAGATTAGGTTTATACTTCGTTCAGACGAATAGTCCTTGACTATGCCAACCAGTTATTCAGGAGTACCGCGATGGACCGTTTCCAGGCAATGCAAGTCTTTACCCGCGTGGTGGACAGCAATAGTTTTACCCGCGCCGCCGACAATCTAGGCTTGCCGCGTACCACGGTCACGACCATCATCCAGAATCTGGAAAGCCTGCTGCAGGTGCGCCTGCTGAACCGCACCACCCGCCGCCTGAGCCTGACGCCAGACGGCGCGGCCTACTATGAACGCTGCGTGCGCATACTGGCTGACGTGGACGAGACTGAATCCTCATTCCAGAACGTCGCGCGCGGCCCCAAGGGGCAATTGCGCATCGATGTGCCTACCTCGATAGGCAGGCTCATCCTGTTGCCGCAGGTCTGTGAGTTTTATTCGCGCTACCCTGACATCAAGCTGGTCATGGGCATGGGTGATCGCATGGTCGACATGGTGCAGGAAGCGGTTGATTGCGTGATACGGGTAGGCGAGTTGCAGGATTCCAGCATGGTGGCCCGCCGCATAGGCACCTTCCAGAGCATCACCTGCGCAGCTCCAGATTATCTCGACACCCATGGCGAACCACAAACCCTGGAAGACTTGCAGCATCACCAGGCTGTACATTATTTTTCCAGCCGCACTGGCCGTAACCGGGACTGGGATTTCATCGTCGATGGCAAGAACATAGCCCTCACCGTGAATGGCAAAATCTCCGTGAATGACTCGGAAGCCTATCTGGCTTGTGCGCTCAAGGGCTTTGGCCTGATACAGGCACCGCGCTTCATGCTGATGCCACATCTGCAGTCGGGTGCCTTGCGCGAAGTCTTATCGCAATGGGCACCGGCCCCCATGCCCATCTCGGTGGTGTATCTGGCCAATCGCCATCTGTCACCCAAGGTGCGCGCCTTTGTTGACTGGGTGGCCGATCTGTTCCCGCGTTGCCCGCTGTTCAGCGGCCGCGATGCCGAGTTCCTGAATGGCATGACCGAATGTAGCTTCGCTGGCAAACCAGAACAAGGCACCATGGGCAACACCCTGCGCGCCGTGCTGGAGCATCAGAATGTGGCGGAGACGGCGTATTGAGGTGTTTAATTGCGTATTTTCAAAAGACCAAACTTCTCACCACAGAGACACAGAGGGAACTCTGAGATTTTAAAGGGGGAAGCGACGTACTCGAATACTATGCTCTCTCAAAAATCTCTCTCTGTGCTGACTCTGTGTCTCTGTGCCTCTGTGATGAGTGGCCTTGAAGCTAGCAGGTTGGGCCCGGTTCAACCTGCGGCCTGGAAAAAAAGCTCAACGCTGCAATTCCTGATCCCACTTCATGATCCATTCCTCAGGATCAGGCTGGCCATATACTGACAGGCGTTTTTTTGCCATGCGTGCCCAGCGTGCCAGCCATGACATCCCATATTGAGCGCTAGGCCCGGCTGGCAGTTGATAGGCCGGGTCTTGCAATGCCTCTTCCAGGGTAATGAACTGATAGCCGCGCTGTTCAAGCTTGCTCAGCATCTTGTCCAGCATGTCGGCATTCAATAGCGAAGCATGGATGTTGAGGATGTGGGAAACCTGCCGCCCAAACATTTCATCACTCATGGTTTCGAAAGTGTTGACGGCGCGGTCAAGATTGGCCAGATAATCTTTGCGCAGGCGCTCGGCATCCTCCTTGCGGTTTTTCAGAACGGCATCCTCGTACACGCGGGCATAGGTGAAGTCATCATGCTCTATCGTGAAAGGCGCGATCTTGTAGTCATGCTGTTGCAGGAAGTCTTCAAACTGCTTTTGCACTTCAGCGTTATCGCCAGTCTGGTTGTGTGGGTAGCGGTAATAGCGCGGCACTTGTTTGCGTTCCTGCAGCAGCCAGCGTGTGAAGGTGTCACCACGCAAGACGGCTTCCTGATACTTTGCCAGGCTGCTGCCATGAAAACCCAGATGACCAAAATTATGATTGCCCAATTCCATGCCCGCATCCAGCCATGACTCCAGCAAGGCCAGACGTGCATCGACCTCGCCCTTGACCAGCAGCCGGTCTTCATTGACAAAGCCCAGGGCCTTGACTTTGTGGGCCTGCAAAGTCGCCAGTATCGCCTTGGTCGCACGTTGTTCATCGGCGAGTTTCAAGCGCCGGGTCTCGAATGGCAAGTCGTCGATGGTGATAGCAATACGGCGCACGGCAACTGACGGGGATTTTGCATCTGGAGTGGCTTGCGCCTTTACAGTAATTGGAGCGACGGCACAGACAAATGCGACACATGCCAGCAGATGTTTGCTGCTGCAGGACAGTTTTTTATAAACAAAATTCATTGAATACCATTATCGTTGTAACGTCTCTGACAAGCCCGGCTTGAACTTGCCCTCAGCGAAAAAGAAAAAATCAAATCAAAAAATGACACTATTGAATTGATATATGAGTATTAAGGATTTCCTGAAAAAGTGATGGAAAAAACACAGGCACATATGTTGTATTTTAAATAATCTAAGTGGTATTTATATTAATATAAGATATTTTTATGATAATCTCCCTCTCGTCAGCGATTTTCTAGGCATCCTTGTAGCGTTCGTCGCTTTCATCCTGTTTTTGATCGACAGCTTTCACTTAAATAATCTTCGCCAAGCTTACGTTTGTTTCGGCTTGCACGAATACTATCCTGGGATTGCATCACATGAAAATTCTGCGTTTGATCGGTATTGGATCGCCTCTGCTGGCGACTCTATGCTTTGCGCCACAAGTTGCGCATACCTGTTTTGAAGATCTCTGTTCCTCCATAGAAGACTGCAAGTTCGTCACCCCTAGCATGGTTTGATGAGGGCGAGCAGCCTGGCGGCTGTTCTCTACTCCACCCGGTTTTTCAGTGGAACATTCATGTGGTGGATAAAACCACCTTGCGCAGCAAAAAATGTAAAGTTGTACTTTTAGTAAAAATATCCATAAATTACGACCGTCAGCGACCGTCAAGCTGAGAAGAAGGAGTACTGTGATGCCAGGTTCAAGTTTAGGTGGGAATGTGTTGTCTGGGCAGTTCTCAGCTTCGGCGGGGGATATGGCTAGTGTGGCCGGAAGTGGCCGGCTTGATGCGGGTCTATCAGCTGAGTTCAACCGTGGAGTAGAGTTGAGTGCGCAAATCAATGCGCAAGTCGGCTTGAGTGCGGAGTTTAGTCATTTTATCAGTGCGGGAGTCACGGGCGAGGCACATGCTTCTGCGAGCATTCAGGCTCAAATCCAGGCACCCATGAATCTTTTTGATGAAGCTGGTTTGTTCGTGCGTTTAAAGGCGGCAGCCGAGGTGGGTGCAGGAGTTCAGTTAGCGATTGGCTTGAGCGCCAGAGAATTTCTCGAGCAGGCCGCAAATATCCCCGGCATGGGTTCGCTGCCATTGAGGTTGGTCAAGGTGCTGCTGGATGAAGTGGTTGTGCAAGGTGGTGTGCATGCCCAGGTAGCGGTTTCTGCAATGGCTTATGCCAATACGGTGGTGGGATTTCAGCTGGTCGAAACCAGTAAAGGTGGAGTCGTTCAGAAGCCCGGATTCTACGTCGGTGCCGAGGCGGGAGCTGGCCTTGAAGCGGGCGCAGGATTTCGCGTCTTTGCTCAAGCCAGCTTGTCAGACCCAAGGCGTATGGTTAGACGATCAATTGACTTGCTGGCAGATGAGGCATTGAGTCAGTTAGCTGACATGGTGCGAGCGCAATCACCTGCCGTCGCGGTGTCTATTGATGCTGCACGCAGCCCACTGAAAATGGCATTACGGCTCTGCTATGAGCTGGGGGATTTGAGCGCGCAGCGGATAAAAACCGGTCAGACAGGTTTTACCACCAACGACTCTGGCCAAATGGCCTTGCGGACTTTGCAGATCATCATTGATGAGGCGCAGCGATATATTTGCAGTCAAGTATGTGAGGCCGCAGTCACGCTCCTCAGTCAACAAATAAGCGCGATCGGTGTGTCGGCAACAACATGGCAATCTGCTCGAGTGCAGCGTGAAGCTTTCGCCGCTCAATTGCGGGCAATACCGGACGAGCCCTTTGAGGCGACTACAATCAATCGCGCCTATTGGTCAGACCTGGTTAACAAAGGTGCCAGTTTGCTCGCTGCGCTGCTGAACACGCAGCAGCGCCAGTCAATCGCCGAACCGATCGCCATGCTGTGGGCGGGATCGCAATTACTTTTCGCGGTGATGGAACGCATAGCGCCCGCCAGTGCGAGCGCCACGTTTCTGGGGCGCAGTGTCAGCACACCTGCGCCCTCATTCTCAGGGTCGAATTTGCAGCAACCGCCGACGCTTATTCGTCAGCATATTCTGACGGCACTCAACAAGCCCGTCACTCAAACCTTAGTCCACGCGGACTTAGTCGCCTACCTGACTAGGGCGTCTGGGCTAACAAATCTGCGTCAGCGTCAGGCGGGCCTGAATCAATTCCTGTCAATTTTCGAGTCGGTTATGCCATCAAACCTGCTCGTCAATTCGGCTGCTGAATTGTTTTTGAAGGGCGAGGCGGCGTTTGTCCCTAACGGCGGTACGTTTAATCCAGAGCGTGCTTTGCTTCCTTTGACCAATGCCTTGCGTGCATTTGTGGACAATCAAATTAATGCTGTTATCACGCCTGCGGTGCGCAACTTGGGCCGTAACAATGATGATGTCGTGGTTTACTGGCGCGAAGTTTGCGTTCCATCACTTAACGCTGCGACGCAGATGGTGTTTGCTCAGGTGGAGAGCTGGAGTCGTCAGCAGTTTTCTGAGAAGGCGTTTCAAGAGGCGCTGTCTTCTGTTCTGCTGACATTTCTCGGTCGTAATTTAGTTGTCTTTGCCGATGTGATTACCCATTCCGCCCGCTCACAGATGCGAAGAATGTTAAACCAGGCGGCGGACAATGTAGGTGCGCCGAACGGGCTGGCGAATACCTTGCGCCCAGTTACTGGTGGCTCAGCCGACGAGCTTGCAGACCTGCTCGAAGAAGTGCTGCGAATCGGCGGTGAAGTCTTTGGCCCGCTGCCGCCAGAGCAGCGCCAACGCATGCGCAGTCTCATGTTTCGGGCGATACAACCCATCTCGCTTGAAAACCCTGGCACATTGATACAAAACTTAAGCAATCCCGCCATGGTGCCTGATCCACAGCTCTTGGCAGAGTTGGGTTTGGCAATGGGGAGCTTGATGGTTGAGCAATTTCTGGATTTCGTCGGACGAGTGCTCGCACGTGTAGCTCAAATGATACTCGATGCTCTCAGCGACGCTGTTGAGGCGCTAACGGAAGCCGTGCAGCAATGGTTAACTGATATTGGTAATGCCTTGGAAGATGCGCGCGAGCGTGTCCAGGCCATCGCGCGCGAGCTGCGCGAGGCATTGGATGCGATGCAAGACCATGTGCAAGATGAAGCAGAAGCGTTTACAGCGCTTATCACACAATTTAGTCGTCGCAAAACGCGCATGGCTCTTTTGGATGGCATCAGCAATCATGTCTATGACCAGGTCGCCAGCGCGCTACATTCGATACCAGGATACGATTGGCTGCCCTCTTGGATGCGTAAAAGCGTCCGGCAAACTCTGCGCGGTGTTATTGAAAATCTCATCGAATCCGAAGTCATGGATGATTTGCTGGAGACCTTGCGTACCGACCAGGCAGAAGCCAATCGCTTGTTGCGCGATGTGCGAGCACTGCGAGGCCGTAGTGGGTACACCAGAAAACTTTTGGACCTCATGCTCGATTGGGCCATTGGACGGCTGCAAGAGCGGTTGCGCGATGGCTTTGTCATCAACATAAGATTCACAGTCTTCGATAATGATTTTAACCTTGGCGAGATAGCGCTTGGGGTGAGTGATTTACTCCTGGGTGTCTTGCGCGCCTTGCTTGAGGGTGTTGCGGATATAGTAGATGCCGTTGGAGAACTGTCTGATAAGGCGCTCGCGGCTCTTGCTGCAGAGAATTTGCTGGAGAGCAAGCAAGCCGAAGTGCGTGTCGTCGAGGAAACGGAGGCACGATTAACTGCGCTGCATTCAGAGTCCCGCCCTCAATCGCGTCGCATCGAGATCATGGAGCCTGCCAATGGCGCATTCTGCGGCGACACGCCTGATTTTGAAATTCACCTTTACGGAGTCCCACTCTCCTTCATCAAGGAAGATGAAGGTGGCCGCGAACGTGTGGCACTTTTCTTGAACGGGCAAGAGCTAGAGCTGAACCAATTCAGTATTCGGGAATTTGCCGCCACATCGACTGAATCGGTTCGATCAACTACCCCCCTCGATATCAATGCAATAGGGCGCTCGGTAAAATCGAAAGTGCCTTTCACATCGGCACAAAATTTTTCGGCAACTGTGCTTAATCAGTCCTTACTGAAAGCCCAGCGTGAAAAAACCGCATCTAAAACGATCAGCCGCACAATTACCGGCGGGATGCTCAAGCGGCCTGCGCTAGCGAATGTCGATCTCGCCAGTGGCGGATTAGGGCGCCTGCGCCGTGTCGATCTTGGTGCCATTCGTAACCAGAATGATGCCGAAGCGGGTATAGTGCTGACGCGCAGGGTCAAGTCAACAGAGCTGCAGCAGGGGATCAATACCTTGGTCGTGGTTGTGGCCGATGGGCACGGAGTGGCATTACGCTCAACCGCTAGCTTCTTGAGTCCGCCGCAAACCAAGGCACCGGTGACTCCATCCAATCCCAGAGATCCTAGTCGCCCCTCCAAGTTGCCTGCTTCAAGCATTGAAGACTTGCGCGCCTGGCTGCCCAATGCCGAACATATCAAGCGTGCTGTTTCAAAAGGCCGTGACATTAACGCTGCAAAACCACGCGTCGTGCCACGCATTCCCACAGTATCCACCGCCCCTATGGGGTGGTCGGCAGCGCCACCATTCGCACTATTTCCACTTAAGCAGGGCGCACTTGTGCGTGGCCGAATAATAGCGGCAGATGCAAAAGTGTTGACGCTTGCACTAGGGCCGGGCGTCATTGGCAAATTGCCGGTCCAGAATCCATCTCCTGATCAAACCGCCGTCCCCACCAAAACCGGGCAGATACTTTATGTTGAGGTTGTGAAAATATCGAAAGCAGAGCCAATTAGCCTCAAGCTCGCTGCTGACAAGCCCCGCTCACTGGTGGTGGCGAGACCACTATCACCCTTGAAATGGATGGCGCCTCTACCAAGGCGAGGCCAAAGACTGTGAGACAGTGCGATAACAAGCTGCAAATTAATTGAGCGCAAGTAATACCACTCTCGGAGAGGAGATATTGATGAATAACTTAACGAATGCTTTTCACACGGTCGCCGCTTTTTTTTCCGGGCAAGCACCGGGTAGCACTGACATGCCTTTTACATTTGAAGCTGAGTCTTATGGCGACGGAGTCTTAGTAGATTATTCAACCTATGTTGTACCTGGGTTGCGCCGGGATGTTTTGGATTTTGCGCCAACTGATGCGGTTTCATCATTTGTGCGAACATCAGCAGGTGTTAGTTGGCAGGATGATCCTATTGGTGGCGGCTTCGGCGAAACCAGATTGTCGCTATTGTGTGGTTATGGAACCGGTGTGCGTGTCGTTCCAGATGAAGAAATAGATGCATTGATTGCCTCGGGAAATATTCATCAACTTTTGCTTGATCCTCCGCACTATCACCTCCGCAGAGCGCTAAAGGATAGATATGTTTTTCGAGTTTCCCAATCTGCGATCACGCAACATAATTTTAGGTTCGAGGCGATTAACGAACCAAACTTAAAGAATACTGAGGTTGGTCTTGCGACCTCTGGTGGTCAATACTGGTCGATAAATCCAAATCTCCCAAAGTTGTGGATCGCAACCATAGCGGAACCGGATTTTATCAAAGAAACAATTCAGCATGAGTTACTACATTACGTTTTCGATAAAAGCGCTAACATATTGGGCAATGTTATTGTTGAAGCACCGACGCTTGACAGTGAATTGATTGCCGAAGACCACTTTGTCATTGAACAAGTTATGGAAAAACTTAAGGTGCAGACTCTTTGTAAAAAAGGGTTAATAGGACATCTCAGTAGGCCTATGTGGTCGGCGAATATTTATAGGTTTACGGTAAATTTTGATGTTCCATTTTTAATGCAAATTGAGAAGCACGATAGGCTGGGAGAGTTTGTACCTACATTAAAATTCAGTCTCAAATCCATAGGCGGCTTACGTCTTGATGCACTTCAAACTGCACGTAGTACGGCATGGAATAACGACGACCATAGTGGCGTCATGTCCGTTCTTGATGATCCTGACTTCGCCAGTGCAGCAGTCGCCGCACAGTTAATTCCTCTTCTGCCACAACCAGGATTGCCCGAATTGGAATCCATCCCCCTGCTGTTCACGCCAGAGATGTACCAAGACATGGCATTTCTTAATGCTCAGCGCTACGCGATGTATGTGCATGGTATTTACGAACTGAGTCTCGTTTCGAAGAGGGAAGGCAAACCCATGACAATCTTGTTTAAAGATGCCGACAAAAGCGGGGGCGCTATGTTACGTAACTTTGGATGGGCCGCTCGAATGGATGCTTTTTTTGTGGAATTTTTTGAGGCCTTAATTACTGATCCCATGGAAGGCGTGCTCGCAATTGAGCGGCGACTGCGCAAGCCTTAGTATTAATGGCAAAGCCTGCGTAAGGTCTTTCATGACGACATTTTTACTTTGCTTCTGATCGCTGATCCTGCCCGATACCTCATCTGCCAGCCATCAGCTCACGCTAATCCCTTGTGCCAATCTTATCGCAGGACATCCAAATCGCTCCAGTCCCAAAGGGCGGGGCGACTTCCATGTGATCCCTGAGATCTCATTAACGCTATCGCATTTACTGAAAAAGCGATAGGAAAAAACACTGTTAAAATTGTTGTATTTTGAATAATTAATGTGGTGATTGCATTAATTAAAGATGTTTTTATGTTAATCTCAATTTTGTCAGCGATTTTCCAGGCATCCTTGTAGCGTTCGTCGCTTTCATCCTGTTGTTGATCGACAGCCTTCACTTTAACAATCTTCGTCAGCCTGACGTTTTTATCAGCTTGTGCGAATACTATCCTGGGATTACATCACATGAAAATTCAGCGTTTGATCGGTAGTGGGTCGTCCCTGCTGGCGGCTCTATTCTTTGCGCCGCAAGTCGCGCATGCTTATTTTGAAGATATCTGTGTCTCCAAGAAAGACCGCAAGATCGTGGCCTGCGTGGAGCCGCGTGCGGCGTGTGCAAAGACGCCGTCTGCAGGTAAAGCTTGTCCGGCGCAGCTTGCGCAGGCGGTGAAGCAAATTGCCGCGCCTGTTCCCGCCAGAAGCATGATCCATTCAGATGCCACTTACTTTTTGGCGCAGGCACTGGGCTATAGGGCCGATGTGGCGTATTGGATTGTTGCTTACAATGAAGTGGCAGACTACACGCAATATGCACCCATTGATCAGTGCGGCGTGCAAGCGTCTGCCAGCAACTCTGGCCAGTCTTATATCACGGCCAAATTTAATGGTTTTCAGCGCACCAATGCCACAACCGATGGCCCGCTGTATCACTACGTGCTGCCGTTTTCTCCTAACGGTGCAGGCACGGACGTGCATGGTGCCAGTGGTATCCAGGCCGTGTACCCGTTTCACTTCCCTGTACCCGGCTATCCGCTCGTGATTGACGATGTTTATGAGGGTTCGCTCTCCAATATGCGGCAATGGGCCATGCAGCCAGATGAAGAACCTGGCTTGCTGTGCGCGGCAGGTTTGACAGTGCCCAATGGCGCTTCCAATTTCAGTGGCCCGGCGTGCAGGACCGGCGTCACTGTGCAGGGAAATGTGCCGGTGATTACGCGCTCCCAGAAGGGTGTTCAGGTCAGCTTCAATTCGGGAGATAAAATTCTCGACAACAGCAGTGGCGACGTCAGCTACCGCGAACTTGGCTCCTGGTTGAAGGACAAGTCACGCACCACCGGTGTCTTGTGGAAAGACCCAGCCTTGCCGCCGGTTCCGGTGCAGCTTGCCCGCATCGGTTTGTACATACATAGCATGCAGGACACGGCTTCGCATTCGACTTACTGCGGTGACGATGCGCCTTCTCCTCCTGGCGGCACCGATGTCGGCAGCTATATGAAACTCGACGGCAATAAGTTGCAACTCATCTTTGGTGCGACCTGTGCTACGGCGCCGCACATCGCCGGGCATACAGAAGAAACCGCGACTGGCGATTCTCCCTTGCCCCTGCGCAATTACACAGCACTCAATATGACCTTGAACGAGCTGATTATTTTTGGCAATACGGTGGCCAAGGCCAAGGGATGGATCGTCAACCCTGAACTGCTGCCGCCTGATGTTGTTGGCGGTAAAAACGCAATGGGGCAAAGTGCCGCTGATCTGCAGGCCAGGCTGGTCGGTACCATCACCCAGGGTAAGAAATGGACACGCGGCGAAGTCTACCAGTCCAGCCTGGTGACATTACCACTGCAGCAGCTTTCCACTTTGAACCGGCTGCATGCGATGAACGCCGCCCTGGCGTCGTACTCTGACTACGTGCAAAAGCAATACACGGCACCTGGCCGCTTTACGCCATTCGAGCTGATGCCTGGCAATGCGAAAAACCCGCAAGATACCAGCGCCTGTTTTAAATAGGATAGGGCTTGAAAAAAATTGCCCCAACAAGGCTATCGCTGTAGGGAACCCTCTCTTGCCAGAGAGGGTTTCAAGCTTGGCAAACACGAGCTAGTCTGAAAACACTGACTACGCTTCCAAGATAGAGAACGTGTTTAGCTTCAGTCCCCAGCATTCCACCCCTGACAGGAGTCATCATGAGCAATGCAGCATCAACACCGGACGCCAGCCAGTTCAGCCTGCTATTGCCGCAACTCAGTCTGCCTGACGCAGACAATGCCGAAGAAGAGTATGCGTATTCGCTGGGCATTCAAGCCTACATCTATGGTTTCCCCTGGATTTACAATGCGCAATTGCGCTGGTTGTGGGTCAGCGAAGCAGGCAAGCATTTTTCAGAAAAGCATGGGCTGCCTGACCTGTATGCGCCTATCAATACCTTTCATCACGCTGCCGTACTGGCTACTCCGGCAGCACAAACGGGTGGTGCACCCAATACCGATACGCTGTACTCCACTGCCTGGCTCGACATCGCAGAAGACCCCATCATTATCTCGGTTCCAGCAGTCACCGACCGGTATTTCGTGATCGAAATGGTGTGCATGGATGCCGACAACTTTGCCTATGTGGGAACGTATGCCACAGGTACAGAAGCAGGCAACTACCTGATCGCACCACACCACTGGAACGGCACGGTGCCAGATGGCGTGGCGGATATCTTGCCGCGCTCGCGCACTGATACCGTATTCCTGCTGGGACGCACCGGAGTCAACAACAGCAGCACGGCCGAAGTTCAAGCCGCCAATGAGGTCCAGCAGCAATACCTCTTAACGCCGCTGGCCGACTGGCCCAATGCGCCTACGCCGTATAAAAAACCGGTGATGATACCCTGGGGTGTGGACTACAACCATACCGCAGGAGCATGGCACACCATGAACGAAGCCATGACACAAAACCCGCCCGGTTTGCCACCGGGGATCAATCAGCAGCAATTGCTAAACCTCTTTGCCACGATCAACATCGGCCCGAACCAGCATGTAGAGCAGCAATCCGAAGCTGCCCGCATCGGTCTTCAGCGGGCGGCGAAAGATGGGCTGGACTTGCTGAAAAAATTCAGCAAATCTCGCGGGAAAACGGTGAATAACTGGACGTATCCACCACAAGACGTGGGCCGCGCCGGGCAGCACAGCGACTTTATCACCCGCGCAGCGGTGCAATCCCTGTCGGGCATCTGCGCCAATGACCCGGACGAAGCGGTGTATATCAACACCAGCATCGACAGCAAGGGCAATGAATTGAATGGTTCCAATTGCTATCGCATGACTTTTTCTGCTGGCAATTTCCCGCCCTTCTACGCTGACATGCACGGCTTCTGGTCGGTCACCTTGTATAACTCGACTTACAATCTCTGCCCCGGCTCCAGCAATTATTCCATCAATGGCTACTACCCGGAATTTTCAACCACCGATGCCGAGGGCGGCATCACCATCGTCATCCAAAGCGACAAGCCCGACACCTTACCTGCCGGAAGTTACTGGTTACAGTCCCCCAGCGACGAAAGTTTCTTTTTGATTTTAAGAGTCTACGTTCCCGGTCCCACTGTCAGCTTCACGCAAACCTATAGCCCACCAGCGATTATTGTTGAAAGTTGATTGCACCAAGTAGAAGAGCGACACTGCCGCTATAAAGGCCCCGTTGATGAGCACAGAAGCGAAATCCGGGGCCATGTCTTTCATGCATACATTTCCTTGGCTTGGAGATGTCGCGATGTCTTGATGTTTTGCCAGCCTTCGTGATTGCTACGCATCCACCACCAATCCCGTGCTATGGTATTGATTTTAGAACTCATTAGCATGAAAACACTGACTGGTATCGTTCTGGCGAATAGGAAGGCCTTAGGATGAACAATACGTTTAAAGTCGGGTTCAGATCGTCACCGAAAATCATGCTTGAGCAAATATTTGAATGTGCGCATAGAAAATCAATGAATTAGAAAGTTGCTTAAGCGACCTTTCCCCTTCGTTGCATCAGTCTTGCCGGGCATGCAGAATGCCTAGATGTAAAGTAAAACGGCTGCTGAACATGTATCTGTTCAACAGCCGCTTTGAAACGCAAGACTAGTTACAAGAGCTTTACAGCGACTTCAAGAAAGCCAGCACCGCATCACGATCAGCCTTGGATAGGTTCTCGAAACGCTGGCGGGATTTGTCTGCTTCGCCGCCGTGCCAGAGTATGGCTTCGGTCAGGTTACGGGCGCGGCCGTCGTGCAGGTAGCCGACCTTGCTGTTATTGCCCATGACCTTGTCGGTATAGCCTATGCCCCAGAGCGGCGCGGTACGCCACATATTGCCCAGTGCCTGGCCTTCTACCAGCTTGTCGGCCAGGCCAGCGCCCATGTCATGCAGGAGCATGTCTGTGTATGGCCTGATGGTCTGGTTGCGCAGTTCTGCCAGCAAATGGCCGTTGCCAGTTTTCATTTCCACCGTGTGGCATGCAGAGCAGCGCATGGCCTGGAACACCTTGGCACCGGCACTGACTTGCTGCGGATTGACGACATGCTCATCCATAGGTGCCACACCTTTGGGGAAGCCGCTGGCAATGCTGCGCTGGGCAGGCACGGCGACCAGACCAAGGTAGCGGGTGATGGATTGCAGGTCAGCTTCAGTGATACCTTTTTGCGCAGGTGCGGCAGCACAGCTTGCCGGGTCTGTTGTACAACTGCGGTTAGGGTAGCTTGGTGACGTGACAGCCATGTCCTGCAAGAGTGCGGCAGCAGTCTGGTGTCGCAGAGTGGCCTTGGATGCTTTCCAGCCAAAGCGGCCTACGCGCACTGCACCGGTTTCTGGTTCATACACATAGTTGGCGATGCCCATGACACCATCGGCATCTGGCGATGTGCGGGCACGCGCCAGGATGTCGGCTTCAGGTATGGCTTCGAGCAAGCCCATGCCTATCATCGGCTGGGCAGCGCGCAGAGAATACACTGCGGGTACGGCCCCCTCAAATGCCAGCGTGGGTTTGCGCAGTTCTACGCTGCTGCCATCGGCCAGTTTGGTGGTGCGGGTTTCAAAGCCAGCGACGTTGACATTGGTGCCCCAGTTTTGCGGCATGCCGCTGCTTGAGAAAGCATTCATCTGCACCACGGTGCCATATTGCGGATGCGGCAATTGCTGGCCCGCTGCATTGGTGGCTGCTACGCGCACCGACATGCTGTCGAGGCGCTGGTTGATGGCGACGGGTGCAGGGCTGCGGCCATTATTGACGTGACAGGCAATACAGGCAGACTGGTTGAAACGCGGCCCCTGCAACCCCACCGCTTGCTGGTAGCGGTCATTGCCATTCTCATTATGGTCACCCGTGGTGAAATTGGTATGCACCAGGCGGCGGCCCTCAACAAAGCGCTGTATGTTTTGCATACCCGCATTATTGTGTGGCTGCTGGAACATGAACAATCCATTGTCAGAATAATTGTAGGATACCGAACCCTGGCCACCCGACAAAGTTTCATCCGGCAGTGGCACCGAGTTCAAACGTGGCTGTACGCCATACCAGGGCTTGAGTCCAGAGCCGACCACATAAATCCATTCTGACGAGTAGTAGCGCACACCGCCGCTATCACCCTTGGCAGCCATGCCCTCAGGCGTAGAAAACATGGATGGCGACACTTCGATAATGTCACCTACCACTAGCGGGCGTGCCGGAATGTTTTTGCCATTCGGGAAGCCGTTTGCATCCAGGTCGCTATGTCCGGGATAATTCTTGACCCGCAAGGTACAGGCACCATTGATGCCGTCAGCACTGCTGAGCTTGTTATTGGCAGGGTAGGGTACGGGTTTGCAGATGGCGACATTGCGGTCTACCAGCTCACCCGGATTCATCCAGCCATAACCAGTGACACCCACGCGGTCAAAGCCACGGAAGAAAGCCACGCCACCCGGCAAAAAGTCCACGGTATTGTATTGATTGACGATCAGTGTGGGCTTGGTCACGCCAGCCACGCGGCTATTGTCGATGACTTCAAAACCCCAGGTGCGGTTCTTGAAATATTGCGCCACAAAGGTCAGGTAATTGCCGGGGCCTTTGTCAACTGGAAAGCCAGTTGCTGCATCGACGGTTTCATTCGGGCCATAGCCAATCTCATTCCACTCTTCACCCCGTTCACGGCCATGGCGCGCCAGGCCGCGTGCGCCAAAGCGTGTGACCAGCGTGCCGTCAGGTAAAGTGAATTGCAGGCTTTCCAGCGGTTCTGCGGCAGCTGGCAAGGGCGCCCAGCCGCTGCCGTTGGCAGGAAACTTCAAGAGAGATGTCGTCGCATCCGGCAGGGTGTTATCGCTGCCCGGAGACTTGAATTCAACCTCAAACAAAGAGTAACCATACTGGGTGGCGCGGGCCACACCTTGCAGGCGTAGGTAGCGGGCATTAGCACCCAGGTTGAAGAATTCTTCCGTACCACCCTTGCCGCCGCTGACGTAGCGCAGTTGCGTCCAGGTCTGGCCATCGTCGGATACGCGCAAGGCATATTCCTTGCCGTAGGCGTTTTCCCATACCAGTTTCATATAACCGACTGGTGTCTTGGCACCAAAGTCAAACTGTATCCAGGCACCGTCTTCAGAGGTGCTGCCCCAGCGGGTATTGGCTTTGCCATCGATCGCCATGGCGGCTGACATGGCCTGGTTTTCTACCGCGGATGAAGTCGCGGCGACAGGCTTGACAGCGACGCCAGGTTTGCTCAAATCTATCTGACCAGGATTGCTGGGCTGGCCAGGTTGGGTTGGATCTGTGCCCGGTTGTGTTACCGGCGCGCCAGAGAATGCCTGTATCTCGATGATGGAATAACCATACTGGGTAGAACGCTTGATACCCTTCACGCGCAGGTAACGGCCTTTGCCATTCAGCTCTGTCAGGTCTTCAATGCCACCCTTGCTATTGTCTACCGTCTTGATCGTGGTCCAGTCACTATTATTGTCAGAGACTTGCAGCAGGTATTGCGTGGCATGGGCATTTTCCCATTGTATGCGCACGCGGGTGATGGTTTCAGACTTGCCAAAATCCAGCGTCAGGTACTGGTCATCGGTAAAAGCACTGCCCCAGCGGGTGTTGTCATTATGGTCGATTGCCGCCGCTGCCGACAGGTCACCACGTTCAACTGAGCTGGCGGTAGCGCTGACAGGTGTCAGCGCAGTTTCTGCAGGTGGGCCTTGCGGTGGCGCAGCCATGGGGCTTGTGCTTGTTGTACCTGAATCGGCAGTGCTTGAACCACCGCATCCTGCCAGTTGCAGGCAAAGTAGCGATGAGGCCAGGCAGATGGCCGTCATGCGATTGGATAGTTTTTTCACGTAGGAACTCCTGGTTTTTACGTTGGCGCATATGGATGCGTGGATGTGTGCACGGCATCTGTCTACATTGCATGGCACATGCTTGTGGATGTGCCAGTGAAGCCTGGTCTGTACCATGCCTTCACAAAAGAGAATCAGGTAAAACTGGTCTGTGTAACTGGTTGAGGCTTGACAGTATCCAAATGCCAGGCATGTTGCAAGGTCGTGCAAATGGGCTGATGTCTGCCCTGAATTGGGGCATGGCCCATTTCAAATTTTGTCATTGGGGTTGACAGATTTGGTCAGTCTGGAAAGCATCCCAATACTGACTGGAAAATTTGTCCTGCGAGAATTGGAAACTTTTCCATTTTTGTGGCAATTCCCGTGGTAATACCACTTGCACAAACCCTCTGCAGGCCCAGATGCGCCGCTGACAAAAAATGGCCATGGAATATCAAAATTAACTTTGTTATTGACAAAATTTTCCTGAAAATGAAAGTGGTATTACCGCTCCTTTGTTTATGACAAAATTGTAAGAAACAAATTGATTTCCCTGTTACAGAAAACTTACAATTGGTCCGCGGGAAAAACAGTCGCCAACCCTGTTTTGCAACAGCATCAGACTGGGCGAATCTTGTTTGTGAGGAGGCAGGTAGTAGTGGCTACCGTCGCGAACATAACGAGTGACATGCACAGGCTGTTCGCGGCCAAAGCCGTTTATGAGGGTTAATGCAGGAAAAAAACAGCACGAGGTAGTGGGGGGGCAAGCTTATTCAACGATCAGTGTATACGTCACAGCTTGCGACATATTATTACCACGTCCGCCAAAGTTGATCGTATGCTTGCCAGGGCTCAAGGGTTTGAGCATGACATAGTAGCCATCGGCTGCAGTGGGGTCGAGTTTGACACGGCCACCGGTCAGTGCTCCTGCATCAAAACACCCTGGGCTGATTTGTCTGTGGGCTTCAAGTTTTGAGGCGCGCACGCCGTCAATTTCCAGCACCAGCATATGGATGCCATCTATGGTTTCCCTGACCGCTTCAGTGACGCCCTTGCAACTGACATTGCCTGGTACAGTCGAATTGACCATGTAATTAATCATCGGGAAGTAAAGGTATTTACCTTTGGGGACGGTGCAAGTCCTGATGGTTCTTTGCGTGCCATATGTACCAGCCAAAAACCAGACCGGGCCTTCCTGTTTCAAATGGCAGGAGTCACCGGTTTTGTCTGCAACCGGGCTATTGTTCTCGCCATCAAAAGAACGCGCCCATTGCCACCAGGCGCTGGACCATTCTCCCTGGGTTTTACCCGCCACCACTTGTTTTGGCGTGATCAGGCTGGCAGGATTGGCGGGACTTGCAGCAAGGCTGGTGGCAGGCAACTGGCTGCCGACAGACAATAAAATAATCAGGGATAGTTTAGAGATGTTCATCAAAGTGCTTGAATAGAGTTTGCTTGCACAGGCGGGGATGGATAAACTTGCCCGCCTGCTGTTAGCAAAGGAATGAAAGGCACAATTCTACCAAGCTTTTCTTTCAGCACATTAATCCAGACCACTGGCAGTCTCACTGTTCAGGTCAATGCATGGCAACTGCCCTTGCTTGTCCAGGAGAGACGGAAATCCCATCCGCCTTGTCCAGTCGTCCCGCCAGCGTCGTCAAGCCCCAGGCACCCACTACCACCAGCGCACCTATCCATGGTGTATGCATCAAGCCGATATGGCTGACGATGAGGCCACCAGCCCAGGCACCGAAGGCGATGCCAACATTAAAGGCCGCGATATTCAAACCTGATGCCACGTCAATAGCCTGCGGCGCATCCTGTTCAGCCCGCTGCACGACGTAGACCTGCAAACCCGGCACATTACCAAAAGCCACTGCACCCCAGGCCAATATGGTCAGCAAGGCCAGCCATTTGTTATGCGCAGTAAAAGTCAGCACCAGCAACACCAAGGCCAGTAAGGCAAACACGATTTGCAATGCCGCGACCGGGCCTTTTTTATCGGCCAGCTTGCCGCCCCAGATATTGCCAACCGTGACGGAGACACCATACACCAGCATCACCAGCCCCACCGCACTGGCGCTAAAGCCGCTGATGTCTTGCAGTATCGGTGCCAGATAAGTGAAGGCGATAAAGCTGCCGCCATAACCAAGAGCGGTCATCGCATACACCAATAACAGGCGGGGTTTTTTGAGCACCGCCATTTGCGTCAATAAAGAGGCAGGCTTGCTGCTGGCGATGGTGGAGGGGATCAATATCGCACAACCAATAAACGCGATCACACCCAGCGCCGACACTGCCAGAAACGTCGCCTGCCAACCCAGATGCTGGCCGATGAAAGTTCCCAGTGGCACACCTGTGACCAGCGCTACCGTCAAGCCACTGAACATCAGCGCAATCGCACTGGCGGCCTTGTCCTTGGGGACCAGGCCAGTGGCTATCGTCGAACCTATGGAAAAGAACACCCCATGCGCCAGGCCAGTCAGCACCCTTGCCGCCATCAGCGAGGCATAGTTGGGCGCCATCCAGGCCACCAGATTACCGATCGTGAACAAGGCCATCAGGGCCAACAGTAGCTGCTTGCGCGGCACACGGCCAGTCAGCGCCGTCAGCACTGGTGCGCCAACAGCCACGCCCAGCGCATACAGGCTGACCAGCAAACCGGCAGAAGGAACAGACACCGCCAGGCTGCTGGCGATGGTGGGAATAAGGCCGACAATCACAAATTCTGTCGTACCGATGGCAAAGGCGCTGAGTGTCAGCGCCCAGAGAGCAAGTGGCATGTTTGACTCCAGGTAATGAAAATAGAACGAATACGAAGTCTGATCCCATGCAAGGCAAAGAAAAATAGCTTAAGCTACACTTAATTTATGACTGGGAGTCAACAATGCTTCGCCTGGAAACCATGAAAGCCTTGGTCGCGGTGGCCGATACCGGCTCGTTTTCAGCCGCTGCCGAGCGCCTGGGGCAAACGCCATCCGGCATCAGCCGCAGCATTTCCCGCATTGAGGCCCAACTGGGCATGACCCTGATGACGCACACCACCCGCAAGCTGGAGCTGAGTGAGGAAGGTCACTGGCTCTTGCAAAGGGCAAAGAAGATACTCTGTGATATTGATGACACTGAAGAACAACTGACGGCACGCCTGTCGCAACCATCCGGCCTCGTCAGGGTCAACGCCGCCACCCCCGCGCTTGATCATTTGCTGGCCCCGCTGGTGGCAGATTTTCTCGACGCCTATCCCCTCATCAAGCTCGAACTGGTCAGTGGCGAAACCTTTGTTGACCTCATCGAAGAAAGGGCGGATCTTGCCATACGCATAGGCCAGCTCACCGATTCCAGCCTGCATGCGCGTCGCCTGGGTAGCAGCCGCATCCGCTTGGTAGCCGCACCGCATTATCTGGCACGCCATGGTGAACCACAGACCGTGGCCGACCTGGCGCAGCACAGGCTGCTTGGTTTCACCGCGCCCGCCAGCCTGAATACCTGGCCGCTACCTGCTACGGATGCCGCAAACAATGAGGGCTACACCATCGACCCCGTCGTCAGCGCCAGCAACGGCGAAACCCTGCGCCACCTGGCAGTGCAGGGTGCCGGCATCGTCTGTCTCTCTGATTTTCTCACCATGGCCGACCGCGCCCACGGCAGGCTCAAACCCGTGCTGGCCGACATCAGCCTGCCGTGGATGCAGCCAGTCTGGGCGGTATTCTATAAACAGGAAGCGATACCACCACGCGTGGCCGCCTTGCTGGAATTTTTGATGACGAGATTGCCACTGGACAGGGTGTGAGGGGAGGGGGCTGGCGCTTGTGCCATGCAAACCACATCGCCCGCCTATTTGAATACCCTCGACATCGTCATTCCCGCGCAGGCGGGAATCCATCGCATTTGTGCAGTGTGCTTTGTTATGCCGGATATCGCTTGCAACGGATATCTGGTTTTCACAGGCTGGGCCAGATCCTCCTATTCCCGCGCCGAAATCGTCAACACAGGCGCATCCGGATCAGCCACATTCAAGGCAAAGCTATACTTGCCAGCCTGTGGCGGTTCAAACCACACATCCTTGCCTGCCCAGGCCAGCGCCTTGCCAGTATTGATCGCGAAATTGCCCCTGGCTTCATTGGCCCTGGTGTCACCTACACCAAGTTCGACCATTTTGAAGTCTTTCGAAACTATCTTGAACTTGCTGATGCCCTTGGCTAAAACCACATCCACGCTAAAATTGCTGGCATCAACCTGCGTTAGGGGCAAAGAGTTATCCCATTTGTTCATGGTGCCGCTCAGGTAGATAGGCTGGGCAGTGAAATGGGCAATGCTGGTGGCTGGTGATGGCTGGAATTCGACCAGGGTATCGTCAGGCCAGTTGCGGTCAGCAAGTGGCAACACCGCATACTTCAGACGATGGCCACTCAAAAGCACCGTGCGTTTATCGCCCGACACCAGGCTGACGCTGTCCGTCGGGAAAGGCGTAAAAGTACCATAGCTGACCCTGGATGACAGGCACCAGTCGGTGCCGCCTAGAGCCACTGCGGCAGCGGCACGCAGCAAGACATTGAATTCTTTCTTGGCAATTGCGATGGCGACCTGGCATTCAAGGCGCACATCACCAAGGCGGCGCATATTTGCCGGGACATTGGCGCTGGTCACGCGTGGCATGCCACTGAATTCACCGCGTGCGCGATTGAGTATCAATTCGGCCTCGCCATCGGCTGCTGCCTGGTCACGTGGCAAGATAAAGCTGCCATCAGCAGCAACCTCCACCGGGATGGACATGTCATCATTGGCGATGCGCAGGCTCAGCCCGGCCAGCGAAGTACTGGAATGCCTGGGCTTGAGCACGAAACGCAAGTTATCCGCCGTTGGCGCCAGATGGTGCTTGCTCTCAAACATGTCCAGCCCGGCCAGCATATTGCGGTAAGAGCGCAGTTCAGGATTCTTGATGCCGCTCACGGCGACCGACTGCGGTTCTTCTACGGCAGTCGCTGCGGCAGCCTGGCTGAGTTGCAGCACAGGCAGTAGCAAAAGCAGGCTGGTGGTGAGTAATCGTGCCATGGATATCCGCGGTAGGTTGATGACAAGCCGCAATATACGCCAGGGCTTGCAGTTCCAGCAATCGCTAAAACGGCGAAGCAAGGATATTCTTTTTTATGGGCCAGCAAACTGAACTTTATCGCCTTCAGCCACTCACAGGCTGTGGTTCTGCTTTGAAACTCAAAGACAGATTTGTGCTGGTTGTCAAAAGCATCAAATAATCAATATACTGCATTGTTGTTTTGTAATTGCATTAGGTGCAGATGGGTGGAGCACCTATAATGAGTCAAAAGAGTGTGGCTGGCCTGGTCACACTTTTATCCTGTCTAGATGGAATCCCTGCCATGGTTGCCATGAGCAAGCCACCAATCGCTGTAAAAACCCGTATCCATCGCTGGATACGCTATTTCTTTTTCAGCTTTGCCACCTTGTCCACCCTCTGGATGTTCAACAATGTCAGGACCCGCGATGTCGATGACAGCATGTCCCAGTCCAGCGCCAGCATGGCACTGACGGATACCACTGCATCTCTTGAATTACGACCCTTGCTGGCCCAACCAGTACGTGGCCTGATTTTTTTCTGCGGCAGCGGCATTGCAGCAGATGCCTATATCCCCCTGCTCAGACCAGTGGCCGAAGCTGGTTTTACGGTATTCATCATCAAACTGCCCTGGCGCTTTGCCCCGCTGGAATCCCACAAGCAAACCGCCTTGTCGCATGCCAAAGACATCATCACCAGCCACCCCGCACTGTCATCCTGGGTGGTTGCTGGCCATTCGCTGGGCGCGGCCCTGTCGGCGCGCTATGTGGAGACCGATACTGAGCGCATCGCTGGCATACTGCTGCTGGGTAGCACCCATCCCAAATCGGCCGACCTGTCGGGTTTGCGCATACCCGTGACCAAAGTTTTTGCCACCAATGACCAGGTCGCCCCAAGAGAAAAAATCATCGCCAACAAAAACTTGCTACCCAGACAAACCAGATGGGTAGAAATTGACGGCGGCAACCATTCCCAATTCGCCCATTACCGCTACCAACTCCTGGACGGTGACGCCACCATCCCCCGGGAACAACAACAGGCGCAGGCCCGCGAGGAAATCCTGGCGATGCTGAAACAAGTCGATTGATCTCTCAAGCTTGTTGCAAACACAGGCATAAACGCATTACATTGTCAGCTTGAAAAAAGCTGGCCAAGAAAATGAATGCGAACACTGCTCATGCAGAATAAACTGTTTAGTTGCCAACTTTGCATCAGCAGTATAGCCGCATGCTGTCTGCTGACAGGTTGCCCGGCGACCGAACAAGCCACAGCCAGCCAGGCTACAGCGCTGCTGCCCGCAAGTGCTCCCACTCATCCACCGGCAAGCCCGCCCGCAGCGGCCAGTTTGCCATTAGCGGCCAGCATCGCGAAGTACACTGGCCCCTTCGGCCTCGCCATGGCCATCAGCGAAACCGAACTTGCCAGCAGCCTGGGTTTTGTCAAATCCGACAAGGCCAGGCATTTGTTCCAGGGCCAGCCCCCGGCACCGGCAGATGATTTTAGTGACTACTACGCTATCACCGCCCCCATCAGCGGCATCTGCAAGGTAGGCGCATCGCGCACCATCACCGCTGTCAGTGGAACTGGCGAACAAATCAAGGCTGCCGCTGACCGCATCGCCCTGGCGCTGGAACAGCAATACGGCAAACCCAGCCTCAAAAAGGACAAAGCCAACACCGACATCTACACCCGTCGCCCGCAATTCTGGATGGTCGGCCTCAAGGAAGGCTCGGTCAGCTACGGCTACCTGTGGGCCAGCGGCAAGACCGAGCGCGAACTCCCCGACAACATCCTCAACATCATCGTCTTCGCCCAGGCCAAGGCCATCAACCGTGGCGAAGTCGGCGTCAGTTATGAGTTTGCGAATTATGCGGATTGTCAGAAGGAGTGGCGGAAAGATAAGGGGAGCAAATCATGAATCCACATGTAGAGAGAAAACGTCGCTGGCAAGAATTGGAAGAGCTAGCCTGGGCACATTTTATACGTCTGCTTGGCGAAACTCAGATTCCGGCAGATGAGGCCGGACGCATCACCTCTGGTGTCATTATCATCCCAGGAAAACCAAGAAACAGCGTGACCCTCAAAGTTAGCCTTTTGCCACCCGCCAAACCTGAAGAAGAGATGTGTGTCAACGGCATACCTATTGATAATCACTGGGATACAAAACCCTTGTGCATAGTGGAAGTCGATGCTGCAACTGAAGAAGTAACCGTCACCATACACAATGAAATGCCATGGTTGAGGCATGATATGTTGAAGTGATGCAAAAAAAATGCATAAAAACTGGAAGTGAAAGTTATAAAGCAATAGATAGCACAATCTCTAGGATGTGCTTGTACAAGGTCGGTGCGCGGATCGAAGCTACCTCTTTAAAAGCCCTGCAATACATATTCAGGTCATCCCAGCGCAGGCTGGGATACATCCGTGCAAATGTGTTGATACAGAGTCAGAAAGTGAACCACCAATTTCCAGCAGTCTGAAGACAAGCTATATTGCGGGGATATCGTGAAGCAGGCCATCAAGGGCATGCATAGATGACAGCATAAGGGTATCATCTTTCGTATACACGACTGTGGCACTCACATTTTGTCGCGCTGGTATTTAAGATTTCAATTTCCGAATGAAATCATTGGCAGTGCCGCACAATGTTTTTTTTAAATGACCATGATGATCAGTAATATAGGCAGCTTTCTCACTTCGAATGAAGTATTGCGCATTTTTTTCATTGCAGGCGCAATTTTTGGTGTCGCCACGCTTGCGTATGTTGTCGCTCGCCAGAGGAGCAGGAGTAACTTATTTTCCATGTTTATTTATTGGTTTTGTTATCTGAATCTCTTTTCTAAATACACGTATCTGTTTTATTGAAGCCGCCAAAGAAACGACGATCTTATTTTGGTGCGTGCAGCGTGTAGCTTAAGTTGTTGCACTCTGCAGGAATGCGCGGCGATAAGCTTAACGTCCATTCTTAGAAAAAAATACAGTTCGATGCCTAGTTTATATTAGACCAAATTGAGGGAAATTGTTGCTTTCAGGGTCGCGTTGCAATCGAAAAAACTGATGGAACTTTTTTCTTGAAAATCAATCCTTGTCAGAGGGCGGGAGTTATTCGCGAGCCAGTTTTCTCTATAACCGCCCGCAAGCTTTGACGTGATTTTCCTCAGTAGGTGAGTTTGATTTTGTATCGCCAATTTACATTGTCATCCAATTTAATCGACTGTAGGGTTTCGACACGGACAGTAGCATCCTGTTATCAGGAGCAAGGGAAGTCTTTAGAAAGTGTGATGGCTACAGTCTTTCTCTTACCTCCGCTCAGGACAGACGAAGAATTGTCTGTTAATGGTTTTCCTCTTGATAATCACTGGGATACAAAAGCCTTATGTCTGCTGGAAGTTGATGCTGAGACTGCCGAAATCACCGTGAATATAGTCAATGAAATGCCGTGGTTGCGGCAAGATATGTTGAAATATGGAGCAAGAAAAAAATGAATAAAACCATAGACCCCAAAGATGTACCGCAATGGATAGCAGCCAGCACTACGCTGGCAGACGCTGCTGAACTGCAAGCCTGGTCCATCGCCATGCTGAACCGGATAGAACGTGGCGACCTGATCATAGGTATCCTGCCCGTAGACGAAGCACGCCAGGTGCCGCTTGCCTTGCGCAAGGCGCTTGATCTTGGGCTGGCAGAGGCTGGCATAGAGCTGGCCGACTGGCTGGTGCGTAGCCCCATCGATGACGCCGATGTTCCTGCGGCAGAACAAGTCTTGCTGGAAGTGATCGCCCTGGGAAAACAGGATGCTGCTGTGCCGCTGATGCGCTATCGCTGGTTCTACCGGCGTGAAGACTGCACTGAGGAAGAAGCACAGCAAGCCTTTGCACTGCTCCATCAATGGTGCGTACAACACCAGGATGACAGCGATGCCCTCTACCTGCTGGCGCTAGTCACTTGCTATGGCTTTGGTACGGATGCCAACCCTGCCAGGTCGGCGCAAATGCTCAACAAGGCTGCCTCCATGGGCAATGCCGATGCCATGTTTGAGCTGTATATCTATCATTCCCAGGGCATAGGTGTCGAAGTCAATGAGGACAAAGCCATCATCTGCCTGCGCCGTGCCGCCGAAGCAGAACATCCACGCGCCATGTACAACATCGGTGCTTTCCACGCCACTGGCCGCCATGTAGAACAAGACATGGCACTGGCAGTGGCATGGTACAAACGCGCCGCAGAAGCTGGCCACCCCAAAGCCGCCGAAACCCTGGCACTCATGTATGAACATGGCGAAGGCGTGGAAGAGGACGAGGAAATGGCGCAAAAATATTGGGATATGATTACCTGAGAAGGCGGCGCACACCTTGCTGCGCGTACGATATCAAGACCACTCAATGCAGAGGCGCAAGGCAGGCCAAGAGTGGACAATGAGCACATCACTTTAGTTTTATCCTCACCCAGAAAGACGCACATGCACATCGCCATTCTCAGTTTTGAAGGTTTCAATGAACTTGATTCACTCATCGCTTTAGGCATACTGAACCGCATCAAGACTCCAGGCTGGCGCGTTTCCATCGCCAGCCCGTCTGCACAAATACGTTCCATGAATGGCTTGCTGATGGAGTCTCAGATATCTTTGCAAGAAGCCTGTACGGCAGATGCCGTCATCGTCGGCAGCGGTTCACGCACGCTGGAAGTGGTGGAAGACGCGGCCCTGATGGCGCAATTGCAGCTTGATCCATCCCGCCAATTGCTGGCAGCACAATGCTCAGGCACACTCGTGCTGGCCAAGCTGGGTTTGCTGGACAAGGTGCCAGCCTGTACCGACCTGACCACCAAACCCTGGGTGCAGGCGGCAGGCATCGACGTACTCAACCAAGCCTTTTATGCCAAAGGCAATATCGCCACCGCAGGCGGCTGCCTGGCATCGCAGTATTTGGCCGCCTGGGTCATTGCCCGCCTGGTAGATACAGAAGCCGCAGCCAGCGCCATCCACTACGTCGCCCCGGTGGGTGAGAAAGAAGAGTATGTCGAGCGGGCAATGAAGAATATTGCACCGTATTTGTAGTGCCGGGTTTTTGATAAAAACCAAAAATCTCACCACAGAGACACAGAGACACAGAGACCGGGAAAGACTGCTTGCAAGCAGTCTTCGTTACGCAGGCGCGCGGCACGCCGCACGTAGCCCCTGCTACAACATAGAGATGACACAGAGTTCAACTGCGCGCGCGGCTCTCGACATGTGGGGCTTCTAAAATATCTCTGTGCCTGCTCTGTGTCCCGGAGTCTCTATGTTGAGTGGCCTTGAAGTTTTTAACACGGCAATTGCACTTGGCGCAGTAAACACTGGCTAGCGAGTCGGCTTATTGTGATGCTCGGAAACGCGTGCAACAATTAAAAGCGACATCCCCCAAACCGTCATGCCGGACTTGATCCGGCATCCAGCGACTTTGCTCGATGTGTTGGATTATCTCGTCTGTCATTTTTGTATCAGGAACTTTTTTTAGGGTGCGCCATGCGCACCACAGGATGATCGCTGTTCTTACATCTCTCCCTCGCTCCTCACCGCGTCAACCGATACAAATAAATCGCCGTCCTGATGGTCGCTCTCTGTATCGATGAAATATCCAGGTCTTCATCCGGTGAATGCGCACCTCTGCCGGTGGCACCCAGGCCATCCAGGCTAGCTACATAGGGCGCGACGAATTGTATGTCACCAGCGCCGCGCTCACCCGGCGGGAAGGCTTTGATTTCGCCCAGGCCGGCGTCGTGGCTGGCTTTGGAATAGATATCCAGCAGGGCGTAGTTGCCGGGCGTGGGTGACATGGGCGGGTAGTTTTCACTAAAGCGTATGCTGGCACTGGTGCCGGGCAGGTTGTTGCTGACGATCTCTTTCATGCGGTCTTTGGCGCGCTGGCCCTGTTCTGCAGTGAGGTAGCGCAAGTCACCATGCACCTGGGCGCTGGGGGCGATGACATTGGTTTTGCCAAAGACTGTGCCCTTGCTGTTTTGGCCGTCGTAACTGATCTCGGTGCCGCCAAGGATATTGCCGGGGTTGAAAGTCAGGTCAGGCTCTATCAGTTGCTCGCGAAAGCTGTTCAGTATGCGTGCGGTTTCATAGATCGCGCCATAACCATTGTGGCTAAACACGGTGGCAGAATGGCCTTGCTTGGCTTTTACATCCAGCACAAAACCGCCTGATGCACGGCGGCCTATGGTGCCGGTGGCATTGCCCTGATTGTCCAGTGCCGTGCCTTCAAAGGCCAGTGCTACATCGCTGCGTTTGGCTGCATTGATGAGATCAGCACGTGAGGTGGCGATGGGGTGGCCTGCGCTTTCTTCATCACCGCTAAAGATGACCTGGATGCGGGTATTGTCGAGCGCGCCCACGGCATGCAGGGCGCGCAGGGCTTCGATCAATGATGATGTCGCCACCCTTCATGTCATTCACGCCCTGGCCACGCACGCGCTTGCCTTTTCTCTCCCACAATTGCACGGGGCTGTCTTTTTCAAAGACAGTATCCAGATGGCCTATCATCAGCACCCGCTTGCCCTGCCTGCCTTCGCGCTCCGCCAGCAAATGCCCTGCACGGTTCATGGCGGCGGGCATCTCAGACCAGCTGGTCTTGAAACCCAGGCCATCCAGCTCGGCACGAAACAGCTTGCCGACTTCACGCACGCCTGCATGATTGAGTGTGCCGCTATTGATGTTGACGCTGCGCTCCAGTAATTGCAGGGCCGCTTCTGATCTGGCATGCACTGCGGCGACGATTTGCTGCTCAGTCGGTGACAGACTTTGCGCCTGGCTTTGTCCGTGCACCAGCGCAGCGGTAGCAAGGCATATGAGACTGAATTTGTAGTGAACGGACATGAAATTGCTTGCTCCAGATGGAAAGAGTAGGGCGCTAGTCCCCATGGATGAAAGTCACCCGCTTTTGAGCCCGTAAGGAAACTGGCAATGGAATCTTAGCTTGGTCTGAAAAGCAGTCTACTCGTCCACTAGTCCAACAGTTCCACACTCATCCTGTCCCTGCCATCTGATTTGGCCTCGTACAATTGCTTGTCGGTGGCAATAATCAGTTCTGCATCTTCTTTGATCACACCTCCTGGCACCGTGCAAACCACTCCCATGCTAACGGTGACAATATTGCTGACTTCAGATTTTTCATGCGGTATTGCCAGGTCCCTAACCTTGTCCTGTATCTGGCTGGCGATAAAGGTCGCACCGTTGGCATCGGTCTTGGGCAAGATACAGGCAAATTCTTCGCCACCATAGCGCGCTACCAGGTCATATGGTCTTTGCAGGCTGCTCCTGATAGCGTGTGCTAACTTGCGCAGGCATGCATCGCCTTCTGGGTGACCGTAGTGGTCGTTATAGCGCTTGAAGAAATCGACATCAATCATAATCAGTGACAAGGGGGTTTTGTCACGGTTTGCCTGTTGCCAGTGCAGTTGCATGGCCTGGTTGAACTGGCGCCGGTTAGCGATGCCAGTCAGGCCGTCTATCAGGGCGATGGAGTGCAGCAGGTCGGTTTGCCGTTTCAATGCAATCTGGTTGGCAACCCTGACCTTGGTAATGACTGCGTTGACCGGTTTGTGGATGAAATCGGCTCCTCCCAACTCAAAACCGCGCACTTCATCTGCCTGGTCAAAATGCGAGGTCACAAAAATAACTGGTATGCCTGAGGTTAAAGGATTGCTTTTGAGTTTTTCGCATACGGCGTAACCGTCCATGCCCTCCATGACAACATCGAGGAGAATAATATCAGGCAAGAGTTTACTTGCTTGTTCCAGTGCTTGCTGGCCATTGGTAGCCATAAACACTTCGCAATCCGCCTTGAATATTTCGCGCAGCGTCAGGATGTTGATCATTTGATCATCAACCAGCAAGATACGCGGCTGCGGCAAATCTGATTTGAAAGCGTCAGGAAATAGGATATTGAAACTAGTTTGCACGACGCCACTACCTTTACATTATGTTTTATTCGAGTAAAGCATCAATTGCTTGTAATGCTGCCTGGAAATCAAGTGCCTGTATTTGTTTGGTCAGCGTGCTTAGTCTCTGCTGGTCTTGCGCACTTGCGCCAGCATACAGAGCCTCCATCATGTCGAGCGCTAACAGATTATTGGATTGTACTAGCGGCAATAATTCTGTCAATTTTAGTTTAATGTCGTCACTACCAGATGTTACTTGCGTAGTTTGTGCCGGATCCAGAGTTGAAGAGTGAACGTCCGCTTCTTTAGGCGCTGTAATAGCCAGTTTGTAGGCTTGATTGGCTGCGGTCAGCTGGCTCAAGCTGCTATCGAGCAGGTTTTGCAGCTCATTCACTGTGCCCACGTCTGGCAAGCCGCCATCTTGATCTGCGTTGTCGCGCAGAGCCTTTTCCAGTACGGCAGCACGGTTCGCGAGTTTGCAGGCACCCACAGTGGCAGAAACACCTTTAAGCGAGTGCAATGCCACCTTGGCCTGTGCCTTGTCGGCTTGCATGATCGCGGTGCTTAAGACATTGAGGAGGCGATGCGCTTCAGGCTCAAACAATTCGAAAATACTGAGATACATGGGGAACATGTTGGCAAATCGCTTTAGCACCTCCGGTAGCCCTTCTATATCCGGACTGGAGGCTGCGTCAGGCGCTGGCTTGGCTAACTGCATCGTTGGCTGGCTGGTGCGCCCCAGCAACTTCAGTATGCTTGTTATCATTTCGTGCAGGTCTATTGGCTTTCCTATATGAGCGTTCATGCCTGCGGCCAGGCATTCATCGCGGTCTGCCGGCCCGGCATCGGCAGTTGCCGCGAGGATGGGCAGTTTGTCAAAGCGGCCGTCGGCACGTATGCGGCGCGTGGCTTCACGGCCATCAATATCCGGCATTTGCACATCCATGAGCACGATATCGTAGTCATATTCTCTGCTGGTCACCTTGGCAACGCCTTCGCAGCCACCTTCTGCCAATTCAACCATGGCACCTTCGTTGGTCAGCAGTTCAAACGCAACCTGGCGATTCAGGGCATTGTCTTCTACGACCAGTATGCGCAAGCCAGCCAGTTGCCTGGAGCCTGCGTGCATAGTTTGGCCAGGAGCCGCCAGTAAGGGCTCGCCAGACATGGCGCGCCGTACGGCCCGCAGCAACTGTTGCTGGGTCACAGGTTTGCCTAGCAAATCATTAAAGGGCAGTTGCCCTTCATTGGAAGTCTCGGCCAGTATCTCGCGTCCAAATGCACTTACCATGATAATAATGGGTGTGGTGTCGGCAGGAGTCATATCGCGTATTTGCCTTGCCGCGCCTACGCCATCAAGATCATGCATGCGCCAGTCCATCAGTATCAGTTCGTAGGGCTGGCCCTTCGTATTTGCGATTGCGACTTTGTCAACGGCCTCCATGCCTCCATGGGCAAGTTCGACATTCCACCCCATGGCTGCCACTGTATTGCTTAATATTTCAGTCATGAGAGGATTGTCATCGACGACGAGCACCCGCAAATTCAACTTTTCAAAATCTGCACTGTTAATGACGGGACGTGCATCACTGACGGGCAGGCGGACGTCAAACGAAAAACAACTGCCTTTCCCTGGTGTGCTTTCCACCTGTAATTCACCACCCATCAGCGCGATCAGTCGCTTGCTGATGACTAGTCCCAGACCGGTACCGCCAAAACGCCGTGTAGTAGATGCTTCTGCCTGGACAAAACCGTCAAATATGCGGCTCAGTTGTTCACTGCTGATACCTATGCCTGTATCACTGACAGCCACACGCACGTCAACTTCATGTGCGTTTTGCGCTATTGCCTTGACGCTGACGACAACGTTGCCTTCGTGGGTAAATTTGAGTGCGTTGCCAGCAAGATTGATCAAGACTTGCTGCATTCTCAGGCGGTCGCCAACGACGGTTCTCGGCAAGTCAAGTGCCAGGTCAAAAATGACTTCGACGTTTTTGTCACTCATGTTTCCAGACAGGATTACGGCGAGGTCGCGCATCAGGTCTTCAAACTCAAATGGGTGCGGATCAAGCTCCAGTTTGCCGGCATCGATTTTGGAGAAATCCAGGATGTCATTGAGCAAACCAAGTAGTGACTTGGCCGCCGTTTGGGCTTTTATCAGGTAGTCCTGCTGGCGCGGGTTAAGCGCAGTCTGTTGCACCAGTTGCAGCATGCCCAGCACGGCATTCATGGGCGTACGTATTTCATGGCTCATATTGGCCAGAAAGCGCGACTTGGAGGCGCTTGCATCGTCTGCATGCTGCTTGGCCAGCCGCAATTGGGTTTCCAGTTCGCGCTGACTGGTGATGTCGCGATTAATACCGGTGACGCGAGTGGCATTACCTCGTTCATCGCGTTCAACCAGGCCGCCAGCCTGAATGTATTGCGTTCTGCCGTCAGGCAGCTCGACGCGGAAAACAATATCGTAAACTCCTCTGCCTTCAACAGCGGCCATAAGATTGGCTTCTGTGGCAAGCACATCTTCCGGGTTAACCCGGTCACGCCAGTGTTCGTATTTTAGACCTTGTTCTCTGTATACCAGGGGTTGTTGGTATATCTCATACATGCGGTCATTCCATTCCAGCGCATTGTCTGCCAGGTCCCAGACCCAGATTCCCAGGTCGGCGATCTTGGCAGCTTTTTCCAGCTGCCCGCTGGCGAAGGCCAGTTTTTTTTGTTGCTCATATTGTTGTGAAACGTCTATTGCCACACCCAGGTAACCCTCGATCCGGCCATCGTCATCCCGGATAGGTGTCGCTGCCAGCGAGACGCGCAGATGGGATTGGTCTTTGCGCACATAAGTCCATTCATGTATCTCTGCTCCCTCTTGCTCAGGTTTGTGCACAAATACCCTGAAGCCTTCAATCTGTTCACCATACTCGGCAGACAATTCCTGGCCACGGGTAATAATCTCATCCATGACATGAAAGACAGCAGGTGAGGATTTTCCCACCAGCTCATCGGCACGGTAACCCAGCATGCGCTCGGCACCGGTATTGAAGATGGTGATCTGTCCTTCCATATCGGTAGCGATGATGGCGACTTCCGACGCCGCCTTGAGGACATTGCTGAACAAGACATTGAGTCGTCTGATTTCTTCTTCCGCTGCTTTCTTGTGCGTGATATCGAGATACAGGCCGACAAAGCGCGCGACCTTGCCGTTGTCATCCATGAAAGGGGAGACAACCGCATCCAGCCAGAACAAGCCGCCATCCTTTGTGCGGTTGCAGATAATGCCCTGCCAGCTTTGGCCGGTGACCAGCACGTCCCAGATTGATTTCCAATACGATGCGGGATGCAAACCAGAGCTGAGCATGACATGGTTCTTGCCGACCAGCTCTTGCTCGTCATAGCCGCTGACTGTACAGAAATTATGATTGACCGATAGCAGCGTGCCATCTGCTGCAGTGACGGAAGACAGCATTTTTTGATTGATGGTGAAGAGCAGCGCCTCGTTTTCGCGCAAGGCGGCGTCGAGTTGCAGGCGCTTATTGGTGATTTCGGTGACGTCATGCATGAACACATAAAAACCACGTACCTGATGGTCTGGCCCTACATCCGGCAGATAGTTGACCAAGGCATGAAGCAGGTTGGTGCGGCCTGGCAATTGCATACTGCGCTCGAATAACTGGGGCTCACCACTCAAGGCAGCTTCGATATAGGGCAGGCTGGCGACAAAAGCAGTTTCACCAATCAAATCGCGCACATGGGTGCCGGGCACCTGAGCCGGGTTGAGCCCAAACCAGTCGCCGAATGCCTTGTTGGATACCCGGTTGATCAGCTTGCTGTCACTGTAGCCAATAACGGAGGGGACGGCATCAAGTATGGTTTGCAACGTATTACGGGCTCTCTCCAGCGCCTCTGTGCGTTCTTTCACCAGGCCTTCAAGTTCGCTATTTATTTCCTGCATGCGCTGCTCTGCCAGCTTTTCGGTGGTGATGTCGCGCACGGTTTTTGAAGCACTGATGACACGGTTATTATCGTCAAAAATAGGGGAGACATTGACAGATACCTCTACCAGGCTGCCGTCCTTGCGGCGTCGTTGTGTCTGGAAATGCCTGACTTCTTCACCGCGTCCTATCGCTGTCAATATCATTTCTTCCTGATCAGCTAGCTCCGGCGGCACAATCAGATCCACCAGACGCTTGCCTATTGCCTCGCCCGGGGGATATCCAAATAGCTGAGTCGCGCCATTATTCCAGCTAGTAATCACGCCTTGCAGGGTTTTGCCTATGATGGCGTCGCTTGCACTGGAGACTATCGCAGCCAGCTCTGACTGATCTTTAATGAGGGCATTTTTTTGTTCACGATTGTGTTGCAGTATCTGCAGCAGTGTCGCCAGCAAGACAGAGATAATTGCACTGATAAAGAATATCCATTCTGGAAGCAGGAGATTTTGGTGAGCTACAAATTCAGGCTGCAAGCTCAATTCCAGCAACCAGCGGCGGCCATAAATAATAATTTCCTGCGTCTGGGGAGCCTGGCCACTTGACTCTTCTATCTGAGACTGGGTGTCATATATTTGAGTCTTGCTGCCCGCCAAAGTTATGTCGCTTAAACGCAAATTCACGTCCTGCTGGTGCAGCCGCAGGCTCGCCAATACATCTGGCATAAACAAGGGGGCATAGGTCCAGCCCAGCAATTGTTTCTCGCGGTCCTCAACACTATCAGGTGTCTTTGCTGTTGCGTACACGGGCAGCAAGAACAGAAACGCCTGATTGACGCCATTGGTTTGTACCAAAGTAATAGGGGCAGTCAGTTGCGCCACACCGCTGCGCGTGGCAGCATCTGCCGCTTCACGGCGCAGAGTTTCAGAAGCGATATCAAGTCCAAGTGCGACCTTGTTGGATGCAAGCGGTTCGATATACTGAATGACATAGCTGGTGCCAGCATGCGCTTGCAACTGGCGCACATTGAAGTCAGGCGTGCTGTCGGCTCGGGCCGCTTGCAAAAAATCATCCATCTCTTCCGGTTTGACCTTGCGGATAAACCCAAAGCCACGAGCACCAGGAAATTCAAGCTGCTGGTCGCGGCTCTCTGCATACCGGTGAAAGATATCGCGACGCATCTTGTCGGGGCCGACAGTCAGGATCACGCCACGAGCGCCGCGCAAACCGTACTGGTAACGCTCAAGCTTAGACTGGATCTGAGACGCAAGTTGGGTGCTCAGCGTGGCAGCCGCCTGCTGCAATTTTTCCTGGTTGCGTGCAGACTGAAGCGTGGCAACCAGGATACTAAATAGTATGCCCAATATAAGGCTCAGAAAAAAAACTTTTGGAAATTTCATGGCGATCTGGTTTTCCTATATGTCATGCTTTCGATATCGGCAAGTACAGGCCCGTTGCTCCTATATCGTACTATTGATCTTTACATAATTCATGACAGTGCCCTTGTGTTGGTTCTTATAGGAGAATCAGCACGCCATGTGTTGTCATCATTTATGAAAACCTCAATAATACCAATTACGCGACCACATCCATGTCATCTGTCAGGCTATAACAGGCCACGATCCAATAGTTGTCTGAATTCTAAAAAGGGTATTGGGTGACTGTACAGGTAGCCTTGCATGATTTTGCACCCTTGCTCCAGCAATTTGCTGGCCTGCTCACTGGTTTCCACGCCCTCAGCAACGAGACGGAGGTTCAGGCCGCTTGCCATGCTGATGATGGCATTCACGGTGGCGGCATCGCTTGGGTCGCTCAGCATATCACGCACAAAGCTCCTATCTATTTTCAACACATCTATCGGGAAGTGCTTGAGATAAGACAGGCTGGAATATCCTGTACCAAAATCGTCGATTGCGATCTGTGTGCCGAATTTCTTCAGCCTGCCTATGGTGGCAGTGGCCTGTTCCATGTTTTTTGCCAGTATGCCTTCGGTGATTTCCAGCTCCACATAGGATGGATCAATACCTGATTCTGCCATTATTGAATGTACAGTCGCGACAAAAGATGCTTCACTAAACTGCACTGGAGAAATATTGATCGCGATACGGGCTTTGATGCCAGCGTCGTGGCAAGTTTTCATGTCCATGCAGGCCTGGCGCATGACAAAATTGCCCAATGGGATGATGAGCCCGGTTTCTTCTGCCAGCGGGATAAACTCTACCGGGGAAATGAGCTTGCCGTCTGCCGTCCTCCAGCGTACCAGCGCTTCAGCACCAGTGATCTGCATGCAACTCGCATCTACCTTGGCCTGGTAGAATACCTCGAACCCGCCGTGGTCGAGTGCATGCCGCATCTGGCGTTCCAGCAGGTGCTTGGCGCGCAGGGTTTTTTCAATTTCAGTGGAAAAGAACTGGTAGCGATTACGTCCCTCCTGCTTTGCTCGGTACATGGCAGAATCTGCATGGCGATACATGGCTTCCACGTCACCACTATCACTGGGATAGATGCTGATACCTATGCTGACAGACAAATCATAACGATGTTCGTCAATCCAGTAGGGCTCTGACACCACCTGCAGCAGCCTGCCTGCGAACAAGCCGACCTGCTCAACATCATCAATATTGGGTAAAAGTACGATGAATTCGTCCCCTCCCTGGCGGCTGACCGTATCGTTTCCACGAATGGTACATTTGAGCCTTTGCGCAATTTGTTGCAACAGCAAGTCGCCTGTAGAGTGACCAATGGAGTCGTTGATGGTCTTGAAATGATCAAGATCGAGCAAGAGCATGGCAACCTGCTCACCGTTGCGCTGCGCCTGTTGTAGCGCCTGATCTGTGCGATCCTGCAGGAGCATGCGGTTAGGCAGATTGGTCAGCGCATCATGGTTGGCCAGATGGGTCATTTTGATCGCCATCGCGCGTGCTTCGCTGATGTCGTGAAAAACAATGATGGCACCGGTAATATTACCAACATGATCACGTATGGGGGCAGCAGAGTCTTCTACTTCAAAATCGCGTCCATCGCGCCGTCGCAACATGCAGTTCAAGGCCATGCCGACTACGCGTTGCTCTTTCAAGGCCAGCCTGATAGGATTTTGTAGCTGGTAATCAAGGCTTATGTCATAGAGCGGCATGATGTCTTCGATCTGCCTGCCTATGGCTTCGCTGGCTTGCCAGCCAGTCATGGTTTCAGCAATGGGGTTGACAAAGCTGACTATGCCTTCGGCGTCGGTGGCAATAACAGCGTCGCCAATCGAGTTCAAGGTGATCCGTATCCGTTCCTTTTCATCATACAAAGCCAGTTCCGCCAGTTTGCGTTCGGTGAAATCAGTTATCAGCATCAGGAAGCCATCGCTCTCGCCCGATGTTTGACGCGGCACCAGCGCTATCTGGGTATATAAACCAGCATTTCCCTTACCTATACTGCCAGGCTTGAAATGCAATTCAAAGGAGATATTTTCGCCTTGCAGCGCCGCCTGCAAGTGCTCTTTCATGTCTGCAAATGCAGCCTCGCCTATCACTTGCCGCAAGTGTCTGCCACGCATCTGGACATCATCCATACCAAACCATGCAGCGTTGATATCGTTGCTATAACGGTTAAGCAGAGTTTTATCCCAGTCTGCAATAAAGGCGGGCAAGTTGCTAACAATGTCTGCCAGATCGCGGCGCGCTGCGGCCAATTGTCTGGTGCTACGTCGTAAATTCAGGTGCGCCTGTATGCGCGCACGGGCTACAGGCATGTTAAGTGGTTTTTGCAGGAAATCAACACCGCCATAACGCAAGGCTTGCAGCTCGGTAGATTCACGCTCACTGGACGTGACGAAAATCACACAGGTGTCGGCCAAATGAGGGACAGACTTGATTGCCTCGCAGACGGCGAAGCCATCCATGCCCGGCATTTCTATGTCGAGCAAAACCACGTCCGGCCTGAACTGCCGTACGATCTCCAGGGCACTCGGGCCGTCCATGGCGAAGTGCAGTTCGCCCATGTCTTGCACCGCACCGCGCAATACATGGATATTGCTGGGGATGTCGTCAACTATCAGGATAGAACCAGTGGTGTTGGCTGCATCTTGGAACATATTCTTTACCTAAAGATAAAATGAATAAATGTTGAATCAATGCTACGTGAGTTCCACCGTCTTGCAAAGAAGATTCAGGGCAACATTTTTTTCTGACAAGGCATTGCAACATTGCCCTAGCAAGATACTGCAATGCAGCGTTGCCGGTTCTAGGTTTATCCAGCTGGGGATTGTTCCAGTCCAGGCTTCGGTGAACGGGGGCTTGCGCCGCTCAGCATAGCTTGAAAGCCTTTGATAATGATCAGCACGGCTATCTGCAAGGAAGGGGAGCTCTTGTCCCGTTCATCCATTCGCCTTCACGATACGATCATGCTATTGCTGCTGTTTTTTTACTTTGTCCAGAATACCCATTCCTGCTATCGCCAGCAGCACGCAGGCGACACCGAAAACCTGACTCCCAGCAAGCACTTCAGCCAGTACCAGCACTGCCAGCACCACAGCGGACACAGGTGCCAAGGCTGTGAATAATGCCGCCTCACTGCCACTGACCTTGGCAGCACCAGCATACCATAGCAAAAATCCGGCAACAGTTGGCACCAGGGCGTAATAGACGGTCGCCCAGAGGGCGGTAGGATGGACGGGCAGCTTCCAGGGCATTTCAAACAGGGCAGGGATGAGTGATAGCGCCAGACCCAGGCCAGTCATGATGGTGGACAGGGCCAGTGGAGCAACGGCGGTTTTCAGACGCTTATTAAGCAGAATGAACAAGCCTTCACAAATAATTGCTGCAAAGATCAAGGTATTGCCAAGCAGCGAATGCTGGCCACCACCACCTTGCTTGACCGCAATCGACAAAACCCCGCCCCCTGCCAGTAACACTGCCAGTATGAGGCTGGCTTTTGGGCGCTCACGCAGCAGGCCTATGGCGATGCCAGCGGTGACGATGGGCAGGGTACCGATGATGACGGCGGCATCGGCTGCCGATGTCAGGTGCATACCCGCAATGAGCAGGGTGGTATAGCCCACGCTACCTGCACCTGCCTGCATGAGCAGCAAGAGCCAGTCTCGTTTGTCCAGCCTCGGCAAACCTGCGCCCTTGATATGCATCAACAATAAAAAGCAGGGAAAGGCAATCGCAAAACGCAGCGCCGTGGCAGTGAACACTGGCAAGCCGCTACCTATCAGCTTGCTGGCTACCACGGTGCTGCCAACCAGTACCATTGCCAGCGCCAAATACACATATCCCACCAACCTGTCTGACATCTTATGCCTCGCTCACCATGAAAAAGCGTTAGCCTGACAGGTGGCACAAGGCGCGTCTTGAATAAAATTGCAGCCGACTCTCAAGCCGACTCTCACCTATTAACACAACGCATAAATACCGGGTGAAACCCCAAAATGACGGACGAACAGGCGCGTCATATGGCTTTGATCGGCAAAGCCACATTCCATGGCCACTTGCACCAGCGGCATGCCGCCAGCGATCAGGCGTCGCGCCAGTTGCAGGCGGCGCTGCAAAATATAGGCATGCGGCGTCATGCCTGTACTCTTGGCAAAAGCGCGCAACAGTTGGAAACGGCTCAGGCCTTGTTGCTGCGCCAGTGCTTGCAGGCTCAGCTCAGCAGCGGGGTCGTCGTCGATCAGGCTGCGCGCATGGTGAACAGAGGCGGGTACAGCTTCCCGCTGGCTGGCAGGCTCCTGCATAATGCCTGAGAAGAGTAGCAGCATCTGCTCTTCAGCCGATATGCTTGCCGCCTGTGCTGTCGTCATGGTGGCAAACAGTTGTCGCACCGCCTGGCTGATGCGGGCATTGCGTATCACTGGCAGGCTAAATTCTGCCTGCCTGCTTTTACCCGCGCTGATGTCATGCATCAGGGTGGCGACCAGTTCCGGCTCAAGATACAGCATTTGCCAGCTACGACCAGCATCATCCAGTGGAGAGCCATCATGGATTTCGCCAGGGTTGACGGTAATCGTGTCACCCGCTACCGACTCGACCATGCCTCGGCCACTGAAGGATTTTTGGCCGCCCTGCGTGATGACGCCTATGCCAAATTGCCCATGCATGTGCCGCCCAAACTGATGCCGCGACTGCGCCTGGACAGCTTCCACTCCAGCAAAGTGGCTGGGCAACAGGCTGAATTGCTTTGGTAGCTTAGGGGGCATGGACGGCTAAGCGTGGATAAGGAGAAAACCCGCAGTGTACTGCCAGCCAGCACTTACTACAATGTCAGGATTTAGGCAAAACCACCTCATAGCCGTACCAAAGTAAGGTCTTCGTCGTTGCTACTTGCCGGGGCAGTTTTGAGTGTGTGCTAAATGTCACAGTTTTCTACCGGTGTCGGCTGCTTTCAATGCGGCTTTGCAGCAATGAAATCATTAATGGCGGTCTTTGTTAATGATTGTTGCATTTGGGATATAGCCTTGCACCAGATGCGGGAAAAGTCATATTTCTCAGCAATTTCTGGGTTATTCTGAGTGCATACCAGATGCGTATTGAAAGAAAGCGATCAGCGCAGCATGGTGCCCAATTTGCACACCAGAGACTTTCTGAAAAACCATAAAATGGATACTGTTTCAACCTTGGATCTCGGTAGAGGATAGCAAAAAATGGTGACAGCAGGCCACGGCGCGAAACAGATTTCCTTGCATGTACTGGTGGCAGACGATGACTTTTTCATGCAAAGACTCGCCATCACATTGCTCAGTAGCCTTGGTCACACAGGCGTGGTGGTAGCGGACGGTGAAGAAGTGCTGGCAGCGCTGGAGAAGCGGCGATTTGATGTGGTGCTGATGGATGTGGTGATGCCAAATATGGACGGTTTGCAGGCGCTCGCCAGTTTGCGCAGAAAAGAACAAAGCAGTGGCCAGCATCAGGCTGTCATCATGGTGACAGGCCACGGCGAACCGACAGACAGGGAAAGATTGCATGCGGCAGGTGCGGATGGATATATTTGCAAGCCCATGGGCCTGGATACACTGGCCCAGGAACTGCAGCGCGTCGTCAACCTGTAGTAGAGGTAGGGGCAGCAAAGCGCCTCATTTATTGGCAATGTGTTTTGAGCGTATGCCCTTGCCACAGCAATCTCGTGTTCACGTGGACCTGCCGTTTTTTTTACCAGGTGCATGTAAACAGAAAACATCTTTGATGTCAGCTTTTGTATTATTATCATCATGTGATGTGTGTCGGACCATGGTCAGGCACTTCTTGCTTCCCGTAATAGAGACAACAGTCAACGTGAAAAGGATGTGCGTATGTCGAATATCGTCAGGGCCAGTGCCGAACTGAAACAATTCTTGGCCGCCCCATCTGCCAAGCCAAAATACGATTCAGCCTTTGCTGCCCATGGATTCTGGACCATGGGTGTGGTCTTGATGCGCAATTTGCGGTTTAAGTCAAAAGCGGCTGTCATTTGCCTGATGTTTTTGATCCCCATGTCACTGGTATCGTGGAATTATGTGAACCAGACGCTTGAGAATATCAGTTTCTCAGCCAAAGAAAGACAAGGGGTCGAATACAATCAGATTGTTTTTCAGATGATCGACTATGCACAGCAATTACGCCGAGATTCTGGCCTTGCAATTGCCAACGCAGGAGCTGCTGCCACGGTTGAAGCGACCAAAGAAAAACTGAAAGTATTGCAGGCCAAATTGGCGGAAGCCGAAAAAAAATATGGGGCTGATTTTGGCAGCGCGAAAGCCTTTGCCCAAGTCCAGGCTGCCTATGCTGAGACAGCCTCTGCTAAGACGGTGGATGAAGTTCTACTAGTCCATGGCAAACATATAAAAGCCCTACTCGAGTTGATGGGCCTCGTGACCGATGGTTCAAACTTGACCCTGGACCCAGAAGTTGCGAGCTTTTACCTGATGGATGCATCTTTAGGTCATATGCCACAGGTGATCGATCAGACGGGCTTGTTGCATGGTAAGGGCATTGCGACATTGCAACGTGGCAACGTCAGCCCTAAGCAAAGTGTGGAGCTGATCAGTCTGCATGCGGTTGCAGCAAATGAATTTGAAGGTTTACAGGAAGCGCTTGGAAAAGCTGTGGTAGCCGATCCCGCTCTGGCGAAGCAAGTGGATACAAAAAAAATCAGTAGCGATATATCCTCATTTATAACAGTGTTTGAAAAAAATTTCGTTGAAACTCAGAATTTCTCGCCTGAATTTCAAATCGCTTTCGTCTCTCATGCGAATAAGGCTTTAGAGGAGCAACATCAACTGGCAGGTCACATGCTGACTGAGCTTGATGAAATTCTCGCAAACCGCATCGCAGGCATGAAAAACGCACTATATACAGGACTTGGTCTATTTATCTTTTTCATGTTGCTGGCAGCCTATTTCTTCTACAGCTTCTTTCTGGTAACGCGCGGCGGGTTGCAGACCATCCAAAAGCATCTGAACGAAATGTCAGTGGGCGACTTGCGCGCTTCTCCCGCTGTGCCGTGGGGTAAGGACGAAACGGCGGATGTGATCATAGATCTGCGCAGGACGTATAATGCCCTGCATGAATTGATACGCACCGTACGCCACTCGGCGCGCGCCCTGCACCACACCAGTAGCGAGATTTCTGCTGCCAGCCTGGATTTGTCTTCTCGTTCAGAAAATGCCGCAGCTTCGCTGGAAGAACAAGCCGCAGCCATAGAAGAAATCGGCAGCACCGTCAACAACACCACCGACAAGGCCCTGATGGCGGCGCGCTTTGCCGCCGACAACGCCAACGTCGCAGAAGAAGGTGGTAAGGTCATCGTCGATGTGGTGGACACCATGCACAATATCCATGCATCGTCCTCCAAGATCAGCGACATCATTTCCGTGATTGATGGTATCGCCTTCCAGACCAATATCCTTGCGCTCAATGCCGCCGTAGAAGCAGCGCGCGCCGGTGAGTCAGGCCGTGGTTTTGCCGTGGTTGCCAGCGAAGTGCGCAGCCTGGCGCATCGCAGTGCCGATGCCGCCAAAGAGATCAAGAGCCTTATCTCCAATAGCGTCGATCAGATCAACAGCGGTACCGTCGTCGTAGAAAAGGCTGGTGCCACCATGAACACCATGGTCAACAACGCCCGCCAGATCAATACCTACTTGACCGAAATTGCCTCTGCCTCTAAAGAGCAGGCAACCGGTGTGTCGCAGGTCGCCATCGCCATCAATGAACTGGATGAACATACCCAACAGAACGCTGCACTGGTCGAAGAAACCGCAGCCGCCGCAGGCGCTCTGACGCAACAGGCAGAAACCCTGCAGAGCGAAATCGCCAACTTTATTGTTGCCTGATAAAGCGAAAAAACGGGGGGGCGCTATGGCCCCCTTGTTACCCTGGCAAATCCAGCACCGCCCGCAGATAATTAATCGGCGCGTGATCAGTCAGGGAGCGATTATTGATCGTGGTCTCATTTGAATCCCACATACCCCGCACTTGTAAGCGCCAGTTGAATGACACTGAATTACTGGCGTGTTCAAACTTGGTTAGCGCATTTTTACCAGTTGCTTCTTTGCCGTTTGCATCCAGATAGCGCATGCCCTGGACGTGTGCGAAATAGACGATCTTTGGAAAAATTGTTGAAGCACCAGAGTTTGAAGTAGCAAAGGGTAGAGAATCGGGTGGTACACGGGTAACAAGATCGGCATGATTGACATACCGACGAACATCGCGCAGATCAAAGACTTGGGCGAATTCTTTATCGCCAACACGCGGTGATCCAAAAGTAATCAAAGTGCTGTTGGTATGGATGGCTGCCGCCAGCGTTGCTATTGCGGCGCCCAGACTGTGGCCAGTGAAGTAGACGCTCATGTCCTGATGCTTTTTGAGCCATTCATTGAGCGGACCTTCAATACCTTGGTAAGAGGCCAGAAAGCCGCTATGTACACAGCCCTTGCCTCTCCATGGTACTGGCCAGAAAAAGCCATCGATGAAGACATCTGCAGGCTCATCCGTTTGTGACCCACGAAAGACGACATAGGCTTTCCCTCCTCTGGTGGCGGCGAAGCCCTGCGTACCCGTGCGTGCGTCGATCAACAGCACCAGGTGATCAAAACCTGCATTGACAAGTATATTATTGAATTCTCTACGTACAAATTCGCCTTGGTCGTCTAGCCCCTCGTTTTCGTAACGCCAATACGCCAGCCGCGACAATTCTGCGCAAAGTGCATGTTCGCTTGCCGGAAAATTATTTGTCAGTAAGGGAGCTTGCAGCTCAGGGTGAAACAGGGCAGTCGCGCTACTGTCGTAGTTCATGCTTTTTCCTTGTTGTCGGGGAGGAGAAAATATAAGATAAAACATAATTATCTATTTTGCAAGTCTGTCCTGCCTGACGCAAACTCTTCTCATCCTCCCTGAGTCATCGCCACCAACTGACTGAAATCCCGCACAAAATACGTCTGGTCAACGTAAGCCGGTTCGATTGCCAGCCTGCCTGTTGTCGCCTCCAGTGCGATCTAGCTGTACACTGCGACTTGACAGACTCAGGTCTCAATTCCCGCCTGCCATCGCAAAGGAGCAGAGTATGCAATACCCACATCACATCAGCGGCACATTTGAAGTCAAACTCAACCCGCAAGCCGCAGCACCAGGAATAGAAGCTGCCAACTTGGGCCGCATGACGATAGACAAGCAATTTCATGGCGATTTGCAAGCCCACAGCCTGGGCGAGATGCTGTCAGCCATGGGCGAGATCAAAGGCTCGGCGGGCTATGTCGCGATAGAACGAGTAACAGGCACCTTGCTGGGCAAGAAGGGCAGTTTCGTCCTCATGCACACCGGCACCATGAACCGTGGCCAGCCACAACTGACGATACAGGTCGTACCTGATTCAGGCACCGATGAGCTGACCGGCATCAGCGGCAGCATGGGTATCGAAATTAAAGAGGGCCAGCATTTTTACAGCTTTGATTTTAGTCTACCCTGAAGGCGGTTGTTGCCGTGACTGGCAATTCCTGATCAGCCTGATTTTCTTGTTGCTGGCTCTCTGCAGTCTGCAGAGAGCCAGCAAGTGGCAAAATTCATTGCCGGTGGCTTGTTTGGTTTGAATGCCATCTTGCAGTTCATTTCTTAATACAGGAAAAAACACCAGACGGGAGTATGAGAGTAGAGTCCCGTGGGCTGTATTACAATTGGCGTTTCTATCAAGCATCTTTAAAGCATGCGCCCTGGCTGGAACCCCACCCGCAGAAATAAACATGTCGGCACCAAGGCCCACGGCCACGGCGATGACAACCGCATGGTCGTGCCTGAGGCCTGGGGTGAGTATTTTCTGGAACAACTGGGCTCGCATGTGCTGGTCAAACGCCAGATCAATGGACGTGAGATGCTGTTCTTTGTCCAGCCTACGCGACCTGGTCACTTTTACCCTTGTAGCATAGACGATATTTGCAAGGTGCTGACAGGTTGCCCTGACGAAGTGACGGCAGCTGTTGATTTCATCGTCCTGCGCCAGCCCACCCGCAAACAGGGCATCTTGCAGCCTGTGTGGGGCCGGGCAGCGTACAGGTATGAAATACGCAAACAACGTGGTGCCGCTGTCATCATTGAGGCGCAAATGTCTGACTCTTATATCTGGTCCAAGTCAACCAACCCTGAGCAAGCTCGTGAGTTAAAACGCTTACGGCAAGATGGTCATCAAATCGAGGTGACCCGTCGCGGTGTCCAGGTTACGCGTACCGCCCAGTCTTCACGCAATACCATACTGTACCGTACACTCTTGCATGAGATAGGTCATCACCTTGATATGAACCGCAGCACCTACGAGGAATGGGCCGCAAAAACCCAGGCGACCAAAGAAGACTATGCGCACCGCTTCGCGGCAGAGTTGTATGCCAGGCTTGAGCAACAGGCTGTTGTGCCGTTCGCACCTATACTGGATGAGATTGCGATGGCACAGGATGGGCTTGATCTTGCATGGTTTCATTCACGAGACTCTGCAACAACATCGTAAGTTACAGCTGCCTTTGTAAACCTCTCACTCCAGATGCAAAGGGAAGCACAGAGGAATATTCATTCTTCGCCATGTACGATGATGGCACTGAGCGCATCGCAATGTGCCTCCCGCTGTGACTACGTCACGGCCATAAACCGGCTATATTTTCTGGTGGCTGGGTACGCCGCGCGCGCCATCTCCATGTCGAGAAAACGGTGAGGATCGCGCACCCTGGCACCCCGCTGGGTGATTCGTAGTCCATCAAAAATACCTGACCCATGCTTTCCCGCTTTGCCGTTTATAACGTGCAAAGGCGCGGCAGGGGTAGTACAGCGCTGGTATCAGGGCTACAGCAATCAACCAGAATTGCCAGACATGCTCAACACCAAACCGCTGTCCATGGCTGGCACCAACAGCAGCGAGCATCAGTTTTTGCAAGCCCAGCAGGACAAACAGGTGCAGCAGGTAGTAGAACATGGGGGCACCACCAAACACACCGGCGATGCGGCTTAACTTGCCGGGGTATTTTTCCAGCAAGGATAAACAGCATATGCCTGTGCCCAGTGTCAGCAGGGCGAAGTCCAGTGAGGGCGGGTACTTGGTCAGGTTGAAAAAGGACATCAGTGTCAGCAGCTTGTTGCCATGATCTTGCCAGGGCTGGGTGTCGCCATAGCCATTGACACAGCGCAGCACGACAAACATCAGCAGGGCAGTGGTGCCCAGGATGGCCAACAGGCGTTGACGGCGCGGGGCGCTGATGCCTGTCGCATACAAATGGCCGGCAACATAACCCAGCAGAATGATGCCTACCCACGGCAGCAGAGGGTAACTGGCTTTGATCTTGATGGCTGCATCGCTGATGAGATAGCCCCTGTGCAGCAGCAAGGTCCATAAGCTATACGATGCGGTGCCGGGTGCAAAGCTCAGGCCAGCCAGGGCATTCTGCCCGCCCACGATCAGCAAGCCCAGCAGGCCCAACAACAGCGGCGGCAACTTGTGCAGCAAACCCAGAATAATCATGGCAAGACCGATGACCCAGATCACTTGCAGGTAGATGGTCGGCGGCGGAAATTGCCCGGCCCAGGCGAAATTGACGACCGTCAGTTCCAGCACCACCAGCAACAATCCACGCTTGATGAGAAAGCCACTGGCATCGCGCGGGCCTGATGGCGGGTTTGCGTACAAGCAGGCGGACAGACCCGTCAGGAACACAAACACCGGTGCACACAGATGCGCAGCGAGCCGTGTGAAAAATAATGCTGGCGCAGTCTGGCTCACGTCCATGGGGTCGCTGACTTGCTGATGCAAAAAGAAAGTCTCGCGCACATGGTCAAACATCATGATCATCATGACCAGGCCGCGCAGCGCATCGATACTGTTGATGCGCTGCTGGTTTGGATTATTGGCCGTCATCGTCAAGACCATCAAAACTGTTGATGCAGGGTGAGACTCACGCTGCGCTCTGTACCAGGTGCCACCCACAACTGGCTATATGAACTGGCGTAATAGCGCTTGTTGAACAGATTATCCACATTCAGCGAAACCCGCGTGGCTTTGCTGGGGCTGTAAGAAGACATCAGTTTCACTGTGGTGTAGGCGGGCAGCATAAAGTTCGAAGACACTGCCACGTCACCCAGGCGTTCTCCCACATAATTGAACCCCGCACCGACGCTGGCCCTGGCTGTGCCTATGTTGAATAACTGGCTCAGAATGAGGTTGGCGCTATGTTTGGCCACATTCGGGAAACGGCTGCCAGTGATGATGGTGTTGTCGCCCTTGGTGACGGTTGCATCGGTATAGGCATAGGCGGCAGACAGGCGCAGGTCATTGGCGATGTCGCCCGCCACATCCAGCTCCAGCCCCTTGCTGCCCACTTCACCTGCCGCAATCGAGAAATCAGTATTGGCCGGGTTGGTGGTCAGCACATTGCTTTTCTTGATACGGTACAGCGCAAGAGTGGCGCTGGTCTTGTTGTCTGGTGTATCAAACTTGAGGCCCACTTCATAGGAGCGGCTTTCTTCTGCCGGGAAGGCGGTGTTATTGATGCTGATGCCGCTATTCGGTCTAAAACCTTTTGCCACATTCGCATACAGTGATATGCCCTTCATGGGTTGATACACCAGGCCGGCACGCGGGCTGGTGGCACTGAGTGACTGGCTGCTGGCAACGGATGCGCGGTAATTAGTCAGGGTCTGGTCATAGTGGTCACTGCGCAGGCCCAGCAGTGCCTTCCATTGCGCTCCAAGATCAAGCTGGTCTTGCAGGTAAAACCCTTGCGCACGCTGGTTCTCCAGGGTGTTGATCGACAGCGTCAGCGGGTCGGCAGTTTTGCCATACACAGGATTGTAGATATCGATCGCATAGGCATTGGTGGCTGATGGATTGCGGCGCAACTGCACGCGGCTGTCATCAAACTGGTAGGTATCCACACCCAGCAGCACATGGTGTTTGATGCCAGCAGTGTCAAATTTGCCGACCAGTTCCACCCGCGCAGATTTGTCCGTCGCAGAAAAATCACGGTAGCGGCGCTGGCGGCGCAAGGTGCGCCCATCTGCCAACAGATTGTTTGCCTCGGTGGAGTAACCGCTGAGCGCACTGTCACGGTAAGACAAGCCACTTTGCAGCGACCATTGCTGGTTGAAATCATGTTGCACAAACACCTGATGCCCCAGTGACTTTACCGTCATCGGGCCATCCCCTGGCTCACCCAGAAAGCGTGAATTGGGTATCAGGCCCAGCTTGCCATTCACGGCCAGCACGCCACGGTCGAATGGTGTTTTTTGTTCACTGGCTTCGAGTTCATACGACAGGGTAGTGTGCTCGCCTATCAGCCACACCAGCGAGGGCGAGACAAAGCTGCGCTTGCTGCTGATGGTATCGCGGTAGCTGTTACCCTGTTCTGCTGCCGCATTGATGCGGTAGGCGATGGTCTCGCTGACTGGCCCGGTCAGGTCAGCAGCAATACGGTAAGTCTGGTGGCTGGCCAGCGTCAGGTCAACGTCATAGGCAGGCTTGAAGCGCGGTTTCTTGGTCATGATATTCACCGTGCCACCTGGTTCGCCACGGCCATATAGTGCAGACGATGGCCCTTTCAATATCTCTATGGATTGTGTACTCGCAGTATCGCGCAAACCATTGTAACCACGGCTGGAACTGAAACCATTGACCATATAGTCAGACCCAAAATTGGGGTCGCCGGTAAAACCGCGCATGGCATAACTGTCCCACAAACCACCGAGATTGCTTTGGCGCGCAATGCCACTCGTCAAGTCCAGCGCATTGTTGAGGCTGGTCACGCCATTGTCCTTGAGCAGATCAGCCGTCAATACCCGCACGCTTTGCGGAAGGTCTGCCAGCAAGGCATCGGTCTTGGTGGCACCAGTGGCGGAGATGCTGCGGTAGTTTTGTCTCTTGGCTTTGATCAGGACTTCGCTTTGGGTTTGTTCCTGGGCGTGGGTGAGCACGGGGTATGCGGCGGCGATGAGGAGGCTTAGGTGTTTGTAGTGCATGGGGGGTTCCTGGGGAAATTGAAAAATTGATTTGGGGACGGAGGTTGAATAGGGTGTAGGTTGGCCTGAGCTGCGCTGGTTCGGATAAGCTACTTCGGATAAACATAAGCCTCCACCTTCACCCCCTTGAGGCGATACCCCGCACTGCCCATGGAGGTATCACTACGGATGGTTTCCAGCACGCCGCTGACCCATACCGCATCCATCATCTGTATCTTGGCGGGCTTGTCGAGCACGACATCGATGATCTGGTTGGCAGGTGGCGGCGGGGTGTGGATGCAGCCGCCGAAGTAGGGGACGAGTAAAAATTCACGCAATTTGCCGCGTTCGCCATCAAGCGGCACGATGAAGCCGGGGATCTTGATGCGCGTACCATTGAGGCTGGCCTCAACCGGTGCCTTGTCCCAGGCTTCGCGCATGGTTTGCAGGGCGGCCATGGCGCGTGGGTCACCGTCGTTGAGGAAATTCATGTCCAGGTTCTTGAAGTCCTTGCTCGGGTCCCAGTTCTTGGGAATCAGGGCTTCCCACCGTATCTCTTTGTAGCTTTCACTTGCGGCGGGCGTGGCTGGTGTTTTTGGTGTAACTGGCTTTGGCGGCGCGGCTACAACCTTATTCTGTGGCAGCCTGTCCCCCAGCTTGTATTGCCCGGCGGGTTCCGCAGCCTTGGCTGTCATCAGCAACCAGGCTGTCAACATGAATAAAATACAGCAGGCGCAGCCCAGCCAGAACTTGTAAGCAAAGCGCGAATTTTTTCTTTGTTTCATGGAGATCCTTTTTCTACAGACGCGGTGTCAAACCATCGGCCAGGGAATTTCGGTAAGCCAGGCAGGCAGGAACCAGGCTGGCCAGCATGCCCATGAGCACCACCATGCCCAGCAGCGGGATTTCTGTGGCATTGATGAGGGCAGACTGGATGAGGATGCCGTAATGCGTCTGTACCCAGTCCTTGCCTGCCAGCGTCAGCACATCGAGCAAGAGCAGGCCGCTGATAGCCCCGGCGATAGTCAGGCCCAGGCTCTCTGCCATCAGCATCAAAAACAGATGCCCCGGCCCGACACCGGCAGAACGCAAAATCGCCAGTTCACGCCTGCGCTCATTCAGGCTCGCCAGCATCACCGCCAGCAAGCCTGCACTGCCCAGTACCACCAGCAACGAAGACATCGCCAGCAAGACCCGCTCAACGATGCTGATGACTTGCCACAACTGATCAAGCGCCACACCCGGCAGCACGGCCAGCAAGGCTTCTCCATCTTTAGTGTTGATTTGCCGCTGCAAGCGAAACACCATGCTGCGCTTGTGCAGGCCCACCAGCACAGCGGTGATTTCTTTTGGTTGCAAATCAAACTTGCGCGCATGTTCTGCAGCGATAGAAAAGCCCGGTACAGGCGCACCACCCTGCCAGTCAAGATGAATAGCCTGCATGGATTGCAGGCTGATATGCACGCTGCTATCTACCGGCGTGCCGGTACGCGCCAGCACGCCTACTACCTTGAAAGGCTTGTCAGCATGTTCAGCCAGCGCCGCATCGCCAGTACCATGACTGAGCGTGATTTTTGAGCCGACCTGGTAGCCCAGATTGTCTGCCACATCCGCCCCTATGACGGCAGCGAACAAATGGTCTGCACCCTCGCCAAAGGCTTGGCCCGCCCGCAGTTGCAAGCCTTGTGCATCACCATAGCGAAAGCGGCTGAAGTAATCTGGCGTGGTACCCACCACTGCAAAGCCGCGATGCGAGTCACCCAGCGATAGCGGCACGGCCCAGGCCACTGCCGGGTCTTGCAGCAAATCCTGGTAGCTTTGCCAGGCAATATTATTGGTCGCCGCACCAATGCGAAACACCGCATACAGCATCAGTTGCACCGGGCTGGTACGCGCACCTACGACAAGATCAGTGCCAGAGACGGCATGCGAAAAACTCTCGCGCGCATCATTGCGCAGCCGCTCTACCGCCAGCAACAGGCAAACCGAGAGGCTAATGACAAACAGCATCAGGCCCAGGGTCAGGCGGCGGTTCCAGGCGCTTTTGCCTGCCAGTCGCAAGAAATAAGATAACTGCGAAAATAACTGCGAAGTTAACTGCGAAAACATCAGTGCTGCTCCACTCGGTTGATTTTTTGCAAGTCCAGTTCACGGCTGAACTGGCTGGCCAGCCTGTGGTCATGGCTGACAAATAGCAGGCTGCTGCCATGGCTGGCGCATTGCTGCAAGATCAGCGCGATAAAGTCTTTTTGCCTGTCGGCATCCAGTGCCGACGTGGGCTCATCAGCGATGATGAGTTCTGGCTGGCCGATCAGCGCACGCGCCGCAGCCACGCGCTGTTGCTGGCCTATGCTAAGTCCTGTGACATGGCGCTGGTACAGGTCGGCATCCAGCCCCAAAGTATTCAGCAAAGCTATTGCCGCCTCACGCGGGCTGCCATGCGCTGCACTGGCACGTTGCTGCCGCCTTTGCGACAGGCGGCAGGGCAGCAAGACATTTTCCAGCATCGACAGATAAGGGATGAGGTTGAACTGCTGGAAAATAAATCCCGCATGATCCACCCGGAAACGGTCACGCGCTGCGCCAGACAAGCAACCCAGATCACTGCCCAGCACCGTGACCTGCCCACGCTGCGGCGTGATGATGCCACCCGCCAGCGACAGCAGCGTGCTCTTGCCACTGCCGCTGGGGCCGTACAGGAACACGCTTTCACCTTTGCTGATGCTAAAGCTTTCTATGTCCAGACACGCTGCCTGCCCGGCCTGCCAGCGGAACTGTACGTCGCGCAGGCTCAGCGCAGCGCTGTTTTCCTTTGGCATAGCAGACATCACCATGCCAACGTGCGTTGTTTCGGTGTCAGCGTTGCTGCTACCTGCCCACGAGCGCCAGCTACTTGCGCATCGACCTTGTGTATCGCAGGGAAAGCATCAAACAGACTCAGGTGCAGCGATTTTAACGCTGCCACCTTGGTGCAGCTATATTCATATCCGGCGTGCAGATTCGCATGCTCATCCTTGCCAGTGGCCGTAGCTTGCAGCACAGGCGCATTTACTTTCACCGAGACTAGCTGGCAATCTGCATCGGCATTGGGCTTCAATAAGGTGTCTGGTTTTTGCATAAGATCAAGCAAAGCCTTTGCCGCCTGTTTTTGCTTGTCTGTGCGCGGCGCATGTTCAAAGCCCAGCAGGTTATCCAGCGGGCTGTCAAATTCCAGCGTCAGTCTGTTGCCATCCTGCGCCAGCAATACCGTGGCGCTGCCGTGTACATGGGCTTCATGGGCGGTGCTGCTGGTTGCTACTGCTTGCAATAAGCTTAGAATAATGATCTGGATCAGTTTGTTCATGCTGTTACTTCCAGGTGCTGTGAGATCGTATCGTCATCATCGCTGTCATCCACTTCCATCCACGATGGAAACGGGTCGGCATAGCTGGTCCACTGCACTGGTCCCTCTGTCATTTCGGCCGTTGTCAGCAGACAGGCATCCAGCACCGCTTCTATCGCCGCCTGATCCATCTCCACGCCGATGAACACCAGTTCCTGGCGGCGGTCACCATAGGGTTCTATGCATTTGCTTAAAATATGCTGCTGATAGTCTGCATCCTGCGGCCACTCTGCCTTGTTGACGGCAGACCACCACAAGCCTGCTTGATGGTGACGGCAAATGCCGCCTGCCTGCGACCATTCGCCAGCGATATCCATGCGCGTCGCCAGCCAGAAATAACCTTTTGATCGCACCACACCCGCAAAACCCCGGTGTATGCAAGACCAGAAACGCTGCGGGTGAAACGGCCTGCGCGCGCGGTAGGCAAAGCTGCGTATGCCATATTCTTCGCTCTCAGGCACATGCTCGCCGCGCAGCTCTTTGAGCCAGCCTGGCGCGGCAGATGCCTGTTCAAAATTGAAGCGGCCTGTGTTCAAAACCCGGTCCAGTGGCACATTGGAAAAACTGCAAGGCACGATATCGGCTCGCGGGTTTAACGCACGCAAGATCTGGCTCAGCCTCTCAAACTCATCAGCACTGACCATGTCGGCCTTGTTAAGCACGATGACATCGCAAAACTCTATCTGCTCCACCAGCAGATCAACCACAGTGCGTTCATCCTCTTCACCCATGGAGGTGCCACGCTGGTTCAGGCTGTCGCCCGATGCATAGTCGCGCAAAAAGTTATAGGCATCCACCACCGTGACCATGGTATCGAGCCGCGCAATATCAGACAGGCTGCGGCCTTCTTCATCACGAAAAGTAAAAGTCTCGGCCACGGGCATGGGTTCGGATATGCCGGTCGATTCTATAAGCAGATAATCAAAACGCTGCTCACTGGCAAGCCGCTGGATTTCTATCAGCAAGTCTTCGCGCAGCGTGCAGCAAATGCAGCCATTGCTCATCTCGACGAGCTTCTCGTCCGCCCGCGACAACTCAGCCCCACCTTGCCGCACCAGGTCTGCATCGATATTCACCTCGGACATGTCATTGACAATGACAGCCACGCGCTTGCCTTCACGGTTGTTGAGGATGTGATTGAGCAGGGTGGTTTTACCTGCACCCAAAAAACCTGAGAGTACGGTCACGGGCAAGAGCTGGGTAGTCGGCATGATGAGTCCTGTATCGGGCATAGGTGGTGGCGGGTGCAGTAGTGGTATTCGATGACAAATCAGGGGCAGCGGTTTTTGTGTTATCAGGTGGGATATCCAGCCCTGGCCCTATTGTTAAATGCAACTTTGTTGCATTATTGACTTAAAAAAACAGACTGGTTTCAGTCTGCACGTATCAAGGTATTCCACCATTTTCCAGTTTTGCGTAGCGCTTGCATGGACGCGCACGCGACGCTGAACATCAGGCAGATCAGCACGCCGATTCGCACGCAAATTCGCACTTCGATTCGCAAGCAAATTAGAATGCAGTTCATCAAACATGCAGGCAGCATCAACCATGCGTCTGGAAACACATGATCTACAGCGGAAAATTTATTTGCAACACAATTGCATTTCCAGGATCATAAAGTAATTCAAATTGTTTTGCAACACTGTTGCAATGAATCTGAGTGTCAGTGAATGGAAAGCTTGATGGTGGTTGCGTCGCAGCGGTGTTTTGAACATCCGCAAAGTAGGGCGCATCGCCATGCGTCGCATGGGTTGACAGGACTCAGGGCAAATAATCCACGCCGGGGACCTTGCAGACATACGGCGTACAATGCGCCGTATGTCTATCCAATGAATGCCAGGCTCGGCATTCGGTCGATGCTGACCTGCCATCAATATATCAGGAGGCAGAATTTGACGCCGCAGCCATTACTCCCCCACCAGTCTCGCCACATAAGGATTCATAAACATCCCTGTAGGGTCACAACTCTGGCGATAATCATCAAAGGCCTGGACTCGCTCATTGCGGCGGCTGCGTAGCTGCTTGATGAAGGCTGGGTTGAAAGGCTGCGTTGCTGCTGCAGGCCCAGTGGCGGGGTCGTAGAAGCCATACATTTTGCCATTGTGCGGCCAGCCACCGAGGGCGACCCATTCGCTTTCGACTTCGGCAAAAAAGTTCAGCAGCTTGGTGGGATAGTCGAGCCCGCTTTTGTCTTCTTGTACGGCGACGAAGGCGATCAAATCAAGGTTGACGAAATACGCGCCGGCATTGCTGGTATAGGTGCCCGCCATGGCAGTGTCGCCACCCTTGATGAAACGAAATTCCATTGGTGCGGCAATGTGGAAATTGCTGCTCTTGTTGACCTTGTCGCTGACTGACTTTAATGCACCCCATACTGTGGATAAGCTGCTGGCCCCCAGGTCAGGCAGTTCGATAAAATAAGACATGAAGATGACTCTGGCAGCATCGCCCAGCCACAGGTCAGAATTTTTTTGCGCAGCGGCATTGACCTCACCCTTGATGACGGAGATCGCTGTCGAGGTGATCAGGGCCGCCGCTGCGGTGCCGACTATTGGCGCATCAAAGCTTTGCGCATAGATGGCGGCGTCCTCGGCCAGGTCTTCACCAAAGGGTAAATACGGTGCGCCAAATTCGTCTTTCTTTGCCAGTTGGCAGGCGTCTGGTGTTGGTTCCGGGGTGGGTGCTGCACCTGAGCCGCTTTCCACATTCCACCAGGCCGCCGTAAAGTTGCTGGTGCCGCTCAGTGCATAGGGGTTGAAGAAGGTTTCCACCCTGGATTTGGATGCCAGCAAGGCAGACAGGCCAGCGCCAAAGTTGGCAGCGTTTTCCCAGACATAATCAGTAATGCCGGCGCTCAGGCAGTTGGCAAAAGGGCGTGGCATGACGCTGATGGTTACGGCTGTGACTACACCCAGGGCACCGAGTGACACGCGGGCAAATTGCAGTGGTGACCAGGCACCTACTTTGGGCGTATTCGCGTCGATAGTGTTGACAATACCGCTGGGGCCCATGATGGCAAAGGCGGTGACGGTCTCGGCAAAGATAGGTGCCTGTACAGTCGCACCATGCACATCCACCGCGGTCATGCCACCAAGGCTGAAGAAACCGCCAGCGGTGACGGTTTGCAGCATCAGCTTGTTTTGTGTCAGAAAAGCGTCAAGTTCATCTTCACGCACACCCGTATTCACGGTGACGCTTTTGCCGTCGCTGTTGATCTGCATGCGCTGATCGCCTTCGCGACCCAGGTCAGCATAGCAAGACAGATCGACGATGACGACACCACTGGCAGGTGTTTCACTGCTGGCTACCAGCGGGGTTTGCGAGTGGCGCTGGCCGGAGACGCGTAGCTGCTTGTTTTGTGAGGCAGCATTGGTGACGATGGTTTGCAATTCTGCGCGTGTGCGTGGTGTGTAGTAATAATTGTCGCCCTGGTAAAACAGATTCTGACTCCAGTTTTTCCAGAGAGGGGAGGCGGGTTTGGTATTGTCTGCGCTGTTTTGTGGCATGGCTTACTCCGTGGTTGGATGCAAGTGGGGGATGGCTTGAATGGCAGTCTCTAGAACTCATTTCATAAATAGGATGAGTGCGAACAAGACGATTTGGGATGCAGTGCAAGGCGTGACGCGAAGCTAAGGCGTCCGCCTTTGCAAGCAACACAACGCTGCAATGCGCCCAAATCGTCAGTTTCCGAAGGGTTTGCCTCATAACGCGCGCTGGACTGCGTTGGACTCGTTGTCAATAGCACCGCTATTGACTGCCTCGTCTGTCTTGCCAGCCCACGTTATGAGGCAAACGCATCTCACCCTATTTATGAAATGAGTTCTAAGTACATGTTCACTCAAAATGAAGGCATTGACACATGCAAAGCATGCTTTGCACTGTCTGTGTTCGAGTAGCTTACTAAATAGCTTTAATGACATAACCACCCGTAATAGTAGGATGATCGCCAGACTTTTTTGGGGGCGAAAATTTGTAGTAAATCGCAGCCCCCTGAAATTCCATTCGATTCAACTTAATGACTCGCCCGGTTTTTAGCTCGTTAACTTGATACCCTAATTCTGGCTTCGCGTTATCAAACAGTTCAATCGTAGAAAACTCAATAACCTTACCGTTAGTCAAACCTTGCGCTATGAACGCGTTAACTGGTCCGCTTTCAAGAGGGCTTGCATTTTTATTCCGTCGTAGCCCAAAAACAGGAAAATGGCCACCATCCATAATAAGCGGGGCGACATTGGTTTGTTTTTCCTTTGGGCCAGTATTGCCGTTTTCATCCAGCACTGTTCTGGTTTTTTTCAGGCTGTTGTAAAAAATTTTAATCTGCTCATTCGGCGCTAGTCCACCTATGTCCGTCCAGGCCTGGTTGATAGGGTCATCCGCTGCCCTATCTGCAAATTGCAACAAGGTATTGTGTATGCTGGCCTTGTAGTATTGCCCATTCTCATCTTTGAGAATATTTAATGAAAAAAGCTTGGGTTGTTTGTTTTCTTTACTTCGCACGGCATCTTGTCCAAAGACAGGCAGCCAATGAAATAGATGGGCCAGGAATCGAACATAGCACTCGTAACTGCTCTTGGCCGCAGCGTTTTTCTTTTGAACTTCGCTATCACCGGCGTTATTCAGCGCCGGGTTATAGGCAAAGTCTTGCTTCCAAAGTGCGAGTTGTGCGTCGGGAACTTTGAAAATGGGGTTCTTATTACATATCTCTGCGAATTGCAGATCAGCGTTTTTTTGCCTGTAGTAATCCTGGGCCTTGCTGAGTTGTAAAGGCATTACCTTCATTTCGCCCAAGGCAATAAAAAAGAGAATGAGCGCGCGATTACTTTTGATGTAATTCCACACCAAGGCATCCTTGCCTTGTATTGCACCATCGCTGGTGACGATATGCAAGACATCGCTTTTGACTTTTTTTATGGAAATTTGCAAAACTTGAATGCCAACAGCTTGAAACAGATGTTGAAAATCAGGGTCGGCATACATTTTAGCCAGTAAAGAGAGTAAGCCACCGCCTAAGCCAGCAAAACCTCGTCCCCAGGTAAATATGGCACCATCCAAGATATTAATGGATGCGCATGAACCTTCACTTTTGAATTCTTCCCATACCAATTCCTTGAGTTCATGCGAGCCTACTGCCTGTGGTTGGGGGTCAGCATCTGGATAGCCTCCATAGGAGCTGTGTTGATCGTATTTGAATAACCTGGCTTGTGTTTCGGCGGGGATGATCCTATCTTTTTCGACCAGAAATTTGGCGCGGTTCCAGTGAACCAGCCATGGAGATTCTGTTTGCGATGAACTGGCATTTGCAGAGCGAAGATTGGCACCCTGTTTTTCATAATTCAAAAGTAGTTTTAAAACACCAGTCCAACGTGCGTTTTGTCCAACGACGGGCGATTTTTCTGCCACGTCTTTCATCTTTTTAACTTTGTCGATACCCGTCCTCAGCAAACTCTCAAGAAAAGGAAAAGCATGTTCATCGGCCAAAGCGTTGAATTCGAAGGCGAGTAATTCATAAAGATTATCAATATCACCTGTGTAGCGACTTCGATGCGCTTCAATGGCGCTAAAATAAAATTTGATGCGCGATTCAACCGGGTAATTTTGAATACCTAACTCCGCTTGCAGACGCCCAATATCGGCGGGCGTGACGATCTTTGCCCGCTCTATCAGCAGATTGGCATCCAGCAATGAGCGCACGGCGGTCTCGGTGGCTTGCCTGTTTGTAGTACGCGGGGCAGGGATCGTATAAGGAGCCGCTATTTCTGGTGGTGCGGGGCTTGCTGCCTGGCTGGGTTGAACAATAGACCCAGGGCCAGGCTTGATGGGCGTAGGAATAGTTGGCTTGCCCATGATGTGCTTACTTCATTCTGCCTGTTTTTGGGTCGTACTCAACGGCAACAGGCACAATCTGATCGGTAGGAACAATTTCTATCCATTGATCGAACACATCAAAATACGGGGTATCTTCTTCTGCACCTGGTTTAAACGCAAAACTATTTTGCAAAGGATAAAAACCGTGCTCAAACACCTTGTTAATAGGGCGTGACAGCACTTTGTCCCTGTCGTCGATCACTACTGGATTGCCTGCCTCATCAAGTTCATCTGCCAGTTCTTTCTTACCAAAAGCCTGATTCGCTTTTTGATATTCATGTTTCTTATTGAGTTTATCAATGAGTTGATTAATGGATTGCTCAATACTCATGGGAACATTGTTTTCATCCAGCGTTTCTGTCATCGCATCGAGGCCATCAATGCCTTCGACGTTGGCACTTCTTAACCAGGCGAGGGCTTCCTTCTCCTTGCCGGGCCGTATAGGCATGACGGCTTTTACCCAGGGAGCATTTAAAAAAGCGTTACGCATATTATCCCCATCCAATTGCATGAGCCAGCCCAAAGACGCGCCCAAAGGGGCAGGGGCCGACTCTTCAGTGATGAGATAATTATCGCTACGTTGCTCATTACTTGACCAATTGGCGAGATACGCAGAGTTGATCTGGGTTTCGTTGTTGCGTTTAACGGGCTGAATGATGCTCAGCGGAGAGGCAAAATGTGCCCTCCATGCAGCCTGCCCCGTGTTGTTCGTCGCAGTGGTGGCGGTGCCTTCTCTATTCAGTGGCGCGGTGCCTACAAACTGGCCATGATGGGCAGAGGGCTTCCACCATTCCGGGGCGACAAAATAGAGCATCTTGTCAATATCAAAGAGCGAGTTGAGGTACTCGGACAAATTGTGGCGCACTGCCAGCTCTTCTGTGCTCTCTCCTCGCTGGTAATTGTCTTCATGCATTAAAGATTTGATGAGATTGCGATAAATGATAATGCGTTCCTCTTCGCGCAAATCCTCATTTTTTCTCGGCCTGATCTCTGAGGCAAGCTTAATCCGTTCACGCACTTTCTTTATGAAGTCTTCTTTTGCAGCAAGGCTGCGCTCTTCCGTCGTCTTGTTGATCAGCGCATCATTGTCCTCCTTGTTTTTTTGAATCGCGGCTTTTGATGGAACATAACGAATTGAACATTTGAATTTAAAATCATAACTTCTGTCGTCTTCAATTCCATCGTCATCGCCATTGTGAATGTCCAGGACAAAAGCCAGCTCAGTAATGCGCTTCTCACCGTCCACAACGATTGCGGCTCTTTCTATGATTTTGAAATCCCATGGAGGGCCGTTTAATAAATCCAGGGTCCACTGGCTGAGGATATAATCCTGTCTTGGCGGGATGACAGGAATGAGTTTCAAGATATGTACCCCGTTAGGTAATTCTGTGATTCGCCAGGGGTAACTGATTTCACTGGGAACATCAATTGATTCAGGCAGAATAATTTTTTCCGGGTCGTGTATTTTGCTCAGGGACTCATCGCTCGCAATGTGGACAAGATTCGCTAATCCCAACTGCTTGCCTGGTTCGTCGACAAAAGTTTCCCAGCACAAGTAAGTGCCTATGTCTTGCACTTGTATCGCAATTTGCCGCATTTTTCGGCGCATTTCATAGTTTATGAGTTGTGCTGTGTTGTTGGCCAGTATGTAACGCTTGCTGTGAGTGTCATTCGATTCGATGACAGTCTTGAAGGTGGTTTTATAAGTTTGCTTTAATTCCTGGCTGATTTTTTCACTCTGCTGGCGTGTGCGCTTATGGGTGGATTCTCTGGCTTCTTCCTGAGATTGCGCGTAATCAAAATTAGAGCTTGCAGTGACAGACATATACGAGGCTGTCACACTCGCGCCAAATTTAATATCTTGCCTGTTGTTTTCTCTGACCAGATCACTCATTTCTTCATCAGACTTTTTCTCCAGCTCACTTTTAAATAAAGTCTCGGTAGAGAATTCGGTCGACCTCTCAGTCAGGATACGCTTGCTCGACACTTCAATTAATTCAGCGGAGGCGGCAGGGCTAAGCCAGATGTGCTCTATGGGCGTACCTAAAAAGGTATCCAGTTCAAAGAAATACTGCCTGAATAAGTGCACCAAACCGATAGGCGATAAACTGATTGCCTCTGCTTTTTCCTTGATACTGGCTTGAGTGCGGTCAAAGAACAGTTCACCCAGCGAGTGAAAATTCAAATTTTCAAATGGCCCTGAGTTGTTTTTTAAAAACAGACTTTTGAGTGTGTCAAACTGCTTCTTTTCTTTTAGGTACAACAGCATTCCGGCTACTTTGGACTCATGTTCCAGCATGCTTGAAAAACCTTGCAGCTTCATTTCATCGCTTATATTCTGTTCGCCCTCAAAAGATTGGCTGGCGGCGTTGATCACATTGCTTAGTACGCCATGTTCATCCTGGCTGTTTAAGGTTTCTTTAAGCGCATCGGCATGAATGAGCTGATCACACGCGTCAATAAATTTGTTTTCCAAATCACGTGCATCGACATTCGCAAGCCGATCAGCGAACGCGCTGCTTAATGCACTGAGGAGAAAGCTGCTTTGGTTTGGTGAGACAACCGGGTTCTGAACGCTACCTACGTTGATTTCTATTAAATTTTTGATCGTGCTTTGTGCCGGCCTGTTCGCCAAAAAAGCTGCAGGATTGCCTTCTTGTTGCAAGAACTTGTAACTACCCTGAACTTGTTTTAATGCCTCATTGAGCGTAATAGACTTTTCACGCTCCAGCAAACGCGCATGACGTTTCCCTTTTCGTTTTGACTTCCAGCCCAGCAGGGGTTGATACACGCCCAGTAGTTCACTGGCATAGGGCAGTACCCCTATATATTTCGTCAAATCGCTTATTTTTTTGCCTGACATAACAACCCCTTAACTTTACTAAAAGTGAGAAACCATGAGCAGATTTTTGATACGGACTACAGCAATGAGAAATGGCGCATCATGAACGCGCTTGAGCTTGAGCTTGATATTGAAGGTCTTGCTCAGTGTTTTCATGCATCACCCTTCCAGTTTTCTCCTGTAGAGGTATGCAGAAGAGCGGGAGCCCATTGCAAGTTCCAAGCATCAGCAACGATCAAATTAATGTTAATTAGTCTAGCATAATATTTAATGAAGTCAGTCTATTTCATGGCGAGACGTCAGGTTTATCAGCCTCTCCTCATTATGTAAAAATGCTCGCCTGTAGAAAAAATAAAACATTAATTGAATAAAATCGTCATCAGATGCTTGTTTTATTCAAAAAGCTGTGGCAAGATACATCCATCGAATACAGCAACAACAGCTTTAATACAAACATCAAACTTAAAGAACAGGACATATTGTGAACACAACGCTACTCCAACAACTGAACCAGAACTTGCGCCTCATCGCGCAGGGTATGGCACAGGCTGGTGCAGCGCTGCTGGATGCACCTTTGTCCCCATCCCTTTCTGTAGCCGCCGGCCTGCAGTCGCAGCCAGCCCTGCAACCGCAACCAGCATCACCCAGCCCGCTCTTCGCCTTGCCCTTGCATCATCTGGGCGCATGCGTGCAACTCAACATCCGGGGGGAAACCCCACAGGGAAACGTCACCAGTTAAAGGTGTACGCCAACTGTAGCGACAAGCCCGGATGCGATTAACGCACCGGGCTTTTTAGTTTTATAACGCAGAATTTTTAAGCTTGATTGCAGAGCGCAACAAGCAAGTGAGTCATATCGGAGTGTGGCGCAGCCTGGTAGCGCTACTGCCCTGGGAGCAGAAGGTCCGAGGTTCGAATCCTCGCACTCCGACCAGTTAGAACGTTGCATCGTTCTGTAGAGAGCGTCGTGTTTTTACGGCGTTCTCTACACCCTGAATTTGCTCTCTGTCTGCAATTCAGTATAGGGAATGAGTAACGATGAAAGAAAAACTCAGCCTGCTTTGGGGTGGCCATAGCTTAACGGTGAAAGTCGCGGATTGTGATTCCGCTTATCCCGGTTCGATTCCGGGTGGTCACCCCAAAGCAGGTTGAGGTAAATGAGTAATGCGCATTTGGTGGAATTGGAAGACACCCTGGTTTCAAAAGCCAGTACCGCAAGGTTTGAGGGTTCGAGTCCCTCCATGTGCACCAGTTTTACAGGGGATTAGCCAAGAGGCCAGGCACCGGAATTTGAGTCCGGCACACCAAGGTTCGAATCCTTGATCCCCTGCCAGTTTGAGTAGTGAAGTTTTTCGGAGTGTGGCGCAGCCTGGTAGCGCAACTGCTTTGGGAGCAGAAGGTCCGAGGTTCGAATCCTCGCACTCCGACCAGTTGATTCGCGCAATTTTATGCTGCGTGATGTGAATGAATAAATGCGCATGTGGTGGAATTGGAATACATGCTGGTCTTAGAAACCAGTGCCGAAAGGATTGGGGGTTCAAGTCCCTCCATGCGCACCATTTTTGGAAACGTGGCAGAGCGGCCATTGCAGCTGTCTGGAAGACAGTAGGACCGAAAGGTTCCGTGAGTTCGAGTCTCACCGTTTCCGCCAGTTAATGCCTCTGTATGTGTTCAAGGGGCAGAAGTTAAGCGCGTGTGGTGGAATGGTATACACGCTGGTCTTAAACACCAGCGCCTTTGGCATGTGGGTTCGAGTCCCACCACGCGCACCAAGAGCACCAAGAGTACCAAGAGCACGACAATAAAGCATATGCGTGCGCGAGCGAGTTTGCGTCTACAAAGCATGTGGCAGAATAAATTTGAAAGCGTGGCAGAGTGGATCAATGCACCTGTCTACATACAGCATCGCTGTCGGGGGCCGTGAGTTCGAATCTCACCGTTTTCAGGTAAATGGAATAGCTGAAAAAAATACCTATAGCATTTTGGTAAAACTAATGCAAAATTTGCGCGTAGATTTGCACTTCCTTACTTTTCCTAAAGCAAAAAAAATTCTAGAACGATTTATTTAACGTCAGATGCTAATATGTTTCTTGCCTACTTATTCTGCGGGGAACATAAATTCATGTTAGGTCAATGTATTCTTTGTTTGAACGATGGGGTCGCATTAACTTCCGAACACATCTTCCCAGAATCAACTGGCGGGAAAATTTGCAAAAACATTCTTTGTCAGTCCTGCAATAGCAACCTTGGTCGCTTTGTAGATGCCCCGTATTTGAACCAATTTGTAGTTCAATTGGCGCGATACGCAAATAGGTTGGAAGGAAAAACCGGACGAATTCCGCAGCCATTTTCTGATAGCTACTCTGTCATTTTGGAGGGGGAAAAAGAGATAAAATTCAAATTTGATGCAAATTTTAAGCCTCAAATTATTTCTTCCGCACCAGAGATACTGTTGGATGAAAATGGAGAAGTTGTAATTTCAGTGGTAGTCGACGGTGCCAAAAGTGCTGAGTTGCCAGCAATGATTAAGAAGGCACTCTCCCGTTTTTTTAAGACAAGAGAAGGAATTGCACTGGGACTGTCTGATGAAGAGCAAGAAAAAACGATTGAAGACGAAATATTAAAAGCAGGTAACGTTAAATCAAAAACAAGCCCTGTCGGAAATATTCAAGGACGTCACGCAGTCGAGTACAAAAAAATATACTTGGAATATGTAAAAGTATTATACGAAATCTGTTGCATTGAGTTTGAAGGTTTTCGAGAGTCTAATTCTGCAACACTGATGCGTGACTTCTTAATTCAGCAATTCTCAAATTCGCCTTTACATTGGGACTTCGAAGATATGGCTATAAAATTGGGCATATCATTCGATACTAAAATCGCAAATTGGTTGCCGGTTTTCAAACCCCTAATATGCGAGAAGTCGTTAGACTCTCTACATATAGCGGTTATCCATTCTAATTTTTTGATCTGTTCAATGCTTGGTTTTGGCTGTGCATTTATGAAAGTTGATAAACAACTTATTAATGACGTGGAACAGGTTGGACGCGTCTATCTAAACGAAATCGACAAAGGTGGAAAAGCTGGGATTTTTTCTTACCATGAGATCATGGCCTTGAAAGAGATATAGCCTTCAGAGGTAACGATAGACGAAGTGGGCAATGTGATTCAATGCATGCATACTTCTTGCACGTAAATAAATTTGAAAGCGTGGCAGAGTGGATCAATGCACCTGTCTACATACAGCATCGCTGTCGGGGGCCGTGAGTTCGAATCTCACCGTTTTCAGGTAAATGGAATGACAGGTCAGAAAAGTTTTCTAGCATTGCCCTTGGCGCTTGCAATATTTTTATATTCTTGCACGCCCATCATTGTTAAAATGCGGCCCTCTCTGGTATTGGCGTGCGCGTGCATTTCACTTTCGCTCCCACTGTCAATCTCATTGAGAGCAGGGCATTGCTGCTGCATTTTTCGCAGTGCGCTCTCCCTCATTCTATTTGAAAGCTCATACTGATGCGTTTTTTGATTTTCCTTATTAGTCTTGTGGTCCTTGGAAAATTCTTGTTTGGTATGGGGCAAGAGGGCTATCAATCCACAGTGAACGATACCAAAGCGAAATATGCCGTAGAGCGTATCCAGGAAAAGCTGCCCATCAAATTTGAGAACGGCGTGAAAATTGAGAAGGCAGAATACTTTGACCATACAGTCAGCCTGTACTCGACTGAGGGATGGAAGCGGGAGATCTCTACCGAACAGCGTGAAGAATTTAAACGAGTGCTGGTCCAGGCTTACTGCAAGGGCAAGATGAAAACCTTGTCGGAAGCAAAGCTCAGGATTGACTACGTCTTCACTACGCAGGCGCGTTCATTGAATGACTTGTCCACCGACACCTGGAAAGTTGCCCTGCAACCGGGCGACTGCAAAGAGCAGCACAGAATCAACTGATACTGACAAGAAAGCGGTAATCTGGCCTGGCCAGTGCGTACCGTTTTTTCTTGCCGCCATCAGTTCAAATGAAAAGACTCAAAAAACGCTGCAATCCGGGGTGAATGCTCTTCGCTTTCTGGCCCCCCTGCCTCGATGAGGTAGACGGTTTTTCCAGCCAGGAAAAATGTCACTTTCTTGATCTCTCCCTTGGCAGACAGGACCATGCTGCGCCCCGCGTTTCCCTTTAGCATGGTGGTGTTATCTTCAATGACGATGGCTTTAAGATCACTGACGATGCCATCCCTTATTCCTTCAAGGAAGAGACCCAGTTCGTCTGGTTTGTTGGCAAGATCGAAATACGTAATGGCATACTGGAGCTTGCCAGCACGCGATAAATAGGTATGGTGATTGCTGACCCCGGTGGGTGCTGCAAGCCGTTGCTCGACAGGCTCGCCGGGCATGCTGATACTGAAGTGCTGTCCTGGTACAGAGAGTTCTGTCAGTGCCGACTCCGGGGCAGCGCTTGAGCGACTGTTCATATAAGACGCATAGCCAAATTCAGCCAGTATCAGCACTATCGTCAACATGATGACATTGCTCATGTCATGATTGGATTCTGGTATCGCCTCTTTGCAACCCAGTAAACCTATCTTGTAACCCTCGGCACGCAGAATAGCTCTGGCGCGCAGATTGATGGCCAGCACGGCCAGGATATTGACAAATGGGATAAAAGCCAGGATGCCGACGATAATTTTAAATGGCCGCCCCCAGCCAGCACCACGGTACATGCGTATCAAGCCAAATAGACTCATGACGGCGACCAGCGCTAGAAACGGAAACACCATGATCGCAGCTTGCGTGCCGCGCAAGTGGAAATGCTGTACCGACCAGACGATGCCGCCAAACATCAACATGGCCACATTGAGTAAGCGCATGCCGCTGGCAAGATTGCCTAACTCCACATAATCATAAGAGTCTTGCGCAGGCTGATGTCGGGCACCAGTCCCGCGTGTGCTGGCCGGTAACGCCGGTAACACCGGAAACGCCATGCCTATGTCGCAGCGGCTAAAGATCCAGTTGTACACAGCGCGATTCATGGCAAACACTGGCGTTGGCGCGCTGATGGTCACTGAAATCAACATGCTGTCGGTGCGCAGGCAGCAGATCAGCAGATGGCTATCTTCCTCATCGCCAGGCAAGCGGCCTTGGTATTCTGTGACTATCCCCTGGACGCGGCTTCCCCAGTTCTCGCCCTGAATGGCAACGGGTTTCGCCACCTGCGTCATCTCTGGCATTTCTTTCGTCAGCATAGGCAGGCGCATACCCACCCATTTTTCTATCGACACATCCTGCCGCGCAAAGCCCTTTGCCTTTAGCTTGGTGCCAGTGGCCATATCATGCAATCGTAAGGAGCGGCTATTCTTGGTTTCGTGCCACTTACCTGGCGCATACAACTCCAGTCCCAGGCTGACGTTACGAAACTCCCTGGGACGCAAATTGGCGATGTCATGCCCAGTCAACTCGCGCTGGCTGGATGGGACATGGCTTACTTCAGGCTGACTTTCTGACTTATCCCAGCCGTCCAGGCTGAGAGCCCCGGCCGATTGGCCTTGCGGCTTGGCGTTGAAAGAGTCAAATTTCATATTGCGTGTTCTTGTTATGGAAGGCAAAGCGACGCTTCGCCAAAAATCAAAGCGTGGATTAAAACATTGACACCATAATTGTGTCAAATTGTTTCAGAAAATTACAAATGGAAACATTTGTGGAAATGAAATAGTGACAGGCAGGGCGATTGTTCATGCCCTGCCTGTCAACACGCCCTAACAGCATCTGATCCGTCGAAGAAGCTGCTTTATATAAACAAGAAGAGTTACTGCCTGAAATTGATAGTCACTAAGGCATTGCTGGCAAATCAAAGGTCGTCATGGGCGCCTGGTCTTCGTTGAGTATTCTGGTGACTGCATTAATAAATGCCTCTTTCCCCGGTGCCGGGCCCGGACCATAATTGCTGCGGCTGCCATTACAGATGCCGGTCAACATGGTAAATGGCTGGCCTCCTTGCGGCAGCACACTATATTCCAGGCTGAAAGTACGATAGTTGTCAGGCGGTGCCTGGCAGACGATGGCCATGAAGTACGTTTCATTGCGATACAGGGGCATCGGCATTTGTATCGTGATGATCTCGGTGCCTTTCGCCGTGTGGTCGATGAAGACGGCAATCTCTTCACTGGGGATAACATCGGCCGGGTCCTTGATGGTGCTGCGACCAAAGTCGTCCCAGGTATCTGCCACCATCTTGCGCCCACTCTGGCGCAAGTGTTCTGTGAAAACGGTCGCGACATCTTCACGCAGGAAGCGCGGCAGGATAATCCGCGTCATTGCCCAATGATGGTCACGCTGCCCCGACTCCGTGGGCAAACGGATCGGCCTGCTTGATGTCTGCTGTTCTTGTTGTTTTCTGCAAAAAGAGAATGTGTCGTTTTTAGAACTCATGGAGACTCCTGGAAAGTGATGTCGTCAACATCAGGGGTGGATGAGAAACAAGCTAGTAAAGCAAACGTCAACACAAACGCCAGATCAGGAGGGCGCTATGAAAATAGCATGGTGTTCTTGTGAAAAGATGCACAAGTCAGATCCCCCTTTTTTCTGGCGGACGCGGATTATGAGGCAGACAATTGCCTGACGCCAGTGCTTGAGATGAAAATAATCAAAGAAATTTGCAAGCTGTTGCAATGCCTCAACGAGGCTGCAATTTATTGACATGCAAGCCCGTGCCACGAAGTCATGGCCTGCATTTTGGCTTTATAATGCGAATCATCAAGCCTTTGATTCTTGCTGATCAGAATGGTGTACATGGCAGTACACTTGTACTGCTCTTTGTCAGCTTTCCACTACCCCCGCCAACAACTCATCCACCACCCAGGTTTGCAGCCAGCCGCCTATTTCGCTGGCGATTTCTGGCTTGTCTTCTGCCACCTGTTCGCATACATCAGCAAAACGCTGGCCCTGGCTCACACCTTGCAGGGCTTGGGCTTCTTCTTTACTCAGTGATCTGAAACATGCCTGCAATTGCTTGCGCCAGACTATCCAGGTGGTGGGCTGTTCATTGCATGCTGGCGCAGGTGGTGTCTGGTCTTCACTCAAGGCCAGCCAGATGGCGACGGCATTGCTTTGCATGGGGATGAATTGCAGCGAGCTGCTGGTACGCAAACCCACGGTTTCCCAATCGCTGACTGTGGCCAGATCAGGCAGGCCAAGGATGGGATGATCTTCTGCATCAAAGGCCGTGCCCAGCGCCCATTCAAATTGTGCCAGCTCGGCCACTTGCGGGTGATCAGGAAACTGCGTGCAAAGCAAGGCGGCAAACTTGTCCCCAAACCAGCGCAGGTTGCGATAGGGGGAAGGGTGGTTTTCGATATACGCTGCACATGCCTGATAAAACATGGCATCACCCAGATAGGTGTGGGTTTTGCTGTACGCCTCGGATAGGGCATCACGCAAACGCAGGCGATACGCCTGGTAATAAATATCCAGCCGCGCATCACGGTCCAGGCCGGGCGTCACTGCCAGGTGCATGTGCATGCTGCCTGCATCACGCTGCCCCAGAATAAACTGCTGAAAATCGGATTGCAGGTGCTCAGTCGCATTCATGTGATCTTCCTTTTTTATGCGGCTAGAGCTGGTGGCAATGTGCCGTTGCTGTTGCTGTAGCAAATGCTGCGCGCCCGTTCAAGTTCAGCCACCAGCTCGGCCAGCGGCGGGATATTGTCATCACGCTCTATCATGCTGGGCACCGCACCAAAGCGGCGTATCGCCTGCGCATACAAGGCCCATACCGGATCGGCGATGGGCTGATCATGGGTATCGACAATATGCGTGCCGTGGTCACTATGCCCGGCCAGATGGATTTGCTGCACGCGTCCAACAGGGATGCCGCGCAAATAGTCCATCGCATCAAAACCATGGTTGACGCTGCTGACATAGATATTGTTCACATCCAGCAAAATCATGCTGTCGGCCTGTTCGGCGATGGCGGCGACAAATTCCCATTCGGGCATGCTGTCGCTGCTGTACTGCAGGTAACTCGATACGTTTTCCAGTACCAGCCCGCGCCCTAATACATCTTGCACCCGGCGTACATTATTCACCACCAGGGCAATGGTTTCCTCGTTATACGGGAGCGGGAACAGGTCATGCATATTCTTGCCATGTACACCGGTCCAGCAGATATGGTCAGACACCCACATCGGTGCGACTCTGTCGATCAGCTTTTTCAAGTCACGCAGATAGTCTGTCGATGGCCCCTCCGGTGTGCCTATCGACATCGACACCCCATGCATGACAACGGGGTAATCAGCGCGGATGGCATCGAGCATGGCCAGTGGTTTGCCGCCCGGCACCATATAGTTTTCAGACAAAATCTCAAACCAGTCCACCGCCGGTTTGTCGGCCAGTATGGCCAGATAATGATCGGTGCGCAAGCCCAGGCCAAAGCTGGCAGAGGTAGAGGGATTTGTCATGAGGTAGCGATGTGAAGTGAAAACAGAAAATGCGCTGGCTTGTATCGCCAACGCATTTCATTGACCAGGCGAGTATGCCGGATTACTTGTCCAGATCAATGATCTTGCCGCCTTTGGCCAGGCATTGACCTGCAGGCGCGGATACAAAGCCATGGCCTTTGCAAGAATTCTGGCCTTTGCAGGAATTCTCTGCTGTTTTGCAATCGCTCGTACCTTTGCAGCTATTAATGCCAGCACAATGTACCTTGTCACCTGCACTGATGGTGCTGGTGCCAGCAATGGCAAAACCAGACAATGCCATGGTAGCGGCAGCAGCAGCGATCAATGCACCAGTTTGGATGGATTTTTTCATGATGTGTTCTCCGAAAATAGATGAAGGTAAAAAAAGTGGTGATAGTTAAACCAAGCTCCTTGCCTGCCATGCAAATTCGCATCAACAAACAGAACTTATGCATCAGTCGGGTGGATTTCGGATTACTTACACATCTCTTTAAAATATTTTCAGAAGTTCTTTTTGCAGGAGTCGCTAGCGCGATTCGCTTGTGGTGAGACAGCCTCGATGCGATCTCTGTTTCCCCATGTCTCTGCAGTGAGATGGCTGGTCTTTTTCAACAATCATCGCAATAAAAAATGGGCCTGCTCATACCTGATACGCTACACTCAGGGCTTATTTCTATTCTCATCACGAGCATGCCTGAGCATATGTCTATTCAACATTCCGACAACGCCGCAGAATTTGTTGCCCACAGTGACGATGTCTTTGGCCGCATCGCCAGCCGTTATGACAGGCTGTGCGATCTGTTCAGCTTTGGCATACACCGCATGTGGAAGCGCCGTGTTGCCGACATCATCGCGCAGGAAGAATGGCAAACCTTGCTTGATGGTGCAACAGGCACAGGTGACATCATGTTGCGCGTGTTAAAAAAGCAGATCCCTGCCAGCCGCCGTATTATTGCCTCTGACATCATCCCGCAAATGCTGGCCATTGCGCAAGGCAAGCTGGGCCAGCATGGTGCGCAAGTCCAGCTTTGCCAGCTCGACATGCACAGCATGCCTGACATTGCCAGCGGCAGTGTTGATGCCTACTCAATTTCACTCGGCCTGAAAATATGCCAGCGCCACCTGGCCCTGCAAGAAGCCCTGCGCGTCTTGCGCCCTGGTGGCCGTCTTATCATCCTGGAGGCGTCCAACATCCGCCCTGCATGGTTACATCGTGCCTACCTGATGTATATGGCTATCTGTACCCCCGCCATAGGCTGGCTTGCCACGGGTGGCGATACATCCGCCTATAAATACCTGCTGCACGGTGTACGCGAATTTCCCGGCGCAGAACAACTGGCCGCAGAAATGCTGGACATGGGCTTTTGCGATATCCGCTATGAACGCCTGTCGCTGGGGATCGTGGCTGTGCATATCGCCAGAAAACCCGGATAAACCCTGGACTCCATGCTGTCATCAATTGCGGCGTGGCGCGTGTCTGCGGAGCGCGCGCCGCGCTTGCGCGGTTGCATCTGAGGGATATGCAGGCAAGTGAGATTTAAGAAAGGCAGCAATGCGGAGTTTTTTCTTTTCCAAGAGGATTTACTTTGCCGCCTGCTTAATCCCCCAAACGCAGCATCGCCACCGATGCATCATCTGCCTTTTTGACTGTCATGCCACCAGCACCGCCTGCTTCATGCGCGCGCAATTCCTGCATCAGCGCGTCCAGCCCACGGGTGGCGCAGTCTTGCAGCAGGCTTTGGTCGGTATTGAGGTGGTAGCTGTCCACCAGCCTGTAAAAACCATCTGTCATGAGTAGCACATATCCTGATGAGTCCAGCGGGATGTGGTGCTCACGTGCGGCGAAATCCCCCTGTGGATGCAGGCAGAGTATGGATGGCTGCGTGTTCATGTTTTGCGCCACACGCCTGTCACGCAGCATAGGCAAGAGCCTGGCCCAGCGCGCCTGTTCATCCAGGCCTTCCTGTTTTAATTGCTCTATCGCGGTTTTGAGTATGCCTTCTTGCGGGTTGTCATAGGGGTCTAGATCGGTGGCCTTGCCCTGCGCATCAAGCAAGAAAGCCTTGCAGTCACCCAGTGCGTAGAGGCTGGCATGCTTTCCATCTGCTGGCATGCGCAACCAGGTCAGGGCGGCAATTGGCCAGGCATACGGGGGCATGGCGGCTGCTTGCAGCAAAGTCGCGTGCTGCTCACGCAGGGCCTGCAAGGCCAGCGCGATGCTGTCTGCCTGCGTCAAGCTGGGCGTAGCGATTTGTGTCAGTGCCGCAGAAAATTGCTGTACGAACCAGGCGGGGTCCCCCATGGCGTCATCGAGATAGTGCTGTCCCGATACCGAACTGGCCCCATCAAACATCAGCAAATCCAGCGTGCCGTCATCATGGCTGAGGCTGATTATCAGGTCTTCGTTGGCTTTGTTACCGCCTGGGGTGGAGAGGGTAGAGATGTCTGTGTTGTTCAAGGCGCGATCCCGGTGCACTATTCTGAAGGCAGAATATAGCACTGGAACACGCCGTTGGCAGCCCTCAGGGCAAATTGGCAGGCTGCTGCTTATTTCAACTTCCACACAAAGGCCAGATTGTTCCAGCCCGGTGTGACACCGACCTGAAAACGGCAAGCCTTTAAAGCGCGCAAGGATTCTTTGTCAATCACGCGAATGCCGCTGCTGCCAGCAATCTTGGCATCCACATCGCTGCCTTTTTCGTCCAGCAAAAAATTCAGCCTGACCTGGCCTTGCACTTCATCTGTCAGCGTCCTTTGATCATAGGACGGCGCATCACAACCAGACTCCACAAAAGCCTGGCTGGCATTCATGGCAAAAGCGGGGATGGTAACCAGGGCAAAAGCCAGGGTGGTGACGAAGGCATACAAACGCAAATGTGGGGTCATGATGAACTCCTCAGAAAAAATAGATTGATCGTTGAACCTGGGGCAAAGACTGCCATGTCGCGGGCAGATGACTGCAATATACGTGGCACAGGCGGCGCAAAAAAATCACTATTTCATATAGGCATTATTCGCAAAAAGCATAATGCTGGTCGTGCATTATTCAGGTGCACGCAGGCTATATTGAATCGACAATAAACTCTCCACACCAGTGCAAAAACAGCAGCCATACCCCTGTTTGCCGGGTTTTATTGTCATGTTGGTGCAGAAAATATTTTTTGATGGGAGGGCGAATATTTTTGAAGTTTGTGGTTTTGTGGAGCCTTTACACGAGACCAAGCCCCTGCATGCTCATGACCGCAAACCCGTCATGCCGGACTTGATCCGGCATCCAGTGGCTTTGTTCATCTACCGTTGGAGTGCTTCCATGCTGAGGCATTCATACTCAGATTTGCATTTGCGGCCAAACAGGTGGTACGGCTAACGACACTGGATGCCAGATCAAGTCTGGCATGACAGTGTGCGGGGCCTGTCGTCGCAGGCTAGGCATTTTATCCCTGCGGAATGCTTTGCTCGAATTTGAAATAATTGTGCGGGTCGTACTTGTGTTTGACGATTTTTAAACGGTCCAGGTTGGGGCCATAGTACGCCTTCGCCCAATTGGGTTGTTCGCGATTCGGGAAATTGACGTAGGCTTGCGGCAGTACGAATGGGCTCATGGCAGCAAAGTAGTCGCGCAGCCATTGTTGCTGTCTCTGTACCACGTCCAGCTTGTCGATCGGCCCCCAGGCGGCTTCCATTTCAAAAATATAGTTGGCATTGCGATGTGGGTAGGCAGTGGCATTGACTGGCACGGTGCGCACCTTGCCACCAATGGCAAACAGGATGCCCATGTTTTCTGGCACGAGAGAACCACCTGGCCATTTCAGCATCCAGCGCACCATCATTTCCATGCCCTCTGGGGACATTTTTTCGCCGACATAAGAAGAGCGCAGGTCATACATGCCATTGGGGTCGTCGGTGATCAGATAATCGCGTGCCTGCCAGTAAGTCATTTCACGAATATCCGCTTTGACAGGCGTGAGCATGTTCAATACTGGCTCCAAAGCCTTCATCGCCGCTTCTTTGCCGCCAAAGAACTGGCCCAGGGTGGTGACCTGCAAATCTGCCATGGTGTAGTTGCTGCCTGCTCGGCGGGGCACGATTTTGCTGCGGGTAGAAATGGTGGTGGGATTGTTTTGCTGCAGGTCCTGCAAGGCAGAAAACAATTCTATCTGTTTCTGTGCAGGCCAGAGGATATTGAAAATGGTGACATTGTGCGACACATCCACCAGGTTAAAGGTGAACGAGGTATTCACCCCAAAATTGCCGCCACCGCCGCCGCGCAAGCCCCAGAATAAATCCTGATAGCTGCCCTTGTCTTCGGCCACCACCAGCTGCTGGCTGGGTAAAACAATTTCTGACGATTTCAGGCTATCGCAAGTCAGGCCCGCGTGGGTGGCAGAAAAGCCCCAGCCACCACCCAGCACCAGACCAGCCGCACCCACAGTGGGGCAACGGCCCGATGGCACAGCCAGGCTGCTGCCACTAAAAAAGTTGGCCATGTCCTGGTTGCTGACACCTGCTGCAATCGTGCAGGTGTTCTCCTTTTCATTGACGCTGATGCCATTCATCGCCTTAACGTCGATCAGCAAACCCTTGGTGGTCGAAAAGCCCGCGTAATTGTGGCCGCCAGAGCGCACCGCAAAGGGCTGGCGATGATCGATCGCCCAGCGCAGGCACAACTGCACATCCTTATCATTGGCGCACATGGCAACGGCGACGGGCAGGATGTCTGCATAGCGCTGGTTGTTTGGTGCTGCGGCCATCATGTAGCCCAGCTCGCCAGGCAAAATCAGGCGCCCGGCCATACTGCGTGCAAGCGCCGCCAGGTTGCGCTTGCTATGCAGCGCCGGTGCCGCGCTGGCCTCACCTGAAATACCCAGCATGCTGGCAGTGGCAAGGGCTGTGGATGTCTGCAAAAAACGGCGGCGGGATGGGGTGGGAACCAGATCGGGGACTAAGGTGGGGACTTGGCTAGTTACGGTATCCATAGACTTCTCCTTGAGTTTGGCAAAACCAGCGTTGAATGCAGGAATGGAGGTGTGAAAAGCCCCAGGCCAGTTCGCTACCGTCCGCCAGGCGCACACTTTTGCCCGACCAGGTAAAACGCACGGCAGTTTTTTGGGAATATCCACAGCAAATGCTTGATGCTGATGCTTGTTTTATATTGAAATTAAACCAATAGATTGTCTTTTAAAATAAACTTTATTACAAGATAAAGTAAGCACGCCCCTACAAAAAACAACTAGAGGTATTTCGGTATTGGGGAGAGGTGCATGACGCTGGCGGCGCGATCAAGTTTGGCATGATGAGCAATTGAAAGGGGATCAGCCAATGTAAGGTAAGCGTCGTCGCTGATCGTAGGAGCGGCTTGGATCTTTGGCTGCCCAGGAAAACAAGCGCACCCTTAGTGACACGCACATGTGGCGCGTTGCATTGCACTTCCCGTTACGGCTACATCGCGGCCTTGTGTAAACAGGCAAAGGTTTTTAAAGCCGTACCTTTAAACCCGTCATGCCGGACTTGATCCGGCATCCAGTGGTTTTGGCCGTGCACGGTCAGCGTGATTTGTGGTTCTGCTTACATCAGACGCACGGGGCTTAACGACACTGGATGCCAGATCAAGTCTGGCATGACGAGGTAGAGGACAGTTGTCGAGAATAAGAATTGCCGTGCACTGATTTGCACATCAAAGGCGGAGTCAACTTAGATTTTCTCTGTGAAACTCTGTGCCCCCTCTGTGGTGCAGCAGGGATTTCGTGCGGCCCGCGTAGGGCGGCCCGCGTAGGGCGGCCCGCCGTACGCCTGCGTAACGAAGACTGCTTGCAAGCAGTCTTTCCTTTCTCTGTGTTGAGAGGTCTTCTTGCAAAAACGAGCATACCCAGAAAAACAAAACCCGGCTGATCATAGATCACCGGGTTTCACCATTCTAACTACCTGCTAGCCATTACCCGGCCAGCTATACCAACACCATCAGTTCTGTGTCGATTTTTGCGCTTTGCCTGCTACTTTTTCAGCATTGGCTTTGTCAGCAGCCAGACGTGTTTCATTGGCTTTGACCAGGGCCGCTTTCTGGGCTGGGTACCAGGAATAGCCTTCCATGCCGATTTCTTCGCCGTTGGCGCGGGCTTCTTGCAGTTCAGCGACGACTTGGGCGCGGGTTTTTTCTACTGGCGCTGTGTCAGCAGCAAAGGCGGCAGTGGCTGTCAGAAATGTAACGCTGGTTGCCAAAAAGAGTTGTTTCGCATTCATGATCGTTCCTATCAATATAAGTAAGTTTCAGGGGCAGCCACCTCGGTGATCTTGCCCAATTGTCATGAGAAGTGAAATTTCACTTCCGATAACAACTGAATCAAGTCGTCGCCAGTGGCACGGTGTAGAGCGTTTGATTTATGTTGCACTGCACCGATGGAAAGCAGTGTATGCTTTTCGGATTCAACAATAAAGTATTGAAATGGGAATATACTATTGCTGAAACAGGAACAATAAAGGACTTGAAATGGACAGATTGCAATCTATGCGCATTTTTGCCAAGGTCGTGGAGCTGGGCAATTTTGCCAGGGCAGCCTCGGCGATGGACATGTCCAATGCGGTAGTGACCCGGTATATGGCCGATCTGGAGAGCCATCTGGGCACGCGCTTGCTGAACCGCTCTACCCGCAAATTGTCGCTGACCGAGACTGGTATGGTCTACCTGGAGCGGGTGCGCGCCATCTTGAGCGACATCGACGATGCCGATGCCATCGCCTCGTATGCGGCGCAAAAGCCCAGCGGCACCTTGCGGGTGTATTCTGTACCGCATTTCGGCAAAGCGCAACTGGCTCCCTTGTTGCCTGAGTTTGCCAAAGAATACCCTGACGTCATGCTCGACATCAAGATCACTGACCATCATGTTGATCTGGTGGAAGAGGGGATAGACGTCGGCTTTTACCTTGATCTGCAAAAGGTCGATGGCAGCATGATCTCGCGCAAGCTGGCCACATCTGAGGTCTTGCTCTGTGCCTCGCCAGCTTATCTGGAAGAGCATGGCACGCCAGCCACGCCTGAGGATATCTCGGGCCATCGCTGCCTCAACTTCAACTATGATTTTTTGCGCGATAACTGGATGGCCTTTGACAAACGCACCGGGCGCGATTCTTTCCGCAGCATCCCCATCCAGGCCAAGGTCATCAGTAATAATGCCGACGTCTTGCGCGCCTGTGCGCTGGCAGGCATGGGCCTGGTGCTGCGCACCTCCTTCCAGATTGACGATGATCTGGCACAAGGCAGACTGGTGCGCCTGTTCCCGGAGCATTGCTTTGGTGCGGTGTCGATTTCCATGGTCTACCCCAGCCGCCGCCAGTTATCGGCCAAGGTCAGGCGCTTTGTTGATTTCGTCGCCAGCAAGTTTCCACACCCGGAAGAAGACATGTGGATGGGCGGTTGCCCCTACCGCATACGTGAAGAGAAACTCAGAGAACTTGGCATCCCTCATCCTGGCAAGGTACGCACCGGCTGAGCTGCGGCACTTTGCAAAGGAGCGCTACGGGCTAGGGTACAGATTGCATGCTTGTAAGCAAATGTAAAATCGAATAGTCATACTTGTGTAACATTATTTGAATACCATATGCTGGTAGTGTCTCCTTAGGTATTGTTTGCCACGAAGTCTCCCCCTTCGTGGCTTTTTTTTGTATTTTTTTGGCGAGAGAATTCGCTTCGCCTGCGCGATCATGCAGGCAAGTATTAATGCCATCAGCCTTTGGCTTGCCAAGTTCACAGGCTCTACCGTAGCGAGGTACGATTGGCGCAAGCGTAATCGCACGCATGCGGGGCATACAATATCGACAGACGGTTTATCAACAACACATGCACTGCATTGCGAGGCGGTGGCTGGCTGCCGTCAACTGGCGGCTAGTGGAGTGGGAGAATTGTACGAACACGCTGATCGCAGCTACGTGAGCTCTTATTTCAGTGCGGTAGGTACGATTAGCGCAAGCGTAATCGTACGCATGCGGGGCATACAATATCGACAGACAGTGGATCAACAACACATTACTTCATTGCGATGCAGTCATGTAGGGCGCGTTACAACGCACCACTTATGTGTCAAAAATAATTTACGCTATTTTTTTGCGAACGACAAAGCAATGTTCATCATGACGCAGCAGATGCATCACATAGAGTTGAACTCCAGCGCCGGCGTTACACCGCACCCTGCCAACCATCAATCCACAAACTCCGTCTTGAAATCCCAGGCATCAAAGCCGCCCACATTGGCCGCGATGCCGCCGGTATGTTCCAGGAAAAAATGCACGGTGCGTAAAAACTCGCGGTAGTCTTCAAGTGACGCAGCCCTGATTTGCAGCGATGCCACGCACAGGTTTTTGGCTTCATGCACTTGCTTTTTTTCCTTGTAGTGGCCGTCCTTGCGGTACTGGATAAAGCGGGCCAGTTCATGCGCGGCGTCACCACCTTTTTCACGGTGTACGTAGAGTTGAAAGTCGCTATCGCGGCCATTGGCATAATGCTTGGTCAGCTTCAGCGTGGTCCAGTCTTTGGCGACGTCATCGCCATAAAAATCGCCATCAGAATCAAATTCTTCTGCTTGCCAGAATGCCGGACAGAAATCATCTTCGCCTGGCATGGCGACGTGCGCATACAGAACGATGATTTCCGAATAGATTTTCATATTCCTTGCCTCTAAGGATGCCGCACTCACAAGGTGCGAGTAAACATGTTGCAACAGTATAAGCAAACATTGCCGACTACACTTTTTGCTGCAAGTGCAAAAACGATCCATGCAATGCATCACCTTCATTGACCTGCATCAAAGCTTGCGCCGCTGCATGCCAGGGACAGACCACACACCACCAGGAGAGAGCGCGCAAAAACTTTGCATGGATCAACTGTACCGAAAATTTGACTTCCGCGCTTGCTATTTATGATGCGATGTTTTCACCTTCAACTTTTTGCAACACACCCTGAATTTGTGTAATATGAAATGCCAGCGCCTGCAAAAGCGGGGTATGCCGCAGCACGCCAGTCACACACTTAATGCAAAACATGAACTGATGAAGACATTAGGGTCGCCATGCCTGTCGCCATTTGCCTGCCACAGGTGAAGGCAGCCGCGAATGACGCAGTGCACGCGCCTATTTTCCGGATCGCGCAAGCTTCTTGCGCACTGACAAAACCAGCCAGGCTTGTATGAGGGGATCAAAACAGTGCACATGCCTTGTTTAGTCTGCGAATGAACATAGCGCCAGGCAATGTGCAAGACCCGCAATTGCCTCCATGCCGTCACGCCGGACTTGATCCGGCATCCAGTGCCGTGCAGCCTGGGGTGACGGGATTGGGTGTTTCGTATTTTCTGCGCTCGCGTGTGCAGGAAATGACGCTACATTACAGCGTAGCAGGACACTGGCAGTGGGGTGCATAAAACAGATGGGGTCTGCACAGTCATTTACACATTCGCAGCGACCAATGATTTCCTCGCCATCCGGCTCACCGAGGCATTCTCGGTATCTTGCGCCAGCGCGATCAAAGCCACCCAGGCCAGTGCATGCGATTCATCGCTGACGCTCACACTGTCATTCACCGCCTGGAATAAAAATCGCAAGTCGTAGTGAAAGTGCGCCGGTTCGTTTGCTCTGGCGGGGATGGGGTGTACATCCACATCAAACAAGGCTGCACTCAGCAATTGTAAACCGTCGATGCCGCTTTCTTCGCGCGCTTCACGCATGGCGGCGGCTTGTATGCTGGCGTCCTCGTCGTCCACATGCCCACCCAGTTGCAACCAGCGATTGAGTTTCTTGTGATGTGTCAGCAAGGCTGACTGGCGATCGGCAGAAAGTATCCAGGCAGATGCGGTGACATGGCCCGTCAGCGTGGCGCGGCTGCAGCAATCGGTGGTGCTGCTGACAAAATCCAGCGCCTTGAGCAGATGTGCGGCTTCTGTGGCGTCAACAGGGACATGGGCGTTTAATAAAGCGATGAGCTGGGCTTGCATGCAGGTTAAAATGAGCTTGAAGTGGGGGTGAAGTACCGTCCAGGTGAAAACGATCGTGGGCGCGTCATGTGATTGTCACACTATTGTCATTACTATACCAGATAATCTGGCATACACTGGCACATTGCCTGCCGCTTGCCAGGCAAACGGCGGGGGCGCAATGGGCAAAGCAGCATTTTTGAATATCCTCTACCTGGGAGAACAACAGCAATGAGTACCGTCTTGTGGATGACACTGGAAAACGATTCCGACGATTTTGCGCCGGATGACCTGGCTTTTCTGTATGACAGCATGGATGCCCTCGATGAGAAATGCGCTACGCTCGATATCGTCGCCCTGACCGAGTTTGTCGATTTTTCCGACATGGAACTCAATGTCAGCGAAGAAGATATGGATGAAGATGAAGCAGAACAATGGCTGGCCGACAATGCCAAATGGGTCAGCCCCGCTGAACTGCTGGCCACCCTGCGCGTACTGGAACAAGCCCTGGTAGAAGCCGACGATGATCAAGACCTCATCGAAGACCTGCAATATTGCATAGAACGCTGCGAAACTGCCGAACAAGATGCAGTAAGGGTGCGCCTGATTGCGGTGATGTAAGGACCAGACTGAGCGGCGAGCACGGTGCGTTTTCACGCACCGCTTTCGCATTGCCAGCGCCCTCGGTTTTGCCGCATGTTGGTGCGTTGAAATGCCCCCTACTTGTTGGATGGGTTGAGCGTTCTTAACATTGCAATCCAGATTCTTTGCTTCGTCTATAAGTCAGTATGGCGAAAAATAAACATATTGCGCCAAAAAGTAGTGAAAACCAATCCGGTTGGCCGGTTTTAATGGTTTGAAAAATACCAAACCCACCAAATAATGCAGAAAATAGAAACCACATTATGACGCCACTCGCCATTTTTTTAGGTGTTCCTATACCGTACATTTTTTTACTACGTTGGTACATTTCATGAACATCGGCAGCCTCTTTTTCGCATGTATCTGAGCAAGTGATGAACATCCCTGCGTCTTTAGCGCAGCTACGGCATACGGCTTTTCCACACGTCTTGCAAACTCCAATAGCTTGAGAGCCCGTATGAGTGAAACATTCCATGAACTTAACTCCTGATTATAGATAGGGTGAAAAAAATCCCGCTTAATCTGGCGGTCTGCCCGCCTATTCTGGCAAGGCAACTCGTTGAAAATAGTTGATCTCTCAAGTCTGCTGAAATATACATGTATTTACATGATAAGCGGTAGTTTTCCATTCTGCACGGTGCGTTTTGACGCACCGCTTTCGCATTGTCAGCACTCTCGTTTTTTGCCGCATGGTTGGTGCATTGCAACACTTACCCTACTCGCTGGTGACTTGATATGTGTGCAGAATCTCCGATTGCGATGCACTAATCATGCCTGCATGCAGCTATTCATTTCAAGGCAGCTCGGACCTGGGAATGAATGTTGAATAACCGCTAGGCTGCAAAAAAGTAAGGCCTTCATCTGTTTCAATGACCTTGCATTTTTTCAGGTAAGAGATGATATCCTCATCCCGGTTGAAAAGAGAAATGTCTACGCTGATAAATCGCTTATAAAAGAAAACATTCAAGACGTAGCGGTCTTCCTCATCAGTAAATTGATGTTTATGTGTTCCATCAGTTGAGATGGTGACATAGTGGCCACCCCTCTTTTTCTGATCTTCATACGAATAGATTTCGCGCACCTTTTCTCCTGGCTCATGGAACAGGAAGTAAGTAAAGGCAAGCAACGGAAGTAAGGCAAGGAATATCAAGACAAGTATGCTCGCTATTTTTTTGAAAATCGATTTCATATCTTTATCTTTGAGATTGAACAGGTTTTGGTATTTTACTTTGATCAATTTTTACGGTCGGATTCATTTTACTGCCGTATTTCCAGTTTCTGACCCAGAAAGAAGTAAACGACATCCTGCACTTTTTCCTGAATCTTGCCTACCTACGCGTATCGCTCATTGATATTCAATTTGTGGAATAAACGTCGAAGAGCCTTGGGGCTGGATAAACGAAATTCCTTCTTCTGTCTGAATTAATTTACATTTTTTGATGTAGCTGACGATATCTTCGTCTTCGTTAAAAAAAGTGATATCCACCCTCATGGACCTGCCTGACGAGTGGACAGATAGGACGTGGCGATCTTCACTTCTTCCTATTAAACGGTAATGTTTTCCCGCGACTGATATGGTCACATAGGGTCTCCCTTTTTTAGTCTGATCTTTATAGGAGTAAACTTCAAAATCATATCCATACATCTCAATAAGAAGATGTGCAGAAAAAATCATTGGTAAAAAATAGAACAAAGTGCGCAAGATTGTTTTCATGGTTGATTTTCCTATCTGCCTTATTTTGAATTGGATAATTTTGGCATTCTACCTTGATCAATTTTTACAGTTGGATTCATTTCGTTACCTGCTTTCCATGTAATGATAAGTGGCAATTTTCCAGTCAGCATAAAATCTTTCGCTATTCCTTGCCGATGGAATTCTGCCAAGTCAACGTCTTTGATCATAAGCGCACCTATATCCGTATCTTTTCTATCCCAGTTGTATGGATCAACAAAATTCAACTCAAAATTCATGCTGAAGTTGTCTCTATTCTTAATTACTTTGGATTGCGAATATCCAGAAAAATTACCACTGGCATAAAACCAGTTTTCAGTGCCCTCTGCAAAAGCTCTCTGTTCTAATCTTGTGGAAGAAAAACTGAACGGCACGCCGTCTTTGGCATTTTCCATTGCGTATTTGATAGCTCCATTTCGTTGGGAAAGATATAAATCTCTACCGGCATCTGTAGTCTCGACGATTCTTTTTAAGTCGACTTGATAATCATTACCGGTATTGCCGAAATAATGCTGTAAGTGTTTGGATGCGTCGGGATATAAAATATCAAGCGGCTCTAGTATGCCTTGAGCAGTTATTTTTTCTGCAATCCTCAAGTATGTTGGTTCACTCTCTTTCCATGTGCCGCTGCCTTTTCCCTTTATGATCGTTGGGGTAGTTAAACTTGGCAAGAACTCTGGCGGGGGAGGCTCTTTACCATTAACAGTGTTCGGTGCGTCATAAGTCCGTGCATGCAAAACTAAAGGAAAAGGTCTTAATTCATCTGGGGTGAGCGTGCTTAGGAGTTGATCTTGCTGTTTTTTCTGATCATATGCCTGTCTTACCTTTTTCCCTAAACTCTTTGCTCTCTCGGCGTATTCTTTAAGGGATTTCTCATGCTCAATTTTATCTGAATTCTGTGTATCACCTCGGCGCACAAGCTGACTAAGATCATTTGACGCAAGTGTTGTATATGTTGCCCTTCCATCGTCCCAAGATGGTCTATTGATGCTGGTATTCATCTCATTCAACAGTACGTCATCGCCTTGATTATTCTGTCGAAGAAAAAAATTATCATTCGTCGTTGTTGTGTCAAGTGTCTGTACGCGACCATAGCCAGATGGCGATTTGCTGTTTATCCGTCGTTGAAGATATAGGTGATTTGAATCTTCAGTCATTAGTTGATTAGTCTCAGGTCCTCGATCAACGTCATCATCCAATCGTGGGCTTGAGATGTTCAACGGAAAACTCAAGCGTGAGTCTATGAGATTTTCATATTGACCAGTATTTTCCCCGTACGGATTACGCATCACCGAAATTTCATTTTTCCAATCGGTTGGTGAAGTAATTTTCAGCGTATTGCCCCTTGAATCCGGATAAGAAAATCTATTGAGTAGCCCCATTTTCCCGCGCATTGCAGCTTGATCTTCTGATGCGTTTTCCTCACGCTCATCCACGGGATTGTGCGACCATCCATCCAGGTCGTCCGTCTGCGTAGCAGGCTCACTCACGCTTGATTCATCATTGGCCGCCATGGCACGCAATAACAAACCTTTTACCGGTGCAGGGCTGGGCATATCGTCACTGTTGCTGGCCGTATCGATTGGCAGGAAGCGGGAATTCTGTGTTGGCAGTCTGGCGTACAGGCGCGCAGGCAGTTGCTCGTCTTCGTTATTGTGGATGTCCGAGAAGGGCATCATCCGGATGTGGTCTTGGGCGTCGGGCTGGCCTGAATAGGGGAGGGGCAGCAAGCCTGAGCTGTCCAGGCCTGGCATGGCTGGTGGCACGCCGGGGACTGGCCAGTCATGGAAGAACTCATTGTCCATCTCATCTGGCGAGGCGATGCGGTAGGGCAGGACGTCTGGGCCTATGATGCGGGTGATGGCCATGGTTTTCCTTTTGCTGGCGATGGATGATGGGCGATGAGTATTGCGTTTTGAGTCAGGCCTTATATGCACCAAGCAGGCAAAATGCCATGTCGCGCATGTCTTTTAAATGGCGCTCTGTGGCGGCCAGCGCGGCGGCGCTGCTGATGTTGCCGGTACTGTTGCTGGCACTGCTGCTGGTACTGCTGGCGATCCCTGATATGCCTGCATTGTCAGTGGGGCGCAAGCCGCAGTGCCAGAGTTCATCCATGAGTTGCTGGGCATCTTCGTATTGCATGGTCAGGGCAGGTGCGCCGGGCTGGCCTTCTGGCACTTCAGCAAAGTGCAGGGGCAGGGCGGTGTGCAGCTTGCCTGCGTGGCGGCGTGCCAGGCGCAGGTCGATGTTGCGGCTCCAGGGCAAGAGCTGGCACGATACGCGCAAGGGGCCATGGGTTTGCTCAGTCATGCTGCTGCCCTGCCGGTCTGCCTGCATCCTGCTTCACCATACAGGGCTATCATGAGCGGATCAGTGCGACGGATTTTTTCTGAGCTGGGCTTGATCTGGCGGGTGTATACGGTGGGGGCGGGTTTGCCGCTGTGCCAGCCAAACTGCAGTTTGCTGCGGCCACGGGGCGTGGGCGTGGCGCGTTGTACGACATGGCCTGAGAAGCACAGGTCACTAATCAGTTTGCGCGCATAATTCTCCGAGGTGCGCAGCTCGTGCATGATGTCTTCAATGAACAGGAATTTGTCACTCAGGATTTGCGCCACCTGGGCATAGCGTACGGCGATGTCGTTTCTCATGTTGTTTCCTTTCGGCGGTTATTAATTCCTTCCCCTGGCAGGGGAGAGGATTACATTTTTTTAAATATCCTGTGTTTTCTGGCATTCAAAACGGCAAGTCATCATCCATGTTGTCCCAGGTTTCAGGCGCTCTGGCTGGCTGCGGTGTTCTTGCTGGTACGCCATCAGCACTACCTGCTGGCGTGCCAGGTTTGCTTAACATCTGCATGGTGTCGCCACGTACTTCGGTGATGAATTTGTCCTGGCCATCCTTGTCCTGGTATTTGCGGGTGCGCAGGCTGCCTTCGATGTAGACGCTGGCACCTTTCCTGAGGTGCATGCCCACCACTTCTGCCAGACGGCCAAAGAAGCTGACGCGGTGCCACTCTATGCGTTCCTTGCGCTCACCGCTGGTTCTGTCTTTCCAGTTGTCGGTGGTGGCGATGGTGATATTGCTGACGGCTTCGCCATTGGGCGCATAGCGGGTTTCCGGGTCGCGGCCCAGGTTGCCGACGAGGATAACTTTATTGACAGTTGCCATTGATGTTGTCGCCTTGCAGTAAAAAAATCGTTCAGTGTTGCAGTGCCGTTTTGCATGCCGCCAGACGGCTATAGCCCAGGTTTCTGATCATGCGGTAGACCGCGCACATGATGCGCAGGCGCATGTGCAGGTGATTGATGAGGGCGTGTGTATCGTTCATGTTGTGGCTTTCTCTAATGATTGGCAAAGTTGACGCAGGGCTTGTGCTTCAGGCGCGGCAAACCACTGACTATCCTGTGGCAGCCTGGCGGCCAGGGCTTGTGCCCTGTCGAGCAGCTCTGGTGCCAGGGCCCACAGGCGGGCATTGGCGATGGCTTCGTCAGATGGTTGCAGGGCATCCGGGTTGCAGATCTTGCCGCTGGCGTCGTAATGCGTTTCGGCCTGCCAGCCGTAGGCAATCGCCATGCACTGGCTGCTGCGCGCATCGAAGAGGGCATTGCCCACGGCACGTAACTGGCGGCTATGTTTCATTGCACACTCGCGCCAAAGCCGGTCATGCGTTCTGCTTCTTGCGCCAGTTGGCGCAGTGCCTTGTTCTCAGCTTGTGGTTTGTTGCTGGTCTGGGCCAGCTGCGCGCTCACCGAGGCGTGTAATGTGGCCGCCTGGCTGGCAGGTGCCGCCTGTTGTTCAGGCTGATCTGCATTGCCCGGATGGTCTTCTTCATTGCTCATCATGCTCAGCACGGCACAGATGACGATATACGCCAGTGCAGTGATCAGCCAGTCTGTCAGGGATGTTTTCATGCTAGTCCTCACAAAATTCAGGCGAGCGCATACACAGCGAAAAAACGCACTCGTTCTCGTGTTAATCAATCTAGAACTCATTTCATAAATAGGGTGAGTGCGAACAAGACGATTTGGGATGCAGTGCAAGGCGTGACCTGCAGCTAAGGCTCCTGCCTTAGCAAAGGGCGCAACGCTGCAATGCGCCCAAA
>Ga0187843_10000035_pt1 | contig 117430 bp, 91 predicted proteins | sample SpaLakP09_SKY_43_FD_134516 | JGI IMG/M metagenome (GOLD analysis project Ga0187843, IMG submission 134516) | Oligotrophic lake water microbial communities from Sparkling Lake, Wisconsin, USA - SP09_SKY_43 | ecosystem: Environmental > Aquatic > Freshwater > Lake | place: USA: Sparkling Lake...
CCCACCAGCGCCACCGTGGCATTGGCCGGCACGTCGAAGGACACGCCCTTCAGGGCTTCGAAGGTGGTCGTCTTGTCGAGCCTGAAGCGCACCCGCAGATTGCGTACTTGCAGAAGCATATGCGGTTCCTATTTCAGTTTCGGGTCGAGCGCGTCACGCAGCGCATCGGTGAACAGGGAGAACGCGGTCACCAGCACCGCCATCGCCGTGGCCGCCGCGGTCAGTTGCCACCACTTGCCCAGGATAAGTTCGTTCTGCGCTTCGTTGAGCATGCTGCCCCAGGAGACCACGCCCACCGGCACGCCAAAGCCCAGGAAGGACAAAATCACTTCGGCCTTGATGAAGCCCACTACAAGGATCGACATCTGCACCAGCGCCACGTGGCTCACGTTGGGGAAAATATGAGAAAACATCTTGCGCCAGTGCGAGGCGCCGATCGCGTCGGCGGCCATCACGTATTCGCGCGCCTTGTGCTTCATGTATTCGGCGCGGATCAGGCGGTACGGCCCGGTCCATCCGGTCAGGCCCAGGATCAGCACGATGGTCGTCACGCCCTTTTGCTGCAGCACGGCGGCCACGGTCAGGATCATCAGGATCGACGGAATCGAGGTGAAGATGCTGTAGAACCAGTTGAACAGGTCGTCGACCATGCCGCCAAAATACCCCGAGAAGGCGCCGAACAGGGTCCCGAGCGACACCGCCAGCAAGGCCGCCACCAGCCCCACCACGATCGATGTCTCGGCGCCCTTGATGGTCTTCTTGATGACGTCATGGCCCCATTTGTCGGCCCCGAACGGCAGCGTGGCGCGCTTGGCCACGGCGGCGGCCGACGTCGACGCCCCCAGCGCGGCCAGGTCGGCCGCCAGGGGATCGTCGACACCGTACATGTCGACGGCGGCGCTGCGTCCCAGCTCCGCCTGGATGGCGCGGATATCGTCGGCCAGGGGATCGAATTCGTTCACCGGCGTCGCTTCGCGCACTGCCGCCGCTTCTGGCGCCTGCAGGCCGCCCTGCCCGCCCGCGAACGATGGCGGCGCGTAGTTGACCGCCACTTCGTCTTCCCAGTCGGCCACGATCATGCCGCTTTTCGACAGCACCAGCATGACGAGGAACAGCGCCACGACGGCCAGCGACACCATGGCAACCTTGTCGCCACGCAGGCGGCGCCAGGCGAGCGCCCACAGGCCGGGTGAATTTGGATGATTGTTCATGCGCTTGCCTATTTCAGCTGGACGCGCGGATCGACAGCCTGGTACAGCAGGTCGGTCAGCAGGTTGAAGATCATGGTGGCGGCGGCCACGTACACCGTGATCGCCTTGATCACCGGGAAGTCGCTGCGCTCCACCGCCAGGATCACTTCGCGCCCGATGCCGGGAATGCCGAAGAAGCGTTCAAGCAGGAAGGCGCCGATCAGCAGCGCCGGCAGGTTGGCCATGACGTGCGTGATGATGGGGATGGCCGCGTTGCGCAGCACGTGCACCCACATGATGCGGCGCTCGCCCAGGCCCTTCGCGCGCGCGGTGCGCACATAGTCCTGGTTCACTTCGTCGAGCACAAAGCTGCGGTACAGGCGCAGCGTGGGCGCGATCGACACGGCCAGGCCGATCAGGATCGGCAGCGTGGCGTAGCGCAGCAGGTTTTCGGCAAAGCCGTCGCCCCATCCCTGCACCGGGAACAGGCCCATCTTGTATGCGAAGAAGTACTGGAACACGATGATGTACACCAGGATGCTGATCGACATGCCCACCGTGCAGGCGATCATGACGCCGCGGTCGGTGAGCGATCCGCGCACGAAGGCGATCGCCAGCGCCAGCGCGATACCGAAGAAAGTCTCCAGGATCGTCAGCGGAATGAGCACCGTCAGGGACGGTCCCAGCCTGCTCGAGATGATGGACGATACCGCTTCGCCGGTGCTCCAGGCATTGCCGAAATCGAAGGTGACGATCTGCTTGATGAAGATCCACAGCTGCACGTAGTAAGGCTGGTCGGTGCCGAGCTGGCGCCGGATATTCTCGATCTCGTCGGCGTTGGCCATCTTGCCGGCCAAAATATAGGCCGGGTCGCCGCCCACCCAGTTAAACAGCAGGAACACCAGCAGGACCACGCCGGCCATCGTGGGCAGCATCTGCCACAGGCGCCGCAGGATATATGCAAACATGGTCGCTTTCTATTTCGACGGGTCGATGTCGATGTAAGCCCATTCCTGGTGCAGGATGGGGTGCTTGGTGTAGCCCAGTACCGCGGGCTGCGCCAGCATGTTGCGGAAACGCGAATACGCCATGCGCGCCGCGCCCGTCACTTCGATGCGGCGCGCAATGCGGTGATACAGCACATCGCGCTCGGGGCCGGCCGGCATCTTCTGGCTTTGCGCGTACAGCTTGTCCACTTCGGGATCGGCAAAGCAGGCCGCGTTGTTCTGGTTGACGTTCGGCCCGTAGTGCAGCTGCATGAAGTTGTCGCCATCCGGGTAGTCGGCCATCCACTGGTAGTTGCGGCTCTGGACTTTGCACAGCTTTTCCGCCTGCAGCAGGTCGCTGAAAATCATGCGCTTGTTTTCCATGCGGATGCCGAGCGCGTTGTAGGTCTTGCGCCATACCTCGGCCATCAGCACGCCGCTCGCTTCATTGCGCGACGTGTAGCTAATCACCAGCGGCTTGCCGTCCGGGAGCGTGCGCCAGCCATCCTTGCCCTTCTTGTAGCCGAAGCGGTCAAGCAGCTTGTTGGCCAGCGCCGGATCGTATTGCAGGATGCTCCTGTAGGCCGGGTCGTGCCCCACCACGCCTGGCGGTATCGGGTAATCCACGCGCTGCGCCTGGCCATTCCAGACGATGCTGATTTCCTCGTCCACGTTGTGCGCCATGGCGATGGCGCGCCGCAGGGCGATCTTCTCCTTGCTGAAGCCGCCCACCACCGGGTCCTGCATATTCCAGTAGTAGTAAGTGATTTCAGGGTCGATCTGGCGCGACAGCTGCACGCCTTTCGCGGCCAGCTCGGGACGCAGCTTGCCGTTCAGGATGGCCTTCGGCGCCAGCGGCCCGTCCAGCCAGAACAGGTCCACGCCGCCGCTCTGGAACGACAGCCAGCGCGACTGGTCTTCGACCATCACGCGGATGTCGATGCGGTCGATCTGGGGTATCGTCTTGCCCTTCATTTGCGCGATGATGCGCTGGTCGTCCGGCGTGCCGTTGCCCTTGAAGTCCCACACTTCGGCGTGGTGCTCCGTGTTCTTTTCCAGGACGATGCGGTTGCCGCGCACCCACTGGCCCAGCTTGTAGTGGCCCGTGCCCACCGGATTGCCATGCACGGCGCCGTTGATGTCGCCGTACTTTTCCACCACCTCGCGCGCCAGCGCCACCGTCGGTTCGTGCGCCAGGATCATGCCCAAATTAAAATCGGTCTGGGTCAGGTGGATGCGCAGCGTATACGGGTCCACCAGTTCCAGCCCCGCCACCGCTTTGTCGTAGTCGAACTTGCCTGTTTTTTTCGCGTCCGCGGCCAGCTGGTCCAGGCCCACCACCTTGCCTTCGAACAGCCAGCTGTGCGGCGAGGCCAGCTTCGGGTCGAACAGGCGCTTCCACGAATACACGTAGTCGGCCATGGTCAGTTCGCGCCGCTTGCCCTTGAAGGCGGGGTCGGGCGTGAAGTACTGCCCCTTCTTCAGGCGAATGGTGTAGGTCTTGCCATCGTTCGATACCTCGGGCAGTCCGCTGGCCGCATGCGGCACCAGCAGCACAGGCCGCGCCAGGTAGTCGTAGGAATACAGGGTCTCGAAAATGGCCTGCGTCACGTGGCCCGTGTACAGGTCGCGGGCGACGGCCGGATCGAAGCCGGTTTCCGCCGCCGGGAAGATATAGCGCAGGGTTTTCAAGGGCCCGGCCGCGCCGGCGGGCAGGATGGCCAGTACGCCGACCAGGCCGGCGATCGCCAGTTGTGTGCATCGAGGAAAATTCATGGCGTAACGATAGCGCATTTCCATGGCCTTGCGGCCAGCCGGAGCGCAAAATCCGAAAATTATGCATATCGACTGTATGTGCATACATTAAGTGGTGTAAATCAATTTTTGTCGAATAAAACAACAGTTTGTTGGTAAGCAGGCTGTTTTTCTTACGAGGTAACCTTGCACAATTGACACTCGACATACACCAATGCTTCCATTGCGTTTTTCACGCCGGAGCCAAGAGAAATGAAACCAACCGTTTTAGCCATGTCCCTGCACGCCATGTTTGCGACGGGCGCCGTGCTGGCCATCCCAGCCTTCGCCCAGGATGCTCCCATGCAGCGGGTCGAGATCACCGGATCGTCGATCAAGCGCCTGCAAGCCGAAACCGCCAATCCCCTCTCGGTCATCAAGGCCGATGAATTCATCAAGGCCGGCGTGACCAATGTGCAGGAAGCCTTGTCGCGCATCCCGGCCAACCAGTCCGGCATGGGCGCCGGCAACTCCGTGGGCGGCAACTACAGCGGCTTGCCCACCGGCGGCATGGCCAGCGCCGACTTGCGCGGCCTGGGCGGCGACAAGACCCTGGTGCTGCTCAACGGCCGGCGCCTGGCCAACCATCCCTACGATGGCGCCAGCGTCGACCTGAACATGATTCCCATCAGCGCGCTCGACCGCGTTGAAGTCCTGCGCGACGGCGCCTCGGCCATCTACGGTACCGACGCCATCGGCGGCGTGATCAACTTCATCACCAAGCGCTCGGTCAACAGCACCACCATCGCGGTCGAAGCACTGCGCCCACGGCTGGAAGGCGGCGACGAAGAGCGCGCCAACCTGTCCTCCGGTTTCGGCAAGCTCGACACCGATGGCTACAATATTTTCGGCGTGATCGACTACCACAAGCAGCAATCGATCGGCTCGCAGCAGCGCTGGTATTCGTCGACCGGCTACGATCCTGTGCGCGGCCTGGACGGCACCAGCGGCACCACCTTCCCGGGCAATTATTTTGATCCGGGCACCAATACCACCGGCAATCCCGGCCGCGCCAGCGGCTGCCTGCCGCCGTTCTCGCTGCCGATCGGCGGCAACAACACCTGCCGCCAGGATTACACCCGCCAGATCGACAACACGCCCGACCAGAAGCGCATTGCGGTGTTCCTGAAGGGCGCCATGAAAATCGGCGACGGCCACCTGGCCAGCGCCGAATTCCTGCACGCGCAGAACGACGTGACCTCGCGCACCGCGCCGCCGCCGCAGACCGGCCTGTTGCTGCCAAACACCAGCCCTTACTACCCGGCCGGCGCCAGCGGCCAGACGCTGTCGGTCAACTGGCGTCCGACGGAAGCGGGCCAGCGCACCATCGATTCGCGCGGCGAAGCCGACCGCCTGGTGCTGAGCATGGAAGGCGCCATGATGGGCGGCTGGGATTACAAGGGCGGCATTTCCTACTCGATCAGCAAATCGTCGGAAGACTTCGTCGGCGGCTATGTGCAGGACGCATCGTTCGCGGCCGGCGTCGCCAACGGCATCCTGAATCCGTTCGGACTGCAGAACGCAGCCGGGCGCACCTACCTTGCCAGCACCGCCCTGCGCGGCGAAGTGCAAAGCGCCGAAGTGAAAAACACCGGCTTCGACTTCAAGGCCAGCCGCGACGTGTTCTCCATGGCCGGCGGCCAGGCGGCGGTGGCTTTCGGCGCCGAACTGCGCCGTGAAACGGCAGACTTCTTTGTCAACCGCACGATCGCGGCGCAGGCATCGAGTTCCGGGCTGTCGGGCTCCCTGTCGACCGCCGGTTCGCGCAATATCCAGGCCTTCTTCGGCGAACTGGTGATGCCGGTGACAAAAGAGCTCGAAGTCCAGCTGGCCGGCCGTTTCGACCGCTACAGCGACGTCGGCAACACGACCAATCCGAAGATCGGCATCCGCTACCAGCCAAGCACGGCACTGCTGCTGCGCGGCTCGGCCAGCACCGGTTTCCGCGCGCCTACCCTGTTCGAAAAGAACGCGCCGCCGTCGAAAAACGACACCAGCAATGCCTACAACGATCCGATCCTGTGCCCGAACGGCGTACCGTCGAGCAATCCGATCACCAATCCGCTGCGCGACTGCGACTTGCAACAGTTCAAGCTGCAGGGCGGCAATGCCAACCTGAAGCCGGAAAAATCGCGTTCCTTCTCCTTCGGCGCCGTGTTCGAGCCGGTGCAATCGGTCACGCTGGCGGCCGACTACTGGAACATCCACCTGAAGGACAAGATCGATGCCTTGCCGGAAGCTACCATCTACGGCAACTACGCGAAATACAGTGCCCTGTTCCTGCGCAATCCCGACGGCTCGCCGTTCGCGATCGAAAACTTCAAGAACAACCTGGGCGAAGTCAAGAGCGACGGTATCGACCTGAGCCTGGTATGGCGCTTGCCGAAGTCCAGCCTGGGCGGCCTGACCTTCACCATGGACGGCACCTGGCTGCACAGCTACAAGTACCAGAACGAGCGTGACGGCGTGTTCACCGAAAACGTCGGCAACTTCGCCGACACCTACGTGAAATTCCGCTGGCAGCACACCATGTCGCTGGGCTGGAAATCGGGCCCCTGGGGCGCCAACCTGAGCCAGACCTACAAGACTGGCTACCTCGACCAGGGCGGCACGCGTGATGTCGGTTCGTACGGGCTGTGGAACCTCACCGCCAGCTATGAAGGCATCAAGGGCCTGGTCCTGATGGCCGGCGTGAAAAACATCCTCGACAAGGAACCGCCGTCGACGGTGCAAAGCCTGATGTTCCAGCAGGGCTACGACGCTCGCTACACCGACCCGACCGGACGCGCCGTGTTTGTGCGCGCAAGCTACACGTTCTAAACGACGTGCAATAAAAAAAGGCCCCTCGGGGCCTTTTTTCTTAATCCTGCTTCAGGCGCCGCTGGCGCACTGCCGCCGCCAACCCTTCGAGCACCTGCACGCTGCTGTCCCAGTCGATGCAGCCATCGGTCACCGACTGGCCGTACACCAGCTCCTTGCCCGGCACCAGGTCCTGGCGCCCCGCCACCAGGTGCGATTCAATCATCACCCCCACGATGCGGTCGTCGCCGGCCGCCACTTGCGCCGCGATATCGGCGCACACGGGAATCTGGTTCTCCGGCTTCTTGGAACTGTTGGCGTGCGAGGCGTCGATCATCAGGCGCGAAGCCAGCCCTTGCGCGGCGATCTGCTGGCAAGCCTGTTCCACGCTGGCGGCATCGTAATTGGGCGCCTTGCCGCCGCGCAGGATGATGTGGCAATCCTCATTGCCATTGGTCGACACGATGGCCGAGTGGCCGCCCTTGGTCACCGACAGGAAATGGTGCGGCTGCGAGGCCGCCTTGATCGCTTCCACCGCGATCTTGATATTGCCGTCGGTACCGTTCTTGAAGCCGACCGGACACGACAGGCCGGACGCCAGTTCGCGGTGCACCTGCGACTCGGTGGTGCGGGCGCCGATCGCGCCCCAGCTGATCAGGTCGGCAATGTACTGGGGACTGATCACGTCCAGGAATTCGGTGCCGGCCGGCAGGCCCAGTTCGTTGATGTCGCGCAGCAGTTCGCGCGCCATGCGCAAGCCGTCGTTGATGCGGAAGCTGTTGTCCATATAGGGGTCGTTGATCAAGCCCTTCCAGCCGACGGTGGTGCGCGGCTTCTCGAAATACACCCGCATGACGATTTCCAGCTCGCCCGCGAAGCGCACGCGCTGCTCGGCCAGGCGGCGCGCATATTCCATGGCCGCGCGGGTGTCGTGGATCGAACAGGGGCCGATGACCACCATCAGGCGGTCGTTCTGGCCATGCAGGATGCGGTGCAGTGCCACGCGCGCGTTGGCCGCGGTCTGCTCCGCCCCCTCGCCGCAGGCAAACTCGCGGATCAGGTGCGAGGGCGGCGTGAGTTCCTTCATTTCGCGAATGCGCAAGTCATCGGTACGTGGCATGGTGTTCTCCGTTTAGGTAAGCAATCAAATTGAATGGGCTAAAAAAAAACCGCCATCGCTGGCGGTTTTTTAGGAATTTGCTGGATCTCGTTCTTGCTACGTGAACCTGCCGCTACTCCACCGCCTTGGGGCTGGAATGGCTAAAGTAAAAGTAGCAGGTAAAGAAAACGACGTTGCGCATGCTGGGGATCCGTAAGTGTTGCAACGACTATAGCACAGAAATCATAACGCTTGGCAAGCCCCCGAAAAACCGCCGAGTTGCGGCCTTCCGACAAACCAGAAGCGATGCCAGTCACCTTTGATCAGGATCAGTCGAATCGACGGAGCCGGTGCAAGACTCGCACCTCAAGCCCGACTTTTACCTACCTGGAGCATGACATGATCGAAAAAACTGTTTCACGAACCCTGCGCCGCCTGTTCGCCGCGTCGTCGACAATGTGCGCGGCGCTGGCCGCGCTGCCGGCGCTGGCGCAGGACACTGGCGCGCCCATCACCCGCGTCGAAATCACCGGTTCCTCCATCAAGCGCCTGGCCGCGCAAACCTCGCTGCCCATCACGTCCATTCGCGCCGAAGACTTCGCCAAGCAAGGCCTGGCCACCGCCCAGGAAGTGCTCAGCACCATCCCCATGAACCAGACCTCGCAAAGTTCGAGCCAGTCGGTGGGCGCCGGCACCGGCGGGCGCTCGGTGGCCGACCTGCGCGGCCTGGGCGGCGACAAGACCCTGGTGCTGCTCAACGGACGGCGCCTGGCCAACCATCCCTTCTTTGCCGATACTGTCGACCTGAACATCATTCCCGTGGCCGCGCTCGACCGGGTGGAAGTGCTGCGCGACGGCGCCTCGGCCATTTACGGCACCGACGCCATCGGCGGCGTGGTCAACTTCATCACCAAGCGCTCGTACAAGGGCATGGGCATCACGCTCGAAGCTTTCGTGCCGCAGGACACGGGCGGCGACGAACAGCGCGTCAATTTCACGGGCGGCTGGGGCGACCTGAACAACGACGGCTGGAACCTGCTGGCCGTACTCGACTACCACCGCCAGTCGGCCCTGAAATCGACCGACCGCGACTTTTCGCGCACCGGCGTGATCCCCTCGCGCGGCGTGTTCCAGACCAGCGGCACGCCCTTCCCCGCCAACTTTTTCGCACCCAGCCTCACGCCCGGCGGCGCCGGCATTTCGGCCAATCCCTATTTTTCCACCGGCTGCAGGCCGCCCGCGTCCGTGCCCAACACCAACCCGGCATCGCCCACCTGCCGCTTCGACTTCACCCAGTTCGTCGACAATATCCCCGAGACCAAGCAGGAATCCTTCCTCGGCCGCTTCACCGCCAAACTCGGCAGCGAGCACACCGGCAGCATCGAATACATGCACACGCGCAGCACCAATGAAGCGCGGGTGGCGCCGCCGCCACTGGCCGGCATCGGCCTGACCATGACCGTGGCCAGCCCCTTCTATCCCGGGCGCGGCATCACGCCGGCCGTGGCAGGCGTCTCCACCCAGGATCTCGACATCAGCTGGCGCCCGCTGGTCACCGGCCAGCGCAAGACCTTCGACGTCAGCCTGTCCGACCGCCTGCTCGCCGGCATGGAAGGCAATGCCATGGGCTGGGACTACAACACCGGGCTCACCTATTCGGTGGGGCGCGCGCGCAGCGCATTTACCGGTGGCTACGTGATCGACGAACGCATGATCGAAGGCGTGGGCGCCGGCATCCTGAACCCTTTCGGCGACCAGACCGCGGCGGGCACGGCCTTCCTGCAGGATTCGCTGCTGCTCGGTGAATTCCTGAAGGCGAAGATCAACAGCTCGGCGCTCGACTTCAAGGCCAGCCGCGACATCTACACCATGCCGGCCGGCGAGATGGGCTTTGCGATCGGCGCCGAACTGCGGCACGACAAGGCCACCTACACGGTCGACCGCGCGCTGGCGGGCCAGGCATCGAGCTCCGGTTTTGCCGACGCCCAGGACCAGCGCGGCAGCCGCACCATCCGCGCCCTGTTCAGCGAGCTCAACATACCGGTGGCCAAGGACCTGGAACTCAACCTGGCCGGCCGCTACGATTACTACACCGACGTCGGCGGCGACTTCAATCCCAAGGTCGGCCTGCGCTGGCAACCCACCCGCGCGGTACTGGTGCGCGGCTCCTACAACGAAGGCTTCCGGGTGCCCACGCTGTACGACCTGTACGGCCCGCAAACGGTCACCAATACCGCCGAGCCCTACAACGATCCCCTGCTGTGCCCGAACGGCACGCCGGCGCCGGGCGCCAACAGCAGCATCGTGTGCGACCAGCAGCAAAACATCCGCCAGGGCGGCAACACGGCGGTGCAGCCGGAAAAATCGCGCACCTATTCGGTCGGCGTCGTGCTCGAGCCGACGCGCGACATCACCCTGTCGGCCGACTTCTGGGACATCAAGCTGGAAGACCAGATCAATGCGCTGGGCGAGCAAACCATCTTCGGCGACTTCGCCAAGTACCGCAGCCTGTTCGTGTACAACGCGGCCGGCACGCGGCTCGAATACATCCAGGCCACCACCACCAACCTGGGCGAAGTCAAGACGCGCGGAATCGACCTGAGCCTGCTGTGGCGCCTGCCGCGCAATCCCTGGGGTAATTTCACGGTCGGCATCGACGGCACTTTCGTCGACAAATACGATTACCAGAACGAGCGCGACGGTCCCTTCACCAACAACGCCGGGCGCTATGCCGACGCCACGCCGGTATTCCGCTGGCGCCACAACGCCACGCTGGGCTGGAACAGTGCGCCATGGTCGCTGACGCTGGCGAACCGCTACCTGTCCGGCTACGACGACCAGAACGGGGTGGCGCCGGCATTCGAACAGCGGGTCGACAATTATTCGACCTGGTCGCTGGCCGGCACCTATACGGGCATCAGGCGGGTCGAGATCACGGCAGGCGTCAAGAACCTGCTCGATGAAGATCCGCCGTATACCAACCAGGCCACCACCTTCCAGCAGGGCTACGATCCGCGCTTCACGGATCCCCTGGGGCGGACTTTCTACGTCAGGGCGACCTACAAGTTTTGATTTTCAATCATAACGTTACGTAATACTTGCGTTGACGAAAAAATGACGATAGGATCTCAAAAATGTAAATTTACTACATCACCCCCCCACCAGAAGGCGCACGGATGAATACCACGGAAATTTTCCTCATTGCCATGACCTTGATCTTCACCGTGCCATTCCTCATTTGGCGCCTGGGCAGAACCGACTATTACGCACCGCTGGTGGTGGTCCAGATCATTTGCGGCATCCTGCTGGGGCCTGGGGTATTGGGTGCAATTTTTCCGGATTACTACAAATTCGTGTTCAATCCCCAGGTCATCCTGGCGCTCAACGGGATCGCCTGGTGGGCCGTCATGGTGTTCGTCATGATTGCAGGCATCGAGCTGGACCTGAAAAAAGCGTGGGAACACCGGCGCGAAAGCAGCATCACCGCCGGCCTTGCGCTGGGCACCCCGCTGCTGTTCGGCTGCCTGGCTGGCCTGGGCATGCTGGGCTACGCGGGCTGGATCGGTCCCAAGGCGCTGAGCTGGCAATTCGTGCTCGGTGTCGGCATGGCGTGCGCGGTCACCGCCTTGCCGATCCTGATCCTGCTGATGGAAAAACTCGACATCCTGCGCCGTCCGATCGGCCAGCGCATCCTGCGCTACGCCAGCCTGGACGACATCGCCATCTGGGGCGTGCTCTCCCTGATCCTGCTGGACTGGGACCGGGTAGGCCGCCAGGCAGGCTTCCTGGCCGTGTTTGCCCTGTCGACGGTGGGCTTTCGCCGCCTGATGGTCTGGCTCAAGGAAAGCGACCGCTGGTATGTTTCCCTGATCTGGCTGGCAGTGTGCTCACTGGGCGCGGACTGGGCCGGCCTGCACTTCATGGTCGGCGCCTTCCTGGCCGGCGCCGTCATGGACGCGCACTGGTTTGACCAGGAAAAAATGGACTTGATGCGCCACCACGTTCTCATGGTCATCATGCCCGTGTTCTTCCTGAGCACCGGCCTGCGTACCAACTGGGCCATGGGCGGCGCCGCGGTGTTCGTCGTGGCGGCCGTGCTGCTGGTGGCCTCGGTGGCCGGCAAGCTGGCCGGCGTGCACCTGGCCGGCAAGGTACTGAAATGGGAAAAGGGCGAAGCGAGCATCATCGGCTGGCTGCTGCAGACCAAGGCCTTGATCATGATCATCTTCGCCAACATCCTGCTCGACAAGCAGATCATCACCAGCGAAACTTTCACGGCCCTGCTGCTGATGGCGATCGCCAGCACCATGCTGACGGTGCCGGTGGTCTATCCGAAGCTGCAAAAAATGCGGGAGATTATCTTCCGCAGCGCGGGACTGAAATCCGTCCCGGCCGAAGGAGAAGAAAAGAAACGGGCCTAGGCTGTTGCGGCGCCGTTGACGATCAGGCGGTGCCGCCCACCGTCACGTCTTCGATGCGCAGTGTCGGCTGGCCCACGCCAACCGGCACGCTCTGGCCTTCCTTGCCGCACACGCCCACACCCGAATCGAGGCGCATGTCGTTGCCGATCATCGATACGCGGTTCAGCACGTCAGGACCGTTGCCGATCAGGGTGGCGCCCTTGACCGGGTAAGTCACCTTGCCGTTTTCGATCATATACGCTTCGCTGGCCGAGAACACGAACTTGCCGTTGGTGATGTCGACCTGGCCGCCGCCGAAATTGACGGCATACAAGCCGTTCTTGACCGAGGCCAGGATTTCTTCCGGGTCCTTGTCGCCGCCCAGCATATAGGTGTTGGTCATGCGCGGCATCGGCAGGTGGGCGAACGATTCGCGCCGCGCATTGCCCGTCACCGGCATCTTCATCAGGCGCGCGTTCATGGTGTCCTGGATATAGCCTTTCAGGATGCCGTCCTCGATCAGCGTGGTGCACTGGGTCGGGTTGCCCTCGTCATCCATATTGAGCGAGCCGCGGCGGTCCTGCAGGGTGCCGTCGTCGACCACGGTCACGCCCTTGGCCGCCACGCGTTCGCCGATGCGTCCCGAAAACGCCGAGGAACCCTTGCGGTTGAAGTCGCCTTCGAGGCCGTGGCCGATCGCTTCGTGCAGCAGCACGCCGGGCCAGCCCGGTCCGAGCACGATGGTCATGGGACCTGCCGGCGCCGGACGCGCATCGAGGTTGACCGTGGCCGCCTTGACCGCTTCGGTCGCGTATTTGTCCAGCACCTCATCGCTGAAGTAGCCATAGTTGTAGCGTCCGCCGCCACCGGACGAGCCCATTTCGCGGCGGCCATTCTGTTCGACGATCACCGTCACCGAGACCCGCACCAGCGGCCGGATGTCGGCCGCCAGCACGCCGTCGCTGCGCACCACCAGCACCACGTCGTATTCGCCGGCCAGGCCCGCCATCACTTGCACCACGCGCGGGTCCTTCTTGCGCGCCATTTTCTCCACGCGCTCGAGCAGCTTGACCTTGGCGGTCGCGTCCAGCGACGCCAGCGGGTCGTTGGGCAGGTACAGCGAACGCCCGCCCACTTCGGTCATGCGCGACGCCACCTTGATCTTACCAAAGCCCGCGCGCGCGATCGTGCGCGTGGCGGCGGCCGCGTCGAGCAAGGCCCGCTCGGAGATTTCATCGGAATACGAAAAGGCGGTCTTGTCGCCGGAAATGGCGCGCACGCCCACGCCCTGGTCGATCGAAAAGCTGCCGGTCTTGACGATGCCTTCTTCCAGGCTCCAGCCTTCGCTCTTGGTGAACTGGAAATACAGGTCGGCGTAATCGACCTTGTGCGTGAACATGGTACCCAGCGTCGTGAGCAGCTTGCCTTCATCCAGGCCAAAGGGCGTGAGCAGCACATCGCGCGCGACGGCCAGGGAAGAGAGATTCGGTTCGAAGGGCTTCATTTTGCGGTCTTTCAGAGGGTGACATGGCATTGTGCCATATCCACATTATTGGGTAGGCTCACATCCGCCGATGCTTGAGAGCAGGCAAGCTTTCGCGCACGCCCGCCAGGAACAAGGGGTCGATCACGCCATCGATCACGCCCTCGCCTTCGGCCAGCACGGCCTTGACCTCGCCCCAGGGGTCGACCAGCATGCTGTGGCCGAAGGTGCGGCGGCCGTTGGCATGCACCCCGCCCTGGGCCGAAGCCAGCACATAGCACTGGTTTTCGATGGCGCGCGCGCGCAGCAGCACTTCCCAGTGCGCCAGGCCGGTGACATGGGTGAAGGCGGCCGTGACCACCATCAGGGTGCAGTCGCCCATGGCGCGGAACAGTTCCGGGAAGCGCAGGTCGTAGCACACGGCCAGGCCCACGCGGCCGAACGGGGTGTCGAACACCGTCACCGCTTCGCCCGGCACGATGGTGCGCGCTTCGTCATAGGTTTCGGCGCCCCGGGTAAAGCCGAACAGGTGGATCTTGTCGTAGCGGCCCACGCTTTCCCCTTCCGGGTTGTACACCAGCGTGGTGTTCATCACCTTGCCGGCGTCGGGCGACACCAGGGGCAGCGTGCCGCCGATCAGCCACACCTTGTGGGCGGCGGCCGCTTCCGCCATGAAATCCTGGATCGGGCCGCTCCCGGGCTGCTCGGCGTGGGCCACCTTGTCGCTGTCCTTCATGCCCATGATGGGCCAGTATTCGGGCAGCGTCACCAGGCGCGCGCCGCGCGCCGCCGCTTGTGCCACCAGGACGCGCGCCCTGGCGATATTGTCCGCCACCTCCGGCGTGCTGATCATTTGTACCGCGGCCACTGTCGTCATGGTGTTTTCGCTTTCGTCGCTTCGGCGTCCAGCGCGGCCTGTGCGCGCGCGCCCGCCAGTTTGGTGATGACCGGCGCTTTCCACGGACCGGTCACCTGCATTTCGTAGGTCAGCGCGCGCATCATCGGCGCGCGCAGGAACAGCTGCGCCAGGAAGCTGCCCAGCCCGATCACCGGATTGACCGCCAGCGCATACACCAGCGGGCCGGTGCCCAGGTTGAATTCGGGGATCACCACCACGTGCAGATTGGTCGATTCGTTGGCGATGTCGGCCGTGCCATCCATCAGCACCGTGGCCGCCACGCCATGCATGCGCAGGTTGTCGGTGCGCGCCACGCCGCGCGTGATGAGGGCGCTCGCGGTGATGCCGTCGAAGGCCAGGCCTTCCGAAAACACATCGTGGAAATCGAGTTTCAGGATGCGCGGCAGCATCTGCAGGCTGAGCACGCCCAGCAGCTTGGCCGCGCCCGGGTCCTGCTTGAGGAACTGGCCGGAGGCCACGTTCAGGTCGATCTTGCCCGACAGGGTGGGAATGTCGAGCGAATACGGCACCCCGTTCCAGGCGATGTCGCCGGACAGGCGGCCCTTGCCGCGGCGCAGGGTTTCGGGAAAGCCGAAGCGGTCCAGCAGCTTGCCGGCGTCGTCGATGTCGAGCACGAAATTGATGCTGGTGGTGCTCACGCCCTCGCGCGTGACGTACTTGCCGGAACTGCGCAAGGTGCCGTCGGTATTGGACAGCATCAGGCGGTTGATGCGCCATTCGCGCCCGGCGGCCGTGGTGCTGTTGTTGGCCACCAGGTCCAGGCGGCCGAGCTGCTTGTCGAACAGTTCGAACTGGTCGGCCACGATGTCGAGCGCGGGGATGGTGGCGGCCACGCTCTTGCCGCCGTCGAGCAAGTCCTTGACGTCGGCCGCCGACGATTCGGGAATGATCAGCGAGGCCAGGCGCGCCGTGACCTTGCCCAGGCCATGGCCGCCGGCGCCTTCATCCCAGGTCACGTGGCCCGATGCCTGCTTCGAATCGATGCTGGCCTGCCAGGTCTGCTGCTGGTGCGAAGCGCCCACCACCACGTTGTCGAGCTTGCGCTCGCCAATGATCAGTTCGGTGGCGCGGGCCGCCATCACGTCCGGCACGATGTACTGGGCCAGGTAGGCGCCGTCGTTGTCGGGCGCGGCCGGCCCGGCCGCCTGGGCGCCGGTGATGCTCTTGCCGATCTGGACCCACTGGTCCACGTTCAGGGTCTTGAGGTTGACGTTGATCATCATGCCCTCCTCGACCTCGGGCGCGGGCAGGTTCACGCCGGCCCCGCCGCTGAGCACTTTCCAGCTGCCGCCCGGCAGCTTCTGGCGCAGGTAGCGCGCCGCGATACTGCTGCCCAGGCTGATCCGGATATCGTCGCGCTGCACGCCCGGCTCGGCCGTCGCCGGCAGCGTGCTCGAGGTGAAGTGCAGGGGCAAGGCGTCGGCCGCCGCCTTGGCCAGCGGCGCCGGGAAGTCCAGGCCGAGCCCGGCCAGGGTGGAATCGACCGTGACCTGGGCCTGGCCTTCGCGCACCGTGATCGTGCCGGCATAGCGGGCCGCGCCGTTGACGCGGCCGGTAATGGGCGCCATGGCCGGCGCCGCGTACTGCTTGCGTATGCCTTCGGCCGTGATGGCGCCCGCCATCCGGATCAGGACGGTGTTGTCGCGCTGGGTGCCGCCGGTCAGGGCCAGCGGCCCGCCCAGGAAGCTGGCGCCCACGCCGTTCAGGTTGATGCCGTGTTCATTGAATTCGAGCTTGCCGATGGCGGCCTGGATAGGCGGCAGTTCGGGGAACAGGACCACGTCGTTGCTCATCAGGGAAAGCACGCCCTGCACCTTCGATTCGCGCAGCCGGGCCAGCGGCAGTTGCAGCTTCAGGTGCAGCTTCGCATTGCCGCTGGCGCGGGTGGGCTCGGTAAAGTGGCCGATCCAGCCGTTCACGGGGCTCAGGATCACATAGCGCAGGAATTCCTGCATGGCGCCGTTGGCCGTGCCCTCGATCTCGAGCAGCTTGTCGTGCACCGACAGGTCGGCGATGACGGCCTTCACGCCAGCCAGCGCCACGCCGGCGGTGCGCGCGGTCTCGCCCCGGATTTCCATGCGCGCGCGGTCGAAGGCGAAGCTGCCGTTGATGGCGTCGGCCTGCGGCCACAGCGGCCCCTTGCCGTCGGCCGACAGGTGGCCGGGCGAATAATTCAGGCGCCCGTTCTCGATGCGGCCGGCGATCCGGAATTCGCCCCGGGCGCGCTCCTGGGCGCTCTCGCCCTTGAAGGGAAATTGCGCCAGGTCGCCGCGCAGGCGGACGCTGGCGTCGTGCACGGTGCCCGCTTCCAGCGCGCCGGTCAGCCAGGCATGCAGCTCGGGCGGGGTTTGCAGCGGCAGGAAACGCCCGATTTCGTTGACGGCAAAGCCGCTGAAGGTGCCGTGCAGGTCGGTCGTGCCGGGCCCGCGGGCCTGGCCGCCCAACGCCACCTGGTGCTTGCCGGTCAGCGTCGCCCTGAGCTTTCCCTGGGTCAGGTTCAGGCTTTCCAGCTGCAGCTGCAACTGGTCCTTGCCCAGGAAGGACCAGCGCGCCTTCATGGCCAGCTGGTCGAAGGGCATGGCCGGATCGGCGAACCAGGCCGGCATCTGGAGCACCAGGCCGTGCGAGTCGAGGGCCAGCACCCCGCCCTTTTCATGGGCATCGATGCTGCCCGACAGCTTGTCGAAACCGGGGATGTGCGCCTGCGGCCGGATGGACAGGCCGGCCAGCTTGCCGCGGATGCGGTAGCTGCCGATGGCCGGGTAGCGCCCGCTCCAGTTGGCGGAAAAGTCGGACAGCACGCCGCGCGGGGCGTAGTCGGCCAGCATCGCGCGCAGCGATGGCGCCAGCGGCAGCTGGCCGGCCAGGCGGGCCAGGGTGGCCAGGTCGAGCTGGCGCGCGCTCACGTGAAACTGTTCGGGCATGCCGGCGCTGGCCGGGGCATAGGCTTCGGCCGCGCTGGTGGGCGCCAGCGCCAGGCCGTCGGCCGTGGTCAGGGCGAAATCGGTCAGCGCCAGGGTGTGGCCGCGCGCGCCGAAGGCCAGTTCGCCGCGGTTGGCGCCGTCCGGGAAGGTTTCGCTGGCCGAAATGCGGCCGCGCACGCTCGCCAGCGCCAGCGGCGGCAGGTCGCGGCCCAGGCGCGCCGCCACCCCGGCCAGGCCCAGGTCGGCCGTGAAGCTGACCAGCTTGGCGTGGTTCAGGCCGATCCAGGCGCGCACCGACCCCTTGCCCTGGCTGATTTCGAAGGGATAGTCGAGATAGGGTTTCCAGGCCGCCAGGTCGGTATTGCGCACGTCGGCGAACAATTCGCCGCGCCACTGGGCCATGTCCGACACCCGGGCCGCGAAGCGGGGATGGGTGAAATCGGCGCGCAGGTCGACCGGCCCCGACAGGGTGGCGGGCGGGGTGGCGCGCACGGCGATCCGGTGGTGGTCCCAGCGGTTGCGCAGCAGCAGGCCAACCTGGTCGAGGTCGAGCTCGGGGGCGCCGCGCAATTCGTCGGTCCAGCGGATCTTCCCTTCGCGCACGATCACTTCGCGCTGGCGGAACACCCAGTCGGCGCCCTTGCCGTCGGCAGTGGGCGCGGTGTCGAGCACGATCCCGGCCACCATCAGCCGGCCCCGGGCATCGCGCCGCACGTCCAGGTCGGGGCGGATGATTTCCAGCGAATGGAAGCGCGGCTCGGCAGCCACCACGCTCCACCAGGACAGCGTGGCCGACACGCTCGGCAGGGTCAGCACCTGGCGCCCCTGTTTGTCGCGCAGGATCACGTCGCCCAGGAACAGGTTCGGGCTCAGGCCTTTCCAGGAGGCATAGATGCGGGTGATGGCCACCTGGTTGCCGATGGCGCGGCTGGCCAGCTTTTCGATATCGCCCTTGTAATAGTCGATATTGGGCAGCACCGCGTAGCGCAGGAACAGGAAAATGATGGCGAACAGGAAGTAGACCAGCAGCGCCAGCTTGAGCGTAAAGCCCAGCACATGGTGTGTGGCAAGATTGCACACGCGATAGGCGGCACTGACCCGCCGCCAGCGCTGCGCGAGAGGCACGTGCACCGGTTCGGCGGATTGTTCTGGGTTGTGCATCAATAAGCTAATAAAAGGAGCTCGCCATCGGAGGAATCGTCAATAAGTGAGCGTATGCAACAGTGTCGCCGCCAGCCGGCCCAATTCTACCCCATCCAGCCCCCCGCCTGAGCGCACAATAGCTAAGGCTGCCACTTGTATTTGTCCACGATGCGCTGGTAGCTGCCATCGTCGCGCAGCACCCGCAATTGCTGGTTGAAACAGTCGCGCAGCGCACGGCTGGCGAAGGCGGTCGAAAACCCCGTGCGCTCGCGCACAATGCTGTGGAATACCAGTTCATCGGACACGTCCACGCCGTCGGCGGCGAGCTTGCGCCGCAGCCAGTCGAAAATGTTCCTGTCGACCACCATCACATCCACCCTGCGTGCCCAGAAAATGCGGGCCTGGGCCACCTGGTTGCTTGCCTGGAAGTAGTTGGAAGGAAACTTGCCGTCGCTTCCGGGCTGGTACCTGGCCGCAAACGCCGGTCCCAGGTCGGCCCAGCCACCATGCCAGATCACAAATTGGTAGCGATCCAGGTCCGCCAGTCCGGCCAGGGTGATCTGGCTGCTCTTGCGCGTGACGGCGACATTTTCAAAATAGGCCATGGGATCGGAGAAATACATGGCGCCATCATCCCTGCCCCGTACCGACATGGCCGCCTGCACCCGCCCTGCCTTCAGCTCGACCAGCAGCCTGGTCTTGGAGGTCGGCACCAGTTCGGCCAGCTCGCCGCAGCGCGCCAGCACGGTCCGCAGCAGGTCGACCTCGATTCCGCCCAGGCTGCCGTCCGCCTCCCGGAAGGCGAAAGGCGGTTTGTCGGTGTTGACGGCCACCTTCAGTGCGCCCGCGCGAGCGATTCCCCCTATGGCCAGCAGGAGCGCAAGCATTGCCATTCGGATCAGCGCCATGCACATGATGCACCCGGGGAAGAGGATCGAGACAGTATCTGCCCGGCCTTTCGCGCTGTCAATTGCCGGGTGCCGCACAAGGCTTGCCGGAATGGCGCGCCCTGACTTACCATCGGATCAATGACAACCATTCCAGTGCGCCCCATGACAACTGCATCCCTGACTTCGGCATCGCGCTTTTACCAACGCTGGCTGGCGGCCGATCCGGGACGGCGCGCGGCGCTCGACGCCGTGTGCCAGGCGCCCCTGTCCACGCTTGACCTGGGCGCGGCGCTGGCGCGCGAGGGCGCCAGCGGCCTGCCCCTGGCGCGCGCCATGCGGCGCCTGCGCAACCTGCTGGTGTGCGGCCTGATCCGGCGCGACCTCGATGGCCAGGCCGACCTGGCCGAAGTGGTGGAAGCGATGACCCGCTTCGCCGACTTCGCCATCCAGACCCAGCTGGCGGCCCTGATGGACGAACTGTGCGCCAGCCATGGCGTGCCCATGGGCTACGAATCGGGCCTGCCCCAGCACATGCTGGTGCTGGCCATGGGCAAGCAGGGCGGCGGCGAACTGAATGTCTCGTCCGACATCGACCTGATCTTCGTGTATCCGGAAGATGGCGACACCCTGCTGGCCGAGGCCGGCCAGCGCCAGCTGTCGAACCATGAATTCTTCACGCGCCTGGGCAAGAAGCTGATCGCCGCCCTGTCCGAAATCATCGAGGACGGCTTCACCTTCCGGGTCGACATGGCGCTGCGCCCGAATGGCGCCTCGGGCCCACTGGTGGCCAGCCTGAACATGGTCGAGGAATACCTGATCGTCCAGGGCCGCGAATGGGAACGCTATGCCTGGGTCAAGGCGCGCGCCGTGACCGGCACCGCGGCCGACATCGCCGCCCTGGACGCCATCGTGCGCCCCTTCGTGTACCGGCGCTACCTGGACTTCGGCGTCATCGATGCGATCCGCAACATGCATGGCCAGATCCGGGCCGAGGTCGACCGCCAGGAAAGGCTGCATCCGGACCGCAGCAACAACGTCAAGCTGGGCCGCGGCGGGATCCGCGAAATCGAATTCCTGGCCCAGGTATTCCAGCTGATCCGCGGCGGGCGCGACGCCACCCTGCGCGAGCGCTCCACCCGCGCCACCCTGCGCGTGCTGGCCGACAAGGACTTGCTCACCCCGGAAACGGTGGAACGCTTGCTGGCCTCGTACAGCTTCCTGCGCAACCTGGAACACCGCCTGCAATACCTGGACGATGCCCAGACCCACACCCTGCCCGCCAGCGACGCCGACCGCGCCACCATCGCGCGCATGATGGGCTTGCCCGACGTGGCCACCCTGCTCGGCCGGCTGGAAGCGGAGCGGCGCTTCGTGGCAGGCCAGTTCGATGCCATCTTCGCCGACAAGGGCGCCAATGGCGACCATGTCGATCCCCATTCGTCGGGCGACAATGCGGACCTCGACAACACGGAGGCGATCCAGGCGCGCCTGGCCGGCCTGGGCTTCGACAACCCGGCGGCGGCGGCCCAGCGCCTGATGACGACCTGGCAAAGCCCGCGCCTGCAATCGCTGCCCGAAGCGTCGCGCACGCGCCTGCTGGCCCTGGTCAACGCCGCCCTGCCCCTGATCGCCAAGACCGCGTCCGGCACCGCCGTGGGCAGCCCCAGCGCCACCCTGGGCCGCCTGCTGGATTTCTTCGAAGCCATCGCGCGCCGCTCGGCCTACCTGTCGCTGCTGACCGAATATCCGCACACGCTCGAACGCGTGATCCGCATGATGTATGCCAGCGGCTGGGCCGCCACCTTCCTCACCAAGCACCCGATCGTGCTCGACGAACTGCTCGACGACCGGGTGCGCAATGCCGCGCCCGACTGCGCCGCGCTGGCGGCCGAGCTGCGCGGCCAGCTGGACGAAGCCCAGGGCGACACCGAACGCCAGATGGATATCCTGCGCGAAGCGCACCATGCGCAGCTGTTCCGCCTGCTGGCCCAGGACCTGGCCGGCGACCTGTCGGTGGAAAAGCTGGCCGACTACCTGTCGGCGCTGGCCGACACCATCGTCGCGGCCACCATCAACGCGGCCTGGAACACGATCGCCTCGCGCCATCGCGAAGTGCCGCGCTTTGCCGTGATCGCGTACGGCAAGCTGGGCGGCAAGGAACTGGGCTATGTGTCCGACCTGGACGTGATCTTCCTGTTCGACGACGAGGACCAGGAAGCGCCGGGCAACTACGCCAAGCTGGCCCAGCGTTTCATTACCTGGATGACGGCGCACACCTCGGCCGGCATCCTGTTCGACATCGATACCGCGCTGCGCCCGGACGGCGCTTCCGGCATGCTGGTCTCGTCCCTGTCCGCTTTTGAGCGCTACCAGGACAATTCGGCCTGGATCTGGGAACACCAGGCGCTCACGCGGGCGCGCTTTTGCGCCGGCGACGCCGCCATCGGCGAGCGCTTCGAAGCGATCCGCGAACGGGTGCTGCGCAAGGAGCGCGATGCCGATGCCTTGAAGGCCGAAGTGCTGAAGATGCGCCAGAAGATGCGCGAGGCCCATCCCAGCAAGAGTGCCCTGTTCGACCTGAAGCAGGACGCGGGCGGCATGATCGATATCGAATTCATCGTGCAATACCTGGTGCTGCGCCATGCGGCGCAGTATCCCGCGCTGACGGGCAACCTGGGCAATATCGCGCTGCTGCGCATCTGCGGGGAGCTGGGGCTGGTGGACGCGGCGCAGGGCCTGGCCGTGGGCGACGCCTACCGCGCCATGCGCCGCCTGCAGCACCAGTTGCGCCTGCAGGGACAGGACAATGCGCGGCTCGATCCGGCCCAGGTGGCGCTCCACAGCGCCAACGTGGTCAAGCTGTGGGAAGCGATCTTTGCATGAAAAAACCCGGCCGGGGCCGGGTTTTTTGGCAGGCTCTGAAGGGGATCAGAACTTGTAACGGGCGCTGACCGAGAAGTAGCGGCCATAACCGTTATGCAGGTCCGAGTTGTAGCCGGTTGTGGCATAACCTGGATCGTAAGGCGCCTTCTTGTCCAGCAGATTGCGGATGTTGAAGTTAAGCGACAGGTTCTTGAAGCCGTTATAGCTGTAGCCCGCGCCAACCGTAGTCCAGCTGTTGACGGCGCACTCAGGGAAGTACGCTTCGTACAGTGGGATGCTCAGATTGCGGTCGGCTGCGCCATCGGTCGTCTTGGCCACGCCGTAGTGGCAGAACGGCTGCGCATAGGTGATATCGGCATCAACGACGCGCAGCAGCGACAGCTTGCCGACATAGTTCAGATTAGCGCTGAAGTTATGTACGCCGTAGTTCCAGGCTGCCGATATCTGCGTTTTCCAGCGCGGATTGTCGATGCCCGAATTGAGCTGCCAATCCCAAATACCCGCACGGCCACCGGCGACGTTGTTTTCTACGCGGCCAGGAAGCTCGGCCAGCAGATATTCGTCCAGGTAAGTCGTGTTCAATTTGGTGGACAGGGTACCCATGTCGCCCAACTTGATTCGGTAGCGCATTTCGAGGTCGAAACCCGACACTTGGGTAGCGCCCTGGTTGATCCATGGGCGCTTGACCATCAACAAGGGACCGGTGCCAGGAATTGGACGACCTTGTGCATCAAGGATAAAGTTGACCGGGTTGGTATCGCGCACCACGTTATCCGGGAACTGGTCTTCTTCCTTGAGCGCCTGTGCGGTGCTCGCTAGCGCCACTTCATTTTCCTTACGGATTTTGAAGTAGTCGAGCAGAATGTCGAAATTGCTGTTTGGCGACCAGATGACACCCATCGTCAAGCCCCTCGACTTTTCAGGTACCAGGAGAGGATTGGCGCCCCCGGTACCAGCGGCGGATTTGTTGCAATCGACTTCGGTGGCACCAGGCTTCGGCGTGCGTCCGTCCAGCTCACAACGTTTCGGATCGTCAATTCCTGTCAGGAAGAATTGCGAACCGCCAGGGGTCACCTGGTTCAAGGCAGGCACGCGGAAACCTTCGCCATACGACATACGGGCCACAAAGCCGCTCGTGACGGTCCACTTGGCGCCCACCTTCGGTACGAAGTTGCCCTTCAGGCCATCGTATTTGTCGTAGCGGCCCGCGAAATTCATTTCGAACGATTTCAGGAAGGGAACGCTGGTTTCCACGAAAACCGACTTATTGTCGCGTTCACCGTCGATGATCGAATTGGCGAGGCCATAGATTCTGCCTGCCGCCAGGTCGGCATCCGGATCGAGCTTGAGGGAATCGCGCATGAACTGGCCGCCGATCGCAAGGCCGATCTTACCGCCGGGAAGATTGCCGATCTGGGTAGATGCCTTGACGTCAAACGTCATCAGTGTCGACGCGCCGGTGTTCGTCACATCGCGGCCAATGGTGGGATCAGCAGCCAGGGCTGCCAGGCTAGTACCGGTGTTCAGCTTGCGCAAGGTTGGCAAGTAGAGGCGGCCACGGAAGGTGTCGTCCTTGGCCGATTCGTTCCACAGCAAACCGCTGTCCCAATCCCAGCTACCGATCGTGCCTTGGGCCCCGAGCAGCAGCCGCGTATTCTCGTTGACCACGGTATTGCCAGCCTTGAGATTTTCAAAACGGTAGGCGACCGAGGCACGGGCCGTCGGGAAGGGATTGTCCGGATGGCCGATTTCCAGGATGGCCTGGAATGGGGTGCCGACGGCGGACGAGGTGAAGTTGGTGACCTGGGTCTGGCCCAGGGTGATCGGTGCTGCCGTGTAGCTGCGCTCGGAGCGGCTGAAAGCGAACTCGGCGAACGCGGTCGTGTTCTTGCCCAGTTTCAGTTTGGCGACACTCAGGACGCTGCCATCCTTGCCTGCGCCCTGGCCTTCCAGGAACTGGTTGGTATTGTAGTTACAAAAGGTGCGGCCGAAGTACACGCTGGTCGGGGTAAACGCCATGGCGGCGGAACCGACCAGCTGTTCGGAGACCGGGCAATCGGTCGGCACCCGCAAGCGGTCAGCCATCGTGGTGCGGGTGACAGCGAAGTTGCGGCTGCCTGGAGAGCTTTCGCGGAAGAACTGCGGACGTGCCGATACCGTGCTGCCGTAAGGCGTCGCAAATCGGCCGTTCAGGACCGAGTAGGTGTTGTATTCGATGTCACGCACATCGGTACGTGCGGTACGGGCCCGGTCGTTGAGGTCGCCCGTGACGAAAAAACTCCAGCCCTTCTCTTCCAGGTCGCCCATGCCGAACACGGCGGTGACGCCCTTGCGGCCGAATTGACCGTCATCATTGGTGCTGGCGCGGGCCGACAATTCAGCGCCGTTGTAGTTCGATTTGGTAATGAAATTGATCACGCCACCGATCGCATCGGATCCGTACACGGCCGAGGCGCCATCCTTCAGGATTTCAACGCGCTCGAGCGCGGACAGCGGAATGCTGTTCAGGTCATAGAGGGTCGAGTTGCCGGTGTTCGGGTCGGCATAGGCTGCAGGTGCAATGCGGCGGCCATTCAGCAGGATCAGGGTCGACGTCGAGGTCAGGCCACGCAGCGAGGCCGTCGCGGCGCCGCGGGAAAAGCCGCCGTCATTGACGTCCAGGTTATTGTCCGACCCCATCGATGGGATCTCGCGCAGCAGTTCCATGACGGAGGCCGCGCCGCTGTCCTTGATATCCTTGGCGGTCAGCGTCTGGACTGGCGACGTGCCTTCGCGGTCCGAGCGCTTCAGGTTCGACCCGGTCACGTAGACGGTCGGGGTTGCGGCAGGTGCAGGTGTGGCTGCATTTTGCGCCATGACGACGTGCGAGCTCGCCAATGTCAGCGCGACCGCGATGACACTGCGTTTGAGGACTAGTTGTTTGTTCAAGTTCACTCCCGATGAGATATTTTTTGTAAAAATACCGATTGATTCACGTTGTAGTTTTATAGCCGCAAGATATGCATGCATATCAAGACGGATTTGCAAATTTCGCATGAACCTTTATTCAAATCAAACAATTTGTGATTAACCACATTTAATCTTTTGCACTCTGTTGTTTTTACCCTTGCATGGCGCGATTTGCGGTATTTATACAGAACGAAATATTGTTGACCAAAAGATCAGCAATTTGCGCGCGATGGACGAAAAAAAACGCCCCGTAGGGCGTTTTTCGCAGAGGAAGCCTGAAATTACTTGGCGTTCATGAGGGCGACGGTGGTGTCGAGCATGCGGTTCGAGAAACCCCACTCATTGTCGTACCACGACGATACCTTGACCAGGCGTCCGGAGACCTTGGTCAGGGTCGAGTCGAAGTTCGACGATGCAGGATTGTGGTTGAAGTCGATCGATACCAGCGGTTCGGTCTGGTATGTCAGCACTTCCTTCATGGCGCCTTCCGAGGCCGCCTTCATCAGGGCATTGACTTCATCGACCGTGGTGTCGCGCTTGGCGATGAAGGTCAGGTCGACCAGCGAAACATTGATGGTCGGCACGCGGATCGCGAAACCGTCCAGCTTGCCGTTGAGTTCAGGCAGCACCAGGCCGACCGCGGCGGCAGCGCCGGTCTTGGTCGGGATCATGCTCATGGTGGCCGAACGGGCGCGGCGCAAGTCTTCATGCATCACGTCCGACAGCACCTGGTCGTTGGTGTAGGCGTGAACGGTCGTCATCAGGCCGCTTTCGACGCCAATCGCGTCGTTCAGCGGCTTGACCAGCGGTGCCAGGCAGTTGGTGGTGCAGGAGGCGTTCGAGATCACGGTGTCGGACGCTTTGAGCACGTCCTGGTTGACGCCGAACACGATGGTCGCGTCCACGTCCTTGCCGCCCGGTGCCGAGATAATGACTTTCTTGGCGCCGCCCTTCAGGTGGGCCGAGGCTTTTTCTTTGGTGGTGAAGAAACCGGTGCACTCGAGCACCACGTCCACGCCCAGTTCGCCCCATGGAATTTCAGCCGGGTTGCGCTGCGCGAATACGCGGATCGGATCGCCATTGACGATCATGTTGTCGCCTTCGACCGTCACGGTGCCCGGGAACTTGCCGTGCGCCGTATCGTAGCGGGTCAGGTGGGCATTCGACTTGGCATCGCCCAGGTCGTTGATGGCCACGATCTGGATGTCGTGTTTCTTGCCGCCTTCGTAGAAAGCACGCAGGACATTCCGGCCGATGCGGCCATAACCGTTGATTGCAACTTTGATCGTCATTCTATTGCTCCTGATTATAAGAAAAAAGGGAAGGCAGATTTACGCTAATACGGATTTGACTTTGGCAACCACGTTCTCGACCGTGAAGCCGAAATGCTTGAACAGCACCGGCGCCGGCGCCGATTCGCCGAAGGTGTCGATACCGACCACCGCACCTTCGAGACCGACGTATTTATACCAAAAATCGGTCACACCCGCCTCGATGGCTACCCGAGGCATGCCGCGCGTAAGCACGCTCGCCTTGTAGGCGGCGTCCTGGCGGTCGAACACGTCGGTCGAAGGCATCGACACCACGCGCACAGCAATTGATTCGGCGGCCAGCGCGTCGGCAGCCTTGACCGCCAGTTCGATTTCCGAACCGGTGGCGATCAGGATGGCTTTCGCATCGGCGGCATCGCGCAGCACATAGCCGCCCTTGGCGATGTCCGCGATCTGGACGTCGGTGCGTTCCATGTACGGCAGGTTCTGGCGCGAGAAGATCAAGGTCGACGGGCCGTTCTTGCGGCGCACGGCGGCGCCCCAGGCGGCGGCCGATTCGACCGTATCGCACGGACGCCAGTTGTCCAGGTTGGGGATCAGGCGCAGCGAGGAAACGTGCTCGACCGACTGGTGGGTCGGGCCGTCTTCGCCCAGGCCGATCGAATCGTGGGTGAACACGAAGATCGAACGCAGCTTCATCAGCGCGGCCATGCGCAGCGCGTTGCGGCTGTAGTCGGAGAAGGTCAGGAAGGTGGCGCCGAAGGGGATGAAGCCGCCATGCAGGGCCACGCCGTTCATGATGGCGCTCATGCCGAATTCGCGCACGCCGTAGTTGATGTGGTTGCCCGGCTTGCCCGAACGCAGGGCCACGCACTCTTTCCAGTTGGTCAGGTTCGACCCCGTCAGGTCGGCCGAACCGCCCAGGAATTCAGGCAAGGCAGGCGCCAGCGCCTGGATCGCGTTCTGGCTGGCCTTGCGGGTGGCGATGGTTTCTTTCTTCTCCACGCAGGACGCGATGGCGGCGGCCAGCACGGCGTCGAAATTGGCCGGCAAGTCGCCCTGCATGCGGCGTTCCAGTTCGGCGGCCAGTTGCGGGAACTCGGCGCGGTAGGCGGCGAAGTTGGCATTCCAGGCAGCCTCGGTGGCGGCGCCCTGCGCCTTGGCATCCCAGGCGGCGTAGACGTCGGCCGGGATCTCGAACGGTACCGAGCTCCACTGCAGGTGCTCGCGCACGGCAGCGACTTCCTTGTCGCCCAGCGCGGCGCCGTGCACCTTGTCGCCGCCCTGCAGGTTGGGCGAACCCTTGCCGATGATGGTCTTGCAGCAGATCAGGGTCGGCTTGTCGGCCAGCTTGGCTTGCGCGATGGCGGCGTCGACCGCGGCCACGTCATGGCCGTCGACCGCGCGGATCACGTTCCAGCCATAGGATTCGAAGCGGGCCGGGGTGTCGTCGGTGAACCAGCCTTCGACCTTGCCGTCGATGGAAATGCCATTGTCGTCGTACAGGGCGATCAGCTTGGACAGGCGCAGGGTGCCGGCCAGGGCGCACACTTCGTGCGAAATGCCTTCCATCAGGCAGCCATCGCCCAGGAAAGCGTAGGTGTAGTGGTCGACCACGTCAAAGCCGGGCTTGTTGAATTCGGCCGCCAGCAGGTATTCCGACAGGGCCATGCCGACCGCGTTGGCGATGCCCTGGCCCAGCGGGCCGGTGGTCGTTTCCACGCCCGGCGTGACATCGACTTCCGGGTGGCCCGGGGTCTTCGAATGCATCTGGCGGAAGGCGCGGATATCGTCCATGGTCAGGGCGTAGCCGGACAGGTGCAGCAGCGCATAGTGCAGCATGGAACCATGGCCGTTCGACAGCAGGAAACGGTCGCGGTTGCTCCACTTCGGATTGGCCGGATTGTGCTTGTAATGACCGGCCCACAGCGCGACGGCGATCTCGGCCATGCCCATCGGCATGCCTGGGTGGCCGGAATTGGCCTGCTGGACGGCGTCCATTGCCAGTGCGCGGATCGCATTGGCCATCTGAGTGGTGGGAAGCGTAGGTGTCATGGTCGGTAGCTAGAGTCGTGGATTGGGAATGCGGTCAGGCGTGCAGCGTGGTGCATGAAGAGCCAAGCCAAGTATTTTACCAGACCAACAGGCTGGGAATTAAAATGGAGCCCTGATTTCCCTCCTTGCAACAGGACCCCATGCCCCGTTTCTACTGCCCCCAGCCGCTCGCCGCGGGCGAACTCGTCGCCCTGCCCGAGGCCCTGGCCCACCATGTCCACGTGCTGCGCCTGCAGCCGGGCGCCGCGCTGGCGCTGTTCAATGGCGATGGCGGCGAATACCTGGCCGAGCTGGCCAGCGTCGACAAGCGCAGCGCCACGGTGCTGGTGAAAGCCTTCGTCGCCCGCGATGTCGAATTACCCTACGAAATCACCCTGGCCCAGGCTTTGCCGGAAGCGTCCAAGATGGACTGGATCATCGAAAAAGCCGTGGAAATGGGCGTGGCGGCCATCCAGCCGCTGGCCGCCCAGCGCTGCGTGGTGCGCCTGTCGGCCGAACGGGAACAGAAAAAGCAGGCCCACTGGCAGGGCGTGATCGAGGCCGCCTCCGAGCAAAGCGGGCGCAACCGGCTGGCGCGGCTGGCCCCGGTCGACGATTTCCAGCGCTGGATCAGCCAGCAAGACATGCACAAGCGCATACTGCTGTCGCCGCGCGGCAGCCAGTCGCTGCCGGCCTGGGCGCGCCACCAGCCGCCGCAAGCCCTGTCGCTGATGATCGGCCCGGAAGGCGGGTTTACCGTGCAGGAAGAAGAAGCGGCCATCGCGCGCGGGGCCCTGGCCCTGACCATGGGGCCGCGCATCCTGCGCACCGAAACGGCGGGAATCGCCGCCGTGGCGGCGCTCGGTGCGCTGTGGGGCGGCATGTAAGGCTTATTGTTTGACGTGCTTGTCGAGGAAGCGTTCCACGCGAGTCCAGAAATCCACATTATTCTTGGTCAGGTAGAAGCCGTGGCCTTCCGATTTGTACTGGACCCACTCGACGTTCTTGTTGCCGCTGGCAATCAGGGCGTCGCGCATCTTGGTGCCATGGGGTAGCGGCACACGCATGTCTTCCTCGCCGTAGGCCATCAGCACCGGGCGCTTGATCCGGGCCGCCTGCTGTAGCGGCGAGGTGGCGGCCAATTGCGCCGCATCCGTTTTCGGATGGCCGATCATGGCAGGCATGCCATATTTCACCCACGGATTGTCCGCATCCATGAAGTCGCTCCAGCCTATTGTATACATCAGTTCGATGTCGGTCACGCCCACCCAATTCACGCCGGCCTTGTACAGTTCGGGCTCCTTGACCAGTCCCATCATGGTGGCGTAGCCCCCATAGCTGGCGCCGGCAATGGCGATGCGCCGCGGATCGGCCAGGCCCTGGTCGATCGCCCATTTGGTGGCGTCGGTGATGTCGTCCTGCATGGCCAGGCCCCACTGTTTCCAGCCCGCGCGGAACAGCTTGCTGCCGTATCCCGTGCTGCCGCGAAACTCGGGCTCGACCACCAGGTAGCCGCGCGAGGCCAGGAACTGGTTCTCGGCATCGAAACCCCAGCGCACGCCGCGCAGGAAGGGGCCGCCGTGCACCAGCACCACCGTCGGAAACGGCCCCTTGCCTTTCGGCTTGGTGATGTACACCGGGACGCTCATGCCATCGCGCGCCTTGATGCGCTGGAAATCGCCAGTCGCCATGGCCGCCGACGGCAGCCACGGACGCGAGGCGCCCAGCAGCGCCAGCTTGCCGGTCTGGCTGTCGAACAGGAAATACACGGGCGCCTGGATGTCCGACGTCGCCGTCACCACCATGTGGCGGGCGCTGGTGCAGGCGTCGCAGCTGATATGATTGTTGGTGCTCGGCAGCAACTTGTCGATCGTTTCCTGGGTGGTGAGCATGCGCTTGTTGAACCAGACCGTGCCGACCGATTCCTGCTCGTAAGTGACGCCCAGCATTTCCTTGCTCACCGCATCGTAAATGGCATTGCCGTCGTAGTCGAAACCGGGCAAGCTGACAATGGCCTTGCCGTCGATCTTTTTCAGTTTGGTGTCGTAGCGGAACAGCGCCATGGTCCCGTCCTTGCTGTCGGGATTGAACGCCGATACATACAACTGGCCGTTGCGGTCGATCGTGACCGGGGCCGTGGCATTGCTGTCCTCTTCGATGCTGTAACGAAACAGCTCGGTCCAGGGGGCGCCCTCGCCCTCGCGCCACCAGACGGTCGAGTGCCGCTTGCCGGTGGACGCCACGATCAGGCGCGGCTTCAGGTCGCGGTCGAGCAGCCATCCCGAGGCGCCGTCCGGCACCGTGCCGACGTACAGATGGCGCACGCCGCTGGTGCGGGTATTGAGTCGCATCATTTCCGACACGGGCGGCTGGTCATCGCGCGCATACTTCCAGCGCTTGACCAGCACATCGTCCGAGCCGTCGCGGGTGAGGCCGACGAACTGGTGGTTGGGCCGCAGGGCCCGCATCATCAGGTGGCTCGGTCCGCTGTAAGTCCAGGTGCGCTGAATCAGCCAGTTGAAATCGCTGCCGTCGGCATCGACCGCATACAGGCCGCTGCCGAGCTGGTCATCGGCGGCCGCTTGCTGGTCGGTCAAGTCGAACACCAGGCGCTCGTCATTGATCCAGCTGACGCTGCGGATGTCGGCATCGTCGAACTGCGCGATGCCCTTGAACTTGTCCGGGGTCGCGGTATCGGCAATCGCCAGGCCGCTGCGGCCGCCGGCGGTCGGCACCAGCATGGCGATCCGCTTGCCGTTCGGCGACAGCGTCGGCGAGCGCAGCGCGGGCTTGCGGAAAAACAATTCGGCCGGCAGCGGCTCGGCGCCGGCAGCAGGGAGCGCCAGCGCGGCGGCGGTGCCCAGCAGCAGCACGCGCAGGAAAGTGGTGGGTGTCATCGGCCTTGAGTCTTAGTTAATTGAAATGAAACACCACGTTACAGGAGGATTGCACAAAAAACAAGGCGTAAAAAAGGGGACATCGCGGTCCCCTTGCTTATTTGCCGCGACGGGCCAGCCTTACTTGCCCAATTTTTGCGCGGTTTTCCTCCCGCTGTCGCTGCCATTGCTTTGACAAAGGCGGGACTGCCGCGCGCTCCACGCGGCAGCTTTCTGGACGACGTCTTCGAGACCGTCTCCTTGCCCGGCACCGTCGACGGGCACGATCCCGCCCTTGAACGGTGCATCGTCGGCGACAGCATAGCGATGTTCGGAGACCACCAGGGTCGATCCATCTTGCATCGGATAACTCATGTTCACTGTCGTTTGCCCGCCCGACTTCCAGCCGAATGTCCGCACCCTCGCCGTTTCTCCGAGCAAAGCGACCAGCAGCATTTCGCCGGCACTGCTTGTCTGCTCGCCCACCACGACAGCGAGCGGCAGGCCGGAAAAACGCGTGAGAGGATCGTGCGCGGCATCGCCCGAACTTACCCGTGCGAACACATTGAAGAGCGGAATGCGCGTCCCCTTGTTGTCGACCAAATAGGATTGATTTGCCGGGCTAAATAGCGCGTCCATTGCCTGAAGCGGTGGATTGGAGTTGCCACCGGTCTGCCGGCTCAAATCAATGACCAGGGCGCAGGCAGTTTTCCATGCCGGTTCGCGCAAAATGTCGTCCCGCATCTTTCTAACGTAGGAGGCAATTGCCTCGCCCCCCGTTTCCTGGACCGCCGGTGGCGTCCAATGCAGCACCTTGCCGTGCGCAGATTCCGCGATACGCACCGATGTTCCGGCCGCCATCGCACTGGCCCCGTTCGCCACTGCCGCGCTCGCGGACGGTGCTGTCCCGCGGCTTGCCGGCCGCACCAGGAATGAATGGCCGTCAGCGTCTATCGTGGCCAGGAGCGCATCAATGCCGTCATAAAGCCGGTCGGAACGGATGGACGTCTCCGGCACTTCCACGACGCGCATGAGCGCATCAATGGCTTTTGCCTGTTCTGGTTTACTGCGCGGAGGCAGAGCGGTGCTGGTGACAATGCCCACGACTCGATGCGCCATTTGTCGGGCCGCCTCGCTTGGGATCAATGCGTCGCCCGCTTCCTGTGGATCGATCGAAAATGCGGCGCAGAACGTCAGTGCAAGAAGGTACAACTTTTTCATGTGATCGACGCCGCCTCGAATGGATGACACGCCACGCTACAGGAAGATTTCATGAATAACAAGAAAAAAGGGGACATCGCTGTCCCCCCCTTCTTATTAGTAGTGCCGGACCTGGCTTATTTCAGAGTCCGTGCCAGGAAATTTTCCACGCGGGTCCAGAAGTCGACCTGGGTCTTGGTCAGCATCCAGTTGTGCGCTTCGCCCGGATAGGTGACGAATTCCACATCATTGTTGCCGTTCGCTTTCAAGGCATCGCGCATTTTGGTACCGTGTACCAGCGGCACGCGATAGTCCAGCTCGCCGTAACCCATCAGTACCGGCTGCTTGATGCGGGCGGCCTGCTGCAGCGGCGAAGTCGCCGTCAGTTGCGCGCCGTCGGTCTTCTGTGTGCCGATCATGAGCGGCATGCCGTATTTCATCCATGGACTATCCGCATCCATGAAATCGCTATAGCCGATCGTGTACATCATGGCCACGTCGGTCACACCTACCCAGTTGATGCCGGCCTTGTACAGCTCAGGCTCTTTGACCAGGCCCATCATGGTGGCGTAGCCGCCATAGCTGGCGCCGGCGATGGCGACCCGCTTCGAATCGGCCAGTCCCTGGGCGATGGCCCACTTGGTGGCATCGGTCACGTCGTCCTGCATGGTCAGGCCCCATTGTTTCCAGCCTGACTTGAACAGCTTGCTGCCGTAGCCACGGCTGCCGCGGAATTCCGGCTCGATGACCAGGTAGCCGCGCGAGGCCAGGAACTGGGTTTGCGGATTGAAACCCCAGGAATTGCCGCGCACATTGGGACCGCCGTGCACCAGCACCACGGTCGGAAACGGCCCCTTGCCCTTCGGCTTGGTGATGTAGGTCGGAACCATCATGCCATCACGCGCCTTGATGCGCTGGAAGTCCATGGTGCCGGCCATCGCGGTCGACTGCAGCCATGGATAGGACTGGCCCAGCAGCGAGAGCTTGCTGGTCTGCTTGTCGAACAGGAAGTGAATCGGCGCCTGGATGTCCGAACTGGCCGTGACGATCAGGTGGCGCACCGCACTGCAGTTGCTGCAGCTAAAGGCGTTGTTCGTGCTTGGCAGCAGCTTGTCGATCGTTTCCTGGGTCGCGCGCATGCTCTTGTCGAACCACATCACGCCACCGGTTTCCTGCTCGTAGCTCACGCCCAGCAATTGCTTGGTGACGGAGTCGAAAATCATGCTGCCTTCGAAATCGAAGCCCGGCAGGTTCAGGATCGGCTTGCCGTCGACTTTTTTGTTCGCCAGGTCGTAGCGGTACAGCGCCATCGTGCCATCGGCGCTGTCCGGATTGAGGGCCCGCACATACAGCTCCCCGGAAGGACCAACCGCCTCGGGCGTGGTGGCCGTGATGTCTTCCCACTGGTCGAAACGGAACAGCTCAGTCCAGGAATTGCTGCCGACCTCGCGCCAGTGCACGATGTTCTGGCGCTTGCCGTCGGTGCTGACGACCACGCGTGGCTGCTGCTCGCGGTCCAGGATCCACTCCTGCACACCGTCCGGCATGGAACCGGTGTAAATACTCTTGACCGTCAATGCCTTGGTGTTCAGGCGCATCATCATCGACGTCGCCGGGGAGCCCTGCTGGGTCGGAATCATGCGCTGCACCATGACGTCGTCGGAACCGTCACGTAGCGGACCGATGTACAGGTAGCGGTTCGCCAGCGGGCGCTTGGCCGGGTTGCCGGACACGCGGTAGTTGCCGGTGCGCTCGATCAGCCACAGGAAATCGCTGCCGTCGGCATTGACGGCGTACAGCCCGCTACCGAGCTGGTCGCCGGCGGTGGCCTGGAAGTCGACTGCGTCGAACACCAGGCGCTCGTCGTTGACCCAGGTGACCGAACGCACATCGGCGTCTTCGAACTGGGCGATGCCCTTGAATTTGTCGGGCGTGCCGATGTCGGCGATGGCCACGCCCATGCGGCCGCTGGCCGTCGGAACCAGCATGGCGATCCGCTTGCCGTTCGGCGACAGCCGCGGCGACATCAGGGCCGGCTTCTTGAAGAAGGCTTCGACCGGCAGTGGCGCTGCGGCGCTGAGCGCCAGCGCGGGCGCGCCAGGCGCCGCGCAGGCGGCCGCCACCATCAGCAGCGCCATCGGGCGGCGCAGGAATCGGGTAATTTTCATCATGTAGTCTCGCTTATGTTTTCCGCATACATACATACAAATGCGACAGCAAAAAAAAAGGAGGGGGCACAAGTCCCCCTCCCGGTCTAGCTTACTTTAGTTAAGCCGATTAGAACTTCTGTTCCAGACGAACGTAGACTTGACGGCCATACGAATCGTACAGGTTGAAGTTGAAGTTACGACCGCTGAAAGCGACCAGCTCAGGCATCTTGTTGCCAACGTTCAGGGCGCCGAAGATGACTTTGCCCTTGAACGGGGTATTCCAGGTGCCTTGCAGATCGTGGGTGATGTAACGTGCTGCGGTACGGCCAGCTTCAACACCGTTTTCGCCGATGACGTTGGTGTTGAGGTTCACAGCGAACGCACCCAGTTTCCAGCCGTTGTTCAGCGTGGCGCGATAGCGTGGCAGACCCAGCAGACCGCGAACCTGGCTACCCGAATCGTCATAGCTCAGCGTGTTCGAGTAACGCAGTTCGTGGTCGAACGAGCCGAGGCCAGCCGATTTCCACTTGACCTGCGCGCTCATGTCCAGGTACTCGGCTTTCAGAGTGCCTTCGTTCGCGAAGCCTTGCTGAACGCGCAGAATCGCGCCCTGTGCGTCACGCTGCACGTACAGGCCGGCAGGAACTGCGCGTGGGTCAACGCCGTTCGAACGGTCGATCAGGTCCTGTGCGCCGATCAGGGTCAACTTGTTGTCGATCTCGATGTTTGCATAGTCAGCCTTCAGGGACAGGAAGGACGTCGCGTCCCACACCGCGCCCAGCGACCACTGGGTCGACTGCTCGGACTTCAGAGCACCGTTTGCTGCGGTGTACGAATCGACCTGAACTTGACGGCCAACGTTGCAGTTGGTGGCGTCAGGACCGGTCGATGGGCCGCCGAAAGCGATACAGGTACGTGGGTCGATGACCGACTCAGCCGAGAACGATTCTTTCTGGTTCAGCTGTGGCAGCGATGGCGCGCGGAAGCCTTGGCCGTACGACGAACGCACGGTCAGGGTCTTCATCGGCTGCCAGCGGATCGACGCTTTAGGCGAGAAATCATTGCCGTAGTCGCTGTATTTGTCGAAACGGCCAGCCAGCGAAGCTTCCAGGGTCTTGGTGATTGGCATCACCATTTCAACTGCTGCACCGCTCACGGTACGGGTACCTGCTGCCGAGTTACCAGCCGAACCTTCGATCACGCCACCTTCGGACAGCGAATCGTAGATGTCGCCGAAGGCTTCGTTACGACGCTCAACCGACGCCAGCAGCGAAACGCCGCCGCCTGGCAGTTGGAACAGGTCATACACGGTGCCGATTGCGTAGAAGTCTTTCTGCTTGTAGTAACCGTCGCGGCCGATGGTCGCCTTGATTGCCGACAGGATGGCAGGATCGTTGGCGTTCGGGTTGCGCAGGTCGTAGGTACCGTCATTGACGTACTGCTCAAGGATAGGACGGACGATGTAGTTGCGGCCCAGTTCCTTGTAGGTCGAACGGGTGTAGCTTCCGCCAACGTCCAGTTCGATGTTCGAGGTCAGCTTGCCCTGGAAGCCGGCAGCAACGTTCGACAGCCATGCGTCGGTGTTGGTGTCGCGGTTACCGGCAGCAGCGGTACGGTGACGCACGGTGATGTTCGACGAGGTCGGGTTGTTCGGGGTGTTGGCGCGCACCGTCAGCTGGGCTGGGGTAGGAGCGTAACGACCGAACGAGGTGGTGTTCGTTGCCGACGATGCGACGTAGGCTTTCCAGTCGTTCGACAGCTGGGTTTCGCCACGGGCGAAGAATGCCTGGCTATCGATCTGTGCTTCGTCCGCTGCAACAGCGTTGAAGTTGTACGAGCAGGTACGGCCAGCGACGTAAAAGTTAGGGTCACGGCAACCATTGGCGGCCAGCGTCATGTCGTTCGGGGTGGTGGTGCCCAGGAAGCCCAGCGACTCGAAGCCGCGGGTAGGGTGACGGTAGTTGTTACCGAAGGACGACACGCCCTGCAGCTGGCCCCAAGGCCGGTCACGGGTGTAGACCATGGCACGGCCGGTCTTCGACGCGCCCATGATCAGACGGCCTTTTTCGCCCTGCACGCCCAGGATGACGGACGCTTCACGCTTCTCGCCGCCTTCGTTCTTTGGCTTGGTGTAGCCAACGACAGCTGCCAGGCCTTCGAAATCTTTACGGGTAATGATGTTGACCACGCCGCCGATAGCGTCGGAGCCGTACACTGCGGATGCGCCATCGGTCAGGATCTCGATGCGCTCAACTGCAGCCATTGGAACGGTGTTCAAGTCGACGGAATCGCCGACGTTAGGAGCTTTTGGCAGACGACGGCCATCGAGCAGCACCAGGGTACGATCCGAACCCAGACCACGCAGGTCGATACCGGCGAACGACTGCGCCGACGAACCCGATTGTGGACGGAAGTTACCGGACGACGAGAACGTCGTGGTACGCATGAATTCAGCAACGGTGGTCGAGCCACTGGCTTCAAGTTCAGCACGGTTGATCACCGTAACTGGCAGTGCGCCTTCGATGTCGGCGCGCTTGATACGCGAACCGGTCACTTCGACGCGCTCGATCGGGGCTGCGTTAGCAGCAGCTTCTTGCGCGAATACTGCTGGTGCTACGGTCAAGCCGACGCTGCCACCAAATGCCAGCATGAGGGCTGTGCAGACTTTGGACTTCTTGAACATAATTACTCCTTTATTATAGGGGTCTTCCCCCAAAACCACGACGACGCTTCGTGAGCGCGAAGTAGAAATTCCCTGAAAGTTTGCGCGTTTTGCAGGCACCTCCAAACCCTTACTCGAATCACCTGCTGGTCACCGGTCGCGGCATTGCAACGAACGGTGACTGTGTCTTGTAAGTTCAAAAAAGCTAACTCAACGGCAGCGGGGAGTATTGCATGAGGCTTCAAGCAATCGCAAGCACCTTGCGAAACAAGTGTTGCATTTTTGCCGACTTGAATAACTAATGTTTATTTCGCTCGCGTGACAATCCGCGCACCAAAAAACAACAGTCGGCGCGCAAAGCGGTGTGGAAGCGGCGCGCAAAGGCGCCCGTGATGACGGGAGATACGCGCTTATGCGCGATCAATCGCGACGATCCAGCCCATCAATTCGGACTGGTCCTGTATAGGCGCGAACTCGGCTTTTACGGCACCCCGGGCCAGCGCCGCGCACAGGGCTTCGACGCCGGCCTGGTCGAGCGCATAGTCGCGCAATTCCTGCAAGCGTACTTTCGCGTCTGTTAAATCAAGGCGCAGTTTCTGCATCGATTCGGCGGCCAAAGAATATCCCTGATTTAAGGCCAGATTAATGATTGCCCCGATTGCCTGGCGGGTTTCGATCAGCACGTCGGGACAATTACTTTTACTCGCCAATTGGGTAACTTCCGGTTGCAACTGATTAAAACGGGTGCGCAGCGCGATCGCCGCCTGGTCATGTTCCAGTGTCGCCCTGCCCGCTTCGGTGGCGGCGCGCGACAGGGGCTCGAGCAGAGCCGTCGCGGTCTCCAGCAGGCCGCCCGGCAGTTCCATCCATGCCATGTGTTCCAGTTCGGTGGCGGCCAGCACCACCGGGCGCGCCTCCTTGTGGTGGGTCAGCAGGCGTATCCTGCCCCCGGGCGCCAGGACGCGCAGGATTTCCGGCACGGTGCGCGCCAGGTCGGTGTATTCCAGGCCGTACTGGCTCATCACCAGGTCGAAGTTGCCGTCAGGGAAAGGCAATGCCTCGGCCGCCTGCTTGCCATGGAAGCGCAGCCGGGCGGCGCGCTCCGGCGCCAGGTCGGCGAACCAGGCCGGCGCCAGCGTGGCCAGGTCGACCGCGTCGCAGGACAGGGTGCCGGCCTGGTCGAAATCGAGCAGCAGTCGCGGCAGCGCCCCGTTGCCGGTGGCGATGTCGAGCACGCGCGCGCCGGGCGCCAGGGTGGCGAAGGCGGCGCGCCACCAGGCGGCCAGGGCGCCTTCGTAGCTGCTGCCGTAACTGCCGCCGCAGGAATGGCCCACGCCATGCGACCAGTAGCGGCTCCAGACTGCCTGGCGGATGTCGGTTTGCTTTTCCATGATGATGCCTAGCTAAGTGAATTCGGGACGGTCGACAGTATGGCCGCGCCACCGGGCAAGGTCAACGGGCGTGAAAAAACCCCCATCCGCACGCAGGCAGATGGGGGTTTCGGATGCTGACTACAAAATCAGAACTTGTAGTTGGCGGTCAGGTAGAACGTACGGCCCAATGGATCGGTGTAACGTCCATCGTAGCCCACGTGGTTGCCGCCGCCCGCATTGCGGATCGAGACAGGCGGATCTTCGTCGAGCAGGTTCTTCACGCCACCGGTCAGGGTGAAGTTCTTGCTCATCTTGTACTTCATCTGCCAGTCGAAAGTCATGTAGGAATCGACGTCGCGCGTCATGCTGGCCAGGGCGCCATAGGTGCCGTCGGCGTTGACGACGCGGATGGCCGCGTCACCGGCGGTCAGAACCATGTCATGGTAGCCCGAACGGTAGCTCATGGTCAGCGAGTTGACCATGGTGTCGGACGACTTGAGCGTGACCACCGCGCGCGAGATGACGCGGAAGATGACGTCGTTGTACGAGTTGAAGCGTCCAACGCTCTTCTCGGTCGTGCCCGTGCCCGGTACGTCCTGGTCCGCCTTCATCATGTAGGTACCGGTCCAGTTCGCGGTCAGCGCGCCGAAACCGAATTTGCCCACTTTCCAGGTTGCATCCCAGTCGATACCCGAATAATGCGAGCTGGCCAGGTTCAAGGGCGACAGGCGTGCCGCCAGCACATTGCTCTTCTGGATAGGATCGTAGTAAGGCGCGATCCATTGCAGGGCCAGCGCAGGGGTGTTGAAGATCTGGTTCTGCGACAGCGTCTGGATCTGGTCCTTCAGCTTGACATCCCACAGGTCCAGGCCCACCGACACGGACGCGATCGGCTCGACGCGGAAACCGAAGGAGTACTGCTTCGAGGTTTCAGGACGCAGGCCGGCGGCGCCCGTGGCAGGGTTACCTTCCGTCAACAGATTATATTCGGACGAACCCGGACGGCACAGGGCGCGGCGCGGATCGCCGACCGGGAATACCGGGCAGGCGAAGAAGTTCGAGGAACCGAAGTTCTTCAGCGGGTCGGCGATGTTGTTCATCGTCGGCGCCTTGAAGCCCGTGCCGTAGGAAGCGCGCACCAGCACGGTCGAGACCGGCGTCCAGCGGGCATTGACCTTGTAGGTCGCCTTGGACATGTCGTTGCCGACTTCGCCCGGACGGCTGGCTACGCCAGCGGTGTTGTAGCTGACGTTTTTCTTGTCGACGGCATCGAAACTATCGTAACGGACAGCGGCGGTCGCTTCCAGGGTCTTGCTGATTGGCATCAGCAATTCGGCGAAGCCACCCCAGTTGTTGCGCGATGCGTCCAGCGCTTGCGAGCCGGTGCCGCCACCGATGATGGTGTCGGTAAAGCCAGGCAGTTGCGGACCAGGACCTTGCAGCAGGGCCGAAGGCGAATCGGTGAAGCGCTGTTTGGTGAAGTCGCCGCCGAGGCCCAGGGAGGCATTGCCGCCGCCCATGGCGAACAGCTCGGTCGATGCGCCGGCGCTGAAAATATCGAGTTTCGACTTGGTCACCAGGAGCACGTCACGGATGACGGCCGGCGCCAGCGCGGCGGCCGCGCCGGTCGACGGAATGAAGGGATTGTAGGCGCCGGTGCGTACCAGTTCCTCGAACTTGTTGGCGCTCATGTAGCCGCCGACCGCCGTATCCTTCTGCTTGTTCTGCGAGTGGGTGTAAGCCCCGTTCACATCCCAGCCCATGAACTTGCTGTTCACGCCCAGCACGAAGTGCGCTGCGTCGGTGGAGTACTTGTCTTCACGGCCGCCCGCATCCAGGCCGCGGTAGTACATATAGGCTTCTTCCACGATCGCCGGATTCACGCCGACCGTGCTTTGCAGCAAGGGAGCGATGGAACTGTTGTAGGCGCCGATGTAAGCCGGGTTCGCGGTACGCACGCCATTGGGGCTGGTGAAGATGGTCAGTGGCTGGGCCGCAGGCGCGTAGCGCGCCTGGTTGCTGAACTTGGTCAGCACCAGTTCGGAGAACATGGTGGTGTTTTCACCCAGCTTGAAGTTGGCCGAACCGAACACGCTGTCGCGCTTCAGTTCAGGCAGCAGCTGCACGGTGGACGCGTAATCGAAACGGCAGACGCCGCCGCGCACGAAGGTACCAGGCTGCGAGCACGAACCGTTTTTCGCCAGGTCATAGTTCAGCACTTCATCGATGTTGCCGCCGTCAGCGACGACTTCCACGTTGGCCGGGGTCGAGTTGATCGAGGTTTGGAAAATGGCGAACTGCTGGCCGTTGTGGCTGAATTTCTTCACGCCCGACTTGCCGAATTCGCGGTCTTTCGCGTTCAGCTGCTTTTGCACGTCGTGGCTGTACGACAGCATGACATTGAAGCCGTCGGTATCGAGATCGCCGAAGCCCTTGGACACCGAGAAGTTGCTGCTCTTGCCGCCCTTTTCCTGCGGCGAATTCATGGTCGCTTCCAGGACCAGGTCTTTCTGGTTCTTCTTGAGAATGAAGTTGATGACGCCGGCAATCGCATCCGAGCCATACAGGGTCGACGCGCCGTCGGTCAGGATCTCGACGCGTTCGATGGCAGCCAGGGGAATGCTGGCCAGGTTGACCGCGCTGCCGGTGCCGAACGGCGCCATGCGGCGGCCATTGAGCAGCACCAGGGTGTAGGCGGTACCGATGGCGTGGATGGACGCCGTCTGGGTGCCGCTGCCGCCGCCGTTGACGGAAGCGGACGAGGTGATGAAACCCTGCATGGCGGGCAGCGCGGCGACCAGGTCGGCCGTGCTGGTGACGCCGCTCTGTTCGATCTGCGCGCGCGTCAGGGTCTGGACAGGAAGCCCGCCTTCAGCATTGATGCGCTTGATCGACGAACCGGTAATTTCCACACGCTGGATGACCTGCTCGGCTGCAGCCTCTTGGGCAATGGCTGACGCTCCAAACAAGCTCAGGCCAACAGCGGCGCCACTGGCAAACATCAGGCGCAGCGAACGCGATAAAACGGTTTCTGTCATCATTGTCAAATACCCTTTGTATATATTTATTTTTCGAACTACAAGATCACGTAAATGGGCTGCCTGTCGTCCATCGCCCTTGTTTTGGCGATGGTGAGCGCAGCAGCCCGCCGGACCGCTTGGTAAGCGTTATACCCACATCCATGTTGCTTAATATGCATAAAGGCGTGGGCACGTCATGTAAACATAATGCATTGACTAGTGTCAATAACTGTGAGTCAGCTTTTACGTATATACAACATATGCAAGATTTCATTGCTTTTTCCGGCCCGAGCGAGTGGGAATCGCCCCGGGCAAGTCCGGTGACGTAAAATAGCGCCTTTGCCCGGCCCGGATTGACCATCATGTTGCGATTGAACGAAGTAAAACTCCCGCTGGACCACGATGAAAACGCCCTGCCCGCAGCCATCCTGGCGCGCCTGGGGATCGCGCCCGCGGAGCTGCGTTCGTATACCGTCTTCAAGCGCAGCTACGACGCCCGCAAGCGCAGCGCCATCGTGCTCATTTACGCGCTCGACGTCGACCTGGTCGACGAAGCTGCCGTGCTGGCGCGCCTGCGCCACGATGCCCACGTGATGCCCGCCCCCGACACCGGCTACAAGTTCGTCGCCGGCGGCGCGCAATCCCAGGGTTTCGAGTCGGGCGAACGCCCCATCGTCATCGGCACCGGCCCCTGCGGCCTGTTCGTGGCCCTGATCCTGGCCCAGATGGGCTTGCGTCCGCTGATCCTGGAACGGGGCAAGGTGGTGCGCGAGCGCACCGTCGACACCTTCGGCTTCTGGCGCCGCCGCGAACTCAATCCGGAATCGAATGTGCAGTTCGGCGAAGGCGGCGCCGGCACCTTTTCGGACGGCAAACTGTACAGCCAGATCAAGGATCCCAAGCACTACGGCCGCAAGGTCCTGACCGAATTCGTCAAGGCTGGCGCGCCCGAGGAAATCATGTACGTCAGCAAGCCGCACATCGGCACCTTCCGCCTGGTCAAGATGGTCGAGCAGATGCGCGAAAACATCATCGCCCTGGGCGGCGAATACCGCTTTTCCAGCAAGGTGGTGGACATCGAGGTCGAAGGCGAAGGCGCATCGCGCCAGATCCGCGGCGTGGTGCTGGCCAACGGCGAGCACATCGCCAGCCGCCATGTGGTGCTGGCCATCGGCCACAGCGCGCGCGACACCTTCGAAATGCTGCACGCGCGCGGCGTCTACGTCGAAGCGAAACCGTTTTCGATCGGCTTCCGGGTCGAGCATCCGCAATCGCTGATCGACGTCTGCCGTTTCGGCCCCAATGCCGGCAACAAGATCCTGGGCGCGGCCGACTACAAGCTGGTGCACCACGCCAGCAACGGCCGTTCGGTGTACAGCTTTTGCATGTGCCCGGGCGGCACCGTGGTCTCGGCCGCGTCCGAACCGGGGCGCGTGGTCACCAACGGCATGAGCCAGTATTCACGCAATGAACGCAACGCCAACAGCGCCATCGTGGTGGGCATCACGCCGGCCGATTATCCGGGTCATCCGCTGGCCGGCATCGCGCTCCAGCGCAGGCTGGAAGAAGGCGCGTTCGCCCTGGGCGGCGGCAACTACGATGCGCCGGGCCAGCTGATGGGCGACTTCGTGCAGGGGCGCGCCTCGACCGCGCTCGGTTCGGTGATCCCCTCGCTCAAACCGGCGGTGCACCTGACCGACCTGGCCACGGCCTTGCCCGAATATGCGATCACGGCCATGCGCGAAGCCTTCCCGGCCTTCGACAAGCAGATCAAGGGTTACTACCAGGCCGACGCCCTGCTCACTGGCGTGGAAACGCGCACCTCGTCGCCGATCCGCATCAAGCGCAACGACGGCGACCTGCAGAGCCTGAACACGCGCGGCCTGTTCCCGGCCGGCGAAGGCGCCGGCTATGCGGGCGGCATCCTGTCGGCCGCGGTGGACGGCATCAAGGTGGCCGAAGCGGTGGCCCTGTCTATAGCCAACCCGATTTCTTGAAGCGGTAATACAGGTAGCCGGCCACGGCCACCATGCCGCCCACCGCGATCGGGTAGCCGTAGCGCCAGCGCAGTTCGGGCATGTGATCGAAGTTCATGCCATAGATGCCGGCGAAGGCCGTCACCACCGCGAAAATCGCGGCCCAGGCGGCCAGCCGCTTGTTGACCTCGCCCTCGTCGATGGCCACCATCGACAGGTTGACCTGGATCGCGGTGCCGATGGTGTCGCGGATGGTGTCGAGCGCGCCGTTAATCCTCTGCAAGTGATCGTGCACGTCGCGGAAGTATTCCTGGGTATCCCAGCAAAAGCCGGGCACCCTGCCCCCGTGCAGCTTGCCCACCGCGTCGAGCATGGGCGCGACCGCGTGGCGCAGCACCAGCACCTTGCGCTTGAGTTCGTACAGGCGTTCGATATTGTCGCGCTGCGAACCGGCGATGAAGATCCGGTCCTCGATTTTTTCCAGCTCCGATTCGAGCATGTCGACCACCGGGAAGTAGCGGTCGACCACGGCATCCATCAGGGCGTACAGCACGAAGGACGAGCCCTTGGACAGCAGCTGCGGTTCGCGTTCGGCGCGCGCGCGCACGCCCAGGAAGCCGCGGTTGACGTTGTTGCGCACCGAGAGCACGTAATTGTCGGCGACAAAAATATCCAGCTCGCCCACATGCAGCTCTTCACCGTCGAGTTCGACCGTGCGCACCACCACGAACAGCGAATCGCCGTATTCCTCGATCTTGGGGCGCTGGTGGCCGCGCTGCGCATCTTCGACCGCCAGTTCGTGCAGGCTGAATTCTTCCTGCATGACGGTCAGCTCGTCCGGCGCCGGTTCGCGCAGGGCCACCCAGACGAAGCAGCCGGGAATCTGGATGTAGTCGCTGATCGCCTCGACGGTAATGTCGGAGAGTTTTTTGCCTTCCTGGTAGGCGACGCAATTGATCAGCATGAGGGGTCCGTTGAATACACGCCGGGCGGCGCAGGCGCCAGCTTACACCACCCGGTGCGCAAACCTCTATTCGTCCTTGGCGCCGTCGATACCCAGCTCGGCGATCTTGCGCGTGATGGTGTTGCGCCCTATCCCCAGGCGCACGGCCGCATCGTTCTTGCGGCCATGGGTGTGCTTGAGCGCGGTCTTGATCAGGGCCGACTCGAACTGCCGCCCCAGCACATCCATCACTTCGGACTGCCCGGCCGACAGCATGCTGGCCGCCTGCAATTCCAGCAAGCCGATCCAGCCGCCCGCCCCGCCCAGCGCCGCCATGGTGGTGCCGGCCGGCGGCGCGCTGTGCGCGACCTGGGTCACGCCATGCTCGATGGCGGCCGCCTCGCCGCCGCCCTCCTGGCCCTGGGTCAGTTCCAGCGGCATGTCCTTCACTTCCACCGTCTGGCCCGGCGCCATCACGGTGATCCAGTTGCACAGGTTTTCCAGCTGGCGCACATTGCCCGGCAAATCGAGCGAGGCCAGGAAAGCCATCGCCTGCTCGCTCATGCGCTTGGTCTCGACGCCCAGCTGCTTGGCGCTTTGCACCAAAAAGTGGCGCACCAGGATGGGGATATCCTCGCGCCGCTCCCTCAAACTGGGCAGGCGCAAACGGATCACGTTCAGGCGGTGGTACAAGTCTTCGCGGAACAGGCCGTCGCGCACGCGCTGCTCCAGGTTCTGGTGCGTGGCCGTGATCACGCGCACATTGGCCTTCATCGGCTGGTGGCCGCCGACCCGGTAGAAATGGCCGTCCGACAGCACGCGCAGCAAGCGGGTCTGCAGGTCGAAGGGCATGTCGCCGATTTCATCGAGGAACAGGGTGCCGTTCTCGGCTTGCTCGAAGCGGCCGCGGCGCGTGGTCTGCGCGCCGGTGAAGGCGCCGCGCTCGTGGCCGAACAGTTCGGACTCGAGCAAGTCCTTCGGGATCGCCGCCGTGTTCAAGGCAATGAAGGGTTGCTGCGCGCGCGGGCTGTGCTTGTGCAGCGCGCGCGCCACCAGTTCCTTGCCGGTGCCGGACTCGCCCGTGATCAGCACCGTCACGTTCGACTGCGACAGGCGGCCGATGGCGCGGAACACTTCCTGCATGGCCGGGGCCTGGCCCAGGATTTCCGGCGTGTCGGTGGGGCCCGCTTCGACGCTGGTCTCGCGCAGGCTTTCCTCCAGCGCGCGGCGGATCAGTTCGACGGCCTTGTCGATATCGAAAGGCTTGGCCAGGTATTCGAAGGCGCCGCCCTGGAAGGCGGCGACGGCCGAATCGAGGTCGGAAAAGGCGGTGATGATGATGACCGGCAGCCCGGGATACTTGGTCTTGACGGTCTGCAGCAGGTCCAGCCCCGATTCACCCGGCATGCGGATGTCCGAGACCAGTACTTGCGGCGTCTCGAATTCGAGCGCGGCCATGGCGTCGCGGACGTTGGAGAAGCTCTTGGTGGCCAGGTTCTCGCGCGCCAGGGCTTTTTCCAGCACCCAGCGGATGGAGGCGTCGTCATCGACTATCCAGATTGGTTTCATGTATTCGCGTTTCCCCGCAATATGGATAACAATTGGTGGGATCAGGATCCCGGGGTCGCGCCTCGCTTATGGCAAGGGCAGCAGAATCCGGAAATCCGTCAATCCAGGCCGGCTTTCGCACTCGATCACACCCAGGTGCTGTTGCACGAAGGTTTGCGCCAGTGTCAGCCCAAGTCCGCTGCCGCCTTCCCGTCCCGATACCAGGGGATAGAAGATGCGGTCGCGGATCTGCGGCGAAATGCCCGGTCCATTGTCAATGATATGCAAGTCTAATGCCAGCCCGTAACGGACCTTGGCCAGGGTGACCTGGCGCCCTACCCGGGTCTTGAAAACGAGCTCGGCGTCGCCGTTGGCGATCCGTTCGGACAAGGCCTGGGCCGCGTTGTGGGCGATATTGAGGACGGTCTGGATCAGCTGTTCCTTGTCGCCCCGGAATTCGGGGATAGAGGCATCGTAGTCGCGGCGGATGGTCAGGCCGCTGGGGAATTCGGCCAGGATCAGGCTGCGCACCCGCTCGCACACTTCGTGGATATTGACGTCGCCCACGATATGGGGACGCCGGTGCGGCGCCAGCAAGCGGTCGACCAGGGTTTGCAGGCGGTCCGCTTCCTTGATGATGACCTGGGTATATTCGCGCAGGGCCGTCAGGTGCAGGGCCGGCAATTCCATCTCGAGCAGCTGGGCCGCGCCGCGGATGCCGCCCAGCGGATTCTTGATTTCATGGGCCAGGTTGCGCACCAGTTCCTTGTTGACCTGGGTCTGGTCGAGCATGCGCTCTTCGCGGTCGAGCTTAAGCTGCTGCACGTTTTCGCGCAGTTCGATCACCACCCCTGCTTCGCCCATGGCGCTGACGATCAGGTGCACATGGAGCGGCTCGCGCCCGCTGCGTTCGAGCGCCAGGTCCTGGCGCAGGTCGGCGAACTTGTGGGCCAGGGCTTGCGCGCACAGCTTGTCGATTTCGTCGGCATTGGTAAACAAGGCATCGAGATGCTGGCGCTGCAGGGCCCGGGCCGAGCTTTCCAGCAGGTTTTCGGCGGCCGCATTGGCGAAGGTGATCAAGCCGTCGGTGTCGACCAGCAGGACGGCGGACGCCAGCAGGTCAAGCGCGGCCAGGTCGGCGCGCGGTTCCGGCGCAGGACTCATTTGATGGTCGATATTTCGCGGTTGAGTGCTTCGATATTGGCTTCGCCGCGTTTGATACTCGAACGCATCTGCTCGACGCGCTCCTGGTATTTCGCGAAATTGCGTTCGCCGCCCTGGCGTTCCGGCTCGCCGTTATTGAATTCGCGGCGCAGCTCGGCCAGGCGGCGCTCTTCGGCGCGCAGCTCTTCGTTCAGGATGTCGCGCCGCTCGCTGTCGCGCACGCGCTGCTGGGAGGTCTCGACTTTCGGGAAATCGGCCGGGGCCGGCGCCGTGGTGCGCGTGCTGCCGCCGGCAGCGCCGCTGGCCTTGCGCGGGGCCGGCGCAGGGATCGAACCGGGCACGGCCAGCAGGCGGCAGCCCGGCTTCATGGTGTCGGTCAGTTCGCGCTTGCCGTTGGCATCGACACACAGGAAGATGCTGCCGTCGGACCGTGCCTCGGCCTGCCCCATGACGCCGCACAGCAATGCTGCGGCCAGGCGCGGGGCGAAAAAACGGGGGCGTGTGATTGTCATCTCCATCAGCTTTGATCCACGGAATTGCCGTGCAGTAGTAAGTTCAACCCGAATATACAACATCCAATGAAAAACGCGAGGAAAGCATGAGCTATCCTCGCGTTTTTTACAAGCCGCTACCACTTTCGATGTCGGCACCATAACAGGTGCTGACAGCTTGGCAATTACAGCGAATAGTACATGTCGAATTCAGCAGGGTGCGTGGTCATGCGCATGCGCTGCACGTCCTGCATTTTCAGGTCGATGTAGGCATCGATCATGGAATCGCTGAAGACGCCGCCGCGGGTCAGGAATTCGCGGTCCTTGTTCAGGTTGTCCAGCGCTTCTTCGAGCGAGGAGCATACCGTCGGGATCAGCGCGTCTTCTTCAGGCGGCAGGTGGTACAGGTCTTTCGATGCCGCTTCGCCCGGGTGGATCTTGTTGGCGATACCGTCCAGGCCGGCCATCAGCAGCGCGGCGAAGCACAGGTAGACGTTGGCCAGTGGATCCGGGAAACGGGTTTCGATACGGCGGCCCTTTGGATTGGCAACGTGCGGAATGCGGATCGAGGCCGAACGGTTACGTGCCGAATACGCCAGCTTGACCGGTGCTTCGTAGCCGGGAACCAGGCGCTTGTACGAGTTGGTGCCCGGGTTGGTGATCGCGTTCAGTGCCTTGGCGTGCTTGATGATGCCGCCGATGTAGAACAGCGCATCTTCCGACAGGCCTGCATAGCCGTCGCCGGCGAACAGGTTCTTGCCGTCTTTCCAGATCGACTGGTGCACGTGCATGCCCGAACCGTTGTCGCCAACGATAGGTTTCGGCATGAAGGTGGCGGTCTTGCCGTAGCTGTGGGCCACGTTCCAGACCACGTATTTCAGGTTCTGGGTCCAGTCGGCGCGCTCGACCAGGGTCGAGAATTTGGTGCCGATTTCATTCTGGCCGGCGCCGGCCACTTCGTGGTGGTGCACTTCGACCGGGATGCCCATCGCTTCGAGGATCAGGCACATTTCCGAACGCATGTCCTGGAACGAGTCCACTGGTGGCACCGGGAAGTAGCCGCCCTTGACGGTAGGACGGTGGCCGCTGTTGCCGCCTTCGGTCTTGGCATCGGTCGCCCACGACGATTCGTCCGAATCGATCTTGACGAAGCAGCCCGACATGTCGATCTTCCAGCGCACGCTGTCGAAGATGAAGAATTCAGGTTCCGGACCGAAGAAGGCGGTGTCGCCGATGCCGGTCGATTTCAGGTAGGCTTCAGCGCGCTTGGCGATGGAGCGCGGATCGCGGTCGTAACCCTTGCCGTCCGACGGCTCGATGACGTCGCACTGCATGAACAGGGTCGTCTCTTCCATGAACGGATCGATGTTCGCGGTGTTTGGATCTGGCATCAGCAGCATGTCGGACGCTTCAATACCCTTCCAGCCGGCGATCGACGAACCGTCGAAGGCGTGGCCCGACTCGAACTTGTCGAGGTCGAAGTGGGAGACAGGCACGGTCACGTGCTGCTCTTTACCACGGGTGTCGGCGAAGCGGAAATCAACGAATTTGACTTCGTTGTCTTTTACCATTTTCAGGACTTCTGCAGCTGTCATTGCCATGCGTGTTTCTCCTAATTTAAATTAGATTGCCGACCCTGCGACAAAACTCAAGGGGACTATAGCAGTTTCCATGCCAGCACAATTATCCTGCGCAAATGCCGAAAGCTGCGTTGAATGTGCTGGCAATTGATCTTAAAATTGCTTGTTCCAGTTTTGACATCGATATTGCGCGTCATCAAGCCGGCACCAAAGCGGTGCAAAGACAATATATTGCACCTTTATGGTGCATATTGCACTCAAATGGGAAAAATGCGACCCCTTGGTGCAGGACAGATATCATAAACCGAATTTTTCACATTGGACATGCCATGAACATACTTGAGCAAACCCTGGCCAAGGCGCGCACGCGCGCCCCGGGCGAACCGTATGCGGGCGCGGTCACCCCGGCCGAAGCCTTCGACCTGGTGGTCAACCATCCGAACGTCAAGCTGATCGATGTGCGCACCAATGCGGAACGCGCCTGGGTGGGCCAGGTTGCCTTGCCGGCCGGCCAGCATGGCGCGGTGCAGTGGAGCACCTGGCCGGGCGGCGTGCCGAATCCGGAATTCGCGCAGCAACTCGAAGCGGTGGCGGCCAAGGACGACGTGCTGCTGTTCCTGTGCCGCTCCGGCGTGCGTTCGCGCCACGCGGCCAAGGTGGCCACCGAGCATGGCTACGCCAACAGCTACGACATCCTGGAAGGCTTCGAAGGCGACAAGGACGCCGACGGCCATCGCAAGACCGTGGGCGGCTGGTGCAAGGCAGGCTTGCCGTGGGTGGGCGCCTGACTTTACCTTGATAATCGAGGTCAGGCAGGCATCGCGTTCTTGACGCGGTTGCGCACGAAATTGATGTGGCTGCGCAGCCCGTACAGGCCATCGGCGAAGGCCAGCGGAATCGAGATCTGGTTCACCAGCTCCTCGATTTCGTCCAGGCGCTTGAGCAAGCCTTCATAGACTTCGGGCTTGCCTTGCGCGCCCTCGAGTTCCTGCTCCACCGTGCGCAGCTGGCCGTACCAGCGGTACACGCGCGAACGGATGCGCCACACGTACAGCGGCGGCACCACCTTCGACAGGGGAATGAGCAGCGCGGCCAGCGCCACCACGACCACCCACATGCGGTCGAAGAAATTGGCCAGCCAGAAGCTCATGTAGCGCTGCAGCAGCGGCGGGCCATCCTTGTAGAACTTGGCCGCTTCGCGCGCCACCGGGATCTCGGTGTAGCGCGCCGACGGAAACTGGCCCTGCTGCTGGAACCAGCCTGTCCCGCCGTGGATCTGCCCGGCCGCCTGCACGAACAAATCGATCAGCGCCGGATGCAAGTCTTCGCGCGCCACCAGGGTGGCGGTGGGCGCGATCAAATGATAGTCCTGGGCCGGCAAGTCGCGCCCCACGTCCACGATCCCGCGCGGCAGCACCACGTGCGACACGAAGGGCAGGCGCCGCGTGTAGGCTTCGGCCTGGCTGAAATCGAACAGCTTGATGCCCGGCGTTTGCAGCAGCATCTGCACCAGCAGCGCGTCCGGGCCGGACGAGAACACCAGGCCGTCGATGCGCCCTTCCAGCAACTCCACCGTGGCCGGCGTGTTTTCCAGCGCGCCGATGGTCAGCCCGGCCGGATCCACCCCGTTCAGGTCGAGGATTTGCCGGAACAGCTTGGGCACGCCCGTCCCTTCCGGCCCCAGGTTGATTTTCAAGCCCTTCAGTTCCGTGATCTTGCCGACCTTGGTGCTATCGCGCAGGAACAGCCAGACCGGTTCGGTGAACAGGCTGCCCAGCGAGACCAGGCCCTTGCGCTGGGCTTCGGCTTCCTCGGTCGAGCCGCTTTGCACGAAGGCGATGTCGACCTTGCCCTCATTGAGGCGCTGCAGGTTGTCCTGCGAGCCGAGCGAGCGCACGGTGCTGACGGTGATGTTGTGCTTGCCGAGCGCGGCCGCGTATTTCTTGCCGAACTCTTCGTAGGCGCTGTTTTCCTGGCCGGTGGCAAGCAGGACCTTGCGCGGCGGCGCCGGATCGACCAGCAGGTAGGCCAGCGCGCACAGCGAAGCGATGACGGCGACGGTGGGACCGGCGGCAGCGACCAGGTCCCTGAACGAGAACTCGGTGAACTTCCGGATGTTGGACATGGCGCGTTGGAGAGGTTTCATGGTTTGCTACGATGCCAACAAACCATGAAACATGCAAGCTTTAGCGGACGCAAGCCTTGACGGTATTGTCCGTGGGCGGTTCGATCATGGGCATCAGCGACGGCGCCAGCACCGCCAGCAATTGCACCGGCAGGGCGCTGGTGAAGTCGTAATTGGCCGAATCGGGACCGTGCACATACGCGGTCATGCTGCCGAAGAAGCGTTCACCGATGTTGAAGACGAAGGTAGCCGAACGGTTCACATAGCGCGATTCGATCAGGCGCCCGCCGGCCGCATAGACTTCGAAGCGCTGGTCGCCGGTGCCGGTCTTGCCGCCCACGGCGATGATGGTGCCATCCTTCATGGCGAACGCCGTCTTGACCCGCTTGGCGGTTCCGTCCGACACCACGCCGCGGATCGCGTCGGCCACCATGCGCGCCACTTCCGGCGACAAAATCTGCTCGCCCGTGGCCGCCTTGCCATGCTTGACCAGGGTTTCGTACGGGGTGGCCTTGGCGAAGTGCAGGGAATCGATCCGTTCGACCGGCTTGCGCATGCCGCCGTTGATGATGATGCCCATCATTTCAGCCAGGGACGCCGGACGGTCGGCCGATGCGCCCAGCGTGGTCGCATACGAGGGCACCAGCGAATCGAAGGGGTAGCCCATTTTTTTCCACTGCGCGTGGATCTTCAGGAAGGCTTCCACTTCCAGCAGGCCGGCGATGCGCCTGTCCTGGGCGTGCTTGCGGTGCGTATTGAACAGCCAGGAATAGACTTCCTGGCGTTCGCGCGTGCTGGCCCCCGCCGCTTCCGAGAAACCGGCGCCCTGGTGGGTGCGCAGGTAGCCCACCAGCCATAATTCGAGCGGGTGGATGGTGGCCAGGTAGCCGCGGTCGGCCAGCGACATATTGGCGGCCGAATACTGCTCGTACATGCGCGCCAGGCGGTCGTCCGGCACCTCGTTGGTCGAGGGCAGGTTGTCGCGCAAGAAGGCGCTGAACTGGGCCAGGGTGGCGTTCGGGGCGATGGTCCGGTGCACCGTGGCCAGGCGCACCGGCGTCGGGCGCAGGCTGGCCAGCAAGACTTTTTCCGCTTCGGCCGCCGTCTTGTTCTTGTACTTGCCGTAGAAGCGGCCCAGGAATTCGCGCCCTTCGCGGTCGGCGAAGCGCGAAAGGTATTCGGCGCGGCGCGGATCGTCCGAATCGGCCAGCAGCGCGGCCGAGGAACCGGGCAGCTGGAACATGTAGTAGCGCACCACGTCGCGCATCAGGCGCACGAACACCAGGTTGTTCGAGGCGCGCAGCGCGGCGCGCACGGACATGATCTTCAGGTTGTCGAGCTTGTTGAAATTGCCGAAGGTGTGCAGGCCGCCGCCGGTGAAGAAGGCTTCGCCGGGATTGGCCGAATACTTGCGCTCGATGGCCGCTTCCAGCATGGCGGGCAGGCCGCGGTCGCCGTTTTTCGGCAGCGTGGCGAAGTATTCGATGGCCCACTGCGACAGGCGGTCCTTGGGGTCGACCACGGTACTCTTCAGTTCGCCGGCTTCCATGACGGAGAAGCGCTGGTGCAGCTGGTCGACGATGTCCATGTAGGTGACCAGGGTGCGCAGCTTGGCGGTGGAGCCCAGGTCGAGCTTGGCGCCTTCGTTGATGTCGAGCGGCTGGTCGTAATTGTCGGTCTGCACCCGCAGGTAGTTGACGTTTTCGCCGCGCTCCATGAGCGTGAAGCTGTACACCACCTTGGCCGGATCGCCATTGCCCAGCATGCCCTTGCCGGTCAGGCCCGCGGCCTTGGCGGCGTCGGCATTGTGCAGCTCGCGCAGCACGGCCGTGATGGCCTTCTGGGCGTCGGCGTCGAGGGTGCTCACCACCGACAGGTCGAGCCGGTCCAGGTTGTACAGGCGGCCGTCGCCCAGCAGCCCGCCCAGGTGGGTGCGCACGGCGTTGGCGGCCTTGCGCGTGACGAAGGTATTGGCGGCCGGCGCGATGACGCCCGACGCCTTGGACGGCTTGAGCTTCAGGCGCAGCGCGGCGTCGCGCAGCTGGGGCGTGATCACGCCCGACTGGGCCAGCACGCGCAGGTGGACATTGGTCAGCTCTTCCAGGTCGGCGTCGCCGGCGCCCAGGTAGTGGGCGGGCCGGCGCTGCGCGATCATCAGCGACAGGGCTTGCTTGTAGGCCAGCGCCGCCTGCGGCGAATCGAGCTTGCCCTTGAGCGCCTGGTTCATGGAGGCGAAATCGCGCCCGTACCAGACCCACATGCCGTCGCCGATGCCGTTCACTTCGCCGTAGCCGGACTTGGCCGACAGCGGCACCGTATTGAGGTAATCGATCACGATCTGGCGCCGCGCGGCCGTGGTGTCTTCGCCATACTGGTAGGCGCGCAGCGTGGCCGAGGCCATTTGCACCAGCTTTTCGGTCAGCGAACTGGTGCGCCCGTCCGGCGAGTGGCGGTATTTTTCGATCTGGGTGGCCAGGGTGCTGCCGCCGGCGGAACGCTTGTCGTCGCCGGAAAACACATTCAGGGCCTTGTCGAGCACGGCCTTGCTGAAACGGTCCCATTCGACGGCGGGATTGCGCTTGGGGTGCTTGGGATCGAGCAGTTCGCGGTTTTCGATGAACAGCAGGCTCTTGACCAGCAGCGCGGGCGCTTCGTTGAAGGTGGCGTAATAGCGCTCCGGGTAGCGCACCGTGAACATGGGATTGCTGCGGCAATCGAGGATTTCCAGGCCGACCTTGGTTTTCTCGCGGTAGGTGGCGAACAGGCCCATGTCGGCCAGCTCGATCATCTTGGGCGAGATGCGCGCTTGCGCATCGATCAGGTAGTCGCGCGTTTTGAGCTTGGTGAGGTAGTCGGGCAGGTTGGCATAGCCCAGCCGTTCGTCGTAGGGACTGTCGGACGGGAAGCGGATGGCATTGCTCGGCCCCTTCTCGACCTTGTAGCTGATCTTCTTGGCCATGCGCGCGAAGAACTTGGCCTGCATGCTGGACGTGCGCGATTCCTGCCAGGCCCAGAAGAGCGCGATGGACATGAACATGAGCAGCAACAGCAGCAGCGCCGGCTTGATGCGGCTGCGTTTTTTCGGCGGCGTGGGTGCTTCGGCCGGGGTTTCGTCGGCCGGCGCGGGCGCGGCCTCGGGCACGGCGTCCGGCACCAGCGACAGGTGGGGATGCGGATAATTGCCGCGGTCGCGGGATGGTTTCATCGACGCCGCACGGGCGCGCAGTTTGCGAACTGCGCGTACGACAATGCGGGGCCGCCGAAATCGACGATTACTTTCCATGATGGCTCAACCGGTCTGAATCAATCGTAACTGCAATCACCGCATCAACCTTCGCCATCAGTGCAAGGGGTCTGTCCGAGTGATCGCGTATGCAATCGTATCGTTCTGTTTAAACAAATTGACACTGGAACCTCACTCTGGGATTCCAGTGCACGCGTGACTACCATTCCACCACATCGACGAGGGTGGCACGATGCCGTGTTCAAGAAAAATTGATCCCGTCGTTTGTTTTTCGCAAAAAAACAACGGCTCAGTGCGCCACCCGAAAGCGGGGCCACGAATCGTGTCATGCAGCGGTCATATCCTTCGCGCCGGCGCCCGCGCGCAGGTCCGCCAGCGCCTGCAGGCAGTAGTACTGGAACCACAGGCCGGTGAAGATAAAGATCAGCACGTACAGCCAGACCGAGATCACGGCCAGGAAGGGAAACAGCACCACCGAGAACACGGTCCCGCCTATCCACGCGATGCCGGGCAAGGCCCCGGCCGCGCCCGAGACCATGCCGATCACGAGCAGGCGGCGCTGGTGGGTGCGCAGCAGCTGCGCGCGTTCGTCGGCGCTGGCGTGTTCGGCCAGCGCGTCGTAGGACATCACGCGCGCGGTCAGCCAGCCCCACAGCAGCACCTGGGCCGCGATCGCCAGCGGCCCCAGCATGAACAGCGGCAGCGTGGCGATCCAGAGCGGAATGAAGATCAGGAAACCGGTGAGGTTGGTCTTGACGCTGCCGAGGAAGCTGCCGCCCTGCTTTTTCTCGAGCCCGGGGAACTGGCGCGCGCCCACATGCCTGCCGATGGCCGGCATGGCGGCCACCCCCATGAACGCGAGCGAGGTCAGGATCATCAGCGGCAGCAGCAGGAGCATGGCCAGCATGGGCACCACGATGGCCTTGAGGAAGCCCATGCCGATCCCGCCCAGCACGCTGTTGCTCAGCTTGTAGCCATCGTGGGCGGCGAACAGGGTGCCGATGTAATCGATCAGCGGCTGCAGGCCGGCGTACAGCACGCCGCTCCACAGCAGCAGCGAGAGCACGAAGGGAATCGCGGACAGGAACAGCATCTTCGGGCTGAGCTGGGAAGACAGTGCGCGCCCGTAGGCGGTGAGGACGGGGCGGGCGGAAGTGGGGATCATGGTCGGCCAGGGATGGAAAGTCGAAGCATCATAGCGCTTTGACACGTCATGCACTACAATTCTCGATTACCCCTCATTACGCAAGGAACATCATGACCACGATCACCACCGATTCCGGCCTCCAGTACGAAGACACCACCGTCGGCGACGGCGCACAAGCGCAGGCCGGCCAGCACGTCACCGTGCACTACACCGGCTGGCTGCGCAACGACGACGGCAGCACGGGCGCCAAATTCGATTCGAGCAAGGACCGCAACGACCCGTTCCGCTTCTCGCTGGGCGCAGGCCAGGTCATCCGCGGCTGGGACGAAGGCGTACAAGGCATGAAAATCGGTGGCGCGCGCCGCCTGACCATTCCGGCGGCCCTGGGCTATGGCGCGCGTGGCGCGGGCGGCGTGATTCCGCCGAACGCGACCCTCATTTTCGACGTCGAACTGCTGGCGGTCTGAATGAAGGCCGGCGCGGCCCTGCTGCTGGCGCTGGCCATGCTGCCGGGCTGCGCCGTCATTGCCGTCACCAGTGTCGTGGTCGGCACTGGCGTGGCGGTGGCCAAGGGCACGGTCGCGGTAGGAAAAGGCGCGATCAATGTCGCGACCTACCCTTTCCGCGACAGCGAAGAAGAAAAGAAGGCGAAAGAAGAGAAAGCGAAAGAAGAGAAACAAGCAGCGGAAAAAGACTGAGCCTTATTCCCATTCGTCCATCAGGGCGATCATCACCAGTTTTTCGAATTCGGGCGCGAAGCGCTTGATGATATCGTCCGGATCCTGCACCAGCGCGTCGTCCGTCACGATGCCGAACTGAACCCCGCCGTTGTAACTCAAAATCGATACCCCGATGCCGATGTCGCCCGACTGCGGCACCCAGAACATGCACTGGTCGAGCTGGCTGCCCGCCAGGAACAGCGGCGCCTGCGGTCCCGGCACATTGCTCATCACCGCGGTGGCCTTGCGCGCGAAATAATTCTGGATCTCGTTCTGGACCTGCTTGGGCGTCGCGCCCAGCACGCCCAGCACCGACATCGCCACCAGCGCGGTGTAGCTGCCCTTGAGTTCATTCATGCGGTGGCGCACTTCGAACAGGCGCGCCATCGGATCTTCCAGCCCCACCGGCAGCACCAGCGGCACCAGGCCGAAGGCATTGCCCAGCTTTTGCTGGCGGCTGGCCTTGCGCAGGTTGACCGGCACCATGACGCGCACGTCGCAGTCCCGGGCCACGGCGTCGCCCTTGGCGCGCAGGTAGGAACGGATGGCGCCGGCCACGCTGGCCATCAGCACATCGTTGACCGAGCAACCGTAAGCCTTGCCGATGGCCTTGACCTCGGCCAGCGGCAGCGGTTCGCTCCAGGACACATGCTTCTTGCCGTTCGGCTTGCCCTTGAGGCGGGTGTGGCTGTCTTCTTCCATCGTGCTCAGCTTGACCGCATCGTAGGCCAGCTGGCCGGCCGTGTGGCCCAGGCTGGAGATCTGGCCGGGCAGCTTGTCGAGGTCGGTCATCATGGCGAGCGACTTGATGAACATGGACGAGGACAGGTCGATCGCCTTGATCGAGGCGGCCGTCACCGGCAGCATGATCTGTTCCCAGGGATTTTCTTCGGCCGCGGCGGCAGCCGACGCAGCGGCGCGCGGGGTCGGGGTGACTTCGACCGCGTCGGGGGTCTTGTCGAACATCGACATGAACACGCCCACCAGGGCCACGCCGTCGGCGATGCAATGGTGGATGCGGATGATCAGGGCCTGGCGCAGCTTGCCGTCCTCGCCGCGGCAATTGTCGACCAGGTACATCTGCCACAGCGGCTTTTCAGGGTCGAGCGCTTGCTGCGACAGCTTGCCGACCAGCTGCTGCAGGGCCGGCTTGTTGCTGGCATGGTCCTTGTTGGACGCGAGCCTGGTGTGGATGACATGGTCGTCCAGGTCGACTTCCTGCTCCTGCCACCAGGAGCCGGACATGTCGGTGACGACCCGGCTGCGGAAGCGGCTGTAGACCAGGAAGCGGGTTTCCAGCGCGTGCTTGAGGCCGTCGACGCTGACCGGTTTGCTCAGCATCGACACGCCGACGATCATCATCAGGTTGCCATCAGAATCCATCCTTAGCCAGGCGGTATCGACAGTAGACATCTTTTTGCGGCTAAATGCGGACAGCGCTTTCGACAACATGGAGCATCTCCTCTAATGAACAGCGATTCGACTATTATCCCGCGCATTGTCGTTAATGTTGCGCTAAGATTCTAGGCACATTACTCTAGCGACAATATCCGAGCAACCATTATTAGCCCCAAGGAGATTTTATGAGTTTGCAAGAACAGTTCGACCAGGCCCTCGCCGATTCCAAGAACCTGCCGGAGCGTCCGGACAACATGACCCTGCTGAAGATCTACGCCCTGTACAAGCAAGCCTCGGCGGGCGACGTGGACGGCAAGCGTCCCGGCTTCACCGACATGGTCGGGCGCGCCAAGTTCGATGCCTGGGATGGCCTGAAGGGCACATCCAAGGACGACGCCATGCAGCAGTATGTGGACCTGATCGAAGAACTGAAGGGCTAAGTTCGTCCAGGCAAACCGGGGTCAGACCTCGAGCGAGTAATGTTTCTCGCTCGAGGTCTGACCCTGGTTTGCTCCGGCGTGCTCCGGTTTGCTGTCAGGCGGCGCCGAATACCTTCTTCATGTTTTCGGCCACCTTGGCCTCGATGGTCGATGCGAATGCGCTCATCAGGAAACCGAGGCGGATGAACATTTTAGCCTTCTTCTTTTCCAGCGTCAGCGAACCCTGCACGCCATTGCGTTCGAAGTACAGCACGTCCCCTTCCCATTCGCATTCCAGACCGTATTCGTCGGCAATGGTGTCGGCCACTTTCTGGGCCGCTTCGCGCGCTTTCTTCGGTGTCAGTTTGTGCTCTTGTACGATGCTGATGTCTGCCATAGTGCGTTCTCCGTGTTTTTGGGCAATGATACCCCCTCTGCCCCCTGTCATGCACACATGACCAGTGTTCAGCTGATCGCCGCGCTCATTTTTGCCCTCGCGCTGGCGCATGCCTTCGCTGCCAGGTCGTTCTCCCGGCCGGCGTGGCCCTGCTGCGCGCCGGCTTCCGGGATGAGGCAGCCGGGGTAGGCGCCTTGCTGCTGGGCGCCCTGCCCCCCACGATCGTGGCCCTGCTTTTCCGGTTCCTGCTGTAGCGCGATCTATTGATCTGTATCAAACGCCACGGTGACGCGGCGCGCCACTATTTCCGCTAGGCCCGAAGCGACACGGGCAGCCCAGTGGAGAGCGCACCATGGAAAACCGTTTCCCGCCCGACTCAGATTGCGTCGACCACCGCCACGCCCCGGTCAGCTTCGTGCCCACCCCCAGCGCGCCTTACCGCCGGCACCGCAAGGCGGCGGCGCTGGTGCTCGAACCGGGGCCGCCGCGCAAGCGCCTGGGCGCCGACCCGGGCGCGTCGACCACGGCCCTGGGCGCGCGCGTGCTGATGTGGAAGCAGGACCCCTCGGTCAGCGAGATCGGCACGCGCAAGGCTTTCCTGCCCGGCCTGATCCTGACGGGCCCGCGCGACGCCCGCATCCGGCATGGCCAGCCCGGCATCGCGCCGGTCAGCCCGAATGCCTTCGGCGACTTCGTCACCACCCCCGATACGCCCCAGTTCGACGCGGTCCACACCTATGCCGTGGTGCGCCAGACCCTGACCATGTACCAGCGCGCGCTGGCCGGCAGCGAGCATGACTCGCCCCTGCCCTGGGCCTGGAACAACAGCGTCGACGTGGAACCGATCGAGGTCTTCCCGCACGGCTTGCCGAACGTGATGAATGCCTTCTACAGCCGCTCCCAGGGCTGTTTGAAGTTCGGCGACTTCATCCCCAGCGGCCAGGCCGAACGGGTCTACACCTGCCGCTCCTTCGACATCGTGTCGCACGAAGCCGGCCATGCCGTGCTCGACGGCCTGAAACCGGACTGGCTGCTGGCCGACAATCCGCCGCAGACGGGCGGCCTGCACGAAGCCTTCGGCGACCTGACCGCCATCTTCCTGGCCCTGTCGCAGCTGGACCAGTGCGAAGCGGTGATCGCCCAGACCCGGGCCCAATTGCACGACAAGACCTTCCTGGCCGATATCGCCGAGCAGTTCGGCCTGGCGCTGGGGCGCTCCAACGGTTTGCGCAATGCCGACAACGACATCACCCTGTCCGAGGCGGGCGGCGAGGTGCACGCCATTTCGCAAGTGTTTACCGGCGCCGTGTACGACATCCTGGCCGATCTGTTCGCCTTCGAGCGCAATCCGGCCCTGGCCGACGACGCCGCCGTGCTGCACCGGGTCGGCGACTACCTGCGCGGCCTGGTGCTGCGCGCCATGATCGCCGCGCCGGACGTGGCCGCCAGCTATGCCGACGTGGTCAATGCCATGCTGCGCCTGGCCGCCGCCGACGGCAAGCCGGGCGCCTGGCTCAACGCCATCCGCAACCGTTTCGCCGTGCGCGAAGTGGTCGAGTCGCCGGTGCCGCTGGACCAGGATTACCAGCCCGGGCTGGAACTGGCGCCGGGGGTGCAGGATCCGCCGGGCGCCCTGCAGGACCGGCGCGCCTGCTGCGGCACCATGAACCTGGCGGAGTATCATGATGTCGAACGCTTGCTGGACGTGGAATTGCAGGCGCTGGCCAAGTGGTGCGCCGACCACGGCCGCCACGGCGCAGCCGCGCCGGAGGATCCCCCATGAAAATTTCAGCCACATGCAGCGGCGGCTACAGCGGGCAGCCGGAACGCTATGCCGTCGACACCAGCTGCGCCTGCAACGGCAAGGCCATCGAAGACCTGCTGCACAGCCTGGACGTCGCGCCGCCCCCGCCGCCGGTCGGCGCCGACCTGCAGCGCTGGGAACTGGTCATCCACGATGCCAACGGCGAGCGCAAGCTGGCGTTTACCGAAGACGGCAGCAGCGCCTCGGCGCCATGGCAACTCCTGATCAGCGAGCTGCGCGCGAGCAGCTGAGGGGTTTTTTGCATAAAAAAACGGCAACATCGCCCCGAACCCCCGCATTTGCTTATGTGTATTGTGTATAAGCCTGATTTGTGGGAATAAGCGAATTGCCTTAAAATACAGTGCTTTGCTTAGCTTAGCGGCCACGTTTTTGGGCCGCAGACACGCAGCACCCCTTCATTGATAGGACTGTTATGACCCACGTTGTCACCGAATCGTGCATCAGCTGTCGTTATACCGATTGCGTTGATGTATGCCCGGTAGATTGTTTCCGGGAAGGCCCGAACTTTCTGACCATCGACCCTGACGAGTGCATCGATTGCGCCGTCTGTGTGGCCGAATGCCCCGTCAACGCGATTTACGCCGAGGAAGACGTCCCGGCCGACCAGCAGCAATTCATCAAGATCAACGTTGAACTGGCGCGCAACTGGCCGTCGATCACCAAGACCAAGCCTGCCCTGCCTGAAGCGGAGCAGTGGAAAGACGTCAAGAACAAGCTCGACCAGCTGGTCCGCTAATTCCGCCTTCCCTTTCCGGAAACGGCCGGCGCCAGCACGATCGCGCCGGGCGTGGCACACTACGCGCCATCGCCGCATTGTTGTACCGCACGCACCTTCATTATCCACAGGAAGTAATCGCATGACTATCACCGCCAACCACGAAGCAGGCAGCGTCGCTGCCAACAGTACCTTTGCCGGCGCCATCGATACCGATGCCGTGATCATCGGCGCGGGCCCGGTCGGCCTGTTCCAGGTATTCGAACTGGGTCTCCTTGAAATCAAGGCCCACGTCATCGATTCCCTGCCGGCGGTGGGTGGCCAGTGCGTGGAACTGTACCCTGACAAGCCGATTTACGACATTCCTGCCGTGCCTGTGTGCACCGGCCAGGAACTGACCGACAACCTGCTCAAGCAGATCGCGCCGTTCGAGCCGACCTTCCACCTGGGCCAGGAAGTGACGCTCGTGCAGCGCCGCGAAGACGGCCGCTTCAACGTGGAAACGTCGACCGGCACCCGCCTCATCACCAAGACCATTTTCATCGCTGCCGGCGTGGGCTCCTTCCAGGCGCGCACCATCAAGGTGGACGGCATCGACGCCTTCGACGGTTCGCAGCTGCATTACCGCGTCAAGGATCCTGCCATCTTCGAAGGCAAGAACCTGGTCATCTGCGGCGGCGGCGACTCGGCCCTGGACTGGGCCCTGAACTTTGTCGGCAAGGCCGAATCGGTCATCCTGCTGCACCGCCGCGAAGACTTCCGCGCCGCGCCGGCCTCGGTGGCCAAGATGAAAGCCCTGTGCGACGCCCATGAAATGCAGCTGATCATCGGCCAGGTCACCGGCTTCGACGAAAAAGATGGCAAGCTGGCCGAAGTGAAGGTCACCGGCGCCGACGGCGTGACCCGCCGCGTCCCGCTCGACATGCTGCTGGTGTTCTTCGGCCTGTCGCCGAAACTGGGCCCGATCGCCGAATGGGGCCTCGATATCGAGCGCCGCCAGCTCAAGGTCCAGAACACGGAAAAGTTCGAAACCAATGTGCCGGGCATTTTCGCCGTGGGCGACATCAATACCTACCCGGGCAAGAAAAAGCTGATCCTGTCGGGCTTCCACGAAGCCGCGCTGGCCGCTTTCGGCGCCGCACCATATATCTTCCCCGACAAGAAGATCCACATGCAGTACACGACCACGTCGCCCAAGCTGCACAAGATCCTTGGCGTCGAAAGCCCGGTCTTCGACTGACATCGTTCAGTAACTCGCACGCAACAGAATGCCCCGCTCCGCCGGGGCATTTTTGTTGCGTGTTCGGCAGGCCACGAACGCAGTGCAGCATTTTGTGTTAAAACTGTATATCGATCATGTTTTGCTTACACGGAATTTACAGGATTGTTGAATTTCCAATAGGCACGGTAAATTGCAAATGCGCTTCCCAAATAGCCTATAATTAATCAGCGCTCCCTGCAAACGATTGCAGACGCCAGTTTATTCTGAAGGAATATGTATGCTTTACCAATTGCACGAGATGCAACGCTCATTCCTGACCCCGCTGATGCAGTGGGCCGATGCCTCATCCAAATTATTCTCGAATCCGGTCTCGCCCCTGGCGCACACGCCGTTCGCCCAGCGTATCGCTGCGGGCTACGAGCTGATGTACCGCCTCGGCAAAGACTATGAAAAACCACAGTTCGATATCAAATCGACCGTCATCGACGGCGAAACGGTCGGCATCATGGAGCGAACGGTCGTCGAACGGCCTTTCTGCAAACTGCTGCACTTCAAGAAGGACTTGAGCGACAAGCAGCTGGCCAAGCTGGACAATCCCAAGGTGCTGCTGGTCGCGCCCCTGTCGGGCCACCACGCCACCCTGCTGCGCGATACCGTGCGCGGCTTGCTGCCCAACCACGACGTGTATATCACCGACTGGACCGATGCGCGCATGGTGTCGCTGGACGAAGGCGCCTTCCACCTGGACGACTATATCTACTATGTGCAGGATTTCATTCGCCTGCTCGCACCCGATCTGCATGTTATTTCCGTGTGCCAGCCGACGGTGCCGGTGCTGGCGGCCATTTCGCTGATGGCCAGCGCCAAGGACAGCAAGCTGCCCAAGACCATGACCATGATGGGCGGCCCGATCGATCCGCGCCGTTCGCCGACCGCGGTCAATGACCTGGCCGTGGAAAAGCAATTCTCCTGGTTCGAAAACACCGTCATCTATTCGGTGCCGGGCAACTATCCCGGCTACGGGCGCCGCGTGTATCCGGGCTTCCTGCAGCACGCCGGCTTCATCGCCATGAATCCCGGCCGCCATGCGCAGAGCCACCGCGAGTTCTATATGCACCTGGTCACCGGCGACGACGAGCCGGCGGAAGGCCACCGCAAGTTCTACGACGAATACAACGCCGTGCTGGACATGCCGGCCGAATACTACCTCGACACCATCAAGACCGTGTTCCAGGAATTCAGCCTGCCGAAGGGCACCTGGATGGTCGGCGGCAACCTGGTACGTCCGCAAGACATCACCACGGTGGCGCTGTTCACGGTCGAAGGCGAGCTTGACGACATTTCGGGCGCCGGCCAGACCCAGGCCGCGCACGACCTGTGTTCCGGCATTCCTGCCGACATGCAGCAAGACTTCGTGGCGCCTGGCGCCGGCCACTACGGCATCTTCTCGGGCCGCCGCTGGCGCGAGCAGATCTGTCCGAAGATTGGCGAATTCATCCGCAAACACGGATGACCCCCAAAAATGCCGCGACCTGTTCGCGGCATTTTTTTCGCCTGCGCGGCGACTATAATGGTGGTTTTCGCAGCATGACGCCCCGTGACCAAAAGCCTCGCCGACCAGCTTGAAGACCTCCTCCCGCAAACCCAGTGCACCAAGTGCGGGTATGCCGGCTGCCGTCCCTACGCCGAAGCCATGGCCGAGGGCAGCGCCGGGATCAACCAGTGCCCGCCGGGCGGCATGGAAGGCGTGGCGCGCCTGTCCAGGCTGACGGGCCGGCCCGTCATCCCCATCAATCCGGTCAACGGCATCGAGCGTCCGCGCCCGGTGGCCTTCATCGACGAAGCGCTGTGTATCGGCTGCACGCTGTGCATCCAGGCCTGCCCGGTGGACGCCATCCTGGGCGCGGCCAAGCAGATGCACACCATCCTGCCCAGCCTGTGCACCGGCTGCGACCTGTGCGTGGCGCCCTGCCCGGTCGACTGCATTTCCATGATGCCGGTGACGGGCGAACGCACCGGCTGGGACGCCTGGCCGCAGGAACAGGCCGACGCGGCCCGCGAGCGCCACGACTTCCGCACCGTGCGCCTGCAGCGCGAACGCGACGAAAACGACGCGCGCCTGGCGGCCAAGGCCGTGGCCAAGATGAAGGAAGTGACCGCCGACGCAGCCAACACGCCGGAAGAACTGGCGGAGAAAGAACGCAAGCGCGCCATCATCGCAGCGGCCATGGAGCGCGCGCGCCTGAAAGCACAACAGCAATGAATCCAGCCAAACGACGCCAGATCTTCGAGCGCCTGCGCACTGCCAATCCTTCGCCAAAAACCGAGCTTGAATACACGACGCCGTTCGAGCTGCTGATTGCGGTGCTGCTGTCGGCGCAAGCGACCGACGTGGGCGTGAACAAGGCCACGCGCAAGCTGTACCCGGTGGCCAATACGCCGGCGGCGATCCTGGAACTGGGGATCGATGAATTGAAGTCCACCATCCAGACCATCGGCCTGTATCCGACCAAGGCAAAGAACGTGATGGCCACCTGCCAGATCCTGGTGGAGCAGTTCGGCGGCGAAGTGCCGCGCACGCGCGAGGAGCTTGAGTCGCTGCCGGGCGTAGGCCGCAAGACGGCCAACGTGGTGCTCAATACCGCGTTCGGCGAACTGGCGATGGCGGTCGATACGCACATCTTCCGGGTTTCGAACCGCACGAAAATCGCGCCGGGCAAGGATGTGGTGGAGGTCGAGCACAAGCTGATGAAGTTCGTGCCGCAGGAGTTCCTGCTCGATGCGCATCACTGGCTGATTCTGCACGGACGCTATACCTGCATCGCGCGCAAACCGAAGTGCTGGAACTGCGTCATTGCCGACCTGTGCGAGTACAAGGACAAAACGCCCGCGCCCGACAACGCCTAACCGTCATTCCCGCGCAGGCGGGAATCTATAGCACCTTCGATATGATGAGGTGCTATGGATTCCCGCCTACGCGGGAATGACGGGGGTTATGTTGGGGTGTCGACGTCGTCCCAGTCCGCATGCTGGAAACGCACCAGCCAGTTCAGTGCATGATGGCGCTGCATGACCACGTCGGCATCGATGCCGGCAGCCTCGCCCCTGCCCTTCAAGCGCGCCTGGCGGATATACCAGTGCAGGCGGTAGTGCAGGTCGAGTGCGTCGAGGATCTCGCCGGCAGGCCGCAATTGCGGACCGCGCATGTCGATCAGCGTGGCCACCACGGCGGCCGCGTCGCACGGCACATCCGGATACGGCAGCGTATCGACCAGCCCCAGCGCCCATTCCAGCAGGTACAGGGCTTCATAGCTCCAGATGAACTGCGCACATTCTTCGCGCGATGGCGTGTCCATTGCCAGGAATGCCTGCTCGCGCGGCGACAGGTAGTCGTCGGCCAGCGGCATTTTGGCCAGCAGGGTTTCGACCGGCATCGCTTCGCCGCTGGCGACCGACTGGGCGCGAATCGCCACCAGCAGCAGCGCGCGGGCGCGACCGACGACGTCGTCACGGTCCTGCAGCGCCAGTTCGTCTTCGCACACCAGCGGTGGCAAGGTGGGCGGCACGATCACGCCGCGCAGTTCCAGCATGGCTTCGGTCGCGATCTGGCGCGCCAGCGCTTTGTCCGGATACGGCAGCTGCGCGCCGGGGTCGGCCTTGCCGTCGGCAGCGCCAACGAGCACGCGCCCTTGCGGATCGATGACGTTGCCATCCTCGGTAAACAGGATGGCATTCGCGTTCGCCGCCCATGCGTAGAATTGCTCGAGATCGGCGATGCCGACCGCCATGCTCAGGTGCTGCTGCACGCGCTGCACATGCAGGATCACATGGTATTTGTCGCGCGACATCTGGCCGTCGCCGCGCGACAGCACGTGCGCGCAGAAGCCGTGCAGGTGCTTGAGCAGCGCCGGGTCGGACAGGTCGCGCCGCGAATGCAGCTTGTGCGCAAACACGGGCTGCGCGATCTCCAGCAGGGTGCTGTAGACATTCATGAGCACCGTCTCGCCCGTGGGCTCGGGCACGGCCGTTCCGGCGCTACGGGTAAACAGGGATTTGAGTCTGCCGATCATTTACAGGAGTACCAGGTTATCGCGGTGAATCAGTTCGGGCCCTTCCAGGAAGCCGAGGATTTTCTCGATCTCCGCCGACGGCTTGCGCATGATGCGGCGCGCTTCCGAACTGGTGTAGTTGCTGATGCCGCGCGCGATCGCGCTGCCGTCTTCGGCCAGGCAGGTGATGACCGCGCCGCGCCCGAATTCGCCCTTGACGTCGATGACGCCGATCGGCAGCAGCGACTTGCCTTCCTTCGACAGCTTGGCCACGGCGCCGGCGTCAAGCACGACCTTGCCCGCCGTGTGCAGATGGTCCGACATCCACTGCTTGCGCGCGGTCAGGTGGCCCGTCTGCGCGGTGAGCTGGGTGCCGATCGCTTCGCCATTGGCCAGGCGCGAAAGCACGTCGCTGTCGCGGCCCCAGGCAATGATGGTGTGCGCGCCCGATCCGGCGGCGCGCTTGGCGGCCAGGATCTTGGTCAGCATGCCGCCGCGGCCGATGCTGCTGCCGGCGCCGCCGGCCATCGCTTCGAGCGCCGGGTCGCCGGCCTTGCCTTCGGCGATCAGCACCGCGTTCGGGTCCTTGCGCGGGTCGGCGCTGTACAGGCCATGCTGGTCGGTGAGGATGACCAGTGCATCGGCCTCGATCAGGTTGGCCACCAGCGCGCCCAGGGTGTCGTTGTCGCCGAACTTGATTTCGTCGGTGACCACGGTGTCGTTTTCGTTAATGATGGGGACCACGCCCAGGCGCAGCAAGGTGGTCAGCGTGGAGCGCGCGTTGAGGTAGCGTTCGCGGTCGGCCAGGTCGGCGTGCGTGAGCAGCACCTGCGCGGTGCCCAGCGCATGGGCGCGGAAGCTCGTTTCGTAGATTTGCGCCAGGCCCATCTGGCCGACGGCGGCGCAGGCCTGCAGTTCATGGATGTCGGTGGGGCGCTTCTCGAAGCCGAGGCGCAGCATGCCTTCGGCGATGGCGCCCGAGCTGACCAGCACCACTTCCTTGCCCAGGGCGCGCAGTCCGGCGATCTGGGACGCCCAGCGGGCGATGGCGGCGTGATCGAGTCCGCGTCCGTCGTTGGTGACGAGCGAGGAACCTACCTTGATGATGATGCGTGTGGCAGTTTGTATGACAGATTTCATCGGCGCGCTTATCAGCGCGGGCGCAACGCGAGCAGCGTGAGGCCGCCCAGCAGTTCAAGCCCGCATAGGACGAGTAAAAATCCCTGGGGCAGTCCGATCTGAAGCGCCGCGATCAGGCGGCCGGCGGGCTGCGCAAGGACGAACAATGCTGTGATGTCGCCGAGGAGCGGCTGGTCGCCGTTCCTTGATGCTATCAAGGCCAGTCCCGCGGTAGCGAGCCTGACGCCGACATAGATGGCGAAGAACTGGCTGTAGCCGTTCACGCCAACGAGTAACATGCCCATGCTGCCGGCGGTGCGGTCCGGGTCCAGCATGGCCGACAGGGCAGCCAGCGAACTGAAGACCGCGATCAGCCAGAGCAGCTTGGACCGCTGCTCCGCCCGCGTCATGGGTGGTGCTAATTTCAATCGCGGATCTTGAAACGCGGATCGTCCGGGTCGATCGACGCAATGCCGCGTGCTTCTTCGGTCATCTGCGTTTCTTCGGCGCGGTGCTCGCTTTGCTTCTTCACTTCCAGGTGCTGGTAGATGGCGTTGACCAGTTCCGGGCAACCCTCATGGCTCAGCGCTGAAATTTCAAACACGGGGCCCTTCCAGGCCATGCGCTTGACGAAATCCTTGACCAGCTTCTTGCGGTCTTCTTCCGGCACCACGTCAAGCTTGTTGAGCACGAACCAGCGCGGCTTGTTGAGCAGCTCTTCGTCGTACTTTTCCAGCTCCTTGACCAGGGCCTTGGCTTCCTTGACCGGATCGACATTGGTTTCGAACGGCGCCATGTCGACGATGTGGAGCAGCAGGCCGGTGCGCTGCAGGTGACGCAGGAACTGGTGGCCCAGGCCCGCGCCTTCGGAAGCGCCTTCGATCAGGCCGGGAATGTCGGCGATCACAAAGCTCTTCTCGTGCGACACGCGCACCACGCCCAGGTTCGGGTGCAGGGTGGTGAACGGATAGTCGGCGATCTTCGGTTTGGCGTTGGACACGGCCGTAATGAAGGTCGACTTGCCGGCGTTCGGCATGCCCAAGAGGCCCACGTCGGCCAGGACTTTCAGTTCCAGGCGCAGTTCGCGGCGTTCGCCTTCCTTGCCCTCGGTTTTCTGGCGCGGTGCGCGGTTGGTGGAGGACTTGAAGTGGATATTGCCCCAGCCGCCCTCGCCGCCCTTGGCCAGCAATTCGACCTGGCCGTGTTCGGTCAGGTCGGCGATGATCTCGCCATTGTTGTTATCGACGATCAGCGTGCCGACCGGCATGCGCATGTAGATGTCTTCGGCGCCTTTTCCGTAGCAGTCCGCGCCGCGGCCAGGTTCGCCGTCTTTGCCCTTGTGCATTTTGGAATAGCGGAAATCGACCAGGGTGTTGATGTTGCGGTCCGCAACCGCCCAGATCGAGCTGCCTTTGCCACCGTCGCCGCCGTCAGGACCGCCAAAGGGGCGGAACTTTTCGCGACAGAACGATGCGCAGCCATTTCCACCGTCGCCGGCGATGACTTCAATTTTTGCTTCGTCGATAAACTTCATATTTTTTTGCCGCCATAAAACTAAAAAGGCTCTACCTTGGGCAGAGCCTTTCGATTGAAGGCTTGCGCCTTACAAATGATGCGCCATGACAGCGCATGTAGTACGTGTGCTGCGTTACTTACGCTGCGACTGCTGCCGCTTCGTTTGCGACAACGGTAACGAACTGCTTCGAACCGATGCCCTTTTTGACGAACTTGACTTTGCCGTCGACCAGCGCGAACAGGGTGTGATCCTTGCCGCAGCCAACGTTTTCGCCTGCGCGCACCGGGGTGCCGCGTTGACGGATGATGATGCCGCCGGCGTTAATCGACTCGCCGCCGTACACTTTCACGCCAAGGCGCTTTGATTCTGAATCACGGCCGTTTCGCGTTGTGCCGCCGCCTTTTTTGTGTGCCATTTAAGACTCCTTGATATCTGGTTAAACCGGGCAAAGGCGATTAGCCGTTGATCGATACGATTTGGATTTCAGTGAAATTCTGGCGATGGCCCTGATGCTTCTGGTAGTGCTTACGACGACGCATCTTGAAAATCTTCACTTTATCGTGACGACCGTGTGCCACAACAGTTACCAGTACCGTTGCACCTTCGACCAATGGCGCACCAAATTTAATGGTGTCGCCCGCGCCTACTGCGAGAACTTGATCGATGGTGAGTTCGGAACCAATGTCTGCCGGTATCTGTTCTACTTTAAGTTTTTCGCCAGCGACAACTTTGTATTGTTTGCCACCGGTTTTTATGACCGCGTACATGATATGAAACCTCATCAAATGTTGAAAGATTTCCCTGGCCGGAGCCGGGGGAACCGCAGATTATACATGGATTGCATTTTTTCGTCAAAAGGATGCACAGCCTGGCTGGTTCGTGGTATGTCGACAACTTGAACACACCCTGGCTGCCCCTTAACTACCCCCGTAAGCGCCCCGGATGCGGTCGAACACGCCCCGCTTGCGCAGGCGCTCGATGGCCGCGTCGAGGCGCTGGACGTCGCCGGCGGTCAGCCTGGCCTTGTTGAGCATCAGCGACACGGGCGCCTCGACCACCCAGAACGGCAGCGGCTGGACCCGCACGCCCTGGCGCGCGGCGGCATGCTCGACGGCGGCCGCGTCCCCCAGGATGAAGCTGCCGCGCCCGGCGGCCAGCATGCGGATGCCCTGGGAAAAGTCGCTGAACTCGGACAGGCGCCCGAGCGTGCGCAGCAGCTGGGCATTTTTCGCATAAGAATTGCCGTACCAGCCGGCCCGCGGGGCCAGCAGGGTCAGCGGCCGGCCCAGGAATTCGGCGAAACTGCGGATGTCGGTGTACTGTGCGCCCTCGTCGGCGAGCGAAAACAGACCGACGGTCTCGTTGCGGTAGGGCTGGGTGAACCAGGCGAGTTTTTCCCGTTCCGCGGTCCGCGAAGCGCCCGTCATCATGTCGATTTCGCCCTGGCCGAACAATTGCAGGTTGCGGCTGGCCGGCATCGAGCGCAGTTCCACCAGGCTGCAGCCCGCTTCGTTGAAGATGGCGCGCACCATGTCCGCGTCGATCCCCGTGAACCGGCCCTGGGCGTCACGGTAGCCGTAGGGTTCCCACTCCCCCGTGGCCAGGCTGACCGGCCTGGAACAGGCGTTGGCGGTCGCGGCGGCGGCATTTCCCAGCGCGACCAGGCAAAGCATGGCTGCCATGCATCCCTTTTTGCCGGTCGAGGGGGAAATCATCTGGAACTCCGGGAAGACCTATAACAGCAATGTGCCACAGGCATCAGTAATGTCAAGGCGTCAATGAACGCATTGCCAGGCAAGCATTCTGGAAATGCAACGTTTTCGGCCGCCCCGGGCGGCAAACCGGGCAAGGCGACGGGCCTTGTCGTATAATCGCCGCACCCAACGTCTATTGCAGGTCCGCCTTGTCCGCCGCCACCCCACACGCACAACAAAACAATATCGCCGAATCCATCGCTCCGGACATGGTCGCGGTCAATACAGTGATCCGTGACCGCCTGCACTCCGAAGTGAGCCTGGTCAACCAGATTGCCGAGTACATCATCAGTGCCGGCGGCAAGCGCATCCGGCCCGTGCTGGTGCTGCTGGTGGCCAATGCCTACGGTTACAAGGGCACGGCGCACCACGAGCTGGCTGCCGTAGTCGAATTCATCCATACCGCCACCCTGCTGCACGACGACGTGGTCGACGAATCGTCGATGCGGCGCGGGCGCCAGACCGCCAATGCCCTGTTCGGCAATGCCGCATCGGTGCTGGTGGGCGACTTCCTGTATTCGCGCTCCTTCCAGATGATGGTGGGCCTGAACAATATGCGCGTGATGCAGATTTTGTCGGATGCCACCAATGTGATCGCCGAAGGCGAAGTGCTGCAGCTGCTCAACATGCACGACCCGGACGTGAGCCAGGAAAGCTACCTGAAGGTGATCCGCTCGAAGACGGCCAAGCTGTTCGAAGCGGCGGCCCAGCTGGGCGCCCTCATTTCGGGCGCCACCGATGCCGAGATCGACGCGGCCGGCGAATACGGCCGTTCGCTGGGCACTGCCTTCCAGCTGATCGACGACGTGCTCGACTACGCGGGCGACGCCAGCGAAATCGGCAAGAACGTGGGCGACGACCTGCGCGAAGGCAAGCCGACCCTGCCCCTGATCTACCTGATGGAAAACGGCACGCCGGAACAGCGCGAGCTGGTGCGCAACTGCATCGAGCAGGGCGACGAGCAGCATTTCGACGCCATCCTGGCCGCCATCACCACCAGCGGCGCACTCGACTTCACGCGCCGCGAAGCGGAGATTGCCGCCCGGCGCGCGGCCGCTGCCGTGGCCGGCTTGCCGGACAGCGTGTACAAGCAAAGCTTGCTGCAGCTGTGCAAGTTTGCGGTGGACCGGAATCACTAAGCCCCGCCCGACGCCAGAAAAAGCGACCTCCGGGTCGTTTTTTTTGCTTATTTCTCGCCAGAAAATTATTATTCAGATAATATTGCGCCCCTGGCGTCAACCCTGATGCGCACCCATCGATCATCCTCCAAGAACTTACGGGAACCATCATGAAGAAATCCGCAATTGCACTGGCCGGCCTGGGCGCACTGTCCTTCCTGGGCACGGCACGCGCCGAGGTCGGCATGACCGCCAGTGTCAGCACGGTCGGCCTTGGCGTGCATTACAGCTTTCCGGTCGGCACGGCATTGAATGGCCGCATCGGTCTGAACGCGCTGCGCCGCTCGGATACCGACAGCACCAACGACGTCGACTACGACTTCAAACTGAAGCTGGCCACGGTCGATGCCCTGGTCGATTATTTTCCGATGAAGGGCGGCTTCCGTGTTACCGGCGGCATCGTCTACAACGGCAACAAATTCGAAGCCAACGGCCGCCCGAAAAGCAATGGAACCTACACCTTCAACGGGCGCACCTACCCGGCGGCGGCAGTTGGCAGCGTGAACGCCGAAGTGACGTTCAACAAGCTTGCGCCCTACCTCGGCATCGGCTGGGGCAACGCTGTGGCGGCCGACAAGACCTGGGGCTTCTCGGTCGACGTGGGCGCCATCTTTCAAGGCTCGCCCAAGTCCGCATTGAGCAACCGTGGCTGCACCGCCACCGCGCCCATCTGCAGCCAGATCGCCAGCGACGTCCAGGTCGAAAATCGTTCATTCCAGGCTGAAATGGAAGACTTCAAGGTCTTGCCAGTCGTCCGCGTTGGCGTCAGCATCAAGTTCTAATCGGCAGTCCAGGGGCGCACGACCGCGGACAGTTGACAGCCGGGCCACAGCGGCGTTAATTTTATGTCTGCGGTCGATCTGCACGTCGGGGTGTGGCTCAGCCTGGTAGAGCGCTGCGTTCGGGACGCAGAGGCCGGAGGTTCGAATCCTCTCACCCCGACCAGCCCCGGAAATCGGTTTTTCGATCAAAACAGCATTTTTTGACCGATTTGGCTGCATCAAGAGACAGTGCAATATTTACGGCATGCTAATATCGCTGCTGAAAATTGAGTCGGGTAGTCCGCCACCCGCCGCCGCCCTCTAGCCACACTGTCCGCCTCCATGTCCTTGAAATCCCTGGCCGCTCTCGCCCTTTCATTCATGCTGCTCGCCTGCGGCGGCCAGGATCCGGTCCCGGCCGGCATACCGCCGCTGACGGTCAGCATCACCACCAAGCATTCCGCGCGTGAAATCAGCCGCGCCGACTACTATCCCCTGGTGCAGCGCCTGTACGTGGCGTATTTCGGCCGCCCTGCCGATCCGGCCGGCCTCGACTTCTATGCGGGCCACTACCTGGCGGCCGGCGCCGACACCGCCCCCGCGCTGCTGGACCAGGCCTATCTCAGCGATCCCTACATCCGCACCCTGGTCGACAGTTTCGGCACCAGCCAGGAATCGAGCGACCTCTACCCCGGCGACAACGCCGAATTCATCACCGCCATCTACGCCAACCTGTTCAACCGCATCCCCGACGATGGCGGCAAGGCATTCTGGATCGCGGCGCTCGATTCGGGCGCCGTCAACCGCGCCGCGGCCGCGCTGGCGATCATGAATGGCGCGCAAGGGACCGATGCCGAGATCGTCGTCAGCAAGGTCAACGCCGCGTCCGCCTTCACCGGCGCGCTCAAGCTGCCTTCGCGCCGCGCCGTGTATTCGGGCAAGACCGCCAATACGCTGGTGCGCGCGATGCTGGCGCGCGTGGGCCAGGGCTTGAACATCAAGGCCTTCGCTTCCGAAGCGAGCGTCACTATCAACACCCTGCTCGCCAACAGCGGCCTGTTTGTGATCGACAGCGTCACGCCCGACGTCGCCCAGGCCGGCAAGCCGCTCGAACTGACCGTCACCGGCATCAACCTGCATGCCCTGACCCAGGTGACCGTGGCCACCTGCAGCGGCCTGGCCGAGCTCGCGGGCGGGCACCTGCTCGAACGCCGCTATACCTGCATGCCGACCGTCGCGGGCACGATGGCCGTCTCGATCGCCGACGGCGAAGGCGTGCCGGCCGCCGAGTTCACGATCCGGGTGGTCGACGCCAATTACACCGTGCCCACGGTGAGCGCCGTTTCCCCGGAAACCACCTTTACCGGCATCAAGACCCTGTTTACCGTCACCGGCACCGGCCTGCTGGCCAATGTGCGCATGGAAGTGGCCGACTGCGTCAGCGACAACATCGACATCGAAGGCGCCACCGACACCCAGTGGCAGTACGCCTGCAAGCCCACCAGCAGCGGCAAGAAGACGGTCACCGTCTACAGCCTGCTGGGCGAAGTCCTGTACACCTTCACGCTCACCGTCGACGACGCCTGAGCCTTCCCATCCCCGCAATAAATAGGCTCAGGAAACACTAGTTTCCCGGGCCATTTTTTTGTCCCATCGCATGGCGCAATCGCGCAATTGGCCTGACGCAAAGTAGCAATACCTGCAATGTTGTGCTGGCTAATCTTGTCGATGCGCAGATCGCCGCGCGTTCACTGTTCTTGCCTTTCCCGCTGCAACTCATCGTCACATAACGACTACAACTGATGGAGACACGGAAATGAAATCAAGCAAGTATCAAGCACCCCTCGCAATCGTCCTGGCCATGCTGGCCACCTTCCCTGCCATGGCCGGCAACACCGGCGTCGCCTTCGTCCACGGCACCGGCAACCAGACCAATGCCCTGAACGACTACTGGACCGCCGAATTCGTCAATTCGGTAAAACAGGGCCTGCCCAACCAGAGCATGTCCATCGTGATCAACTGCGACTTCGGCCAGTACATGTGGGCCGCCGGCGCGGCCGGTTGCCTGGCCGGCCAGCTGCATCCCTTCATCGTCAACAACAACATCACCGACCTGGTGGTCGAAACCCATTCGAACGGCGGCAACGTGATGCGCTGGATCATGTCGAACCCCACCCAGGACAGCCGCTACCCCACCATCATCAATGCGATCCGCTGGGTCAATGCGCTGGCGCCGTCCTCGCTGGGCACGCCGCTGGCGGACGCCGCCACCAGCGGCAATGTGTTCGAGTCCGCCGTCGGCTGGCTGCTGGGCTACAAGAGCGACGCGGTACGCATGCAGCAGGTCAGCTGGATGGCCAACTACAACGCCACCTGGCTGTATGGCACCGCGGGCCGCCCGGCGCTGCCCAAGCGCTTCTTCAATGTGGTCGGTTCCGACGTCGACACCTCGCCCTTCGACGGCGACAGCTATTGCGGCGGCTATGCGCAGAACGTGGGCCTGGAGGTGACCCAGGCATGGCTCAACAGCTGCTCGGACGGCTTCCTCAATTGCACCAGCCAGTCCGGCGCGGGCACGACCTGGTTCGTCGACAAGACCAGGATGGCGGGCGCCGAACCGCTCTCGCACAACCAGAGCCGGCGCAAGTGCTTCGGCCTCGACACCATCCTGCGCAACGACCTGTGAACCGAGAGGACATGACGACCATGCAAACCACATTCAATCCAAATACCGTGCGCGCCTTCCTGCTGCTGAGCGCTTCCCTGATGACCGGCAGCGCCCTGGCCGCGCCCCGGTTCCTGGCCGCGAAGGCGGGCGACCTGGCCGCGCCGCAGGTGGTGGCGCCGCCATCGATGCAGGCCAGCGCCGGTGCGCCGGACCAGTCGCGCGAGGCGGTATCCCTCAGCTGGGCGGCGGGGGCCGACGTGGCCGCGGCGCCGCAGGCTTTCGTGGCGCACAGCCGCGAGTACTACACCGAAGTCAGTGCCGACGAACTGGCCGCCGGCGTGAGCATCCACACCACGGCGCCGCGCGCCCTGGTGCGCATCCAGCCGCTGGCCGGTACGGGCGAGGCGCCGCGCGAAAAGCTGGCCATCCATCCCCAGTCGCTGGTGCTCTCGAATGCCGCCGGCAAGGCCTTCGCTTTCGGCGCCGGCATGGAGATGCTGGTCACGGCCGACAAGTTGAACAAGGCCGACATGCCCTTCGCCGAAGGCACCTCGGCCTTCCGCCTGAGCCAGGAGCTGGGCGCCGGCACCTTCAAGGTGACGGCGGCCGACGCGCATGGCGCGGCGCGCTACCTGATCAACGTGGTCGAGCCGGACAGCAAACTGGCGCTGACCATGCAGACCGACGCCAGCCACTACCTGCACGGGCAGCAGCTGGTGGTCCTGCCCGAGCTGGTGGAACAGGGCGGCGCGCGCCACCCGGCCGGCAAGCTGGACGGCCATGTGACCTCGCCGGGCGGGCGCAGCTTCCCCATCGCGTTCAAGGCCGAACCTGACGGCCGCCTGCGCGCCAGGCTGACGCTGGACGCCGACGAGGCGCCGCAGCCCGGCCTGTGGGAAGTCCATGCCACCGCCAACACCAGGGTGCGCGGGCAAACCGTGCTGCGCTCGGTGCGCCTGGCCTTCGGCGTGGCCATGCCGGTGGCGCGGCTCGATGGCAGCGCGGCCGTGGTCAACCAGCCTGGCAGCGTGGGCGTGCGCCTCGGGGTGGACGTCGGCGCGGCGGGCCGCTACGAAGCGCGCGGCCTGTTGTACGGCATGGTGGACGGCAGCATGAAGCCGCTCGGCGTGGCGCACGCGGCGCAATGGATGGAGCCCGGCCGCCAGTCGCTGGTGCTGCAGTACAGCGCCAGCCTGCTGTCCGGCGCCACCGGGCCGTTCGAAGTGCGCGACCTGAACCTGCTCGACCAGGGCCGCATGGGCGTGCTCCAGCGCCAGCAGCGCGCGCTCAGCATCGATGAGCGCGACATCGTGCGCACCGGCGCGCATGCGGCGACGGCCCAACCGCAGGAACGCCCCAAGCTGCCGCCGGTGAACGGCTAGCACCCGCCACATCACGGACGTGAATAATGCCCATAGGCAATAAACATCCAATTATTCACGTTCGTGATGGTCGGCATCACAAATGAAAATTTTCTTTATAGCTGGGACTCTTTTATACTTCACTGCATCAACGAACGTATCCACCTGGAGTCCCACATGACGACCGCCACTTTCCAAAGCCCGACCACGCTGCGTGAGTATTTTTCCGACCTGAGCAACGCTGCGCGCGCCTTCGCCGCCGCCCTGTTCGCGGCCCAGGAACGCCAGTTCGTGGCCCAGGAAATCGCCGTCAAGCCGGCCAGGGCACGCCGTTCCACGGTGCGCGACCATGTCGCCCTGGTCCAGCTGGCCAACCAGTACCAGGACATGCAGCCCAACCTGGCCGCCGAACTGCGCAACCTGGCATCGCGGGGCTGATCATGGAAATCCTCGGTTACCTCCCTGGCGCCCTTGCCGTAGCTGGCATGGCCATCCGTTTCGTCATCTTCTTCCGCAATGAAGGCGGTTCCGCGCGCAACGCGCAGAACGCCTGAGGCCAGGCCGCGCCCGCGGCCTGCAATTGCACCCTGGCGGCATTCGTCCGCCAGTTTTCTTCCCCTCGCTTTTCCACCTCGCCCATCGCAGGAACGCCCGTAAACACGGGAAAGTTAACGGTTTCAGCCACTGCGCACCTGCGCTAGAATGCTCAGTCGCACCCCTGGCTCCGGCCCCGATTCCTTCACCATCTTTACGACGATGCGCTTATTCGCTCTTCCTCTCCTTGCCGCCATGTGGGCGATCCCCGCCGCGGCCGTCACGCCCATTACCCTTGACCAGGCCATGGCCCATCCCGACTGGATCGGCACCCCCGCGGAAAACGCGTGGTGGAGCTGGGACAGCAAGCAGGTCTTCTTCAAGCAGAAGCGCACCGCGTCGCAACTGCGCGACACCTTCCAGGCGATTCCCGGCAAGCCGCGCCTGATCGGCGACACCGAACTGGCCAACATCGACAGCGAACGCGTGGTCTACAACCGCGAGCGCACCCGCAGCATCCTGCTGCGCAACGGCGACTTGTTCGAACGCGACCTGAAATCCGGCGCCCTCACCCAGATCACGCGCGGCAGCAACGGCCTGGCCGCGCCGCAGTATTCGGCCGACGGCAAGAACGTGCAGTTCCGCGTCAACCACGAGTGGCTAAGCTGGAACCGCGCCGACCGCCTGATCTCGCCGGTGGCCGCACCGCGCGCCACCAAGGACCCGGCTGCCGCGCCAGACGAAGACAAGCTGCGGGAACTGCAGCTGCGCCTGATCTCGACGCTCAAGCGCCAGAAGGATGACCGCGACGCGAGCCGCGACCGCGCCGAAGAAGAACGCCGCGCCGACGCCACCCGCGCGCCATCGCCGATCTACCTGGGCGACAAGGTCACCATCGAAGGCAGCGCCCTCTCGCCCGACGGCCGCTGGCTGATCGTGGTCACCGCGCCCAAGTCGTTCGAAAAAGGCCGCATCGGCAAGCTGCCGCGCTACATCACCGAATCGGGCTACGAAGAATTCGACGACCAGCGTCCGCGCGTGGGCCGCAACATGCCCACCGAGCACACCGTCAAGCTGATCGAACTGGCCACGCGCAAGGTGCGCGACCTGTCCTACGACACGCTGCCCGGCGTTGCCGTCGACCCGCTGGCCGCCCTGCGCGCGGAACAAAAGCTGCCGGCCCTGAAGGGCAACCGCGGCGTGCGCGTGGACGACGATGGCGATACCGTGCTGTGGACGCCGAACGGCGCGCAAGCTGCCGTCATGCTGCGCGCGATCGACAACAAGGACCGCTGGATCGCCACCGTCGACCTGGCGGCCGGCAAGTTCAAGCCCGTCCATCGCGTGACCGATGCGGCCTGGGTCAATTCGGGCAATAACGACTTCGGCTGGCTGAACGACAACAGCACGCTGTGGTTCCTGTCCGAGGAAAGCGGCTACTCGCACCTGTACACGCTGGGCGCGGACGGCAAGCAGCGCGCGCTCACCCAGGGCAAATGGGAAGCGACGCGCGTGACCTGGTCGAGCGACGGCGCCCACGCCTACATGCTGTGCAATCCGAAAAACCCGGGCACCTATGAAGTGTGCGCCGTGTCGAACAAGGACGCCAAGCTGCGCGAAATTACGTCGCTCGAAGGCGTCGAACAGTTCGCGCTGTCGCCGGACGAGCGCAAGCTGCTGCTGCACTACTCGTCGAGCTACACGCCGATCCAGCTGGCCACGGTGGCCGTCACCGGCGGGGCCGTCAGCAAGCTGACCGACACCCGCACCGCAGCGTTCAAGGAACGCCAGTGGATCGAGCCGCAGTATGTTGCGGTGCCGTCGACGCACGGCGCCGGCCCTGTATGGGGCAAGCTGTATCGCCCGGCCACGCTGGAGCCGGGCAAGAAGTATCCGGTGGTGATGTTCGTGCATGGCGCGGGCTACCTGCAGAACGTCAGCAAGCGCTATCCGGTCTACTTCCGCGAGCAGATGTTCCACAACCTGCTGGTTGAAAAGGGCTACATCGTGCTCGACCTGGATTACCGCGCATCGAAAGGCTATGGCCGCGACTGGCGCACGGCAATCTACCGCCAGATGGGTTTCCCGGAACTGGAAGACTACGTCGACGGCGTGAACTGGATGGTCGCCAATCACCAGGGCGATGCGAAGAACGTGGGCGTGTATGGCGGCAGCTACGGCGGCTTCATGACCTTCATGGCGCTGATGCGCAAACCGGAGATGTTCAAATCCGGCGCGGCGCTGCGTCCCGTGACCGACTGGACCACCTACAACCACGAGTACACGGCCAATATCCTGAACACGCCGGATATCGATCCCGAGGCTTACCGCAAATCGTCGCCGATCGAATATGCGGACAAGTTGAAAGGCAACCTGCTGATCTCGCACGGCATGGTGGACGACAATGTGTTCTACCAGGATTCGGTACGGATCGCGCAGCGCCTGATCGAACTGAAAAAGGACAACTGGGAACTGGCCAGCTACCCGCTCGAGCGGCACGCCTTCGTGCAGCCGGAGAGCTGGTACGACCAGTACCGCCGCATCTACCAGCTGTTCGAACGGACCCTGAAACAGCCGTAGGCGGATCTGGTGGAAGGCGCTGTCGCTTTTCCACCCTACGTTGTGGAATTCGTAGGGTGGAACAGCGCGTAGCGCGCCTTCCACCATTTACGGGCGCATCACTTGCCCAGGAAATCGAGCAGCGTCAGCGCCACCACCTTGGTGGCCTTGCGCAGGTCATCGAGCGACAATTTCTCGTCCGCCTTCTTGGCATTCGATTCCGGCACCGTGCGCGGCCCCGCGCCATACAGCACAGCCGGAATCCCGTGTTCGCCATACAGGCGCGCATCGGCATACAGCGGCGTACCCTGCGCCGTGATTTCCTCCCCGATCACCTGCCTGCCATTCTTCTGCAGACTTGCGACCAGCTTCTCCGATCCAGGCAATGGCCGCAGCGCATGCGACAGCAGCAGGCGTTTGATCTCCAGTCGAATCCCCGGCTCGCCCGCCACCGCGTTCTCGATCAGCGCCCTCACCTGCGCTTCCACGAGCGCCGGATCTTCGTCCGGAATCATGCGACGGTCCATTTTCATGACGACCTTGCCCGGCACGACATTGGTATTGGTGCCGCCGTCGATCCGGCCCACCAGCATGGTCGGCGAATCGATGCCCGCCACCTTCGATTTGATCTTCTTCAGTTCCGGCAGTTGCCCGTAAATCGCATTGAGGATCTTGTTGGCGGCCTGCAGCGCGTCGTGGCCGGTTTCCGGCATGGCGCCATGGCCCGACTTGCCGTGCACGGTAATTTCCAGCTGCAGGCAGGCGTTGTGCGCCGTGACGATGTTGTAGCTGAAACCCGCCGCGATCACGAAATCGGGCTTGGTCAGCTTTTGTTCCAGCAGCCATCCCGGCCCCAGCAAACCGCCGAATTCCTCGTCATAGGTGAAGTGCAGTTCCAGGCCGCCTTTGAGCGGCACGCCCAGCGCTTCGAGCGCGCGCACGGCAAAAATGAAGGTCGAAAAATCGCACTTGGACACCGCCGCGGCGCGCCCGTAAATGTAGCCGTCTTCGATCACGCCGCCATACGGCGGCTTGGTCCAGCCTTCGCCCGGCGGCACCACGTCGCCGTGCGCATTGAGCGCCACGGTGGGCCCACCGGCCGCATACGGACGGCGGATGATCAAATTGGTGATGCTCTCCATGCCGTAGTCGTGCACCGCCTGCGCCGGGACCGCGTGCTTCTCAGCCTTCCAGCCGAAATCCTCGACCATGTTGGCCACGGCGTCCGCATGCGGCGCATTGTTACCCGGCGGCGTATCGGTCGGAATCTGGATGACCTTCTGCAGGAAGGCGACCTGTTCGTCGAAGTGTTCGTCGATCCAGGCGATCAGTTTTTCTTGTGCTTGCATAGCGGTCGATTCCTATTTGGCGCCGGCTTCGAACCAGGCGGCGACCTGCGCGCGCTCGGCGTCGGTCATGTTGGTCAGGTTCGCAATCGGCATCGCTTTGAGCTGCACCGCCTGCGTATAGATTTTTGCGGCATTCTGGCGAATCTCCGCCTCGCCATGCAGCATGACGCCGGCCGGCGCGCTGACAAAGCCGGGCTGGGTGGGCTTGTCCGCATGGCAGGACGCGCAGCGCTGCACAATGATGGCCTGCACCTGCCTGAACTGCGCGGCAGGATCGGCGGCGGCGACAGGCGCCGTCGGCGCCTTCGGTGCGATGGCAATCGCCAGCGCCAGCAACAGCGCCACGCCGGCCACCGGATAGCGCCACTCCACGCGGCCCTTGTGGCGCAGGTTGAAGAAGTGGCGGATCAGGACGCCCGCCGCCATGATCACCGCCAGCACCGCCCACGCGTGCTCGTGGCGGTAAGTCATGGCGTAGTGGTTGCTGATCATGATGAACAGGACCGGGAGCGTGAAGTAGTTGTTATGCACGCTGCGCTGCTTGGCTTTCAGGCCGTGGACGGGGTCGGGCTTCTGCCCCGCCATCATGGCGTCGACCATCTTGCGCTGCCCGGGAATGATCAGCATGAGCACATTGGCCACCATCATGGTGCCGATCATGGCGCCGACGTGAATGTAGGCCGCGCGCCCGCTCAGGTATTTGTTCAGCACATAGGCGCTGGCCACCAGGAACAGGAACATCACGATCCCGAACGGCAGGTCCTTCTGTCCCAGCTTCGAGCGGCACAGCAGGTCGTACACGGTCCAGCCGACCACCAGGCTGCCAATGCCGATGCCCACCGCCTGCCAGGTCGTGAGGTCGGCCACGGCCTTGTCGACCATCATGGCCTGGGCATTGAAGTAGTACACGATGGTGAGCAGCGCAAAGCCGGACAGCCAGGTGGAATACGCTTCCCATTTGAACCAGTGCAGTTCCTTCGGCAGTTCGGCCGGCGCCAGCAGGTACTTCTGCGGATTGTAGAAGCCGCCGCCATGCACCGCCCACAGCTCGCCCGACACGCCCTTCGCGGCCAGGTCGGATCCGGGCGCCGGAGGGCGGATCGTGTTGTCGAGCCAGACGAAATAAAACGAGGCGCCGATCCAGGCGATGCCGGTGATGACATGCAGCCAGCGCAGAATGAGATTGAACCATTCGAGCCCGTAGGGGATCAGGTATCCGAACACTTCCATGAGTTTCCTTGTTGCGACAGCGCCGACCATAGTGGCGCGAATTTACCCAAGATAGCCTGATTCCACTCCAACAACATGAAAAATGGCGTATATTCGACATACACGAATTCATATACATCACAGAATGGCCAGCCTCCCCCAGCACCTCGACCTGCACCTGATCCGCATACTCTACCTGCTGCTCGTCGAAAAAAACGTGTCGCGCGTCGCGCTCAAGCTGAACCAGCCGCAGCCGTCCATCTCGGCCTCGCTGCGCAAGCTGCGCGAACTGACCGGCGACCCCTTGCTCGTGCGCGGCGCGCGCGGCATGGTGCCCACCCAGCACGGCGAAAGCCTGCTCAAGCCGGCCAAGCGCATTCTCGACGAAACCGAGAGCCTGTTCATCAAGAAGTCGCCCTTCGTGCCGCAGGAAGAAGCGCGCACCTTCCATATCGCCGCGCCCGACTACCTGGACAGCCAGTTCCTGCCCAACGTGGTGGCGGCGCTGCGGCGCGGTTCGCCCAACAGCCGCGTGGTCATCCACAGCCTGGGGCCGGGCGTGGACTACATCCGCATGCTCTCCGACGGCGACATGGACCTGGTCATCGCCAACTGGGACGAGCCGCCCGCGCACCTGCACATTTCCAAGCTGTTCGAAGACCCGATCATCTGCACCATGCGCGCCGACAGCCCCTACGCCAAGCGCACCGCCAGCGACGCCATGACGGTCGAGGATTATCTGAGCCTGCCGCACGTGGCGCCGTCGCAAATGCTGCCCGGCTACCACGGCGTGATCGACGCCTACCTGGAACGCCAGGGCATGCAGCGCAAGGTGGCGGTGGAGTCGGCCTATTTCGGCCTGATTCCGTATATGCTGACGCAAACGGACCTGGTGCTGACCACCGGGCGCCAGTTCATGCGCTTCTACGAAAAGACCCTGCCCCTGAAAAGCTTCACGGTGCCGGTAAAATTTCCGCCGATGCGCTTTTACCAGCTGTGGCACGAACGGGTGCACCAGGCGCCGGAACACAAATGGCTGCGCGACCAGGTCAGCGCGGCCGCCAAGGCGCTGGTGCAGAAGTGATATCCCTTATTGGCGCCACCTTATAGCGTTGGCTTTTTGAGCGGGTAAGATAATCACCATGACCTCACTCCCGGATTTGAACAGCTGCGACGCAGCCACCTTCATCGATACCCTGCGCGGCATCTACGAGCATTCGCCGTGGATCCCGCAGCGCGCCGCCGGCTGGCGTCCGTTCGCCACCGTCGCCGCCCTCAAGCTGGCGCTTGCCAATGTGGTCAGCAACGCCACCGTCGACGAGCAGCTCGGCCTGATCCGCGCCCACCCCGAACTGGCGGGCAAGGCCGCCATCGCGGGCGAACTGACCGCCGAATCGACCAATGAGCAGGCCAAATCGGGCCTGAACCTGTGCAGCGCCGCCGAATACGCCACCCTGCACCAGCTCAATGCCGACTACAACGCGCGCTTCGGCTTCCCCTTCATCCTGGCGGTCAAGGGCCCGGACGGCAAAGGCCTCACGCGCCAGGCCGTCATCGCCACCTTCACGCGCCGCCTGAAAAACCAGCGCGCCGACGAAATGGCCGAATGCCTGCGCCAGATCCACCGCATCGCCGAAATCCGCATCAACGACCTGCTGCAGGTGAAGCAGGACTTCGGTCCCATGATCATGCAATGGTCCGAAGTCATCGGCGCCTGGAGCGAGCTCGATGACGGCCTGACCTGCTCCTACATGACACCCGTGCACCAGCGCACCGCCGCGCAGCTGGCCGCCTGGATGACCGACGCCGGCATGGAAGTGCATATCGACGCGGTCGGCAACGTCACCGGGCGCTATCTGTCCGACCTGCCGGGCGCGAAAACGCTGATGACCGGTTCGCATTACGACACCGTGCGCGACGGCGGCAAGTACGATGGCCGCCTCGGCATCCTGCTGCCGGTCGCGATCGCGCGCCACCTCCATGAACGGGGCGAGCGCCTGCCCTTCCACTTCGAAGTGGTGGGCTTCGCGGAAGAAGAAGGGGTACGCTACAAGAGCACTTTCCTGGGCAGTAATGCGGTCATCGGCGCCTTCGACATGGCCCTGCTCGACCGGGTCGACGCCGACGGCGTCGCCATGCGCGACGCCCTGGCGGCAGCCGGCCACGATCCCGCGCAGATCCCCGCCATCGCGCGCCGCCGCGAAGACCTGCTGGGCTTTGTCGAAGTCCACATCGAACAGGGCCCGGTCCTGCTGGAACACGGCCTGGCGCTTGGCGTGGTCACCGCCATCGCCGGCAGCTCGCGCTACCTGGTCGAACTGACCGGCCTGGCCAGCCATGCGGGCACCACGCCCATGAACATGCGCAAGGACGCCGCTGCCGCCGCCGCCGAGATCGTGCTTCTGGTGGAAAAGCGCTGCGGCGAAGCGCCTTCGCTGGTGGGCACCGTGGGGCAGCTGCAGGTTCCCAACGGGTCGGTCAATGTGATTCCCGGCCACTGCCAGCTGTCGCTCGATATCCGCGCCGCCGACGATGCGCTGCGCCTGGCGGCCGTGGCCGACATCATGGACGGCATCGCCGCCATCTGCGCGCGGCGCCAGGTCGAAGCCAGTATCGAACAAGTGGTCTCGGCCGCCGCCGCGCCCTGCGCGCCCTGGCTGATGGACCAGTTGGGCTCCGCCGTCGAACGCGCCGGCCTGCCCCGCTTCGACTTGCCGTCCGGCGCCGGACACGATGCCATGGCCATGGCCCACCTTACCGATATTGCAATGTTATTCACTCGCTGCGGAAATGGGGGCATCAGCCATAATCGTTTGGAAACAATGACGGCCGACGATGCGGAGATAGCAACACATGTGCTGCTTGATTTCCTGAGGTCCTTTCAGCCACCCACGTAATTGTGTTAAGTTAGAGCAATAAGAGATTCTCAAGGTGTATCTAATGGCAAATGACGGCGGCTTCGATCAAGGCGCCAGCAGACATGCTGAGTGTCTGATGCTGGCGGTCGCCAATAGCGGAACCGGCATCTGGGACCGCGACGTGGCCAACGGTCGCATTTCCTATTGCCCGACATGGAAAGCCATGCTGGGCTACGCCGAGCACGAAATCAGCGACCTCGTTGATGAAAGCTACACACGCGTCCATCCGGACGACCTGCAATACGTGCAGGCCACTATCAGCGCCCATTTCGAAAACCGCACCGACGCCTACACGGTCGAACATCGCCTGCGCTGCAAGGATGGACGCTACAAGTGGGTCCTGAGCCGCGGCAAGGTCGTCAGCCGCGACGCGGACGGCAAGCCGCTGCGCATGACCGGCACCACCACCGACATCACGGACACGGTCGCGCTGTCGGAAAAACTGCGCCAGAGCGCCGAACTGCTGACCCACCTGACCGACGAAGTCCCTGGCCTGGTGTACCAGTACTGCCGCACGGCCGAAGGCCATAGCAGCTTCACCTATGCCAGTGCGGGCATCGTCAGCATTTTCGGTACCACGCCCGAATTCGCGCACATCAATGCCGCGTTCGCGGAAGCGCAAATCCATCCGGACGACCGCGATACCTACCATGGGTCGCTTGCCATATCGGCAGCCACGCTGGAACGATGGCACCTCGAATTTCGCGTGATCCTGCCCGGCGCCGGCGAACGCTGGCGCGAGGCCGACGCCACGCCGCGCAAGCTTGCCGACGGCAGCATCGTGTGGCACGGCTTCATTTCCGATATCACCGACCACAAGCACCTCGAACAGATGCTGCAGGACGCGGCCGCGACCGACTTCCTGACCGGCCTGCCGAACCGGCGCCACATGATGGCGCGCATGGAGCAGGAACTGGCACGGATTCAACGGGACGAACATTCGCTCGCTGCGGTCATGATGTTCGACCTGGACCTGTTCAAGGCTATCAACGACCAGCACGGCCACGCCATGGGCGACGAAGTGCTCAAGCACTTCTCGAAAATACTCATGCATGAACTGCGCAAGGTCGATACGGTGGGCCGGATCGGGGGCGAGGAATTTGCGATCGTCCTGTCGGGGGCCGACATGGAAGACGCGATGCGGTTCGCGGAACGCGTGCGCGTGCGGCTGGAAGCCTCGCCACTGCGTGACGGCGACCTGTGCATTGCGATTTCGGTCAGCATCGGCATTGCGGCCATGGAGGCGACCGATACAGGCATCGCCAGCTCGCTTTCGCGTGCCGACGAGGCGCTGTATCTTGCCAAAAAACGCGGCCGCAACCGCGTGGAGATTGCGTCGCCTGCCTAGCCCGGAACGACCACGGCCCGTTCAAGCATGGCGTGGAGCAGCACATTGCAGCCCGCTTCCAGGTGATCCGATTTGGCGTCTTCGATTTCATTGTGGCTGATACCATCCTTGCAGGGCACGAAGATCATGCCTGCCGGCGCCAGGCGCGCCGCGTAGATCGCATCGTGGCCGGCGCCCGATACCACGTCCATCGTTGAATAGCCCAGTTTTTCGGTGGCCTTGCGCACCGCGCCAACGCAGTCCGGATGGAATGGGCAAGGCGGATAGTAGGACACGCGTTCGATCGTGATGCCAAGGCCGGTGTCGGCGCGCGTCTTGTCGATAAACGCCAGCATTTCCCCGTGCATGGTATTGAGCAGTTCATCGTTCACATTGCGCAGGTCGATGCTGAACTTGACCTCGCCCGGAATCACGTTGCGGCTGTTCGGGAACACCTGCACCATGCCGACCGTGCCGCGGCCGTAAGGCGGATAGCGGTTCGCAATGGCCACCACTTCCTGCATGATTTTGGTCGATACCTGCATCGCGTCCTTGCGCAGGCCCATCGGCGTTGGCCCCGCGTGCGCTTCCATGCCGGTGACCACGCAGTCGTACCACGACAGGCCCATTACGGCCGGCACAACGCCGATCACCTTGTCGGCGTCTTCCAGCACCGGACCTTGTTCGATATGGGTTTCGAAGTAGGCGCCGATCGGATGCTGGCCCGGCACCTGGTCGCCCTTGTAGCCGATGCGCGCCAGCTCGTCGCCCACGGTCTTACCTTCGGTATCCTTGGCCGCGTAGGCGGTTTCAAGGCTGAAGGCGCCGCAGAACACGCCCGAGCCCATCATCACGGGAACGAAGCGCGAGCCTTCCTCGTTGGTCCAGAAAGCCACTTCCAGCGGCGCCTCGGTGCTGATATTCAGGTCATTCAAGGTGCGGACAACTTCAAGGCCGGCCAGCACGCCGTAGTTGCCGTCGAATTTTCCGCCCGTCGGCTGGGTGTCGATATGGCTGCCCGTCATGACCGGCGGCAGGGCCGGATTGCGGCCTTCGCGGCGCATGAACACATTGCCGATCTGGTCGATCGTGATCGACAGGCCGGCTTCCTTCGCCCAGCCCACCACCAGGTCGCGGCCCTGCTTGTCGAGGTCCGTCAGCGCCAGGCGCTTGACGCCCCCCTTGGGTGTCGCGCCTATTTTTGCCAGTTCCATCAGCGATGCCCACAGGCGTTCGCCATTAATCCGCAGCTCGTTCATTTCCAGTTCCAATCAGTGTTAAGCGTGTACCTTGGTGAACGCAGGACGATCCACGTGCTTGCCGGCGCCTTCAACGGCGCGCAGTTCGCCACGTTCGAATACGATGTTCCCGTTCGACAGCGTGTAAGAAGGAATGCCCTTCACGGTGCGTCCTTCGAACACATTGAAGCCACCCTTGGCGAACTGGGTTTTGGCGGAAATGGTGCGCGTGCCTTCCGGATCCCAGACCACGATATCGGCATCGGCGCCCACTGCGACCACGCCCTTGCGTGGGTACATATTGAAAATCTGCGCAGCATTGGCGGACGTCACGCGCACGAATTCCGACGGCGTCAGCATGCCGGAATTGACGCCCGCGTCCCATACCACCGACATGCGGTCTTCCACGCCGCCGCAGCCGTTCGGAATCTTGGTGAAGTCGTCCTTGCCGGCTGCCTTCTGCTCGGCGCAGAAGGTGCAGTGGTCGGTGGCGGTGGTATGCAGGTTACCGCCCTGCAGGCCCTGCCACAGCGCCGCCTGGTGGTGCTTGCCGCGGAACGGCGGGCTCATGACATGCCCGCGCGCGAATTCGAGATCCGCGCTCTGGTACACGCTGTCGTCGATGACCAGGTGGCCGGCCAGCGCTTCGCCGTACACGCGCTGGCCCTTGGCGCGGGCGCGGGTAATGGCGTCCAGCGATTCGGCGCACGACACGTGCACGATATAGACCGGCGTGCCAAGCACATTGGCAATCGCGATCGCGCGGTTGGCGGCTTCCGCTTCCACTTCGGGCGGGCGCGACAGCGGATGCGCCTTCGGACCCGTGATGCCCTTCTTGAGCAAGTCCTGCTGCAGCTGGAATACCAGCTCGCCATTCTCCGCATGCACGGTAGGAATGGCGCCCAATTCAAGCGCACGCGTGAAGCTTTTCACCAGCGTTTCGTCGTCGGCCATGATGGCGTTCTTGTACGCCATGAAGTGCTTGAAGCTGTTCACGCCGTGCTGGTGGACCAGCGTTCCCATGTCGCGGTGGACCGAATCGTCCCACCAGGTGACGGCCACGTGAAAGGTGTAATCGCCGGCCGACTTGGCGGCCCAGCCGCGCCACGTGTGGTATGCCTCCAGCAGCGACTGCTGCGGATTGGGAATCACGAAATCCATGATGGTGGTGGTGCCGCCGGCCAGTCCTGCAGCGGTGCCGGTAAAGAAATCGTCGGCGGTGACGGTACCCATGAACGGCAACTGCATGTGCGTGTGCGTGTCGATCCCGCCGGGCATCACGTACTGGCCGCTGGCGTCAATGACGATGGAATTGGGCGGCGCTTCGAGCTTGTCGCCCACGGCGACGATTTTGTCGCCATACACCAGTACATCGGCACGGAATGCGCGGTCTGCGTTAACGACAGTGCCGCCGCGGATAATCGTGGTCATGGATTGCTCCTTCAAATTGGTTTCATTACGGGCAGCGCCCTGCTCTTCATGATCGCGCCGTACACCACCGCCGAAATGGCGATGCCGACGAACCAGGCATAGGTATAAATGGTCTTGAACATGTCGCCCACATCCGGGAACGATGCCGGGAAAGCGGCATTCAGGAAGCCCGGGATATTCGGCAGCACACCAGCGATAAAGGCAATCACGGCGGCCATGTTCCAGCCATTGCCGTACGAGTAGACGCCGTTGTCGCGGTACAGCTGGTCGACATCGAGTTCGGTCTTGCGGATCATGTAGTAGTCGACGATCAGGATGCCGGCGATAGGCCCCAGCAGCGCGGAGTAGCCGATCAGCCAGGTGAAAATATAGCCCTGGGTCGATTCCAGTATCTTCCACGGCATCATGACCAGCGCAATGCCGGCGGTGATGTAGCCGCCCATGCGGTAGGACACCTGCTTGGGCGCCAGCGAGGAAAAATCGTAGGCCGGACCGACCAGGTTGGCCGCCAGGTTGACGCTGACGGTGTCGATCAGCAGCACGATCAATGCAATCAGCACCGCGATGCCGGTCATGCGGCTGGCCAGGTCCACCGGGTCCCAGATGGCTTTGCCGTACAGGACGATGGTGGCCGAGGTGACGATCACCGCCAGCATGGCCAGCAGGCCCATGGGAACAGGCAGGCCGACCGACTGGCCGATGACCTGGTCGCGCTGCGTTTTGGCGAAGCGGGTGAAGTCGGGGATGTTCAGCGCCAGCGTGGCCCAGAAGCCGACCATGGCGGTCAGCGACGGCCAGAAGGTGGTCCAGAACTGCCCTGCCTTCTTGCCGCCTTCGACAAACTGCGACGGCTGGTCGAGCAAGGGACCGAAGCCGCCGGCCTTGTTGTAGACCCAGCCAAGCAGCACGAAGCAGATGACGATCTTCAGTGGCGCGGTCCAGGTTTCGAGCTTGCGGATCGATTCCATGCCGTGCACGATGTACCAGAACTGGATGGCCCAGAAGCCCAGGAAGCACATGAGCTGGGCGCCGTTGATGCCCAGGCCCGCGATCTTGTCGCCGCCGATTTCGTGCCCCATCATGACGCCGATGAGCGTGTAGATCATGCTGCCGCCGAACCAGGTCTGGATGCCGTACCAGCCGCAAGCCACGATGGCGCGCATCAGCGCGGGAAGCCGCGCGCCGGTGGTGCCGAAGGAAGAGCGGGCCAGTACCGCATAGGGAATGCCGTACTTGGTGCCCGCGTGGCCGATCAGCAGCATCGGCAGCAGGACGATGGCGTTGGCCAGGAAAACCGTCATCACCGCCTGGTAGCCCGACATGCCGCCTTCGATCAGGCTGGCCGACAGGGTATAGGCGGGAATGCACATGACCATGCCGACCCACAGGGCCGCAAAGTGATACCACCGCCAGGTGCGCTGCGCGGCGGTGGTGGGGGCCAGGTCTTCGTTCCAGAGCTGAGGATTCACCGTGACGATCTCCAAAAATTGAAGCTCGAAGCCGTCATCCCCGCGAAGGCGGGGATCCATGGCACCTATGAGCAATCGTGCCATGGGTCCCCGCCTGCGCGGGGACGACGTAGGGTATTAGCCTACCACTTCTGCACGTGGATTTCTCGGGTCCTGGGTCCAGTTCATGTACTTTTTCCCATTCGCTTGCGGCACCATGGTGATGCACGCTTCGACCGGGCAGGTAATCTCGCACAGGTTGCAGCCCACGCACTCGGACTTGATCACTTCGTACGTGCGCACGCCGCTCGCTGCGTCGATCAACTGGGCAATCGACTGGTGCGACGTATCCTCGCAAGCCACATAGCACTTGCCGCACTTGATGCACTTGTCCTGGTCGATCTGGGCAATCACTTCGTAGTTCATGTCCAGGTATTTCCAGTCCGTCGTATTCGGCACGGCCTTGCCGGTGAATTCGGCGATGCTCTTGTAGCCCTTTTCATCCATCCAGCGCGACAGGCCGTCCTTCATCTCTTCGACGATACGGAAGCCGTGCAGCATGGCGGCGGTGCACACCTGCACCGAGCCCGCGCCCAAGGCGATGAATTCGGCCGCGTCGCGCCAGTTGCCGATACCGCCGATACCGGAAATCGGCAAATCCTTGGTCAGCGGATCGCGCGCGATTTCAGCCACCATGTTCAGCGCGATCGGCTTGACCGCCGAACCGCAATAGCCGCCGTGCGTGCTGGCGTTGCCCACAATCGGGAAGGCGACCATGCGATCCAGGTCCAGGTGGGTGATCGAGTTGATGGTGTTAATCAGCGACACGGCATCGGCGCCACCCGCGAGCGCGGCGCGCGCAGGCGCACGCACGTCGGTGATGTTCGGCGTCAGCTTGACGATGACGGGCAGCTTGGAATGCTTCTTGCACCATGCGGTCACCATCTGCACGTACTCGGGCACCTGGCCGACAGCGGCGCCCATGCCGCGCTCCGGCATGCCGTGCGGGCAGCCGAAATTGAGTTCGATGCCGTCCGCGCCGGTCGCTTCCACTTTCGGCAAAATCTCTGCCCACAGCGCTTCCTCGCAAGGCAGCATCAGCGACACGATCATGGCGCGGTCCGGCCAGTCTTTCTTGACCTGGGTGATTTCGATCAGATTGATTTCCAGGCTGCGGTCGGTAATCAGTTCGATGTTGTTGAAGCCCAGGACTTCGCGGTTCTTGCCGTAGTGCGCAGAATAGCGCGACGACACATTGACTGCCGCAGGGTCTTCACCCAGGGTTTTCCAGACCACGCCGCCCCAGCCGGCTTCGAAGGCGCGCACCACGTTGTAGGCTTTGTCGGTTGGCGGCGCGGAGGCCAGCCAGAATGGATTGGGGCTCTTGATGCCGCAAAATTCGATGCTCAGGTCAGCCATTATGCAGCCTCCACTTTGGATTGGATGTCGTTGTGAATGGCGTGGGCCGCCAGTTTTCCATGCTGAACTGCCTGCACAGTCAGGTCCTGCCCCGGCGCGACGCAATCGCCGCCTGCGTAAATGCCCACCAGCGCGGTGCGGAACTGCTGGTCGACGAAAATCTTGTCGCCTTGGCGCGTCAGCTGCTGCGCCAGGTCATCCTTCAGTGCTTCGCCATCCATGCTCTGGCCGATCGCCTTGAACACGGCATCGGCCGCCACTTCGATGAAAGCGCCGGTGCCAATCAGCTTGCCGTTTTCAAGGCGGGTTTCTTCGAAGCGCATGCCGCGCACGCGGCCCGCGTCGTCAAGCAGCACTTCCTGGGGCGCTGCCCAGGTCTTCATGCGCACCTGATTGGCCTTGGCGATATCCTGCTCATGGTGGGTTGCGGTCATCGATTCGAAACCGCGGCGGTACACCAGGGTCACGTCTTCCGCGCCCAGGCGTTTGATCTGCACGGCCATGTCGATGGCGGTGTTGCCCGCGCCGATGACGATGGCGCGCTTCGGCACAGGCAGCGCGGACAGGTCGCTGCTCTGGCGCAGGTCGGCGATGTATTCCACCGCTGCCATCAGACCGGGCGCATCTTCACCGGTCAGGCCAAGCTGGCGGCTGGCGTTCAAGCCCAGGCCCAGGAACACGGCGTCGAACTGCGCGTGCAGGTCCTGCAGTTTCAGGTTGGTGCCCAGGATGCGGCCGTGCTGCACTTCGATGCCGCCGATCTCGAGCAGGAAGTCGACTTCGCGCTGCGCGAAATCGCCCGTCAGCTTGTACTTGGCGATGCCGTATTCATTCAGGCCGCCCGATTTTTCGCGCGCTTCGAAAATGACGACGTCGTTGCCCAGCATGGCCAGGCGGTGCGCACAGGACAGGCCTGCCGGACCGGCGCCGACCACGGCGATCTTCTTGCCGGTCGATGCAGCGCGCTGGAAGGGGTGTTCCTTGAAGGTGGCGTTGTCGAGCGCATGGCGCTGCAGCAGGCCGATCTTGACCGGCTGGCCTTCCTCGTCGTGATTGCGAACGCAGGCGTCTTCGCACAGGATCTCGGTCGGGCACACGCGGGCGCAGCTGCCGCCCAGGATGTTCTGCTTCAGGATGCCGGCGGCGGCGCCGTTGATATTCTGGTCGTGGATGTTGCGAATGAAGCTGGCAACGTCGATCTCCGACGGACAGATGCGGGTGCACGGCGCATCGTAGCAGTACAGGCAGCGCGCGCTTTCGATTGCGGCCTGGCGAATGGTCAGCGCCGGCGCAAGGTCGGTGAACTGTTCGGCCAGTGCGCTGTTCGACGCGGAGGCATGCGGCAGGTGTTTTAGAGACTCGATCATTTTTACATCCCTGTGTCTGTTTTTATCGTTGTACTTATTTCATCTGCGGGAACGCAAATTCCGCGCCTGCACTTGCCGTATTCGGCCAGCGCTGCATCACCGCCTTGTGGCGCGTATAGAAACGCACGCCTTCAGGGCCATATGCATGATGGTCGCCGAACAGGCTGCGCTTCCAGCCGCCAAAGCTGTTGAAGGCCATCGGCACAGGCAGCGGCACGTTGACACCAACCATGCCCACCTGGATCTGGCGTACGAACTCGCGGGCGGTGCCGCCGTCGCGCGTGTAGATCGCCACGCCGTTGCCGTACTCGTTGTTGTTGATCAGGGTGACCGCGGTGGCCACATCCGGCGCGCGCAGCACGCACAGCACCGGTCCGAAAATCTCTTCCTTGTAGATGGTCATGTGAGGCGTGACGTGGTCGAACAGCGTGCCGCCCACGAAGAAGCCGTTCTCGCGCCCCACCACCTTGCAATCGCGCCCATCGACCACCAGCGTGGCGCCCTGCTCCACGCCTTCGCCGATCAGCTTTTCGATGCGGTGCTTGGCGGCGGCCGTGACCACCGGCCCCATTTCCGCATCCTTGTCCATGCCGTCGCGGATCTTCAGCGCGGCCGTGCGCTGGCCCAGCGCGCCAATGAGCTTGTCGCCGGAGTCGCCCACCGCCACCACCACCGAAATGGCCATGCAGCGCTCGCCGGCCGAACCGAAGGCCGCGCCCATCAGCGCGTCGACCGCCATGTCCATGTCGGCGTCGGGCATGACCACCATGTGGTTCTTGGCGCCGCCCAGTGCCTGCACCCGCTTGCCGGCAGCGGTGCCGCGCGAGTAGATGTATTCCGCGATCGGAGTCGAACCGACAAAGCTGATGGCCTGCACATCATGATGGTCGAGCAGCGCGTCGACGGTGACCTTGTCGCCCTGGACGACGTTGAACACGCCGTCCGGCAAACCGGCTTCCTTGAGCAGGCGCGCATGCAGCAGCGACGCCGACGGATCGCGTTCGGAAGGTTTCAGCACGAAGGTATTTCCGCAGGCGATAGCGACCGGGAACATCCACATCGGCACCATGACCGGGAAGTTAAACGGGGTAATGCCGGCCACAACGCCGAGCGCCTGGCGCATCGACCAGGCGTCGATGCCGCGTGAGATCTGGTCGGTGAATTCACCTTTCAGCAGGTGCGGAATGCCCACCGCGAATTCCACCATTTCGATGCCGCGCGCGACTTCGCCCTGGGCATCCGAAAACGTTTTGCCGTGCTCGCGGGTGAGCATGGCGGCGAAGTCGTCGGTGTGCTGCTGGCACAGCTGCAGGTACTTGAACAGGACTCGCGCGCGCGTCAGCGGGCGTTGCCGACCAGGCCGGGAAGGCCGCGGCGGCAGCGGCAACGGCGGCATTGATATCGTCCGCGGTGCCCAGCGCCACGCGGGCGCAAGGCTCGCCGACCGCAGGATTGAACACGTCGGCGTAACGTCCGCTGGCAGTGTCGACCAGCTGGCCGTTGATGAAATGGGTGATTGTATCGAGGTTGCTCATGATGTTATTCCAGGTTTTTCAGTACGGTGGCAAGCTTGCCGAACAACTCGTCGATGTGCGCCTTCTCGAGCACGAGCGGTGGCGACAGGGCAATGATGTCGCCGGTGGTGCGGATCAGGATGCCGTCGGCAAAAGCCTTCTTGAAGGCGTTGAAGGCGCGCGCGCCCGGCTTGCCGTCGATTGGCTGCAGTTCGATGCCGGCGATCAGGCCGATGGTGCGGATGTCGATCACGTGCGGCAGGCCCTTGAGCGAATGCACGGCGTCGGCCCAGTATTGCTGCATCGACGCCGCATGCTCCAGGATGTTCTGTTCCTTGAAGACGTCGAGCGTGGCGATGGCCGCGGCGCAGGCCAGCGGGTGGCCCGAATAGGTATAGCCGTGGAACAGTTCAATGCCGGCCGGGCCGTCCATGAAGGCGTCGTGGATATGCTGTTTGGTGAACACGGCGCCCATCGGCACGATGGCATTGGTCAGGCCCTTGGCGCAGGTGACCATGTCCGGCTCGACGTCGAAATAGTCGAAGGCGAACGGCGTGGTCAGGCGGCCGAAGCCTGTGATGACTTCATCGAAAATGAGCAGGATGCCGTGCTTGGTGCACAGTTCGCGCAGGCGCTTGAGGTAGCCCTTCGGCGGAATCAGCACGCCGGTGGACCCCGCGACCGGTTCGACGATGACGGCGGCGATGGTGGACGCGTCATGCAGCGCGACGATGCGTTCGAGTTCGTCGGCCAGGTTGGCGCCGTGTTCCGGCTCGCCGCGCGAGTAGGCGTTCTTTTCCAGGTTGTGCGTGTGCGGCAGGTGGTCGACGCCCGGCAGCAGCGGACCGAAGGTGCGGCGGTTGCCGCCGATGCCGCCGACCGAAATGCCGCCGAAGCCCACGCCATGGTAGCCGCGCTCGCGCCCGATCAGGCGGGTGCGCCCTGCTTCGCCGCGTGCGCGATGGTAGGCCAGCGCCATTTTCAGCGCGGTGTCCACCGCTTCGGAGCCGGAGTTGGTGTAGAAAACGTGGCCGAAACGGCGGCCCGTGTAGTCCATCAGCTTTTCGGCCAGATCAAAAGCGGCCGGGTGGCCCATCTGGAAAGTTGGCGCGAAGTCGAGCTGGCCGACCATCTCGCGCACGGCAGCGACAATTTTCGGCTGGTTGTGCCCGCACGGCACGCACCACAGGCCCGCGGTGCCATCAAGGATGGAGTTGCCATCGACATCCTTGTAGTACATCCCTTCGGCGGACACCAGCAGGCGCGGGTTGGCTTTGAAGTCGCGATTATTGGTAAATGGCATCCAAAACGAGGACATCGACGATGGTCTGGATTCGTTCATGCGGCTCTCCACAGTTTTTTACAACTAAAAAAATAATTTACCAGTTGGCAAAATGATGATGCAATAATAGACAGCAGGACAACTATGGCACATATACACAAATTGCAAAACTCGCCAACCGTATCGGTGGCGCAAACAACACAGTTTGGTGGGGGCCGCCGAGGCCGGTGCGTGGAAAGGACATGTGGATGGAGCAAACGGAGTCAGGCTGGCCGGTCCTCGAGATCGATCGCGGCAAGCGCGGCAGCCTGGTAGATCAGATTGTGGCAGCGATCACGGCCATGGTAAATGCGCGCGAACTGCGCGTGGGCACCAAAATGCCCTCGGTTCGACGTTTCGCAAAGTGCAATGCGGTGAGCACCTTCACGGTGGTCGAATCGTATGACCGGCTGCTCACGTCGGGGCTGTTGTCGTCGCGCCGCGGTTCGGGCTTTTTTGTTGCCCGCAGTGAAGCCGTCCCTGCCCCGCTGCAACTGGCGCTGCATGCCACGCCGTCCGCCATCGATGCGCTGACGCCGGACTTGTATTCCGGCGTGTCCGATGCGCTGCCGGTGGGCGCCGGCTGGCTGCCCCCCGAATGGTACGGCGAAACCACCATCCTCGACGCCGTGCGCCACGCCATGAAAATTCCGGCCAACCGCCTGCGCGGCTACGGCCATCCGCTGGGTTTTCCCACGCTGCGCCAGCACATGGCGGCCAGCCTGTCGGAAGAACTGTTCCATGCGGGACCCGACCAGATCCTGCTGACCAACGGCGCCACCCATGCCTTCGACCTGATCCTGCGCACGCTCACCAAGCCGGGCGACACCGTGTTCGTCGAAGACCCCGGCTACAGCAACCTGATGTCGCTGGTGCGCCACCACGGCTGTATTCCGGTCGGGATTCCGCGCGACGAAGCGGGCCTGGACATGGCCTTCCTGGCGCAGCAGGCGGCCATCACGAGCCCGAAGCTCATGTTCGTCAACACGGTGCTGCAAAACCCGCTGGGCACTTCGCTGTCGCAGGCCCAGGCGCACCGGCTGCTGGGATTGGCCGAGCAGTTCGATTTCTGGATCGTGGAAGACGACATCTACCGCGAACTGGCAGCGCGTGGCGAGGCATCGCTGGCGGCCATGGACGGCCTGCGCCGCGTGATCCGCGTGGGCAGTTTTTCCAAGACCCTGTCGCCGGTGCTGCGCGTGGGCTCGATCTGCGCGTCGAATTCGCTGCTGCCCGAACTGCTGCGCGTGAAAATGCTGACCGGCCTGACGACGTCCGAGATCAACGAGCGCGCGGTGTACCACGCCGTATCTGCGCGGCCCTACAAGCGCATGGTCGAACGCCTGGTGGACCAGCTGCGCGTGGCGCGCGAACGCACCATCGAACGCCTGGCCGACGCCGGCATGACACCGGTGGCGCGTCCCCGTGGCGGCATGTTCGTCAGCGCCGGCTGGCCCGATGCGCCGAGCGCGGACTTCAACGGCAAGGCCATCGCCGACCGCGCCCTGGCATCCGGCATCCTGCTCTCGCCGAACGAATTTTTCACCCTGCGCCCTTCGCCGACCATCTGGTTCCGCTTCAATGCGGCGTATGCCGCCGATGCGCCCGCGCTGACCCAGTTCCTGCAATCGCTACGTTAAGAGAGACCATGGCCATCACCAAGATCATCAAGCGGCGCGTGCTCAATCGCGACAAGCTCGAAGCCGACATCCTGGCCGAAGCGGTGCGCGTGTTCGCCGAATTCGGCTACGAAGGCGCCTCCATCGCCACCGTGGCCGACAACGCCGGCCTGTCCAAGCAAAACCTGATGTACTACTTCCCCACCAAGCAGGCGCTGTACGAGCGCGTGCTCGATGGCGTGCTCGATGAATGGCTGGCGCGCATGGACACGCTGGCCGACCCGCTGCAGGATCCGCGCGACGTGCTGCGTTCCTACATCCAGGCCAAGCTGAAGTTTTCGCGCGAGCAGCCGTTTGCGTCGCGCGTGTACGCGATGGAAGTGATCAGCGGCGCCCAGCTGTACGGCGACCAGATCCAGAAGCGCGTGGTGCCGCTGCTGCGCAAGGATATCGACGTGTTCGAACGCTGGATCAGCGAAGGGCGCATCGGCCCGATCAACGCCACCCATCTGCTGTTCGCCATCTGGGCCATGACGCAGTCGTATGCCGACTTCTCGACCCAGATGTCGCTGGTGCTGAACCGGAAAGCGTTGTCGAAGAAGGATTTCGACGACGCCGAACTGATGATCACGAATATGGTGCTGTCGGCGGTCGCCCTGCCGGCTTCCGCGGCGGCATAGCGAAGCTGCACCGTCTTCGTGTATTCTTATCACCATGCCTATATTACAAGCTGTCACCCTCGATACCGAACGCCTGCAACTGCGCTGGGTCGATGCCGGCGATGCCGCCGCCCTGTTCGCCCTGTTCTCCGATCCCCAGGTAACCCGCTACTGGAGCATGCCGCCCTGGACCGCGATCGCGCAGGCAGAACAGTCGATCCAGGATTCCCTGGAAGCCTACCGCGCGGGCACATCTTTGCGTTTCGGCATTGTTGTACGGGAAACAGGCCAGCTGGTCGGCCACATCAAGCTCTACGATTTTTTCGACGCCAACCGCCGCTGCGACATCGGCTACGCCCTGCTGCCGGCCTGCTGGGGCAAGGGCTACCTGAGCGAAGCGCTGAAAGCCACCCTGGATTACGCCTTCAGCGCACTGGACATGAACCGCATCGAAGCGGACATCGATCCCCGCAACGCAGCGTCCCAGAAACTGCTCGAACGCATGCATTTCCAGCGCGAGGGCTATATGCGCGAACGCTGGATCGTCAATGGCGAAATCTGCGATACCGCCTTCTACGGCCTTTTGAAGCGTGACTGGTGCCATTAATCACACAATGTCACCGGTCATCCCCTGAAATGACCCGTTCGTCGGACACCGGTAGAGCACGATTGCAACGCTTGTTACAGTGACTCCATCGACCAACCACTTTGGAGAAACGCCATGAACAACCCCACCTACGATTCCTTTATTGCAACGCTCGAAGAAATGGGCCGCGCCATCGCCAAGGCCGCCCGCTACGGCGCCGCCGCCATCGCCACCATGTCGTGGCCGGCACTGGCCATCTGCTGCGTGGCGCTGGCACTGGCCATCACCATCGTTCCGCTGGCGCTGTTCCTGTTCGTGGTCTTCATGGCCGTCAAGCTGGTATTCGGCGCCGTGGCCGACCGCGCCCAGCGCGGCAAGGCAACGCCGTACACATCGGCCGACGACAAGGGAGAGTAATCATGAGTGCGAGCCAGTTCAACAAAGGCATGGACTTCCTGCGCGACGCGGTGGCCGAAGCCACCGTGCTGTGGTGGAGCTTTTTCGACTGGCTCGCGCTTGTGGAATCACGCCAGCTGTTAATCACGTATTTCCTGGTGTTCGCTTTCGGCGTCATCGTGAACCTGCCGGAAGCGGCTGTCTGGTTCATCATCATCTCTTACGGCGTCAAGGTCCTGGCCGGCGGCAAGCGCAAGGCCGAACTGGTGGCCAAGGACGCGACGGCGCAGGCTGACGTGGCCACCCTGGAACGGCGCCTGGCCGAAGCGCGCATGGCGACCCTGCAAGCCCAGGTCGAGCCGCACTTCCTGTTCAACACCCTGGCCCTGATCGGCCAGCTGATCGAAACCGATCCGCCGCAGGCCGCCAAAATCCACATGCACCTGATCGAGTACCTGCGCGCCACGCTGCCGCAGATGCGCGCCGCGGCCGGCGGCACCACGCTGGGCCGCCAGGTGCAGCTGTCGCGGGCTTACCTGGCCATCATGCAGGCCCGCATGAAGGAACGCCTGGCCATCAATTTCGACGTGCCCGACTACCTCGAGCATGCGCCCTTCCCGCCCATGATGCTGCTGATCCTGATCGAGAACTCCATCAAGCATGGCCTGGAGCCGAAAATCGAAGGCGGCCAGATCGACGTCAGCGCCACGCTCATCGGCGGCACCATGCATGTCAATGTGCGCGACAATGGAGTAGGATTCAACATGAAGTCCGACGAAGGCGTGGGACTGGCCAATGTCCGCGAACGGCTGCGCATCCTGTACGGCGACAAGGCGGAACTGGTCATCGAAGCGCCGGAGGGCGGCGGAGCCCTGTGCTCGATTCGCGTTCCTTTTTCCATGATGGAGAAGCACTAAATGGCATCACCCGAAAAAACTGTCCGTGCCCTGATCGTCGACGATGAATCGCCCATGCGCGACCAGCTGCGCGCCCGCCTGCACGATGTGTGGCCGGAACTGGTCATCGCCGCCGAAGCGTCGAACGGCATCGAGGCGGTCAGCATGGCGGACTTGCACAAGCCCGACATCATCTTCCTCGACATCCGCATGCCGGGCCAGAGCGGCATCGAAGCGGCGCGTCACCTGTACAACCGCTGCCATATCGTGTTCGTGACCGCCTACGACCAGTACGCGGTGGACGCCTTCGAACAGGGCGCCATGGATTACCTGCTCAAGCCGGTCACGGCCGACCGCCTGCAAATGACCTGCACCCGCCTGCGCGCGCAGCTCGAGAGCGCCCCGGCCGACATCGGCGAACAGCTGCAGCAACTGACGCAGCTGCTGCAGCGCGGCGAAGCCAAAAAGCCCGAATACCTGCGCTGGATCCAGGCCCAGGTAGGCAACAGCCTGCGCATGATCAGCACCAGGGAAATCCTGTTTTTCCAGTCCGACGAAAAGTACACCGTGGTGCAGACGGCCCAGGCCGAGATGCTGATCCGGAAAACCCTCAAGGAGCTGGCCGACGAACTCGACCCCGACGAATTCTGGCGCATCCACCGCTCGACCCTGGTGCGGGTGGACGCCATCGCCGAAGTCACGCGCGACGAGCGCGGACGCCAGATGCTCAAGGTGAAAGGCTTCCCCACCGCGCTGGAAGTGAGCCGCAACCACGCAAACCTGTTCCAGCAAATGTGAGCTACCATACGGGCTGGTTTTCGGCTTTCCTTTTGGGAGAACGACATGTCAGCCCCGCTCATACCCTGCCTTAGCTATTACGATGCACCCGCCGCCATCGACTGGCTGTGCAAGGTGTTCGGTTTCACCAACCGCATGGTGGTACCAGGCGAAAACAATACCGTCATTCATGCACAGTTATCTTTCGGCAATGGCATGCTCATGCTCGGTTCCATGTCCAGCGATACCGACTACCGCAAGCTGATCGGCCATCCGCGCGACGGCAAATCCACGCAATCGATCTACGTCGTCGTGCCCGATGCCGACGCCGTCTACGACCGGGTGCGCGCGGCGCGGGCCGAGATCATCATGGAGATCCGCGACGAAGACTACGGCGGCCGGGGCTTCACCTGCCGCGACGTCGAAGGACATATCTGGAGTTTCGGCACCTACGACCCTTACGCATGAGGAGAAGGCCATGTCACGCGCAGTCCACTTTGAAATCCACGCTTCGAATCCACAGGAGCTGATCACCTTCTACGCGAAGCTGTTCGGCTGGACCTTCAACAAATGGGACGGCGGCGAATACTGGATGGTGCATACGGGGCCGGACGACCAGCCGGGCATCAACGGCGGCCTGATGCCGCGCCGCGGACCGGTGCCCGAAGCGATGGCCGCGGTGAACGCCTTCGTCATCACGGTCGACGTCGAACACATCGACGAATCGGTGGCGCAGGCGCTGGCCGCCGGGGGCAGCATGGCGCTGCCCAAAATGCCGGTGCCGGGCATAGGCTGGCTGGCCTACATCAAGGACCCGGACGGCAATATCCTGGGCATGATGCAGGCCGATACCAGCGCCCACTAAGCCGGCGCTAGATGGTGGCCAGGCCGCCGTCGACGAACAGGTTTTCACCGAGCATGTACGACGAATCGTCGCTGGCCAGGAACAGCACGGCCTTCGCGATTTCGTCTGCATGGGCGAAGCGCTTGGCCGGCACGCCGGCCACCATCTGCGCCGCCCATTGCTCCATCGCTGCCGGTTCCATCTCCAGCTTGCTGTAGATCGGCGTCTCGGTCAGGCCGGGGCTGACCACATTGAAGCGAATCCCGCGCGCCGTGTATTCGGTGGTCAGGCCGCGCGCCAGCGAACGCACGGCCGCCTTGGTGGCCGCGTACACCGCCATGCCGGGTACGCCTTTTTCGGCCAGCGTGGACGCATTGAACACCACGCTCGACGGATTGGACAGCAGCGGCAGCATGCTCTGCACCGAATAGATCACGCCCTTGACGTTGACGTCGAGCAGGCGGTCGATATTGGCTTCGTCGACATCGGAAAACGGCATGGGCGCGGCGATGCCCGCGTTCGCGAACAGGATGTCGAGCGTGCCGAAGTCGGTTTTCAGGCGCTGCGCGACGGCGCACATGTCGGCCAGCGACGCCACGTCGGCGCGCAGGGCGATCACGCCCTCGCCCAGTTCCTGCGCGGCCGCCGCGACCCTTTCCGCGTTCTGCCCGGTGATCGCCACGCGCGCGCCCTCCTTGATGAACATCTTCGCCGTCGCCAGGCCGATGCCCGTGGTGCCGCCTGTGATCAATGCTGTCTTGCCGGTCAATCTAGCCATCATCTTGCTCCTGTGAGTTGGGGGGAATCGGGACATTTATATACCGATTGGTATTTAATATACCGTGCGGTATAATATTCGTCAACAGGTTTACCAATCAGGAGGCGCGATGACGCGCGAAAGGGGTCGTCCCCGTACATTCGATATCGATTCCGCGCTCGACCGCGCGGTGGAAGTGTTCTGGAAACACGGTTTCCAGAATGCGTCGATGCACGAGCTGACCGAGGCCATGGGCCTGTCCAAACCGAGCCTGTACGCTGCCTTCGGCGACAAGGAAGCCTTGTACCTGAAGGCGCTCGCGCGCTATGTCGAGCTGCTGGTCGCACGCCACAGCGCGGCCCTGGACGACGAGCCGGATGGACGCAAGGCGGTGGCGGGATTCATGCGGTCGATGGGCAAAATGGGCAGCGATCCGGCGCTGCCCGGCGGCTGCTTCATCATCAACGGGAGCGCGGACTGCGGTGGCACGACGGTGCCGCCGGCGGTGGAACAGGCGCTGCGCGCGGCGCTCGCCGGCAGCGAAAGCATGCTGCTGTCCAGGCTGGAACGGACCCGCGCCGACGGCCAGCTGCCCGCCTCCGCGAAGCCGGCAGAACTGGCTTCACTGTTCGCAACGCTCATGGCCGGGCTGGCGGTGATGGCAAAAAGTGGTGTTGGATTCGCCAAGCTCGACGCCGTCATCGACGCCGCCATGGCGGCCTGGCCGCAGGCTCAGCCCAGGGCTGCGACCAGGGCCTGATCGGCGACCTGCACCGGGCGGATGCCGATCGTATCGCGGTACAGGGGAGGCATGGCGCCGCAGATGGCGTCAAGTTCGCCGTCGGCCAGCGACGGCAGCACATACTGGAACTGGCGCGGATTATTGTGCGGCAGCGGTCCTTCCATGGTCGACCCGTAGGCGCCCAGGTTCATGAAGCTTTGCGCGCTCGCATCGGGCGCGCGCGCAAATACGAAAGTGCCTTCCTTCGGGTGCGCCAGGTATTGCCGCACTTCGGCCTGGAACTCGTCGCTGGCGCCGTCCATCAGCTTGTAGCGCAGCTGCGCATAGCGCCGCGTGCATTCCATGAAGGCCGTGCAGATGGCCGACTGGTCGATCCGTCCCGGCACGCACAGCATCAGGTTGCCGAACGGGTCCAGCAAGGCCACCGCATCGCCCTGCCCGCCCGCCGCGACATCCTGTTCCATCACGCCGCGCAGAAAAGGCGCCAGGCCTTCGTCAGGAACATGCGGCGCGCAGCGGTAGGCCAGCGCGTCGGGATACAGGGAACGCAGCTTGCGCAGCAGCGGATGGCTGGTCGGCAGCGTCGCCGGGTCCTTCAGCTGTGCGCGCGGCAGGTCCGAATTGAGCAGCGCCTGTACCTTGTCGTTGGTGGCCTCGAACGCCAGCGAGCACAGTGCCTGGGTCGGTTCGGCGATGGTTTTGCCGATGAAGAAGGACTTCGGCGCCAGCCCTGCGCTCTCGCGTGAAAAAATTGACGCGCCCAGCACCGCCGGATAAAAGAAGCGCGCGGCAGCGCGTTCGCGCAAGGGTTCGGGCAAGCCTGCGAAGGTGAAACTGGAATCGTAATTGATGCCTGCCTTGGGATCGGTGGCGGCCACCACCAGGTTGAAGCCCGCCGTCAGGATCGCGCCGGTGCACATGGCGCACGGGTCGAGCGACGTGACGATGGTCATTTCCTCAGGCGGGGGAAGCTCGCGCCCTTTGGCGCGTTCGGCGAAATACCAGTCGATCAGCTGGCGTTCGCCATGCGCGGTCGGATCGAAGATCAGGCCATCGCGCACCACATTGTTCTGCAGTGCCTTGAGCACGTTGCCGTGCCCGTCCAGCAGCACGCCGCCGACACCGAAGGTGCCTTGCGACTTGGCGGCAATCGCCTGGCTGGCCGCCATGGCGACCGCCGTCTGGACGTCGATGGCCTTTTTCAAGGCTTACTTCTTCAAGTCCCAGCCGCCGAATGCATTGGGCAGCTGGCCGGCGGCCGTGGTTTCGAGGATGTCGCCATTCAGGTTGGTCAGCACGATCGCCAGGTCGTTGCCGCCCAGTTCCAGGATCACCTGGCGGCAGGCGCCGCACGGCGCGATCGGGCCATCGGTGGCGCCGATGACGGCCAGCGCGGAAAAGTCGCCCGGCTTGTAGCCATGGGCGATGGCGCTGAAGAAGGCGGTACGCTCGGCGCAGTTGCACAGGCCGTACGATGCGTTTTCCACGTTACAGCCACGGAACACGCGACCGTCCTTGCACTCGAGCGCGGCGCCCACCTGGAAGTTGGAGTAAGGCGTGTAGGCCAGCGCCCGCGCGGCAGCGGCTTCGCCTATCAGTTTTTCGTATTTCATGGTCGGATTGTGCGGTAGATGATCGGGTTCGCTGCCGGCTTGATGGCGCCGATGGTGTACGCGGCCTGCACTTCGCGCACTGCCTGCCGGGCAGCCGCTTCGGTGCGCGCGTGGACCATGGCCAGCGGCTGGCCGATGCCGATGGCGTCGCCCAGTTCCACGAGGCCGGTCAGGCCCACCGCGAAGTCGATCGGGTCTTCCGGACGACGGCGTCCGCCGCCCAGGCTGACCACGGCCAGGCCGAGGCCGCGGCAGTCGGTGGCGGTGGCGTAGCCGGCTTGCAGCGCAGGCACAGGCACCACAATCGGAGCCTTGTCCAGGTAGTTGTCAGGACGCTCGATGAGGTCGGCCGGGCCGCCCAGAGCGGCAACCATGCGCGAGAAGCGCTCGGCAGCTTCGCCGGAATCGAGGCCTGCCTGCAGCTTGGCGCGGGCGTCGGTTTCATCGATGGCCAGCTTGCCCAGGACGAGCATCTCGGCGCACAGCGCCATGGTCACTTCGTGCAGGCGCACAGGGCGCGAACGGCCGGTCAGGTAATCCATCGCCAGGCGAACTTCCAGCGCATTGCCGGCCACGGGGCCGAGCGACTCGTTCATTTCGGTCAGCAGCGCCGACGTGCGGGTGCCCGCGCCATTGCCCACTGCGACAATGCTCTCGGCCAGTTCCACCGATTTGTCGAAGGTCGGCATGAAGGCGCCGCTGCCGACTTTCACGTCCATGACCAGCGCGTCCAGGCCGGCCGACAGTTTTTTCGACAGGATGGAGCCGGTGATCATGGCCACCGATTCGACGGTGGCGGTGGTGTCGCGGATGCTGTAGAAACGCTTGTCCGACGGCGCCAGCTGCGCGGTCTGGCCGATGATGGCCACGCCCACGTCCTTGACGACCTTGCGGAACAGTTCAGGATCGGGAACGGTACAGTAGCCGGGAATGGAATCGAATTTGTCGAGCGTGCCGCCGGTGTGGCCCAGGCCGCGGCCCGAGATCATGGGCACGAAGCCGCCGCAGGCAGCGATCATGGGGCCCAGCATCAGCGAGACCACGTCGCCCACGCCGCCGGTGGAGTGCTTGTCGACCACCGGGCCTGGCAGGTTCAGCGAACGCCATTCCATGTCCTGGCCGGAATCGCGCATGGCCAGGGTGAAGGCCACGCGTTCATCCATGTTCATGTCGTTGAAAAACACGGCCATGGCCAGTGCCGCGATCTGGCCTTCGGTGACGCTGCCGTCGGTGATGCCGCGCACGAAAAACTGGATCTCTTCTGCGCTCAGTGCGCCGCCGTCACGCTTTTTGCGGACGATTTCCTGATTCAAAAACATGGGTACTTTCTTTATTGATTACTTAGACACCGTAAGGGATCCATACGTTCTTGACCTGGCTTGCATGGCCCAGCACCGCGCGGCCGCCGGCCTGCTTGATGTCGTACCAGTCGCGGCCCTTGCCGCCGCCCACCCAGGTGCGCTTGAGCGACACCGACGACAGGCGCTCCACTTCGGCGCAGCCTTCGGCCGAACCGTCGTGGCGCCACACGGCGTCCACGTCGTGGTGCGACGCCAGCGTTTTGGCCAGTTCGTCAGCGCTGCCGGTCACGATGTTGAGCGCGCCGCCCGGCAGGTCGGACGTGTCGAGCACCTGGTACAGATCGGTCGCGGCCAGCGGGTAGGCTTCGGACGGCACCGCCACCACGCGGTTGCCCAGCGCCAGCGCCGGAGCGACCAGCGAAATGAAGCCCAGCAGCGGCGACTCGTTCGGGCAGATGATGCCGATCACGCCGACCGGTTCGTTCAACGCCACGGTAATGCCGTGCATCGGCGGCTGGTGCGCCAGGCCGTCATACTTGTCGGCCCAGGCAGCGTAGTAGAACAGGCGCTCGATGGAAGCCTGCACTTCCTTGTGCGGGTCCTTGTTGCCGGTCATGGCGGCCAGGCGGGCCGCGAATTCGTCAGCGCGGATGGCTAGGTTTTCGGCGATGTAGTACAGCACCTGCGCGCGGTTGTGCGACGTGGCCTTGGCCCAGCCGGACGCCTTGTGCGCCGCCTCGACCGCATTGCGGATGTCCTTGCGGTTGCCTTCGCCGACGTCGGCCAGGAAGGCGCCGTTGGCGCCGTTGATGGCGCGGCTGTAGGCGCCGTCGGGGCGGGCCTGCTTGCCGCCGATGTACAGCTTGGCGGTACGGTCGATCGCGAACGGGTCACCGGGGTTACCTGAGTCGCTGGCTTTGACCTTGCCCTTCGCTTCCACCACCGGCGCCGCCGGACGGGCATCTTCCGACAAGGGCGTCATGTACTCGTACATGCCTTCCTTGCCGCCTTCGCGGCCGAAGCCCGATTCGCGGTAGCCGCCGAAGCCGCATGCGGCGTCGAACTGGTTGGCGGTGTTAATCCACACCACGCCGGCCTTGATTTGCGGCGCCACGTCGAGCGCCAGGCTGATCGATTCGGACCAGACGCAGGCAGCCAGGCCGTACACGGTGTTGTTGGCCAGCTGGACCGCTTCGACCGGGGTGCGGAAGCTCATGGCCACCAGCACCGGGCCGAACACTTCGGTCTGGGCGATGCCGGCCGACGTCGATGCGCCGGTAATGAGGGTTGGCGGGAACCACGAGCCGGTGGCCGGCAGTTCGCACACCGGCTGGTAAATGGTGCAGCCTTCGGCGCGTGCCGATTCGACCAGGCCTTCGATACGCTGGCGCTGGATCGGATCGACCAGGGCGCCGATGTCCATCGACTTGTCGGTCGGGGAACCGAGGCGCAGCTTGTCCATGCGGGTGCGCAGCGTGGCCAGGAAACGCTCTTCGACCGACTCTTGCACCAGCAGGCGCGAGCCGGCGCAGCAAACCTGGCCCTGGTTGAACCAGATCGAGTCGACCAGGCCTTCGACGGCAGCGTCGAGGTCAGCGTCTTCGAACACGATGAATGGCGACTTGCCGCCCAGTTCCAGCGACAGCTTCTTGCCGCTGCCTGCGGTGGCGGCGCGGATCAGGCGGCCCACTTCGGTCGAACCGGTGAAGGCCAGCTTGTCGATGCCGGGATGGTTGACCATGGCTTCGCCCACGCGGCCGTCGCCGGTGACGATGTTGACCACGCCGGCGGGCACGCCGGCCTGCTGGCAGATTTCGGCGAACAGCAGCGCCGACAGCGAGGTGAATTCGGCCGGCTTGAAGACCACCGTGTTACCGGCGGCCAGCGCCGGCGCGATTTTCCAGGCCAGCATCAGCAGCGGGAAATTCCAGGGGACGATCTGCCCGACCACGCCCACGGCGCGGTAGTCGGCAAATTCTTCCGACTGCAGCTGCGCCCAGCCGGCATGGTGGTAGAAGTGGCGCGCTGCCAGCGGCAGGTCGGCGTCGCGCGTTTCGCGGATCGTCTTGCCGTTGTCGAGCGTTTCGATGACCGCGAACAGGCGGGCATGCTTTTGCAGCAGGCGCGCCAGCGCGTACAGCACGCGCGCGCGGCCATGGCCGCCCAGCGCAACCCAGCCCGGCTGGGCGCGGCGTGCGGCTTCCACGGCGCGGTCCACGTCCTGCGACGTGGCTTGCGTCAGCTGCGCCAGTTCCTTGCCGTCGGCAGGATTGGTGGAGGCGAAGGTTTCGGCCGCGGCGCTCCATGCATTGTCGATGAACAGGCCGAAGCGGCGCTCATGCTGGTCCAGCCACGCTTGCGCTTCTTTGGTGCTCTCGGGTGCAGGGCCGTAGTCCATAGTCTGAAGAATCTCGTTAATTGTTGGCATGACGAATCCGTTGGTGTTTATGGTTGCGCGTGGCGATGGTTCGCCGAGTAATTGCCGGTGACGTAGTGCTCCAGCTGCCGTTCAATGTCGGTCAGCAGGCTCGATGCGCCTATCCGGAACAGGTGCGGCTCGAGCCACTCGCGTCCCAGTTCTTCCTTCATCAGTGTCAGGTACTGCAATGCGCTCTTGGCGGTTGCCACGCCGCCGGCCGGCTTGAAGCCGACCTGGAAGCCGGTCTGCTCGTGGTATTCGCGGATCGTGCGCACCATGGTCGGGGCCACGGGGATGGTGGCGTTGACGCCTTCCTTGCCGGTGGACGTCTTGATGAAGTCCGATCCGGCCATCATGCAGACCCACGAGGCCTTGGCCACGTTTTCCAGCGTGAGCAGGTCGCCGGTGGCGAGAATGGCCTTCACGTGCGCGTCGCCGCAGGCCATGCGGTAGGCCAGCATTTCGTCGTACAGGGCTTGCCAGTTGCCGGTCAGGACGTGCTGGCGGGTGATGACGATGTCGATCTCGGTGGCGCCGGCGGCAACCGACAGTTCGATCTCGCGCAGCTTCGTTTCCATGCTCGACAGGCCGGCCGGGAAGGCGGTCGACACGGCGGCGATCGGCAGGCGGCCCACCAGGATCTTGGCGGCCGGGGCAATCATTTCGTGGTACACGCACACGGCGCCGGTGGTGATGCCGGTCACGCCCAGCGCTTCCATCAGGTCGGGCCGCAGCGGGCGCATGGCCTTCATGCACAGGCGCTCGACGCGGCCGGGGGTGTCGTCACCGCCCAGCGTGGTCAGGTCGATGCATTGCAGCGCCTTGATCAGCCACGCGGCCTGGTATTGTTTCTTGACGGTGCGGCGGTTGGCCAGGCTGGCGGCGCGGCGGTCCGATGCGTTGCGGTTGACTTTGATCTGGTTGACCCAGCCGAGGTCGAGGCCGACTGCCTCGTTGCGTTTGAAAGCGGAGTTGTGGGTCATAGCAGACTGGTTCCGTTGGAGAGTGGTTTGACGCCGAGGTGCTTGGCCAGGGTTGCGCCGATATCGGAGAAGGTTTCTGAAATCGGCAGTGCGCGCGGCGTCACGCCAGGTCCGAAGAAGATCATCGGAATGTGTTCGCGCGTGTGGTCCGAACCGGGCCAGCTTGGATCGCAGCCGTGGTCGGCGGTGATGACGACCAGGTCGCCGTCCCTGAGCTTGGCCATGAATTCCGGCAGGCGCGCATCCATCTCGTGCAGCGCGTTCGAATAACCGGCGATGTCGCGGCGGTGGCCGAATGCCTGGTCGAAGTCGACGAAGTTCACGAACGTGAGCGACTTGTCGCCCACCTCGTCGGTCACCTTGAGCAGCGCGTCGAACAGGGCCATGTTGTCGGCGCCCTTGACCACGCGCGAGATGCCCTTGGTGGCGAAGATGTCGCTGATCTTGCCCAGGCCGACCACTTCGCCGCCTTCGGCGTGCACATGGTCGAGCAGGGTCGGGGATGGCGGCGCGACGGCGTAGTCGTGGCGGTTGCTGGTGCGGCGGTAGTTGCCGTTCTCGCCCAGGAAAGGACGCGCGATCACGCGGCCGATATTGTATGGCTTGACCAGCTCGAAGGCCGCTTCGCACACGGCGTACAGGCGCTCCAGGCCGAAGTGTTCTTCGTGGGCGGCGATCTGCATCACCGAGTCGCCCGAGGTATAGACGATGATCTTGCCGGTGGCGACATGCTCGTCGCCGTGCTTGTTGATGATGTCGGTGCCCGAGGCGTGACAGTTGCCCAGGTAGCCCACCAGGTCCATCTGCTGCTGCAGCGTGTCGGTCAGCTCTTGCGGGAAGGACGGCACGTCGCGCGGGAAGTAGCCCCAGTCGAAGGTGACCGGCACGCCGGCGATTTCCCAGTGGCCGCTCTGCGTATCCTTGCCGGTGGACTGCTCGCGCGCCGCACCGTAGGCGCCGGTGAAGCCGTCGCGCTGGCCGAAGCCTTCGGCCCACTCGCCGCAGGCCAGCTTGGCCGCTGCCGCAAGGCCGAGTTTTTCCAGGTTGGGCAGCGACATCGGCTTGCCCTGATTAGCGGCCCAGCTGGCGATATGGCCAAAGGTGTTGGCGCCGTCGTCGCCGAATTTGTGGGCGTCGGGCGTGGCGCCCAGGCCGAAGGAATCAAGCAGTAGGATGAATGCGCGTGACATGGTGTGCTCGGTATGAAGTATGGGGATAAAGACCAGTGTAGGCCAATCAGGCAGCGGCGCGAGGTTCTTTCGCGACGCGCTCGAGGAAGGCCAGGATCAGCGTGACCAGGTCCTTGGCGCCGATGGCGGCGTACTTCAGGGTCTGCTCGTGCGACAGCGGGAACGGCGACATGCCTTCGGCCAGGTTGGTGATCACGGACACGCCCGTCACCTTCAGGCCGCAATGGCGCGCGGAGACCACTTCCGGCACCACCGACATGCCCACCACGTCGGCGCCCAGCTTGGCCATCATGCGGATTTCGGCGGCGGTTTCGAAGTTGGGGCCGGCGTAGGCGATAAATACGCCTTCGTGCAACTTGATGCCCTTTGCCGCAGCGGTGTCCTTGACCAGCGCGCGGATGTCGGCGTCGTAGGCATTGGCCATGCTGAAGAAGCGCGGACCGAAACGGTCGTCGTTCGGGCCGACCATCGGGGTACCCGGCAGCCAGTTGATATGGTCGGTGAGCGCCACCAGGCTGCCGGCGTCGACGTCGGCGCGCAGGGAACCGGCGGCATTGGTCACGAACAGCATTTCGCAGCCCAGCAGTTTAAGTGTGCGCACGGCGCTGGTCATCACGCCCATGCCGTAGCCTTCATAGAAGTGGCCGCGGCCCTTCATGCACACCACTTCCACGCCCGACAGGGTACCCATCACCAGTTCGCCGGCGTGGCCATGCACGGTGCTGATCGGGAAGCCCGGCAGTTCGTCGAAGCCAATCGACACCGCATCGACCATCTGCTCTGCCAGCACGCCCAGGCCGGAACCGAGGATCATGGCCACTCGCGGCGCGAAGCCAGGCTTGCGGGCGCGGATGATATCGGCGGCTTCGAATGGAGTGTTGTTCATGAGTTTTTCCTTATGCGATTCGCGAAGATTGGGTAACGGTTTGCAGGGCGCTGCATCTGGGCGCAACGGTCTATGCTTGCAGTCAATACGGCGTGCGTATCAGTGTCACTTGTTAAGTATTATAACTATGCATGACGGGCTATATGTATGGCAAATACCATTTTTCTTGACCATTTATACGTTCAATATATAAATGATAGAATCGCCTGTCGGATGGGAGCGACAAGGCATCAATGATTGATTGACACCAATAAGACATCTGTCTAGCATGTAAAACAATTGTTTAAATGATTGCTTATCGTGACCGAACTTTCTAAAAAAGACCAGTTGTACGAGCTGATCCGTGCCAATCCATTTATCTCCCAGCAAGACCTGGCCGTGCAGCTGCGCCTGTCGCGTTCGGCCGTCGCCGGCTATATCGCCGGCCTGATCCGCGACCGGCGGCTCCTGGGCCGCGCGTATGTACTGCCTGACAATCGCCCCATCGTCTGCCTGGGCGCCGCCAACCTGGACCGCAAGCTGCGCTCGACCGCGACCTTGCGCATGGGGACCTCGAATCCCGCCCGCCAGGACGAATCGTTTGGCGGCGTGGCCCGCAATATCGCCGAAAACCTGGCCCGCCTGAATACCCCCGTCTCCCTGATCACCGTGATCGGCGACGATTCGTCGGGCAAGGCGCTGCTGGCGCACGCCGACGCGGCCGGCATCGACACGCGCGGCACCCTGAAACTGACCGGCATCTGCAGCGGTACCTACACGGCGGTCCTGGACGACCATGGCGAAATGATGCTGGCCCTGGCCGACATGGCGCTGTACGACTCGCTGACACCCGAATTTCTGGCCTCGCGCCAGCCGCAGCGCGCCGTCAGCGCCCTGACGGTGGCCGACATGAACCTGCCGCAGGACACCCTGCGCTTGCTGCTCGACGACGCGTCGCGCGACGCGATCCCGCTGGTGATCGTGGCCGTCTCGCAGCCGAAAATGGCGCGCCTGCCGCAAGACCTGCACGGCCTGCGCCTGCTGATCTTGAACCAGGGCGAGCTTGAAACGCGCCTCAACACCCTCATCAAGTCCGAAGCGGACCTGCTGGCCGCCTGCCGCGCCATCCAGGCGCAAGGCGCGCAGGACGTCATTGTCACGCGCGGCGGCACCGGCGTGGCGTACACTACCCCTACCGGCATCGCCCACCTGGAAGCGCCGGACGCACACATCATCGATGTTACCGGCGCCGGCGATGCGTTTGCAGCGGCCGTATGCTGGTCGCTGTTCCATGGCAGCGAAGACCTTTCGCTCGCCTGCCGCCGTGGCCTCCAACTGTCGGCCATGACGCTCGAATGCGAAGAAACCGTCTGTCCTTACCTCTCCGCCGACATCCTGTCCGAGATTCATAATTTCGACAGCCCTTTGACCGCACCACAAACGTTCAACGCCCTTTACCAGGACTGACCATGCACCAGTATCTCCAGCTGTCACCGGAAGTCGCCGCCGCGCGCGCCTCCGGCAAGCCGGTGGTCGCGCTCGAATCGACCATCATCTCGCACGGCATGCCCTACCCGCAGAACGTGACGACGGCGCAGGAAGTGGAGCACATCATCCGCGACGCGGGCGCCGTGCCGGCCACCATCGCCATCATCGAAGGCAAGATCTGCGTGGGCCTGACCAGCGAACAGCTCGAGCTGCTGGGCACCTCGCCCGACGCCATGAAGGTCAGCCGGCGCGACCTGCCCTACGTGCTGGCGCGCAGGCGCCTGGGCGCGACCACCGTCGCCGCCACCATGATCTGCGCCCACCTGGCAGGCATCCAGGTGTTCGTCACCGGCGGCATCGGCGGCGTGCACCGTGGCGCGGCGACCAGCTTCGACATTTCGGCCGACCTGCAGGAACTGGCGCGCACCGACGTGGCCGTGGTGTGCGCGGGCGTCAAATCGATCCTCGACATCGGCCTCACGCTGGAATACCTGGAAACGCAGGGCGTACCGGTGATCAGCGTCGGCCAGCCGGGCTTCCCCGCCTTCTTCACGCGCGACAGCGGCTTCATGGCCGACTTCCAGCTCGATACGGCGCTCGAACAAGCCTCGTTCATCCAGACCAAGTGGGCGCTCGGCCTGCGCGGCGGCGTCGTGGTCAGCAATCCGGTGCCGGAGCTGTTCGCCATGCCGAAGGAAGAAATCGACCGCATCACCGACCAGGCATTGCTTGAAGCGGCCAATGGCGGCGTCTCCGGCAAGGCGGTCACGCCCTTCCTGCTGAACCGCATCAAGCAGCTCACCGAAGGGCGCAGCCTGATGACCAACATCGCGCTGGTCAAGCACAATGCCCTGGTGGGCGCCGAACTGGCAGTGGCCATGCGCGACCTGCCTGGAATGAAACCGATTTAAGCAGCACGCACATGTCCATCGACCTGAAACAGTTGAAGTACTTCCTGGCCGTGGCTGAAGAAAAGAGCTTCAGCCGCGCCGCCGAACGGCTGCACATTTCGCAGCCGCCGCTCAGCCAGCAGATCATGAAGCTCGAAAGCGAATTGGGCGTGCGCCTGTTCGCGCGCACCACCCGCACCTTTGAACTGACCGTGGCCGGGCGCGCCCTGATGGGCGAAGCGTCGGACATGCTGGCCAAGATGCGCATGACGATCGACACCATCCGCCAGATCGACCGCGGCGAAGTGGGACGCCTGCGCGTGGGCATCGTCGGTTCGGCCATGTGGGGCCCGATTCCCAGCCTGCTCGAAGAATTCCAGACCAAGTTCCCGCGCGTGACGTGGACGCTGCACGAATCGGGACCGAACGTGCAGTACGAAGCGCTGCGCGCCAAGCAGATCGACGTGGGCTTCTGGCGCGAGCCCAAGCTGGACGAGGACGACCTGAAGAACGACCACCTGAAGCAGGAGCTGTGCTTCCGCGAGAACGTGTGCGTGGCCGTCAACGAGCACCATCCGCTGGCCACGCAGCCGCATATCGAACTGACCGACATCAAGGACGAGCCGATGCTGACGCTGGCGCTCGACAAATCGGCCTTCCCCCGCTACCTGATCCAGTGCTGCGTGAAGGCCGGCTTCCAGCCGACCATTTTCCAGGAAGCGTCGGAACCGCAAACCCTGCTGGCCATGGTGGGCGCGGGACTGGGCGCGGCCCTGATGCCGGAAACGACCAGCCGCATCGGCTGGCCCGGCGTGATTTTCCTGCCGATCAAGACCAATCCGCCGAGCGCGAATTTGTACATCACCTACACCACGCTCGACGATGCGCCCGTGGTGCGCGCCTTCCTCAACATCCTCAATCCGGCGCCCGCCGCGACCTGAGGGCAAGGGCCTTGGCATAAGGCCGTTGCCGCTTTCACCACGTGGAATTTGGTGACTATTCTTGCTGCATATCCGGCGTGAATTGGTGGTCGTATTTGGTGCACAAAAGAGTGTAAGTTCTGGAGAGCAACTCCGGAATTCGTGTATCGTCATTATTCCCGGCATCGCACGCCACGACACCAACGAAAAAACGCTCCCGCACGACCAAGGCCCGAGCTCGCCCGCAATTTGACACAAGGAGTCTCACATGTTTGAAAACCTTCGCATAAAAACACTGGTCATCGGCGCCCTGGGCTTCCTGGTCCTGCTGATGATGGTCATTGGCGGAGTGGGCATGTACAGCGCCGACAAATCGGTCGGCCTGGTGCGCGACGTCACGCTGCACGGCCAGAAGAATACGACGCTGCAGACGGCCATCCGGCTTGAAATGGAATTGGGGCGCAGCCAGATCCTGCAAGCGCTGCAGCACAATCCGACGCTGTCGTGGTCGCAGCTGCATGACCATCCGCTGGCGGTCCATTTCGACATGATCACGGCGATCAATGCGCGCACCACGAAACGCTGGGACCAGTACAAGGCGGGCATCGCTTCGCCTGCCGAAATGCGCCTGGCCGAGGAATGGTATGCCAAGAGCGACGGCCTGGGACTGGAGCATGTGAAGGCGGCCGCCCTCGCGGTCCGGGAAGGCCGCTGGGACGACGCCGAGACGGTGCTGATCAAGAAGATCAACCCGTCCTACCGCATCGGCGACGTGGCCATGAAAGCGCTGACCGAAGCGAACGAAGCAGCCAGCAAGGCCGAAGAAGCGAGCGTGAACCGGGCCCTGTCCTTCAATGCCTGGACCGCGGGCGGCGTGCTGCTGCTGGGCGTGGTGCTGGGCATCGGCGTGGCCATGATCCTGGTCGGCGCCATTTCGGCGCCGCTGCACAAGGCCATGACGATCGCGTCGATGGTGGCCGACGGCGACCTGACCGGCACCATCGAACCACAGAGCAGCAACGAGATCGGCGCCCTGCTCACCGCGCTGGGCACCATGAAGGCCAGCCTGGCCGGCATCGTGCTTGAAGTGCGCAAATCGACCGATACCATTTCGAGCGCGTCCAATGAAATCGCGGCCGGCAATGCCGACCTGTCCGAACGCAGCGGCGCGCAAGCCGCGTCGCTCGAAGAGACGGCGGCGTCGATGGAGCAGCTGACCACCACCGTCAAGCAGAATGCCGACAATGCGCGCCAGGCCAACCAGCTGGCGCTGTCCGCGTCGGAAGTGGCGGTCAAGGGCGGCGTGGTGGTGGCGCAGGTTGTCGAGACCATGGGCTCGATCAACGCGTCGTCGAAGAAGATCGTCGACATCATCGGCGTCATCGACGGGATCGCGTTCCAGACCAATATCCTGGCGCTGAACGCCGCCGTGGAAGCGGCGCGCGCAGGGGAACAGGGGCGCGGCTTCGCGGTGGTCGCCTCCGAGG